>ERZ795056.566-NODE-566-length-46366-cov-60.088078_pt1 | contig 46366 bp, 43 predicted proteins | sample MGYA00375140_ERZ795056 | MGnify/ENA primary metagenome ERZ795056 (study PRJEB30185, sample SAMN05720227) | activated sludge metagenome | isolation source: Anaerobic digester | place: USA | collected 2015-03-09 ...
AGGGTCACGCCAAATTCGTAGAGCAGCCCGCGCAGGGCTGTCCGACGCCCTCTCACCCCCGGTAATAGAACAAGTAGCCCACCCCTATCGCCCCCACCAGCCCCACCGCATCGGCGATCAGGCCGCAGGCTACGGCGTAGCGCGTTTTGGTGATGTTGACGCTGCCGAAGTACACCGCCAGCACGTAGAAGGTGGTCTCGGTGGAGCCCTGGATGATGGCGGCGAGGCGGCCCTGGAAGGAGTCGACGCCGTAGGTGCTCATGACGTCCACCATCAGGCCACGGGCGCCGCTGCCGCTGAGGGTCTTCATCAGCCCTACGGGCAGGGCCGGGACGAAGTCGGCGTTCATGCCCAGGGCCACGACAAGGCTGCCGATGCCGCCCACCAGGTAGTCCATGCAGCCGCTGCTGCGGAAGAGGGAGATGGCGGCGAGCATGGCGATCAGGTAGGGGATGATCTGCACGGCGACGCCGAAGCCTTCCTTGGCGCCGTCCACGAAGCTCTCGTACACATCCACGCCGCGCCAGGCGGCAACGCCGACGAAGAGGGCGATGAGGGAGACGATGATGCCGCTGCCGAGCAGGCCGATCATCTGCGCCATCTCGGCCGGCGGCAGCGGGGCGAGCCAGGCGTACAGCCCGCCCATGAGCAGGCCGAAGCCGCCCATAAAGCCCAGCACCGGGGCAGACAGCAGGTTGATGCGCTGCCAGGTGGCCACGGCGATGAGCCCGGCGCAGAAGGATATGAAGGTGCTCAGCAGGGTGGGCAGGAAGATGTCGGCGGCGTTGAAGCCGGTGAGCCCCTGCTGGAGGGCCATGCTCTGGCGGATGGCGATGACCGAGGTGGGGATCAGGGTGATGCCCGCGGTGTTGAGCACCAGGAACATGATCATCGGGTTGCTGGCGGTGTCCTTGGTGGGGTTGATCTCCTGCAGTTCGCGCATGGCCTTGAGGCCCAGCGGGGTGGCGGCGTTGTCCAGCCCGAGCATGTTGGCGCTGACGTTCATGACGATGCTGCCGCTGGCAGGATGGCCGGGGGGAATGTCGGGGAAGACACGCCGGAAGAAGGGCGCCACCAGCCGCCCGAAGAGCTGGATCAGCCCGCCCCGCTCGCCGATCTTCATGATGCCCAGCCACAGGCTCATCACCCCGACCAGGCCGATGGCGATGTCGAAGCCGGTCTTGGCGGTGTCGAAGAGGCCGGTGAGCAGGCGCGAGAAGATCTGCAGGTCGCCCTGGAGGGTCTGGACCAGGGCGGCGGAAAAGCCGACGAGAACAAGGGCGACCCAGATCCGGTTGAGCACGATGCGGGTGGGGTCAGCCGCCGTGGGGGGCCGACCGGAAAGGATGGAAAGGCTGGAAGTCTATCGGCGCGGCCGGCGGGTGTCACCGCCGGGGCAGGCCCCACTCGGCTTGGCGGCGGGCGAACTCGGCCTCGGGCAACTGCACCAGCAGCGGCGCCCGGGCGCCGTCGAGCCACAGGGCGATGTCGCGCATGGGCTCAAGGGCCATGGCGGTGCAGCCGGCGGTGGGGGTGGCGGGCGATTCCCACACATGCAGGAAGATGCACGAGCCGGCGCCCGGCACCGGCGGCGTGCTGTTGTGGGCGACGACGGCGCCCAGCTCGTAGCGCCCGTCCTGGCGCAGCATGTCTTCACAGGAGGCCCAGTCGCGGGGCTGCGCCGACCCATCGACGAGGCCGTTGTAGTGGGCCGAGGCCGGGTCGTCCACACACTTCAAGTCCGGCCGGGCGCGGTGGTAGGGCAGGCGCGGCGACGTCGGCAGCGCGCTTGCGTCGGCGTAGCCAAACAGGGCGGTGATGGCGAACACGCCCGCCGGCGCCCGGCCATCGCCCTCACGTTTTTCAAGCCCGCCGGTGGGGGGGTGCAGGCCCCGCCCCCAGGCCATGCCACTGCGCCCCAGGGCAACGGGTATTTCATCGCCAACGGGCTGCCAGGCGTCGAAGGCAGCCCGTTCAAAACGCTGCACGTGCCCGGACGGGGCATTCCAGTCGGGCGAAAGGCACAGCAGTAGCTGGGTGGTGGTGGAGGGGATCATGGGAGGAAGCGTAGCTCGGGCAGCGCGGTCCGTCACGCTCGGGCAGGCGCGGGTCAGCGCTCGTTCAAAACCAGGCGCACGGCCGCCATCCCGAACAGGCTTGAGAGCACGATTCTCGACAGCCAGCCGCTTGCACCCGTGGTGGAGAAACGCCGCTTGAGGCTGGACGCGGCCAGCGCGTAGGCCCCGTCGAACAGCGCACCGATCCCGACCAGGAGGCTGCCCAGCACAAGATATTGCCCGGCCATGCCTTGCCCGGGCGACACGAATTGCGGCAGGAGCAGGGCACAGAACATCAGTGCCTTGGGATTGAGCAGATTGGTCAGAAAGCCCCGCCGCAGGGCCGCCAGCCCCCCTTGGGCAGCATCCACGTCGCCACCGCCGCCACGCCCGCCAACACCGAGCACCTTCCAGGCGATCCATGCCAGGTAGGCCGCCCCCAGCCAGCGCACGCCGTCAAACAACAGGGGGTGGGTATGGAACAGGGCGGCGAGGCCAAGGGCCGCCAGGGTGACATGCAGGGCCCGGGCGGCGGCGAGGCCGGCAGCCACCATCAGGCCGCCTTGCAGGCCGCGCAGGGCCGATGTGCTTACCACCAGGGCCATGTCGGGGCCGGGAACGAGATAGACGGCCACCAGGGCAGCCACGAAGACGGAGAGGTCGGACAAATGGAACATGGCAGATCGCGCCCCGGGTGCGGAGAGGGAAAACATCATCTCCCGGCGAGGCCGCAGGTTTATTGCTTTTTTCTGTTCGCGAATGGCTAAAATCGAGTGGATTCTTGCCAATAAATAGGGATTCGCGCATGACACCCCCCATTCACGCCCTGGACGAGACCGACCGCCGCATTCTGGCCGAGTTGCAGGCAGACGGGCGCGTGTCCAACGCCCGGCTGGCCGAGAAGCTGACCCTCAGCGAGACGCCCTGTTGGCGCCGCCTGAAACGGCTGGAGGCCGAGGGTTTCATTGACGGCTATCAGGCGCGCCTCAACCGCCGCAAGCTCGGCTACGGCGTGGTGGCCTTTGCCCAGGTCACCCTCGGCAAGCACGCGGGCGAGACGCCCCTGCGCTTCGAGGAGCAGGTGGCAAACCTGCCGGAGATCCTGTCCTGCCACAATGTGACGGGCAGTTGTGACTACCTGCTGCAGATCATCGCCACGGATCTGGATGCCTACGGCACCTTCATCCGCAAGCAGTTGCGCACCCTGCCCGGCGTGGCCTCGATCCAGTCCAGCCTGTCCCTGCGGGAGGTGAAGTCGTCGTCGGCCCTGCCCCTGTGAGGCCCTTCGCCGAAGGGCTGCCTCAGAACTTGTGCACGAACTCCACGATGTACGCATCGCTGGCGTGGCGGCCCGTGGCAGCCTCCCAGTTGCGCACAAAGCGGAACTCGATCTCCGAGGCCTGGCCGAGATCAAAGCTGGGGCCAATGCGGAACTTGTTGAAGTCATGGCCCTGCGTGCCGTCCACCGCGCGCACGGCACGAAAACCCATCATCATTTCCAGGTCATCGAAGGCGTACTTGAGGCTGGGTTCGAGGTAGGCGTAGGTGTAGCTCTCGTTGCCGTTGAGGGCGCGGCCGAGCAGGCCACGCAGGACGAGGCGGGTGCGCTCGTTCAAGGCGAAGTCCTTGCGCAGACGGACACCCAGCTTGCCCGCCCGGTCGGTGACACGCCCTGCCTCGCGCTCCTGCTCGGTTTCGATGAGCAGCTCGGTCATGGTCAGCCAACCCGAGCGCCACTTGATGCCGGGGATCAGGGTGAGGGCATCCGCACGCTCCCGGCCGTCCGCGGCCTTTTCGTGTTCGTACTCGATGCCGAGGCGGAACCGGCCATCCGGTGCAGGCGGGCTGTCGGCCCGCGCCGGATTCATCGATGGGCCGACGATCCCGGCGAGAAACGCAATACGTGCAAGATTTTTGCGGACAGACATGGTCCCGATGGCCGCTCAAGCGGAAAAGGTGGAAAGCGATCAACGGACCGCCATAAAGGGCAGCCGGTGCAGATGGCGGCACTTGCGCCATGCCCGGCCTGCCTGCATGTCAGGTGCGAAAAGGGTGCGCGTAGTCCACGGTGAGGGGCGCGTGATCGCTGAAGCGTTCATCCTTGTATACCGTGGCACTTTGCGCCAGCGCACCGACTCCGGGGGTGGCGAGCTGGTAGTCGAGACGCCAACCCACGTTCTTGGCCCATGCCTGACCCCGGTTGGACCACCACGTGTAGCAGGCGTCGGTGGCGTCGGGGTGCAGGCTGCGGTAAGTGTCCACCCAACCCTGTTCCGTCAGCAAGCGTCCGAACCAGGCACGCTCTTCGGGCAGGAAGCCCGAGTTCTTCTGATTTGAACGCCAGTTCTTGAGATCGATGGCCTGATGGGCGATATTCCAGTCACCGCAGATAATCACTTCGCGTCCACTCGCGCGCAGCGCCGCCATGTGGGGCAGGAACAGATCCATGAAGCGGAACTTTGCAGCCTGGCGCTCCTCCGAGCTGGAGCCGGAGGGCAAGTAGAGGGAAACGACCGACAGGGAGCCAAAATCAAGCTGCAGATAGCGGCCTTCGGCGTCGAACTCCTCGTTACCAAGGCCTTCGATGACGCGATCGGGGGGCCGGCGGGTGTAGATTCCCACCCCGCTGTAGCCCTTCTTCACCGCACAATGAAAGTATCCGGTATATATGCCGGGCTTACGCATATCCGGTGAAAGGTCGTCGATCTGGGCCTTCAACTCCTGGACGCAGACCAAGTCGGCATCCTGCTTGTTGAGCCAATTGAGGAAACCCTTCACGTTTGCGGAGCGGATGCCGTTGAGGTTGGCGGAAACAACGCGTAACATTTTTTGAGACATGGTCCGATTTTTTGGCTGGGAGCATCGTGGATTTTAGCCGTGATTTCATTGCCCTCTCGTGTGACAAGGGCGTTTTGAGGTTTGGGGAGTTCGTGACCAAGGCGGGTCGCCTGTCCCCTTACTTCTTCAATGCGGGCCTCTTCAATGACGGCGCGTCCTTCGGCGCGCTTTGTGGTTTCTATGCCCGTACCCTGCTGTCGGCGAGCCTGCCCTGCGACATGTTGTTCGGGCCGGCGTACAAGGGCATTCCACTGGTGGCCGGCACGGCCATGCGTCTGGCCGAACACGGGCACAACCTGCCCTTCTGTTTCAACCGCAAGGAAGCCAAGGATCATGGCGAAGGCGGCACCCTGGTTGGCGCGCCCCTGCAGGGTCGTGTGGCCATCCTCGACGACGTGATCTCTGCCGGCACTTCCGTTCGCGAGTCCGTCGAGATCATACGCGCCCATGGTGCGACGCCCTCTGCCGTGGTCATCGCCCTCGACCGCATGGAGCGCGGCACCGGCAGCCTGTCGGCGGTCCAGGAGGTGCGGGAAGCCTATGGCATTCCGGTGCTGGCGGTGGCGAGCCTGAAGGATCTGATCGGCTATCTCGCCGACAGCCCGGCCCTGAAGGCAAACCTTGAAGCGGTCCAGCGATACCGCGAAACCTACGGTGTGAGTGGAGACGCCTGAACCCATGCGACGTCTGATGCTCGTTTCGCTGCTGCTGGCCATGCCCCTCGCCCACGCCCAGACGGCATCGAAGGGTACGGTCTACTGCTGCACGGACAACGGCCACCAGGTGTGTGGCGACGTGCTGCCGCCCCAGTGCTTCGGCAAGAGCTACCGGGAGATGAGCCCCCAGGGCACGGTACGGCGTACGGTGGAGGCGCCCCTGAGCCCCGAGCAGTTGGCCCGCCGCGAAGCCGAGGAACGCGCCCGCCGGGCCGAGGTGGCCCGCCAGCGGGCCGAGATGCGGCGCAATCAGTCCCTGCTCGAAACCTACTCCAGCGTGGCCGACATCGACAGCCGACGCGACCGGGCCATCGAGAGCGTCGAGCTGGAGCTCCGGCAGGCGGAAGCCCGCCATGCCCAGTTGATGAAGAAACGCACCGGGCTGCTGCGCGAAGCCGAGTTTTTCCAGAAGCGCGCCATGCCTCCCGCCCTTGCAGCATCCCTGCGCGAATCCGACAGCGAGCTGGCCGCCCAGAACTCGATCATGGAGGCCAAGCGACGCGACATCGAGGCCATCCGCAATCGCTTCGAGCAGGATCGCAGCCGCTACATCGCCCTCACTGAACCACGCACCTTCCCACGCTGAACCCACAACCCAGGTTACGCCTCGCCCATTGCGGTTAGGTGACGTCTCCATTTCTGGCATGGGTGTCCCCATTGCCAGATCCCGCGATGATCTCTCACTGCATCAATGGGCGCACCCGCCAATTTGATTGGCATTGCTTTTTGACACTTGGATAAATGCGATCAAATCCAGTGTGAAAACAAGCGTGTCGGCAGGCCCAATAGGCGCCGGGGAGCCGACAGGGTCAATGGCTCCCCAATTTGAGCGTGATAAACTTGACGGCATGTGGAGCGCTTTCACAGCGGCCTTGAAAAAAATGCGGCCGAGGCGTAAGTAGTCTCTTTATCGATCCCTGCCCCGTTGGCAGGCAACTTAATACCATGCTCAGATACCAGATCGTTCCCGTCACTCCGTTTGAACAGAACTGCTCAATCCTGTGGTGCGACAGAACCCAAAGAGCGGCGGTGGTGGATCCAGGCGGCAACCCCGAGCGCATTTTGAAGGCGGTCGACGCCCTTGACGTGACGATTGAGCGGATCCTCCTGACCCACGGTCACATCGATCATGCCGGCGGTACGGCAAGTCTGGCGAAACAGTTGGGCGTTCCCATCGAGGGGCCGGAGAAAGGCGATGCCTTCTGGATCGACGATCTGCCCAAACAGAGCAAGATGTTCGGCTTTCCCCATGTCGAAGCATTCACGCCGGATCGCTGGCTGTCGGACGGCGACGTGGTCCACGTGGGTGAGGAAAGCCTGTCTGTGATTCATTGCCCGGGCCACACGCCGGGCCATGTGGTGTTCTTCAGCAATACGGCGAGGCTGGCCGTGGTGGGTGATGTGCTCTTTGCCGGGTCGATCGGACGGACGGATTTTCCCCGGGGCAATCACAAGGATCTGATCAATTCGATCCGGCAGAAGCTATGGCCCCTGGGCAACGATGTGAGTTTTATTCCCGGTCACGGGCCGATGTCAAACTTCGGTGAAGAGCGGGACAGCAATCCGTATGTAGGTGATTACGCGTAAATGCGCCTTCGGGGATTTCGCCGGTCAATGCTGGCGCCCAGTCCCGAATGGCATGCTTCAATTTCTCGATAAAGGTAAACCAGCGTGCGATTAGCTATTCTCGAAGACGACCCGGCCCAGATGGAAGTGCTGACCGGCTGGCTGAGGGACGCCGGGCACGACGTGCATGGCTTTGGACTGGCCCGCGAATTGATGCGGGTCGCCAGCCGTGAGAGTTTTGACCTCTTCCTGGTGGATTGGGTGCTGCCCGACCTGACCGGTGAGCAGGTGCTGCGCTGGCTGCGGGTGGAGCGGGGCAATGACACCCCGGCCATCTTCATCACCTCCCGGGATGCGGAAGAGGATATTGCCAACGCCTTCAGTGCCGGTGCCGATGATTACCTCATCAAACCGCCCCGCCGCATCGAACTGCTGTCGCGCATCGAAGCCGTACTGCGTCGGGCCCAGCCTCGCAACACCAACCAGACCTTGACGGTGGCGCCCTATCATTTCGACCTGGTCAAGAAGTCCCTGTCCATCGATGGCGTGGCAGTGGAGATGACCGACAAGGAATTCGAGCTGGCTGCCTTCCTGTTCCGCAACCTGGGTCGCCTGCTGTCGCGGGGTCATCTGCTGGAGGCGGTGTGGGGGCGCAACCCCGATCTGGCAACCCGCACGGTGGATACCCATATCAGCCGCGTACGCAGCAAACTCAATCTGCGCCCTGAAAACGGCTTCCGCCTGACCCCGACCTACAACTTCGGCTATCGGCTGGAGAAGATCGATCCATCCGAATCGTCGGCCCTCGGCGAGGCCGCGATGTCACCGGCCTGACCGCTTCGGGGGCCCGGCCACGGGCCCCCGGCTTCGCGCGCTTACTTCTTCAGCGCGTCACGGATTTCCCGCAGCAGCTTCACGTCTTCCGGTTCGGCAGGGGGCGCCTCGGGCGCCGGTGCCGGCTCATCCCGCTTGAGCTTGTTCATGGCCTTGATGGCCACGAAGATGGCCAGGGCGACGATGGTGAAATCAATGATCGAATTGACAAAGACACCGTACTTGAACAAAGGCGCACCGGCCTTTTCGGCGGCCTCCATGGTTTCGAAGGTCTTGTCGCCCAGATTGATGTAGAGGTGCTTGAAATCGACGCCCCCGAGGAGCTTGCCGATCACGGGCATCAGCATGTCCTTGACAAGGGAATCGACGATTTTCTGGAAGGCACCGCCGATGATGACGCCGACCGCCAGATCGACGACGTTGCCCTTCATTGCAAATTCCTTGAATTCCTGGATGAAGCTCATGGGTTTTCCTTTAAGACGGGTTGAAGAGGGGGAAGAAACAAGATCATGCCCAATGGGGGGAATCGGCATGTCTGTGGCGCATGATAGAACTCCCAAGCACACACATCGTTATGGAATTGACACAGGAGGATGCAGTTCTCGCCTATTTTGCGATGTTTTGCACCCTGCGCCGGACCGGGAACTAATATAGTTGCCCAAACTCTTCAGAAAGACCTTTCCCGTGGCACGTCATTCCGTCCCTCTCCTGGCTACCGCCCTTGGCTTGGCGCTTGCCGGCCCCGGTGTCCACGCAGCGGATCTGGAAGTCGTCTACACCACCCGCGCCGGTGACACCTTGATCGGCCTGGAGCGCCAATACCTGTCCGCGCCCTTCGGATGGAAGGGGCTCAAAGCACTCAACCGCATCGGCAATCCCATGCGTCTCCCCGTCGGCTCGCCCCTGCGCATTCCGGAAAACTGGCTGCGGGCCCAGCCCCACACGGCCCGGGTCGTGGCGGTGAGCGGTGACGTCACCATGGACGGGAAGCCCCTGGCCCCGGACACCCGGGTTTCGGCCGGGGCCATCCTGCGTACGGGTGACGGAGGCTTTGTGACGCTGGCGCTGCCCGATGAGTCCCGCCTGACCGTTCAGCCCGGCAGTCAGGCGCGCCTCGAGAAGGTACAGAGCTTCCACGGCCTGCCCGGTCAGAACGCCCGGATCCACCTTGAACAAGGACGGATCGAATCCACCGTGGCGCCCCAGCGCGGCCCTGCCGCCCGCTATCAGATCCGCACGCCGTCGGCCACGCTCAGCGTTCGCGGTACAGCCTTCCGGGCCGGGACCGACCCGGATGCCGGCACGGCCCAGGCCGAGGTCACGGCGGGCGAGGTCGGCATGCGCAATGCCACGGCAGCGGATGCCACAGGCCTTCCGGCGGGCTTTGGGGTGGTTGCACGGGCGGGCGCCCCGATTCCCGCACCGCGAGCCCTGCTGCCAGCGCCTGCCCTGGACGAGGTGCCTGCGCTGTTCCGGCGGATCACCATGGACATTCCCTTCCCCCCGATCGCCAAGGCGGTGGCCTACCGGGCTCAGATTGCCCGCGACGAGGCCTTCAGCGACGTGGTGGCAACGGCTGTCTTCGCGACTCCCCGGGCGCGCTTCACCGATCTGCCCGACGGGGACTACCGACTGCGCGTGCGTGCCATTGATGCCGAAGGCCTGGAGGGCCGGGACGCCACCCGCGATATCGCACTGCGCGCCCGTCCGGAACCCCCGGAGGCCATCAGTGCCCCGCCGGGCGTCGTCGCGTGGTCGGCCCGACCCGACGCGTCCGGCTACCAGCTGCAGATCGCGGACGACAGCCGCTTTGCCCAGCCCGCCATTGACCGCAAGGTGGATGGGCTGCAGTCCATGCCACCCCTCGGGCCGGGCCGCTACGCCTGGCGGATCGCCAGCCTGCGCACCGATGGCAACCCGGGTCCGTGGAGCGATCCGCAGACGCTGGACATCCGTCCGGCCCCCGGCCCCGCCACCGTCGAGCACTACAACAGGCGCTTGCGTCTGGCCTGGGCCGGCCGCCCCGGTCAGATCTACGACGTCCAACTGGCCCGTGACGAGGCCTTCCAGGATCTCGTCGTCGACCAGCGCATCGGAGAAGCCGCCCTGACCCTCCCTGAGCCAGGCCCGGGCCGTTACCGACTGCGCATCCGGGCCACCGACCCGGACGGCGGCGTCAGCCCCTGGTCGGGAATCCAGCATCTGCAGTCCCTCCACCTGCTGCCCGTTTGGAGCCTTTCGGCACCGGCAGTGAAGAATCCGTGAGAGCACCGGCCTCCAGCCTGCATCGGCCCACCGTCGAGTGGTTCGCCGTCACCCTCTTGTGTGTGCTGCTGACCCTGGTCTCGGCAGTCGAGGGCTGGCTGTGGCGTATTGACCAAACCCTCTACGACGGGGTGCTGTCGGCCTGGACCCAGCCCGCCAGCGACGATGTGGTGATCGTCTCCATCGACGATGCCAGCCTTGCCAGCATCGGGCGCTGGCCCTGGTCCCGGCGCGTTCACGCTGCCCTCATCGACCTCGCCCGGGAGGCCGGTGCCCGGGCGGTCGTCCTCGACCTGATCCTCGATGCCCCCAGCCCGGATGATCCCGGTGCCGACATGGCCCTGGCCCGCGCCATCCACCACCAGGGCCGGGTGGTACTGCCGATGACCCAGGCCACCACGGGTGCCATGCTCTCCGGCGAGGTCCGCCCGCTCGATGTCTTCGCGGACGCCGCGGCCGCCATCGGCCACAGCCAGGTGGAATTCGACCCGGACGGCATCGCCCGCAGCGTCTATTTGTGGGAAGGCTTCGGGGCGGCCCGCCATCCCCAGCTCTCCCTCGCCCTGCTGCGCCTGCTCGAACCGGAAGCGGCGGAGCGCTTTCCTCCTCCGCCCACGGGTGAAGACCTTGACCATCAACAATGGCAGCGCGCCAACTGGCTGCGCATGCCCTTCTCCGGCCCGCCCGGAACCTACACCCACTATTCCTACAAGGCCGTCCTGAGCGGTGAAGTCCCGCCGGAAGCGCTGCGCGGCAAAATCCTGCTGGTGGGCACCACGGCCGCCGGCATGGGCGATGCGGTGCCCACCCCCACCTCCGGCCTGTCCCGCCCCATGCCCGGGGTCGAGGTGCAGGCCAACGTGTTCGACGCCCTGCGGCGCGGCGCGGCGGTCATGCCACTGTCGCCCTGGGTGTCGGCTGCCGTGGCAACGGTGATGGTGGTGGTGGTGATGCTGATCCTGCTCTACGCCGAAGCCCGTACAGGCCTGCTGGCCTCGTTCATCCTCGGTGCCTCGGCGGTCCTGCTGGCCGGGCTCGGATTGCACCTGGGCGGCTGGTGGTTCGGCCCTGCCCCGGCGGTCCTGGGCTGCGTGCTGGCCTATCCCCTGTGGAGCTGGCGGCGCCTGGAGTCGGCCCAGCGTTACCTGGACGCCGAACTGATCGCCCTCGAACGTGAGGGCACGCCCCTTGGCCTGCCCGTCGACGAAGACGGACGGACCGCCGCCGACCCCCTGGAGCGCCGCATCCACATCGTACGTCGGGCGGCCCAGCACCAGCGCGATGTGCGCCGCTTCATTGCCGACACCCTCGAACACCTGCCCATCGGCGTGGTGGTGATTGACCAGATGGACCACGTCATCCTTCACAACGAACGTGCACGCCACCTGCTGAGAGCCTTCCGCAACGATGCCCTGCTGAGCGCCCTGCGGGGCCTGCCATGGCCGACCTACCTGCCCATGCGGGACGGCCTGCCTGACGTCAGCGGCTTTTCCGGCACCCGCCAGTTCGAACTCACTCCCGACAAGAAGCGCTACCTGCTGGTGTCGGTGGCCGATCTGTTCTCGGAATCCAGCAACCGTCCCGGACGGGTCATCGGCCTGGCGGATGTCACAGCGATGCACGAAGCCCAGCGCAGCCGCGAGGACACCATGCATTTCCTGTCCCATGATCTGCGTGCGCCCCTCGCCTCCATCCTGACCCTGATCGATGGCTACCGGGACGATCCCGTCCTGCAGGCCGGACAGATCCCGCGCATCGCCCGCTATGCCCGCTCCGCCCTCGATCTGGCGGACGGTCTTTTCCGTCTGGTGCGGGCCGAAGGCTCCGATCCCAAGGACTTCGTTGAACTCGACCTGGCCGGCCTGGTGGATTCCGCCGCCGACGAAGTGTGGCCCCAGGCCAACGCCAGGGGTATCAACATCGACGTGGACACCCGGGATGCCGAGAAGGAGGAGGCCATCATTCGCGGCGACTTCTCCCTGCTGCGGCGGGCGGTGATCAATCTGCTGACCAATGCGGTCAAGTACGGCAATGCCGGTAGCCGTGTGTCCGTTAGCCTGAAGGCTGAAGGTACGGACTGGGTCATCCGGGTACGCGACCAGGGGGAGGGCATTCCTGCCGATGCCCTGCCACGGCTCTTCAAGCGCTTCAGCCGGATCGTCGACGAGGGAAGGGACAAGCCCTCCGGTGTCGGTCTGGGCCTGATCATCGTCAAGACCGTGGCGGAACGCCATGGTGGCAACATCACCGTGGATAGTCAGGTGGGGGTTGGAAGCACCTTCGAGCTGCGCCTGCCCCTGCGCGGCCAGACGGCCGACCCGGTCGGCGTGTAAGCGCCCTGAGGTAAGATCGGCGCATCGGTCATGGAATTGCCTGACATGCGATTCAAATACCTCAAGTATCTGGCCTTCGCGCTGGGCGGGCTGAGCACCGTCATCGCCGCCGGGGCCCTGTATCTCCATGCCACCTTCGATGGCTTGCGCCTGGCGGCTGAGCTGACACACTTCGCCAAGCAGCGCCATCAGCGCACCCTGCGCATCGAGGGGCCGGTGGAGTTGTCCATGTTTCCCCGACTCAGGCTGCAGCTACCTGCCGGCACCCTGTCGGGGCGCAACAGCACCAGCGAGTTCATTGGCTTTGAGCAGGCCAGCGTCAGCGTGCGCCTGCTGCCCCTGCTCACCCGGCGAGTGGTGGTAGAGCGGGTCGAGATCGATGGACTGCGCATGGCACTGCTCCGCGACAAGGCGGGCAAGCTCAATGCTGCGGATCTCCTCGGCACCGACGACAATGCACCCCCGCCCTCCGGCAATGAGCCCTTTGACCTGGACATTCGCGCCCTGGTGATCGAACGGGGGGCGATCACCTGGACGGACGAACGGGCCGGCCGTCAGCTCGCGCTTTCCGATCTCTCCATCGAGACCGGGCGCCTCGGCCAGACCGCCGATGGCCGGGTCAATGCCAGCGCCCGCCTGACCAGAGCCGAACCCGCCACCGACATGCACCTGGAACTGGAAAGCGCCTACCGCGTGGGCGAAAGCGAGGGCCCCCTGCGCCTGCGCCAGCTACGCGTGACCGCCCGGGGCAATCTGGCAGGCTGGCAGGCCCTCGACGCGGAAAGCGCCCTGTCGGAGCTGGAATGGGCGGACGACGGCCCTTCGATCATCCAGGGCGGCAGCCTGCAGGTGCGCGGCAAGAGCACGGGCGGGCCTTTCGAACTCCGTGCCAATGCACCTCGCCTGGCCCTCACCCCCACCGGCCCCGAGGCCGAAAGCATCGATGCCAGCCTGCGCCTGGATGGCAAGCTGCGGGGCGGCAGCGTCCGTCTGCGTCTGACCGACCTGCAGCCCGCCGACGGCGGCCTGGTGGGTGGAAAGCTGGCGACGGATCTTGACCTGCGCATGGCCAGCGGCCGCCTTGCCGGCAACCTTGCCGGCCCGATCCGATGGCGCGCAGCCAGCCGCCAGCTCGAGTTGCCGAGTCTGGCCGGAGATCTGAACTTCTCGCCCGCCCGCCCCGGCACGAGCCTGCTCAAGTTCGCCAGCGAAGCCGATGCCCGGGTCGATCTGCAGCGCAACAGTGCGGGCGGCCACTTCACGCTGCGCTCGGAGCAGCAACAGGCCAAGGGTAGCTGGACCCTGCCCCGGCTCGACGCTGCTGCCATCGGCTTCGAGATCGATGTCAATCGGCTGGATGCGGATGCGCTCCTGGCCACCCAGCCCGCGCGTGGCCCCGCCGCCGACAAGGCCGAGAACGACCGCTTCGACCTGTCGGCGCTGCACGGGCTGGACCTGGATGGCACGATCCGCTTCGGCCACCTGAAGTTGGCGGGCCTGAAGCTGGAACAGGTCAAACTGCCCATCAGCCTGCACGGCGGGCGGCTGGTGTCCGCCGGCCATAGCCTGTCCCTGTACGGCGGCAGCCTGGAAGGCAGCCTCAACATCGCGGCGGACGACGGCCGGGCCAGCTATCGGGCTTACCTGCAGAACGCCGACCTGGCCCCCCTGCTCGTGGATTTCGGTGCCCGGCAAAAAGTCGCCGGGACGGCCAATTTCTTCGTCGACGTGAGCAGCAAAGCCGAAAGCCACAGCAGCCTGCTGCGCGACCTGCAGGGCCTGGCACGCCTGAGATTGAAAGGCGGCAGCGTACCCGGCATCGACATTGGTCAGGCGATCCGGGAATGGCGCGGCCCGCTCGGCACCCGCCAGGGTGCCCGGCGCGCCCACCGGGAGCGGGAGTCGACAGCGGTGGGGGAACTCACCGCCAGCTTCCGGATTGACGGTGGGGTTGCCCGCAGCACCGACCTGAAGGCCGACAGCGGCATGCTGCGGATCAGCGGTGCGGGCGAGATCAATCTGCCCCAGCGGCAGATCGACTACCTGACCCGGGTGACACTCCTGGTCATCCCCCTGGGGCCGGACAGCGGCCCCCTGGCCAGCCTGCGCGGCGTGACCCTGCCGATCCGGATCAAGGGCCCCTTCGACGGTCCGGACTGGCACCTGGAGCCGGGTGCGAACCTGCCGTCTGCCGTGCTCAGCGCCGGTCAGGCGGCCGTCCGCAGCCTGCCTCGGGTGATTCCCAAGAGCGTGACCCAGGCAGTTGGCCGGGTTGTGAAGAAGGCCGTACCCACCCCGGAAAAGGCGGCGGAAGAGGCCGTTTCGGAGTAAGACCCTCACTGCTGTCCTGCCTGCGACATGCTAAATTGCGAGCCGCAGCACCCATACCTATAAGATAGTCAGGAGACAGCAGCATGACCCTTCCGCACGCATTCCGCGGCGCAATGCGCGTTCCCGCCATTGCCGCCCCCATGTTCCTGGTGTCCGGCCCCGAGCTGGTCACCGAAACCTGCAAGGCCGGTGTCGCCGGCACCTTCCCGGCACTCAACGCTCGCACTTCAGCCCAGCTCGATGCCTGGCTGGGAACCATCGACGAGGCGCTCGCGACGGCCAGGGCAGCCGATCCGTCCGCCCCCATCTCCCCCTACGGCATCAACCTCATCCTGCACGCATCGAATTCCCGCGTGGGGCCGGACCTGGAACTCATCTGCCGCCACCGGGTGCCCTTCGTCATCACCAGCCTGGGGCATCCGGGCGACGTGGTGAAGGCCGTCCATGCCTATGGGGGGCTGGTCTTCTCCGACGTTATCCATGCCTATCACGCACGCAAGGCCATGGCCGCGGGCGTGGATGGAATCATCGCCGTCGCGGGCGGTGCGGGCGGCCATGCGGGCACCCAGAGCGCATTCAGCCTTGTCCGCGAGATCCGGGAGTTCTGGAACGGCACCCTGATACTCGGGGGCGCCATCTCCGATGGTCATGCCGTGCGCGCCGCAGAAGTGCTCGGCGCCGATCTGGCCTACATGGGCACGCGCTTCATCGCCACCCGGGAATCCAACGCCCAGGAGGCCTACAAGCAGATGTTGGTGGACGCCGCCGCTGCGGACATTGTCTATACCGATGCGGTCTCCGGCACCAATGCCAACTTCCTGTGGCCCAGCCTCTCGCGACTGGGCCATCAGCGCGAAGAGCTGGTCCAGGGGATCGGCAAGGGCAAGCTCAAACCCCTGGCGGACGAGGCCAAGGCGTGGCGGGATGTGTGGAGCGCCGGCCACGGGGTTGCCACCATCCACGATGTTCCGCCGGTACGTGAATTGTGCGAGCGTCTCGCCAGCGAATATCGGGCGGCCTGCGCCCTGCCCCCCAGCCCGGCATTGACCTGAGCGGGTGCTGCCCCCTGTGGGCTGCAGGTAGGTCAGATCTGTGCAGAAGGATGGGCGATCGGATCGTTTTTGGCGTAGCGGGCACGTTTGGCCGCGTACATCGCCTTGTCGGCGTGGGTCAGCAGGCTGAGCGGGTCGCTGCCATGGTCGGGGTAGATGGAGACACCGATGGCGCATCCGACGCGCACATGGCAATGCCCCAGGTTGATGGGCAGCCCGACCGCCTGGTGGAGCTTGAAGAGGATGGCATCGAGGGTTTCCGGATCACCGGTTCCGTTCAGCAGCACCGCAAACTCGTCACCGCCGTAACGGGCCACGATATCCTCGCTGCGCAGCACTCGGCGCACCCGTGCCGCGATGGTCTTCAATACCGTATCGCCCGCATGATGCCCGTGGGTGTCATTGATGCCCTTGAAGTCGTTCAGGTCGATGAAGAGCAAGGCCATCCGGTCGGCAACTTCACGGGCACCGGAAATGGCGGCACGCAGGTGACGCTCGAAGCGGTCGCGATTGAGGAGGGAGGTGAGGCCGTCATGGTTGGCGCGGAACTCGTTGCGGGTCGCGCGCTCGTGGAACTCCGTGACATCAAGCAGGGTGCCGACGAAACCGCTGATCCGGTCGTTCCCGTCACGCTGGGGCCCCGCCTCAGCCCGGATCCAGCGGCTTTCTCCGTCGGGGCCGACATACCGGAACTCCTCGGCGAAACGCGTTGCCGATGCCACGGCCAGGCACCAGATGGCCCTTACCCTGGCCTGTTCACTGACGGGCAGGAGATTGATCCACGGGGTGCCGGCCACATTCTCCAGGCTATGCCCGAGAATCTGCTCGCAGCGCTCATTGAGAAAGGTGCAGCAGGCCTCCGCATCGGCCTCGAAGAGACCCGCCGGTGCCTGGCGGGCCAGTTCCCTGAAGCGCATTTCGCTGCGCTGGAGTTCGACCTGGGCCTGGGAAAGACGCAGCAGATCAAGACGCAGCTGTCGTGACTGCTGCTTGAGCAGGGCTTCGCGGCGCACGGTTTCCGTCACGTCGCGCACCTGCAGGAGACAACGAGGGCCGCCTTCGCCCTGGACCGGAGTGATGTCGATGGACTGCTTCATGCGCTCCACACGCCCGCCGCCGGGTGGATAGAGCGGCAGGGGCATGGGATGGAGGGCATGGGAGAGGCGGGCCGACCACCCGAAATCGAGGGCTTCCCGCACCACCAGGGCAATCCGTGGGTCCACGTGGGGCCCGAAGGCTTCGGCAAGCGTCACGCCACATACCTGGCTGGCCAGGCGCCCGGTGCGCTCTTCGATCCAGCGGTTCCACAGGCGGATGCGCCCCTCCCCGTCCACCATGATCAGGCCCATGTCCACGCTATCCGGAAGGAGGTGGCAGCAGTCCATCAGACGCGCTCGCCCGTGTCATGCAGTTGCAGCTTGAAGTAGCGGCTCACCCGGTCCATGAAGTGTTCGATGGAGGGTACATCCATGATGAACAGCACAAAGCCATGGAGGTTGTGGGCCGCCATGCTCATGCCGATGCGGGCCACCAGGATCACATCGGTGGCTGCCTTGTCATCAAGGAGGGTATGGACAGTGCGCGACTGGACCCTGGGCAGGGAACCATGCATCTCGCTGCCGAAGAGACTGGCCAGGCTGCTCATGCAACTGTTGATGATGATGTTGCCGATCTCGGCAAGGGCATCCTGCTCCAGCTCGGTGATGTGTTCGATGGCGGTATCGTCGCCGAGCATGCGGCGCACGATTTCCAGGCTGCCATGCTCGGGAAAGAGCAGCAGCGCATCCGTCTGGAAGCCGCCTGCCGCACAGAAATGCTGGTTGATGCGGCACAGGCGTTCGGTTGCACCCGCCGGCTGGGCGCTTTCAAGACGACCTGTCAGTTCCTCCCGGGAGACGATCTCAATGGTCGGCACCGACAGTTCTATCTCTTCACGGACGATGGCCGAGAAGGTGCTTGCCGCCTCTCCCAGGGACAGGTTGAAGGCCTCGGTCAGGGCATCCATCTCGAGTTCCGAGAACGTCCTCACGGCCTACTCCAGCAAGGCGAGGATGTCTGCAATGACCGTCTCGCCAATGGGTTTCCGGAAAAAATGCACACCGAGGGCGGCAGCCCTGCGCTGAACGGCTTCCTGGGCGTTGGCCGTAAGGAGGGCCAGCTTCATCCCGGGATGACTGAGGCGCAGCCGTTCCGCCAGTTCGATGCCGGACATGCCCGGCATGTTCATGTCCAGCACCGCCAGATCGGGATGGGCGTCGTCGAGCAGGGCGAGTGCGGCAGCCCCATCTCCCGCTTCGAGCAGATGAAGCCCGGGGTGCAGGCTGCGCATGACCGCGGCACACAACATGCGCGAGGCGCGACTGTCATCAACGAGCAGAATCGTGGCGGGCTGGGACATGGATGGATTCCGGTGACGTCGTGAGCCGGTAACGACGTCAAATATGCAAACTTTAGTTAAATTATGCACAGCAGATCAATGCAAGGACACGCATCACATCGGCTCACCCGGATACGACCCAAGCAGCCAGACCGAAACGCCTTGGGGCTTACCCTAGTGTTCTGACACGAAGCCAGTCACCCCCGGTAAGCTCCGGGCTCGCCCAATCGTTCCGCTTGTCCCATGCCCGCCCGCCCAGCTCCTTCTTCGCTCTTTCTGGTCAGCCGGATCTTCCTGCCCTTTGCCCTGGGCTATTACCTGTCCTACCTGCTGCGCACGGTCAACGCCGTGATCTCGCCGGACCTGACCCGGGAGCTGGGCCTGACCGCCGCCGACCTGGGCCTGCTCACCAGCACCTATTTCTTCGCTTTCGGCCTGGCCCAGATCCCCGTGGGCATTGCCCTGGACCGATACGGCCCGCGACGGGTGGAGGCTGCCCTGCTGCTGATCACGGCCCTCGGCGGGGTGCTCTTTGCCACCGGTGACAGCCTGCCCACCCTGGCCAGCGCCCGCGGCCTGATCGGCCTGGGGGTGGCGGCCTGCCTGATGGCCGGACTGAAGGGCTTCACCCTGTGGTTCCCGCGGGAAAAGCTGGCCTCGATGACCGGCTACATCATGTCCTGCGGTGCCCTCGGTGCCGTCACCGCATCGGCCCCCCTCGAAGCCGCGCTGCCCTTCCTGGGCTGGCGGGGCGCCTTCTGGGTGGTGGCCGCCCTGGCCGCGGGCATTGCGGCCCTGATCTTCCTTGCCATGCCGGAGAAGGACGAGGGCACCCATCGCGTGGACCTGCAAAGCGCCCTGCGCGGCGTCGTCGAGGTGCTGTCAGCGGGGCGCTTCTGGAGCTTCTCGGGCCAGTCGGCCTTCTTCACGGGGGGTTTCATGGCCCTGCAGGGCTTGTGGGCCGTGCCCTGGCTGATGGAGGTCAATGGCTACAGCCGCGGCGTGGCCGCCGACCATCTGTTCTGGCTCAACATCGGCATGCTCGCCGGCCAGCTCTCCATCGGTGCCTGGGCGACCCGCCTCGCGGCCCGGGGCATCACGCCCCTGCGCCTGATGCAGGTGGGGCTGTTCCTGACCATGGTGGTGGAGGGTCTGATCATTGCCGAGGCGGGCTCAACCCGGGTGCTGTGGTGCGTGCTCGGGGTCGTGTCGGCCACCGGTGCCCAGATGTACGGGGTGGTGGCCGGCCTGTTTCCCCTGCACCTCACCGGCCGGGTGACCACCAGCATCAACCTGATGGCCTTCATCGGTGCCTTCGTGGTGCAGTGGGGCCTGGGCGGGCTGCTGGACGGCTTTCGGGCCAGCGGCATGGGCGGCGCGGATGCCCTGCGGGTGGCTTTCCTGATCCTGCTCGGGGCGCAGATCCTGAGCTTCGTGCCGCTGGCCCGGGCAGGCCGCTTCAAGCCCCACTGAATGACCTTCAGCCTGCCTCGCTTCCGGCCACGCTGAACTCTCCCCGGCTGACCCGGGCCATGGCCACCGCGAAGCCCGACACGCCGCCGCCGCGGTAGAACAGGCAGGGCTTGCCAACCCGCTTGCAGTGGGCCTTCACATGGTAATAGGCGTTGTGGCTGATGCGATCGGTGGGGCACACCACGGCGTCGGCGCCGCGGATGAGCTCAGGCAAGCGCGACAGGGATTCCTCCTGCCCCCCGTCGTGGTGGATCAGGGTGATGCCGAGCCGCTCGGCGAGCTGACGATATTGCGCCAGCAATGAGGCACGCCCCCCCACGTAGAGCACGCAGCGGGCAGTGAGGGCCTCGCTGCAACCGGCACAGTCCTCGCTCCCCGTGTTGCCGCAGACAGGCGCCTCGCGGAGCTGCAGCACATGCGCCATCGCCTCCCTTTCTTCCACTGCCGCGTCGCGTTCTGCCAACAGGCGGCGCAATTCCTCGCGACTTTCCTTGAGCTGACGCTCCATGTCCTGCAGTTGTCGGGATGTACCCAGCAGCGCTTCGTGGGAGGTCTGCAAGGCCAGCAGACGCTGCCCCATTTCGATGTACGCCTGGCCGGACTCGAAGCGCTGCAGCCGCTTCTGAAACACCGCCGCCTGTTCAAGCGCGCCCTCCCGCCGGGCCAATCCGGCCGACACGTCAGCCAGTTGCTGACGCAGCAGGGCGAGCTCCCGGGAGTGACTGCGCTTGAGTTCGGCGTTCTCCCCCTCCAGGTGGGCCAGGCGTCGGGCATCGGCGGCCTGCCCCGCACCGACCTGGTGGGACAGCATGTGAACGTCGGTGTAAGCGCGCTGGCGGGTTTCCGCCGATACGGCGCGATGGGTGCACACCGCCCACAGGGGTCCGGCCACCTCACCGCGGGCACAGCATTCGATCCACTGCTGGCGTAGCTCCGCATCACTCTTGAGTTTGGCGAAGCGCTCCACCACCAGATGGAACTTCTTTTCCAGGTGGCGTTGCAGGGCCTCGGATACGGGGTTGCGCTTGCGTGCCAACCCCACTGCCTCCACGTGCACCGTGAAGTCGTCGTCCGTCGGGCCGGCAAACTGGAAGCGCCGGGCGAATCGCTGCAGTTCCTCAATGGAGATGCAGGTACCGATGATCGGGCAATGCAGCTTGTCGTCCAGATCCCACAGGCGGGCACGCCGTGCCGGCGGCAGGGCGCCAGGCTTTGGCAGATCGATGGCCACCAGGGCGCTGGCGTACTCTGCGCGCAGCAGGGACTGCAGATCACTGCCCTTGGGATCAGGGACGAGACACATGGGGACGCTCCGACACGGGTTGGCTAAGCCGCTCACAGGCCCGTTCGCACAGATCCCGGACTTCACGATCAACGGCCGGGCTTTCAGCCAGGCGGGTCAGGAGATCGGCGGCCCGGCGCGCGGATTGGCGGCAACCGGTTTCACCGTGATTGAGGAGTTCACTGAGTGCCCCGGCCCACAGGCTGGCCGGCACAGCAGAAGGGAGGGAAGGCAGTCGGCTGGGAGGGTTCATGGAATCATCCTTTTGGTCTTGATGAGAATGATTCTCAATTTATCCCAGAGAAGGCGCCATGTAAACGAGAATTATTCTCGAAATGTAAGCCGCCATGCAGATCGACCACGTCAACGAACGAAAGGGCGTGCCCGGCTGTCCGGAACACGCCCTCCCGTGGGTTTGTCGCCCGTAACTGCTACTTACTTGGCTGCGGGCACGACCGCCGGCGCTTCAGCCGGGGTGGGGGTGGAGGCCGGCTTGACCATCGGCTTGGGGTGGGACTTGATCTTTGCGGCCTTGGCGGCAACGTCCTTCTCTGCCTTTCCCACCTTGGCCACTTCGGCCTTCGCGGGCTCGGCCATCTTCATGGCCTCGACCTTCTTCTCGGCCGGAGCGACGGGCGCGGCGGCGGGGCCGGCAGAGGGCGCCTGGGCGAAAGAAGCGGACATGAAACCGGCGGTGATGGCGAGGGCTACGATCTTCTTCAGCATGCTGTTCTCCTGGAAGGTAAGTGCTTATCAACCGGACCGGCGCGATTGCCAGCCCTTGCCGCAATCAACGCCCCCCGCCCATTGGACGTTGGCAATGGAGATGTAAGGGTATGTGCAGTTGTAAGTGAACCAGGGGTCCACACCCTTCTTGGGGAGCACGCTGTCATGTGCTAGAACCAATAGGTGATCCCGAACCGGGCGGCACCTTTCCGGTGTATCCCGTCGCGCGGTATCCCCATCAAGGAGAGCCCCATGTACAACACCAAGAAGTTCACGCACTGGATCACGGGTGGTCTGCTGGTTCTGGCGGGCTCCGCCGCCCAGGCCGATGTGCTGATCTACACCGCCTCCTTGAGCGGAGGGGCTGAGGCCGTAGCGAATGCTTCAACAGGTTTCGGCACCGCCACCGTCACCATCAATACCACCGCCCATTCCATGCTTGTTGACGTCATGTTCGATGCCTTGATGGGGCTGACCAGTGCAGCCCACATTCACTGCTGCACTGCTTCGCCGAACACCGGAACAGTCGGCGTGGCAACCCCGTTACCCAATTTTCCAGGCTTTCCCACCGGCGTTACCGGTGGTGTCTACCGGCAGACCTTCGATCTGACCCAAGCCATTAGCTGGAACAATGGCTTCATTATTGCCAAGGGCGGTACCCCGGCCGCGGCCGAATCAGCCCTGCTGGCGGCGCTGGAAGGAGACACGGCCTATCTGAACATCCACACCGATCTGTTTCTTTCGGGGGAGATCCGCGGCTTCCTGACCCGTGATCTACCCGAACCGGGCGTACTGAGCCTCCTCGGGCTCGGGCTGGGCGGACTGCTGGCATGGCGACGGGGCTGAACGGAGGATTCATGGCGGACGGCCTGGGTGCGCTCCCCGGGAAACACAGCCCGGCAAGCATCGCAAATCAATACCGGGCTGCTGTCTCGCGCAGGCTCTCTCACACCTCGGCCGGATCCACGTCCAGATGCCAGCGCAGCTCGCGGGGTGCGCGCAGGCCCCACAGGTGCCGGCTCCATTCCGTCAGGAAGGCCTGCAGGGCGGGGCGGGCGGAGGCTTCGACGAGGAGCTGGGCGCGCTCGCGGCGGGCCAGGCGGACCATGCGCATGGGCACCGGGTCGAACACCTGCACGCCAAAGGCCTGGGCCAGGGGTGCGGCGAGGGCGCGGGCTTCCTTGAGCCAGTCGATGGCGATGGCCACCTCCGGCGCGGTCGCGAACAGCAGGGCGTTGGCCGCATAGGGTGGGAAACGGGCCTGCTTGCGCTCGGCGAGCTGCAGGGCGGCATAGCGGGCGAAGTCGTGGGCCTCCAGGCACTTGTAGAGGGGGTGATCCGGGTACTGGGTCTGGATCATCACTTCGCCGGGCAGCTCGCCCCGGCCGGCCCGGCCGCCCACCTGCATGAGCTGCTGGAACAGACGTTCGGGGGCGCGGAAGTCGGCTGCAAAGAGGGAGGAGTCGGCATTGAGCACACCGACGAAGGTGAGGCGGGGAAAGTCGTGCCCCTTGGCCATCATCTGGGTGCCGACGAGGATGTCGGCGTCGCCACGACCGATCTGGTCGAGGAGGGCATCCCACTGGCTGCGGGTGCGGGCGGCATCCCGATCCACGCGCAGCACACGGGCGTCGGGAAAACGCTGGCCCAGGGTCTCTTCAAGACGTTGGGTGCCGCGGCCAAAGGGCTGGATGTCCTGGTCACCACAGTCGGGGCACGCCAGGGGAATGCCCGCCTCGTGGCTGCAGTGGTGGCAGCGCAGGCGCTTGTCGGCCAGGTGGAGGACCATGTTGGCCGTGCAGTGGGGGCAGCGACTGACCCAGCCGCAGGAGGGGCAGGACAGCACCGGCGCATAGCCCCGGCGGTTGAGGAAGACCAGGCTTTGTTCGCCCCGCTCCAGGCGGGCCGCAATGGCCCTCAGGAGATGTTCCGACACCCCGTTCTGCAGCTTCTCGCGGCGGATATCCACCGGCCGCACCTTGGGCAGGGTCGCGGCCACGGCGCGGCTGGCCAGTTCCACGCGCCGATAGCGGCCAGTGTCGGCGGCATGCCAGCTTTCCAGGGATGGGGTGGCCGAGCCGAGAACGATGGGCACGCCCCGCTGGCGGGCACGCCAGATGGCCAGATCCCGGGCGTTGTAGCGCACCCCTTCGTGCTGCTTGTAGCTGGCGTCGTGCTCTTCATCCACGACGATCAGGCCCAGGCGGGGCAGGGGGGTGAACACGGACAGGCGGGTGCCGAGCACGATGTCGGCGCGCCCCTCCATGGCCTGCACGAAACCCTGGGAGCGCGCCCCCTCGGCCAGGGCCGAATGCAGGCTGACCACCCGGGCGGCAGGGAAGCGCCCCGCCACGCGCCCTTCCAGCTGCGGCGTGAGGGCGATCTCGGGCACCAGGATCAGGGCTTGCCCGCCCCGGGCGATGGTCTGCTGCACGAGGCGCAGATACACCTCGGTCTTGCCACTGCCCGTCACCCCGGCCAGCAGGAAGGGCTGGAAGCGGCCAAATCCGCCGGAGAGGATTTCCAGCGCCGCCTCCTGCTCCCCGGTAAGCGTCGGGGCGCCAGCCATGGCCGCCGGGTCAGCCGGGACACCCGGGGCGATCCAGCCGCGCTTGAGGGCATCCGCCACCGCCGGGGCAGCCCCCTCGCCAGCCTTCAGCAAGCTGCGCCGCCGGGGCCCCTGGGCGGCGAGCTCGCGCAGCAGGACCAGGGCGCGGCTCTCGCGTTTGCTGGCCAGCAAGGCCTCGCGGCCGGCATCGGTAAGGTCCAGCAGGGGATCGGCCTCGGCCCCCGCCACCGCATCGGCCTTGCGCAGGCGCGGCGGCAGGGCCATGGCGACGACTTCGCCGAGGGGATGCTGATAGTAGCGGGCAGCAAATTCGACCATGCCCAGCCAGTCCGCAGGGAGCGCCGGCGCATCCCGCTGGATGGCGATCACCGGCTTGAGCCGTTCGACCGGAAGATCCGCCACCTCCGGCAGGGCAACGATCAGCCCGGTTTTCTCACCCCGCCCAAACGGCACCCGCACACAGCGCCCCAGATCTCCGACCGAAATATTTTCTGCCGTGTAATCAAAGACCTGTGGCAAGGGCACGGGAAGGGCAACGCGAACGATGGAGGGGCTCATGGTCGGGATACGGATCGATGTGACAAAAATCGATGAAAATCAGCCAATTACATCGTTTTCGTAAGGCATTGCTTGGGAAACAGGTCTGAAGCCATTGGGGCGGCGCGGGTATTTTCCCTTGTCCACAAAATCTGTGGATAACTTTGTGGGAAACATGGGTGAAGTCCCGCAAAACCCGCCTGCAGACTGCGTTCTTCCTACACTGCCTCATTCCTGATCAAATAATATTTCCTTTAAAAACAATGCTCTGCAGATTCGCAAATTTTTGCTTCCGAGCCGTGTCATGAATCTGACAAAAATCTTGGTGCTGTGCACAAGTCAAGCCCTCAGATTCAAATTTAGTGCTTGACGAGGGCCGCTTTGGGGAGCCCGGATGACACAAACCGCCGCAAGCCCCGTGACGCTCATCCGCTTCCGCAAAGAATCGGGGCCGGCATGAGCCGGCCCCCGGTGCTGGGCGATGGATGTCTCAGGCAGCCTGGGCACGCAGGGCCCGACTATGCTCGTGGACGGTGTTGACCAGCACGGTGACGTTTTCGGGCGGGGTGAACTGGGAGATGCCATGGCCCAGGTTGAAGACATGCCCGGCGTGGGGGCCATAGGCGTCGAGAACCTTCTTCGCTTCGGCGGCAACAGCCTCGGGGCTGCCAAACAGCACTGCGGGATCCAGATTGCCTTGCAGGGCAACCCGATCACCCACCTGACGGCGGGCGGCACCGATATCCACGGTCCAGTCGAGGCCCACCGCGTCAGCGCCGCTATCGGCAATGTCGGCCAGCCACAGGCCACCGCCCTTGGTGAAGACAATGCAGGGGATCTTCTCGCCATCCTTCTCGCGGGTCAGGCCGGCGACAATCTGGCGGATGTAGGCCAGCGAGAACTCCTTGTAGGCCTGATGGGCCAGCACGCCGCCCCAGGAATCGAAGATCATCACGGCCTGGGCGCCTGCCTCGATCTGGGCGTTGAGGTAGGCGGTGACGGCCTTGGCGGTGACACCGAGGATGTGGTGCATGAGATCCGGGCGGCTGTAGAGCAGGGCCTTGACCTTGCGGTAGTCGTCAGAGCCGCCGCCTTCCACCATGTAGCAGGCGAGGGTCCAGGGGCTGCCGGTGAAGCCGATCAGCGGCACGGAGTTGTCGAGAGCCCGACGGATCTCGGCGACGGCGTCCATCACGTAGCCGAGCTCGATGTTGGGATCGGGCACGGCCAGATTACGGATCTCCCATTCTTCCTTGAGGGGGCGCTCGAACTTGGGGCCTTCACCTTCAGCGAAGTACAGACCCAGGCCCATGGCGTCGGGCACCGTGAGGATGTCGGAGAAGAGAATGGCGGCGTCGAGGTCGTAGCGCGCCAGGGGCTGCAGGGTGACCTCGCACGCCAGGCCGGGGTTCTTGCACAGATCAAGGAAGCTGCCTGCACGCTTGCGCGTCTCACGGTACTCGGGCAGATAGCGACCAGCCTGGCGCATCAGCCACAGGGGGGTGTACTCGGTGGGCTGACGCAACAGGGCGCGCAGGAAGGTATCGTTCTTCGGACGGCTCACTTGGAATCCTCGGCAGACAGGACCGCGCTGGGCGGCAAAGGCGGGATTATCCGCCATTTGCCGCCGGGGCGTGGATCGCGCAGATCAAGAAGCAGTTACTTGCGCCAGAACTGGGGAGTGAACACCACGGCCAGGGACAGCACCTCCAGACGTCCGAGGAGCATGGTGAAGGTGCACACCCAGGTCTGGAAATCGGTGAGGACAGCATAGTTGGTGGCCGGACCCACCTTGTTGAGGCCGGGTCCGGCGTTGTTGATGCTGGCCACCACCGCGCCGAGGGAGGTCATGAAGTCCAGCCCTGACAGGATCATCACGAAAGTCAGCATGACCACGCTCATGAAGTACAGAAAGATGAAGCCGAGAACGGCGATCACGACGTTGTTGGGAATGGCGCTACCCCCGACCTTGACCGGATTGACCACTGCCGGGTGGATAAGGCGGGTGAGTTCCCGGTTGGCCTGTTTGGCCAGGATCAGGGTGCGGATCATCTTGATGCCGCCCCCGGTGGAGCCGGAGCTTGCCGTGATGCAGGACAGGAAGAGCATCCACAGGGGCGCGAAGATCGGCCACTTGTCGAAGTCCTGACTGGCGAAGCCACAGTCGGTGGCCATGGAGACGAGGTTGAAGCTGACGTGCCGCAGGGCCGTGGGGTAGTCCTCATAGGTGCCTTCCAGCCACACATACAGGGCCACACCAAAGCAGGACGTGACGATCAGGCCGACCACGCCGCGGGCTTCCACGTCCTGCCAGTACGCGCGCAGATCGCGCCCCCGCATGGCGACGAAGTGGGTGGCGAAGTTCATCGCGGCGATCACCATGAAGACGATCAGCACGAACTCGACCATGGGGTTGTCAAAGGCGCCGACGCTGGCGTCCCGGGTCGAAAAACCACCCAGCCCCAGGGCGGCGAAGGCATGGCAGATGGAGTCCAGCCAGGACAGGCCAGCCTGATTGAGCAGCACGATGCAAAGCACGGTGATGCTGAAGTACACCAGCCACAGGGCCTTGGCAGTGTCTGCAATCCGCGCGGTGAGCTTGGAATCCTTCATGGGGCCAGGTGTCTCGGCCTTGTAGAGCTGCATGCCACCCACACCCAGCAGGGGCAGCACGGCCACGGCGAGCACGATGATCCCCATGCCACCCAGCCAGTTGAGCTCATGCCGCCAGATATTGATGGCGGGCGGCGCATGATCCAGATCGGTCATGATCGTCGAGCCCGTGGTGGTGAGGCCGGACATGGTTTCGAAGAAGGCGTCGGTGAAGCTCATGGTGTCGTACACCAGGAGCAGGGGGATGGTGGCAATCGCCGCCATCAGCGCCCACACGGTGGAGACCAGCAGGAAGCCGTCCCGGGGCTTGAGCTCCCGGTAGTGGGAGCGGGTCACCCCATAGAGCATGAGGCCGCCACCGAGAGAGATGATCATGGCGGCGACGAACTCGGCGGTGGTGCCGTCTTCGTAGAAGATCGCCGCGGCGATGGGCATCAGGTAGGCCAGGCTGAAGATCGACAGCAGGCGGCCCAGGACGTTGGCGACGGGGAGCAGGGCGTCCATCAGAAGAACCCCCAGCCCACCTGGAAGAGCTTTTCCACCTGGCTGACCAGCTTCTTGCTGGTGCAAAAGACAATCACGTGGTCCTCGGCGCGGATCACCGTATCGTGGTGGGCCATGATGACTTCGTGGATGGGCACCTCGTAGGCCACCAGCTCCTTGTACTCGGTACGGCTCTGCCCGGTGTTGCGCACGATGGCGGCAATGGTGGCGCCTTCGGGCAGATCGATCTCCTCGATGCGGCGGCCGATCACCTTGCAGTGCTTGGCATCCCCGTGGGCAATGACCTCCAGGGCCTCGGCAGCGCCGCGGCGCAGGCTATGCACGGCGGCCACGTCTCCCCGGCGCACCCGGGCCAGCAACTGGCCGATGGAGGTCTGGGCCGGCGAGATGGCGATGTCGATGCGCCCGCCCTGGACCAGATCCACGTAGGACTTGCGGTTGATCAGGGCCAGGGTGCGACGGGCCCCCATCTGCTTGGCCAGGGAGGCCGACATGATGTTGTCTTCCTCGTCATTGGTGAGGGCGAGGAACATGTCGGTCTCCTCGATGCTCTCCGAATCGAGCAGGGCTTCGTCGGTACCGTCGCCGCGCAGCACCAGGGCCCGGGACAGCTTGCTGGCGAGCATCTCGGCGCGACGCCGGTCGCGCTCGATGAGTTTGACGTTGAAGCTCTTCTCGATGGCGCGGGCGAGACGAAAGCCGATGTTGCCGCCCCCGGCGATGATCACCCGCTTGATCGGCTTGTCCATGCGCCGCAGCTCGGACATGACCTTGCGGATGTGGGAGGTGGCCGCAATGATGAAGACTTCGTCGCCGCTCTCGATGATGGTGTCACCGGACGGGATGATGGACTGGTCGCGCCGGAAGATGGCCGCCACGCGGGCATCGATGTTGGGCAGGCGCAGCGGAATGGTCTTCAGGGGCTTGCCCACCAGCAGACCGCCTTCGAAGGCCTTCACGGCGATCATGGTGACCATGCCCTCGGCGAACTCCAGCACCTGGAGCGCCTCGGGGAATTCGATCAGCTTGCGGATGTAGTCGGTGACGATCTGCTCGGGGCAGATGGAGTGATCAACGGCAAAGTTATTGTCGTCAAGCAACTCGGGATGCTCGGCATAGTCGGCAGAGCGCAGCCGGGCGATGCGCGTCGGGATGTTGAACACCGTCTTGGCCACCCGGCACGCACACAGATTGGTCTGGTCCGACTGGGTGACGGCAATCAGCAGGTCGGCGTCCTCGGCACCCGCAGCATGCAGCACCGACGGCGCGGCGGCGTTGCCCGACACCACACGCAGATCGAGCCGCTCCTGGAGGGTGTTGAGATGCTCCACATCGTTGTCCACCACGGTGATGTCGTTGGCTTCGGAAACAAGGCTCTCGGCGACCGAGGTACCCACCTGGCCAGCACCAAGGATGATGATTTTCATTTTTTTATTTCTCCCTTTCCGCTGACACGCAGCGGGTATTGCCCAGGCTGTCCGGATGCAGCCCTCAGGTTCCGCTTTCCTCGTGGCGTCGGCCGACACTGATGCCAAGCTGCTTGAGCTTGCGGTACAAGTGAGTACGCTCCAGGCCGGTCTTCTCGGCCAGGCGGGTCATGTTGCCCCCGTCGATCTGCAGGTGGTGCTCGAAGTACATCCGCTCGAAGATCTCCCGGGCCTCCCGCAGGGGCAGATCGAGGGGCAGGCCGAGGGCGGCGGGGGGTGACTTGACCAGCAGATGGGCCACGTCCTCCATGCCGATCTCCTCTTCCAGGGTGCCCAGGGCCAGGGACTTGACGGCCGCCTTGAGCTCCCCGTAGCCCCCCGGCCAGGCCTGGTTACGCAGGGCATTGAGGGCGGCGGAGGAAAGGCGGCGGGGGGGCACCTCACCGGCTTCGACCACGTGCAGCAGAATCTGGCTGGCAATCTCCGGGATCTCGTCACGGATCTCGCCCAGGGCCGGCGGCGCCAGGGAGACCTCGAACAGGCGGGCCAGCACACGCTCCTCCCAGCCGTGATCGGCAAGCTCCTCGGGGCGGTGCTCGGTCGCCACCACCAGGGTCTGCCCATGCCGCTCCAGGCGGTCCATGGCAAAGACGAGGTTCTTCTGCTGGGGGCGCGACAGGTAGATCAGCTCGGGCACATAGAGCAGACCGTTGCGCGCGCCTTCCAGCACATTGAGCTCGATGGGCATGGAGGACAGGGACAGATCCAGCCAGGGCGTTCCAACCCGCTGCAGGCTGCGGGCGCACAATTCGGCCAGGCTGCCCGGCCCCACCCGCAGCAGGATGATGCGGGACTTCTCGGCCATCTGCTCCAGACGCTTGCGCAGATCGCGCAGGGGCGCCGAGCGCGCGAAGGCAGCCAGCCCCAGGGGGCTGGGCGCATGGGTGGGCTTGATGCGGGCGAGGCCGCGCTTCACCGCCGCCAGCAGCTTCTGCAGGGCGATGGGTTTCTCGAGGAACTCCATGGCACCGATGCGGGTCGCCTCGACCGCCGTGTCGATGGTGCCGTGCCCGGACATCATCACCACCGGCATGGTCAGCTGGCCATTGGCAGACCACTCCTTGAGGAGACTGACCCCGTCGGTATCGGGCATCCAGATGTCGAGCAGCACGAGATCCGGCCGGGTGGCGTTGCGGGCGGCCCGGGCCGCACCGGCATTCTCGGCGAGGATGATGTCGTGCCCCTCGTCGCGCAGGATCTCGGAGAGGAGTTCTCGAATGCCGACTTCGTCGTCAACGATGAGGATCTTGGCCATGGGTGCTGGACTCAGGGTGAGGAGCGATGCACAGGCGGATGCGGACCTCCGCGCCACCCGCTTCGCGATTGGCGAGACGGATCTCGCCTTCGTGTTCGTCGATGATCTTCTTGACGATGGCCAAGCCGAGGCCCGTACCACGCGCCTTGGTTGTCACGTAGGGCTCGAAGGCCCGGGACAGGCTCTCCGGCGGAAAGCCGGGGCCGTTGTCGCGCAGAATCAAGTCTACCCGGCGGGAATCGGATCGGGTCAACAGGCGTATCTCCGGCTGATCCACGTCAATCAGGGCGTCCTCGGCGTTCTGCAGCAGATTGTGGATGACCTGACGGATCTGGGTGGCATCGCCAAGCACCGGGGGCAATTCGGCCGCCAGCTCGGCGTGGATCATCACCCGCGAACCCTCGTACAGCACCAGCAGCTCCCGCACCAGGGCGTTGAGGTCCACCGGTGCCATCACCGGCGTGGGCAGTCTGGCATAGTCGCGGAAGGCATTGACCAGATTCTTCATGGCCTCCACCTGATTGACGATGGTGGTGGTTGAACGCTCAAGCATCTCGCGGCCCTCGGTATCGAGGCGATCCGCCAGTTTGAACTGTAGACGCTCGGCAGAGAGCTGAATGGGGGTGAGGGGGTTCTTGATCTCGTGGGCCAGGCGCCGGGCCACCTCGGCCCAGGCAGCGGTGCGCTGGGCCGCGATGAGGTGGGTGATGTCATCAAAGACCACCACCCAGCCGCCACCCGTATCGTCGGGCAGGCGCGTGCCATGGAGCAAGAGAGTCTGGGTGCTGCCGTCGGGGTTGGAGAACTCGATCTGGCGGTTCCAGTTGGCGTCGGGGCCCTGCAGCCCTTCCAGCAGCGCATTGCGCAGATCACCATGGGCCGTCCAGTCCTCCAGGCGGACCCGCTCGTAGCCATCAAGGGGATCATTCAGGATCGTCATGGCCCCGTGGTTGGCGGCCCGAAGATAGCCATCCGGCGCGAAGGCCAGCACCCCGGCGGAAAGGTTGGCGAGCACCCCTTCGAGATAGGCGCGATTGCGCTCGACGGCAGCCCGGTTGTTCTCCGCCTGGGCCCGGGCATCTTCGAGCTGACGGGTCATCTGGTTGAAGGACTGGGTCAGCACACCCAGCTCATCACGTGCGGGCAGGGCCTGGCGGGGGCTGAAATCCCCCGCGGCAACGGCCTGGGTGCCTTCAGCCAGGATGAACAGCGGGGCCGCCAGGCGACGGGTCAGGACGAAGGCGACGGCAACGGCGGCAAACAGGGCCAGGAGCAGGGTGAGCGTAAGGGTGAGGGTGTAGATGCGCTTGAGGCCATCGCGCGCCAGGGACAGCTCCTGGTAGTCCCGATGCACGGTCTCGACGCTTTCGGCGTGGGACGCGAACGAGCTGGGCACGGACTGGGTGAGCTGCAAGAGCTGGGGCTCGGCCAGGCGGCGCGAAGGGATGGGCACGATGACCCGCAGGATCAAGCCATCCGGTGCCTGCCCCTCCACCGCCCGATAGCCCTGGGTCTGGCGGGCCTGGCGCAACTGGGCAACGCTGGGTCGCTCGGGCACCAGGCTGTCGATCTCGGTATCCGAGGTGGCGACAATCTTGCCGCTGGAGGAGAACACCGTGGCCGACTCCACATTGCCCCGCTCCCGCAGATGGTTGAGCAGGGTGGACCGCACCTGGGGCGCCAGCTCCAGTTCCTCCACCATGCGCCCGGCCTTGTCGGCAAGCTGCCCGAGGAGCATGTCGAGGGAACTGCGGCCGAGCTGGAGGCCACTCTCGAGGGCAGCATCGACCCGCACGTTGAACCAGGAGTCGATGCTCTTGACGGCAAACTGGAGCGACACCGCGTACACCAGCACCCCGGGCACCACTGCCATTGCCGCAAAGATGGCCATCAGGCGCAGCTTGAGGCGCGACCCGAAGCGGCGTGCCCGGTACTCGCGCCACAGGCCGCGCAGTTGCACGAACACCAGGCTGGCGAGGCCCACGGCAATGACCCCGTTGAGGATCAGCAGCAGCGTGTAATTGCGGGCGAAGAGGGGTGTATTGGCGCTGGCCGTAGCCAGCAGAAAGAGCAGGATGCCTGCGATGGCGGCGGCGACGACGAGCGCTGTCGGTCTCATTTGGATTCGCGGGCAGCGACGAAAGTCCAGCGATACCAATCGGATGCGAGGTTCCAGTCCTTCCGGCCAAAGGCACTCACCTGCAGGGGCTTGGGCAGTTCGGCCACGTCCAGACGGAAGCGCAGGGCCGCATTGTAGCTGCGCCCCACACGCAGGGCGCCGCGCTCGGCCACCCCCCAGTTACGGATGCGCAGCATGGTACGCATGGCCTCTTCGACCGTGGCGAAGTTCTGGTGCAGGGTGCCGGTGGTGAGACGGTACTGGCGGGTCAGGGACTGATAGGAGAGCCGGTAGGTCACCGTCTTGTTGATGACCTCCTCGTCAAACCAGTACCAGCGAGGCGAGCTGAGTTCGAACTCGGTGACAAAGAACAGGGACACACCACGGCCGACCACATCCGCCAGAAGGGGGGTGAGTTCGGCGGAGATATCGGCGTTGAGCACATACTGCTCGTCACTGACCTCAATGGTGGCTGCGCGGATCTCCGCCTCTGCGGCATGGGCCGGCAGCGCCACGCTCGTCAGCCCGCCGATGAGTGCGAAGACGGCCACCCGGAGGAAGCGGCGTCGCTCAGACAGCTTTCTCGAGCAGGGCGTAAAAGAATCCGTCATGTTCGGTGCTAGGCAGGTACTGGCAATCGGGCTGGCCCCCAATGGGCAGGCAGCAGCAGTCGGGATGGCGTGCCGCAAAAGCGGCAATCTGCTCCCGGTTCTCTTCGGCAAACACCGAACAAGTGACATAGAGCATTTTGCCACCCGGCGCGAGGACCTGCCACAGGGCATCGAGTATCTCCGCCTGCTGGGCCGCAAAGCGGGCCACGTCGTCGGAACGACGCAGCCACTTGATGTCGGGGTTGCGTCGCACCACACCGGATGCGGAGCAGGGCACATCCGCCAGAATGCGTTGAAAGGGGCGCCCGTCCCACCACTGGGACACCTTGCGGCAATCGGCGGCGCTGACCTGGGCGGAAAGGCCAAGACGCGCCAGGTTTTCGCTGACCCGACGCGCCCGGAAGGCATCGGCGTCGAGGGCCACCAGCTCCACATCGGCGCTCTCCAGGATGTGGGACGTCTTTCCCCCGGGGGCGGCGCAGGCGTCGAGAACCCGCTGGCCGTCGGCCAGATCAAGGTAACGGGCGGCATGCTGGGCGCCCGCATCCTGGACGCTGACCAGGCCTTCGGCAAAACCCGGCAGCCGGGCCACCGGCACCGGGCGGTCGAGCAGCAGGGCGCCATTGTCGAGCTCACGCACGGGCAGATCGGCGGCCGCGAAGGCCGACAGCACGTCGCCCACCGCAGCCCGCCGGCGATTGATGCGCAGGGCCATGGGCGGATGGGTATTGCCGGCCATCAGGATGGCGCGCCAGTCATCCGGATACTGACTACGCAGTCGCCGGATCCACCAGGGCGGATGACGGAACTCCGCCACCATGTCGGCATCGGCGGCCCGGTTCAGATCGGCCGACTGGCGCAGGGCATTGCGCAGCACACCATTCACCACCCCCTTGAACTTGCCCCCAAGCAGCGTTGCTGCGGCCGTGACAGCCTGATCAACGATCGTATGGGCGGTGTCGGCACGGCTGTCGAGGCGGTGCAAGGCCACCCGCAGCAGGGACTGAACCGGCTCGGGCAAGGGCTTCTGCAGCAGCTTGGCAAGGATGAAGTCCTGCCGGCCGTAGTCGCGCAGGGTGCCATAGGTGAGATCGAGGATGGCACCACGAACGCCGGGGGGTGTCGCCGGCCGCGCGCTCCACAGGGCCGCCAGTGCTTCGGTGAGGTTTCCCCCGGCCACCACGTCGGCAATGAGGCGGGCCGCCGTGGCGAGGGCATGGGCAAGGCTGTCTTCGGCGAGGGCGGGGGCGGCAGGGGTGGCGGAACGGGGCGGGCGGCTGGTCATGGGTCTCAGGCGAGCAAGTCGCGGATGTAGTTGGGCAGGGCTCGGCTGGCAAGGTGGAGCGCCGGATTGTAGTAGCGCAGACCGGAAATACCCCTCGCCGCGAGACGCCCTGCAAGTGCGGCCTCGTCGGGCTCGGGCAGATCATCCCTGGTACACAGACCCAGAAGCCAGGGGCCGCCGTATAGCGGCACATGGATCAAGCTCACCCGCAGTACGGGAAAAACGGCACCCAAGCGGCGATACAGACTTGCCACTTCTTCCGGTTGGTAGAAGGGCGAGCCGAGCTGGACGTGGATTATCCCACGGGGAGCGAGGCTGGCCGCGCAGAGTTGGAGGAAATCCGGCTGGTGCAGATGGGCACAGGCCGGGTCGTCGGCCTCCGTCAGATCGAAGACGATCAGATCAAAGCGCTCGCCCTGCTGATGAAGGGATACGAGCGTGTGGGCGGCGTCACCAAGGGACAGGCTGACCCGATCAGCGTCGAAGGCCCCCTGCGGAAAGGTCGGCAGATGGCTGCGGACCATGGCCACTACGCCGGGATCCAGCTCGGCGACAACGATGCGCTCCAGCCCCGGGTGCTTGAGCAATTCCCGCGCAGAGGCCCCGTCTCCGCCCCCAAGGACCAAGGCCCGGCGGGGGTCAGGATGAGCCAGGGCCGGAATGTGCACCAGGCTTTCGTGAATCATGAACTCATCCGCCTCGGCCGCCATGGCATCCCCATCCAGGCAGTAGAGCGCCCCGAAGGCCTGCGTATCCTCCACCGCAATGGACTGAAAGCGGCTTGGAGCCGGGCGGGACGGATGACGCTGGCGGAGCAGCAAGGCGGCATCGGCGCCCAGGGGCAGACGAAGCAAGTCGGCATGTTTCACGTGAAACACTCCGTTCCGGTCAAAGGAAGGTGTCTGCGGCAAAGCGCAGGATCAACACCAGCACGACAGCAAGAAAGGCCTTGCGAATGAAAACCGCACCGTGACGCAAGGCCAGCCCCGTTCCCACCCGCGACCCGAGAAGATTGCAGCAGGCCATCACCAGCGCCACCTGCCAGAACACCGCGCCATGGGACACAAACACCGCGATGGCCGCCAGGTTGGTGCTCACGTTGACGATCTTGGCCGACACGGAGGCATGCAGAAAGTCCATCCCCAGGATACGGATGAACAGGAAGATCAGGAAGCTGCCCGTCCCCGGCCCGAAGAAGCCGTCGTAGAAGCCAAGAGCCGCGCCGATCAGGATCGCCAGCCCACACTCTCGCCCTGCGCTCGCCAGCCGCCGGTGATGAATGCCAAAGTCCTTGCGCAGAAAGGTGTAGAGGGCAACAAGGACCAACAGCACCAGAATCAGCGGACGCAAGGCAGCCGGAGGGAAGAGCACCACGGCCCGTGCCCCCGACCACGAGCCGATGGCGGCTGCCAGTGCTGCCGGCCCGGCAGCGCTCCAGGGGATCGACACCCGGCGACTGTACTGAACCGCGGCACCGGCAGTACCGAACACACTCGCCAGCTTGTTGGTGCCGAAGAGGGTCGCGGGGGCCGCCTGGGGAAAGGCGGAGAACAGCAGCGGAATCTGGATCAGCCCCCCACCCCCGACCACGGCATCAACCATACCCGCAAGGAACGCGCCCACGCCAAGGAGCGCGAGGGTCGGGTCCATCAGCATTGTTCCACGTGAAACACCCCAAGCGCCCTCCTGCTCAACGAAAGAAGCCCCGACTATCCAGCGCCGCACGGATTCCCTGCAGGGCGTCCAGCCCACCCATGGGCAAACTGACACCCCGCCCGGGGATCTCCGGCTCGGTCGGATTGATGCGTACAAGGGGCTCGCCGAGTGTCTCGCTGAACCAGCGCACCGTGGGCACATGACTGCCAGCGCCGATCTCGACGACCACCGGCCGATTCACCGTCGCCAGCCACTGCTCCAGCCGGCGACGCTGGGCCGCAGTGCGCTGGCTTAGCCACTCACCATCACCGAACATCAGCACATTGGGCCTGAGCAGGGCATCGCAGCGCGTGCAGCGGGGCAATGGGCTGGTGAGCAGACAGGCCCGTTCATCCACCTCCGGAACATAGGCCTCTGCGGAGAAGATGGGCAGCCCGCACGCATCCATGCACTGGAGGTGATGCAGGGAGCCGTGCACCTCGCAGATCCCATCCTCCGAAAAACCCGCCCGCTGAAACTGCCCGTCCACATTGGAGGTAAACACGAAGCACCCCCTGGCCAGACGGGCACCGATGCTTTGCAGGATTGCAAAACCGGGGTGAGGGCGGGTACGCCGATACAGATTCAGGCGATGGCCATAGAAACCCCAGGCCAGCCGGGGATGGCGGCGAAAGGCATCGGGGCAGGCGATATCCTCGAAGGCGATGCGCGCTTCGGCCAGCGCCGGATAGGCCCGCCAAAAACCGGTATTGCCCCGGAAATCAGGCAGGCCCGAATCGACCCCCATGCCCGCCCCTGCGGAGACGATCAAGCCGTCGGCGCCGGCGATCAGCGACGCCGCCTCGGCAAACAGGGCCGCGGACGTCATCGCTGCGCGACGATGAAGATGCGTCGAAAGGGAAAGAGCGTGGTGCCGTGGGTGTCCGGTGGATAGGCCGCCGCCAGGCGGCCCTCGAGCTGGGCCAGGAAGGCCGCCTGTCCGGCCTCATCCAGGGACGCCAGGTAGGGAAGCAGCGTCGTGCCACGCAACCAGTCGAGAACCGGCGAAGGCCCGCTCATACCCTGCCAGTAGGTCGTCTCCCACAGGCTCAGGCGGGTGCACAGGGGGGCCAGCAGACGATGATAGTCGGCCATACCCAGCACCGCCCCCATCCGCGCCTGACCGACCCGCCCCACCCACTCCGGCGAAGCGGCCAGCTCCCGAATCAGCCGATGGGATGGCGCATCGAAATTACCGGGCATCTGAACGGCCAGCACTCCGCCCGGAAACAGCGCATCCACCAGACGGGGAAACAGGTTTTCGTGGTCGCCCACCCAATGCAGGGCTGCATTGGAAAACAGCAGATCAAGGGGTTCCTCCGGCTCCCAGTGCTCAACACCGGCCTGATCGAAGCGGACGCCGGGCAACACACTGCGCGCCCGCTCCAGCATGGCCGGAGAGCTGTCCAGGCCGGTGATGTCCGCCCCTGGCCAGCGCTCGGCCAGCAGCCGCGTCACGTTGCCCGCGCCACAGCCCAGGTCCACGATGCGCCCCGGTCGGAGAAGCGGAACCCGTCCCAGCAAATCCATCGCCGGGCGCAGACGTTCATCGGAAAACTGCAGGTATCGATCCGGCTCCCAACCCATGGCGCGTCCCTCCCTAGAAGGGTTCAATTGTCGCCGAAGGCAGGGGCCGGGAACAGCACTGAAGTGCTCGACCCGGCGCAGGCGCGTCGCGCCCTACTTCTTGATCTGATTACCGATCACACCGCCTACCGCCGCCCCACCCACCGTACCGACCGCACTGCCGCCGGTCAGGACAGACCCGGCAACCCCACCGATGGCGGCGCCAATGGCGGTGTTCTTCTGCTGGGCGTTCATGTTGGCGCAACCGGCAAAGGTGGTGGTTGCAAGGATGGCAATCAGGACTCGGCCAAGGACTTTCATGGTTCTTCTCCGTCAGACTCTCCCACCGCGACCTGGGCAGGGAGGGGCGATTGCGCCCGATGTCCTTCGAATGTAGCCGCCTCCCCATCAGCCGGCTGTAAGGAGTCGTATGGAAATGTAAGTCGAGATTGGATCAGCCCCTACCCGAGCGGAAAACGGAACAGATGGAAGCCTGCAACAGTTACCGCCGGACTCGCCTGGTCTTCTCGCCATTCTTTCGCCGGAAACCACCACAGTGACACTCCCGACTCAGTCCTACCCTCAGTGCACGGTCATTCACGATTTCGCGGCTTCGGGCGTGGGCATGTCGATCTAAGTCCATCAATATGTTCATTCAGACCTGGGGGCACTTGCCTCCACATTGGATCCAGGACAAAGTCGATTCCTTCTCTCCTGGCCAATTTTGCCGCTGGAACAAAGTCTGCGTCCCCGGCCATCAGCACAATCTGACTAACCTGCCGCTTGAAGGACAGTGAAGCGATATCCAAACCCACACGCATATCCACACCCTTCTGGCGAAACGACGGACGCACATCCCCGTCCGTCAGTTCACCAAACTCAAGCTCCTTCCTGAGGAGAGCATTGATTTTGTCTTGCTTGATCGTCCAGGGCGTGTCCGGGCTCAAATGTCCAAGCCTCAGCGCCACCTTTCTCTTCTTCAGAAGCTCAGCGTGGAGATCCTTTCTGAACTTGGCCTCCTCCGACTTCGCATAGTCAATTGCCTTGCCCGAAATGGGGTTATGCATCTTCTTCTCCAGTGGAGGGCAGTCGTAGAAGAAGATTCGGTAGAGTTCCTGCCTCTGCCCCTTTCCCTTGCCTCCACTTTTGGGAGGCGACAAATGAGCTACCGCCCAACGCCACGCGACCTCAGCCGCTCGCCTGGCATCGAATGCGTTGTGCGGCTCGATCGCCCTGAAGCGGATTACGAAAAAGGCACCGTCGATCAAAATGGCTGTCGGCAAGGTGGGGCACTCCAGGCACAAAAAAGAAAACGCCCCAGGGGTCGGCTCGTCTTTGATCATGGAGACGGCTTACTGCCAGGGGCGGGATAGCGCCATTATATCTAACACGTTCAAACCTGCGTGGCAAAAAGCTCACAGGATTTCTGTGCTGAAATTCATACCTAGAAAATCACCAGGGTGAGTGATGCCCGAACGCACCGAAAGTCTCCTTACTTTCCGATGCAAAAGCGCGAGAAGATGACCCCCAGCAGATCATCCGGAGTGAACTCCCCGGTGATCTCATTCACCGCCTCCTGGGCCAGGCGCAGCTCTTCGGCCATCAGCTCAAGGGCGTGGCGGGCGTCGAGGGCGGCTTCGACGCGGGCGAGGGCTTCGCGCAGGGCGATGAGGTGGCGTTCGCGGGCGAGGATCACGTCTTCCCCGTGACGGTGCCAACCCGCCACCCGCAGCAGTTCGTCACGCAGCAGTCCGATGCCCTGATCGGCCTTGGCGGAGAGATAAAGGCTGATGCCAGCGGCGTCCTCGGTGCGCTCTGGCTGGCGCCCCAGCAGGTCCACCTTGTTGAAGACGGTGATGCGCTCAACGCCCGCGGGCAGGCGGGCATCGATGGCGGCATCGGCGTCGGTCAGGCCGGCCCGCACGTCCACCAGACGCACCACCACATCGGCACGCTCGATCTCCTGCCAGGTGCGGGCGATGCCGATCCGCTCGACCTCGTCGGTGGTGTCGCGCAGCCCGGCGGTGTCGATGATGTGGAGGGGAATACCCTCGATCTGGATGGTCTCGCGCAGGGCGTCGCGGGTGGTGCCGGCGATGTCGGTGACGATGGCCCGCTCCTCACCGGCGAGGCGGTTGAGCAGGCTGGACTTGCCGACGTTGGGTTGACCGACGAGCACCACGTGCAGGCCATTGCGCAGCAGGCTGCCCTGCCGGGCGCGGTCGAGGATGGCACGCAGTTCGGCGGCGACGACCTCGATGCGTTCAAAGGCCTTGGCCTCGATCAGAAAGTCCACGTCCTCGTCGGGAAAATCGAGGGTCGCCTCGACCAGCATGCGCAGGTCGATCAGGCGCTCACACAGGCCCTGGACTTCGCGGGAGAAACTGCCGGTGAGGGAACGAACCGCCGAGCGGGCCGCAGCGGCCGTGGAGGCCTCGATGAGATCGGCCACGCTTTCGGCCTGGGCCAGGTCGAGCTTGCCGTTGAGAAAGGCGCGGCGGGTGAACTCGCCGGGCTCGGCGAGACGGGCACCCAGCTCCAGGCAGCGGGCCAGCAGCATCTGCATGACCACCGGGCCACCATGGCCCTGAAGCTCGATGACATCTTCGCCGGTGAAGGAGTGGGGCGCCGGGAAGTAGAGGAGGAGGCCTTCATCGATCAGCCCGCCGCTGCCATCACGGAAACGGGCGAACTGGGCGATCCGGGCTTGCGGCTCGCGACCACCGAGGGCGGCCGCGAGCGGAGAGAGATTCGGCCCGGAGATCCGGACCACGCCGATGCCACCGCGCCCGGGGGCGGTGGCGATCGCCGCTATGCACTCACTCGGCCGGCTTGCCACCGGCCGCGATCATCCGGTTGATCTGCCATTGCTGGGCAATGGACAGGGTGTTGTTGACCACCCAGTACAGCACCAGACCGGCGGGGAACCACAGGAACATGAAAGTGAAGAGGATGGGCATCATCATCATCACCTTGGCCTGGATGGGATCGGGCGGCGCCGGGTTGAGCTTCATCTGGATGAAGCTGGTGGCACCCATGACCAGCGGCAGGATGTAGTACGGGTCCTTGATGGACAGATCCTGGATCCAGCCCAGCCACGGTGCGCCGCGCATCTCCACGACGCCCAGCAGCACCCAGTACAGGGCGATGAACACCGGGATCTGGATCAGGATGGGCAGGCAGCCACCGAGGGGATTGACCTTCTCGCGCTTGTACAGGTCCATCATGGCCTGCTGCATCTTCATCTTGTCGTCGCCGTACTGCTCCTTCAGGCGCTGCAGGCGCGGGCCGAGGGTCTTCATCTTGGCCATCGACTTGTAGCTGGCGGCGGACAGGGGGAAGAACAGGGCCTTCAGGGCGATGGTGACCAGGATGATGGCCCAGCCCCAGTTGCCGGTGAGCTTGTGGAACCACTCCAGCACCCAGAACAGCGGTGCGGCGATGATGGTCAGCCAGCCGTAGTCCACCACCAGGTCGAAGCCCTTGGCGAACTGCTCAAGACGGGTCTGCTCCTGGGGGCCGGCATACAGCGGCATGGACAACTTGCCGCTCTGGCCCGGGGCAATGGCGGCCACCGGCACGATCACGCCTGCAGAGTAGAGGTCGGAACTCACCTGGTTGGCGAAGAACTCACGCTCGCCCTCGGCAGGAGCCCAGCCGGCCACGAAGTAGTGCTGCACCATCGCCGCCCAGCCGTCGGAGGCCTTGGTGACGAACTTGGCCTTCTTCGAGGCGATATCCTCGAAGGCAACCTTCTGGTACTTCTCGGCCTCCGTATAGAAAGCCGGGCCGGTGAAGGTCTGCACGCCGAAGCCGCCCGGCTGCTCCGCCGGCTTGCCGTCACGGGTGAACTGGAAGTAGGCGTGGGGCGCGAGGGCTGCAGCGCTGCCGTTGGTGATCTCGTAGCTCACATCGGCCACGTAGCTGCCGCGCCGGAAAGTGATCAGCTTGCTCACCTTGACCCCATCGGCGGTGGCCGGGGCATCGAGGCGCAGCGTCACCGCATCCTCGCCGTCCTTCAGATCGAGGCTGGAGGCCGCGAGACTGAACAAGGTCTTGTGATTGGGCAGGCCGTTGCCGATCAGGCCGGTCTGGGCGGCGTAGTTGTGCTTCTCGCCGTTATCAAAGAGCACGTAGTTGCGCGTGACGTCCTCGGAGGCCTTGTGGCGGGTCAGCTCCAGCCGGACGATGTCGCCGCCCTGGGCCGACACCTCCGCCACCAGCACATCGGTACGGATGACGGCCTTGGGTGCCGATGCCACCGGCGCAGCCGCCGTGGCGCTCTGCCCGGGCAGAGCTGGCGCGCCGGTTGCCGCAGCCCCCGGCGTCGGCGTGGGTACGCCGGCTGCAGAATCGGCGGTCGCGGCGACGGCCGGTACCGGAGGCTTGTTGTGCTTCTGCCAGCCGTCCCACAGCATGACCAGGGAAAACGAGAAGACGAGAAGGAGGATCAGGCGACGGTTGTCCATCGGAGTCAGTGTCAGGAAGGAGTTTGAGGCGGAAGGGTTCGGAAGCGCTGCTCAGGGTACCGGATCGTAGCCGCCGCCGCTGAACGGATGACAGCGACACACGCGCCGCGCGGCCAGCCACGACCCCTTCAGGGCACCATGGCGCTCCAAAGCCTCCAGGGCATATTCAGAACAGGACGGCACAAAACGGCAGTTGCGTCCCAGCATGGGGCTGATGGCGTAGCGATAGGCCCGCACAAGCGCAAGCATGACCTGTTTCATTTGCCCGTGCCTTGCCTGGGCAGGCGTTCAAACAGAGCGACCATGTCTTCCCGCAGGGAGCGTTTGCTCACGTCAGCAACCTTGGCCGACAATCGTAACACCAGATCGTAGGCCGGCAGGCTTGCACGGGCATGACGAAACACGTCGCGACCGATGCGCTTGAGCAGATTGCGCTGCACCGCCCGCTTGGCGAGCTTCTTTGCCACCACCACACCGAGGCGGGCCGTATCGACCTGACCGGGGCAGTAGTGAAGCGCGAAGTAACGCCCGCGCACGACACGCCGAAAAGCAAAAACGGATGAAAACTCATCCGTTTTATGCAGTCGCAAAGACGCGCCGAAGCCGAACCCTGCCTTGCTTGCCGTTTCGTCCGACGGGCCATTGCTGCCGCCTGCCGGGGAAGGAATCTCAGGACCGGCCTGTGGGCGAGCCTCAGACGGCGAGGCGATGACGGCCCTTGGCGCGGCGAGCGGAGATGACCTTGCGACCGCCACGGGTGGCCATGCGAACCAGGAAGCCGTGGGTGCGCTTGCGACGGACGACGGACGGTTGGTAAGTACGTTTCATTTTTCGTGCCCGAAAAGTTGAGTCAAACGCGCAATTTGATACGTTAACCCTCTGTTTGTCAAGCAGGTTTTATCCACTCCCCGCAAACGCAGCCATGCACAGGCTGGAAGCCAATGCTCCACAGCCCCTTTCCCGGCCATCTTAAGCTGTGGATAAGTCCCCTTCGCGCAGGTACAATACGCGTTTGGCCAGACGCCCCCCGCGCGCGACTCTGGCCGCTCCGGCCCCTGGCCGGAGTCTGCCGGAAACAGTCATCCGGCGCGCGTTCTGCAGTCGAAACCGATCCGCCCAATCATCGTGCCCCAAGCCTCATCGTCGCCCCAATGCGCTGCGTTCTGGACGCATTGCCTGAACTGCCTGGAGCAGGAGTTGCCCGCCCAGCAGTTCAAGACCTGGATCCTCCCCCTGCGCGCCGAAGAGCTTGCCGGTGACGACGGAGCCGGCCTGCGTCTGGTGGCACCGTCCAACTTCCATCGCCAGTGGCTGCGTGACCGCTACCTGCGCCGCATCGAAGAGCTGGGCGAGGAATTCTTCGGCGGCCTGCCCACCATCGAGGTCAGCCTGGCCCCGGCCGGTGGCCTGCGCCGGGCCAGCCCGCCGCCGCCCAGCGCACCCGCAGCGCCCAGCACCGCCGCCACACCGGCCCCCGGCAATGTCAGTGCCCCGCCGGCACCGGCCGTGATCCGCAGCCCCGCGGCCGAAGCACCGGTCTCCCCCGACACCGCCAACTACGACAAGTCGCGCCTCAACCCCGACTTCACCTTCGACACCCTGGTCACCGGCCGCGCCAACGACCTGGCCCGCGCCGCCGCCCTGCAGGTGGCCCAGAACCCGGGCGTGTCCTACAACCCGCTGTTCATCTATGGCGGCGTCGGCCTGGGCAAGACCCACCTGATCCACGCCCTCGGCAACACCGTGTTCAAGGCCGACCCGCGCAAGGTCATCCGCTACGTGCATGCCGAGGACTACTACGCCGACGTGGTGCGCGCCTACCAGCAGAAGTCCTTCGACGTCTTCAAGCGCTACTACCGCTCCCTCGACGTCCTGATCATCGACGACATCCAGTTCTTCAACAACAAGAACCGGACCCAGGAAGAGTTCTTCCACGCCTTCAACGCCCTCACCGAGGCCAAGAAGCAGATCATCATCACCAGCGACACCTACCCCAAGGACGTCCAGGGCCTCGAAGACCGCCTGATCTCCCGTTTCGACTGGGGCCTGACGGTGCAGATCGAGCCGCCCGAGCTGGAGATGCGCGTCGCCATTCTCAAGAAAAAGGCCGAAGTCGAGCGCATCGCCCTCAACGAGGACGTGGCCTTCCTGATCGCCAAAAACCTCCGCTCCAACGTGCGCGAGCTGGAAGGCGCCCTCAAGAAGGTGCTGGCCTTTGCCCGCTTCCACGGCAAGGAAGTCACGCTGGAAGTGGCCAAGGAGGCCCTCAAGGATCTCCTCAACGCCCACAACCGCCAGCTCACCGCCGAGTTCATCCAGAAGACCGTGGCCGACTACTACAAGATCAAGGTCGCCGACATGCACTCCAAGAAGCGCACCCGGGTCATCGCCCGGCCGCGCCAGGTGGCCATGTTCCTCGCCAAGGATCTCACCCCCATGAGCCTGCCGGCCATTGGCGAAGCCTTCGGTGGCCGCGATCACACCACCGTGCTGCACGCCTGCCGCACCATCGCCGAACTGCGCCTCGGCGACACCCAGCTCAACCACGACCTGCACGTTCTCACCCAGGTGCTGCGCGGCTGATGAAACCTTTCGCCCCCACGATTGCCGGATGGACGCCCCTCGCGCGCCCGCCCCTCTAATACGATACGGAGACCTGAAGCCCATGCTGCTTTTCACTGCGCCCCGCGACGCCCTTCTCGCCCCGCTGCAATCGGTGTCCGGCATCGTCGAGAAACGCCACACCCTGCCCATCCTCTCCAATGTCCTGATCGAGAAGAAGGGCGACGCCCTCACGCTTCTCGCCACCGACATCGAAATCCAGATCCGCAACAGCACCCCGGCCACCCCCGGTGCTGAAGACGTGGCCATCACCGTTGGCGCCCGCAAGCTGCAGGACATCCTGCGCGCCCTGCCCGACACCGCCGACGTCAGCCTCACCCTCGACGACAAGCGCATCACCCTGAAAGCCGGCAAGAGCCGCTTCCAGCTGCAGACCCTGCCCGCCGCCGACTACCCCCGTCTGGCCCCGCCCGAAGGCGAAGGCGTGCACTTCACCACCACGCAAAAGGCCTTCAAGAAGCAGCTCGCCCTGGTGCAGTACGCCATGGCCCAGCAGGACATCCGCTACTACCTCAACGGCCTGCTGCTGGTCGTGGCCGGCAACCTGCTGCGCATGGTCGCCACCGACGGCCACCGCCTGGCCTACGCCGCCTCCCCGCTGGTCGGCGACTACGCCCGCACCGACGTGATCCTGCCCCGCAAGACCGTGGTCGAACTGGCCCGCCAGCTGGCCGACTCCGACGACCCCCTGGAAGTCACCCTGGTGGGCAACCAGATCGTCTTCCGCTTCGGCACCATCGAACTCATCTCCAAGCTCATCGACGGCAAGTTCCCCGACTACGAGCGCGTCATCCCCCAGGGCCACCCCAAGCTGGTCAAGGCCAGCCGCCTGGCCCTGCTGCAATCGCTGCAACGCGCCGCCATTCTCACCAACGAGAAATTCCGCGGCGTGCGCCTGATGCTCTCCGAAGGCAGCCTCAAGCTCGTGTCCACCAACGCCGAGCAGGAAGAAGCACTGGAAGAACTGGAAGTCGACTACACCGGCGACAGCCTGGACATCGGCTTCAATGTCACCTATCTCGTCGACGTGCTCACCAACGTCTCTGCCAACGAGATCGAAATCCGCTTCAACGACGGCAACGCCAGCGCCCTCTTCGGCCTAGCCGAAAACGCCGATTTCAAGTACGTCGTCATGCCGATGCGCATCTGACGGCGCATGAATAAACCTACTGCGCACGCCGATC
>ERZ795056.569-NODE-569-length-46216-cov-9.184745_pt1 | contig 46216 bp, 36 predicted proteins | sample MGYA00375140_ERZ795056 | MGnify/ENA primary metagenome ERZ795056 (study PRJEB30185, sample SAMN05720227) | activated sludge metagenome | isolation source: Anaerobic digester | place: USA | collected 2015-03-09 ...
CCAGAACCACTGGCATCTCTTTCAGCATTTGCTGCAAAAATAGATCCGGCAGATGTCACTTCCATACCTTCTGAAATGTAATGAAGTGGATCTGGAGAAGACCAAAGGTTGGTGCGTGTTGGCGAATTGGCCGCCAGCCCTTGCCAGCCTCTTCCCATACCTCCCCATGTTCCGTTTGTTCCGTCGAGAACAGCCGCAACTCCGAAAGCAAATGCCTGAGCAGTATCTGTATTACCTGCAGGGCTCCAGATCACACCTTGTGGGTAACGTGGTGCATAGTTAGACGAAGCAGGATCATAGTTTGGTGCATCTGTGAAAAGGTCATCTGAAAACAAAGGTCCTTTTGTAAGTTGCCAGAAACCTTCTGCACCTCCTTTTGTGTTCAGATCGTAAACCAGTTTATTTCCTGGAGCACCTGTAGAGCCACCTGGATCTGCATCTCCGGCTCTTCTGAAAAACGCAACGGTATTAATGGCAGGTGCAACACCTACGCAATTCCGACCAGCGGTAATTACAGTAAACGGGTTGATGGATGTTCCCAAATCAGAATAGACAACACTGGTTGCCTGTACAGAATTGGAACCACCTGATCTTTTGCTGTTCGAAAAAGTAACAGGTTTCTTTGTTGGTGCAGTAGCGTTCGCTCTTGCTTCTGCTTTCTGAGCTTTCTCAAGCTTTTGGGCATATGTAACATAAGGAACAGGCTTTAAGAGCGGAGCTCGTTTCGGGCTGTCCCCATTACCCGCCTGAGCAGTAGACAGCATACACGATGCTGCTAATCCTAAAAATAAAACTTTTCTCATCTTGAACCTTCTTGGTTGTTTAATTGTGCAATGTAGAATCAAAAGACTAATTCTTAAAAAAAATGAGTCGAACAGTTTGATTAAACACGAAAAATGATCGCTGAACAGCCAGTTTTTACCACTCACATAATGCAGCCAGCCTGATGATAAAGGTCTGGTTTCAAGGCCATGAGGAGAAAATTGTTTGGAATAAATTCCGGCAAAACCCGATTTCGATAAATTCGAAAATTTCCATGGCCAAAAATTTCATTTGGCTGCTTTGTCCGCATACGGAACAGTCTTTGGCCGATAGAGTGCGTGGCAAAATTTTACCCAAGTCGTGGTCTGTTGCAAAACGTCCCTCCCGGAAGCCAGAAAGCAGCTCAGTAAAAAATCAGAACTATATCGCCCCCGATTCGAAAAGATGTTGAATTTTGCCACCCGGTTGGAATTGCAGATCTCACCAACCCGGAAGCCAAAATTGAAAACAGTTGGTATGAATCACTTTTTACGAAAAAAAAATCATCTTGTTATACTGGTTATTCTTGTGATTGGTTCCTCTCTGTTTTCCTGTGAGGACCACACTTTTCCAGTCCGGATCCAGAATCTGATAAATAGCCGGTGGGCGCAGGACCAATATCTTGATTTCGAATTTAAAACCAGTTCATCCGGTGAGCAGGTGGATCTATTGTACCAGGTACAATATGGTCAGGACTATCCTTTTGAAAATATCTGGCTGAAATACTGGCTCATTGGTCCAAAAAACGACACACTCATCATTTCAAAAGACAATCTGTTTCTGTTCCAGCCAGGGGTAGGAAAGCCCTTGGGTGCCGGGACAAGGAATCGGATTTTTCTGGATGCCTATTTCCTGAAAAACGTCCAGCTCAAAGACCCGGGAACGTATAAAATAAGATTGCGGCACTATATGCGCAAGGACAGCCTGGCAGGAATTCAGGCTATGGGTGTAAAAGTTAAGATCTCAGAATAAGGAATTTACTCCAGTTCAACCAGTACCTGTCCTTTTTCCACTTTGTCGCCCTTGCCAACTGAAATGGATTTTACTTTTCCGGGACCTGGCGATTTCAGCTGGTTTTCCATTTTCATCGCTTCAAAATTCAGAAGTACCTGACCTTTTTCAACTTCATCCCCGGTTTCAACCAGCACTTTTACTATAAGTCCTGGCATTGGGGCTTTGATTTTTTTGGCAGAAGCCTGGGAAGCACCACCGACTCCCATTTTTTCCAGCAGCAGATCCGTTTCTGACTGTATAGACAGTTCCGCTTTTTTACCGTTTACCAGAGCTGTTATCTTTTTTTTGTCTTCTGAAACTTCCATCAGGCGGACGGTGAACAATTCGCCATCTATCCGGACAACACTTGTGTCAGCACTGACGGTGTGAAAATCAAGTTCCACCGCTTCATCATTGAATCGAAAAGAATCCCCTTTTCTTTCTACTGCGGTTTTTTTTCCGCCGGTCTCAATCTGGTACTTCATTGCAGTGCAAGCTTGAGCAAAAAAACCTGTTTCCACAAATCCGAATGAGGAAAACCAGGTGGGTGACGGTTGAAATGATTTACTTTTGCGGGGCATGAATAAATCAGAACGCATCGCAGCCTTATCCTGGCTTGGCCACAAGATTCAATCCGACACCGGATTGGAAGATGTACTGGAACGGGCAAGGCAGAAAAATGGCTTTTTTACCCCTGAGTTTTCAAAACTTTCTCTGGATGCCATTGGCGCCTGGCTGAATGAAAAAGTGCTTACTGGCTGGCTCGGAGATTTTCCTGAAAATACAAACCCGAAACAAATCGGGCTTATTCTGGCAGGCAATATTCCTCTTGTCGGATGGCATGATCTGATGGCCGTTTTTGCGACCGGACATATCTCAGTTTACAAACCTTCGCAATCTGATGATGTGTTAATCACGTATCTCATAGGCTTGTTGGAGGAACATTTCCCAGCTGCCATGTCATATTTTATAAAAGCGGAAAGACTCAACGAAGTGGATGCCCTAATTGCTACCGGAAGCAAGGCAACGGCTGCTCATTTCGATTATTACTTCCGCACGAAACCAAGGTTGATCCGAGGTTCACGTTCCTCACTCGGATTGATTTACGGATTTGAGACGGAAGAAGAACTTTCTCCGCTATGTGACGATGTGATGCAGTATTATGGAATGGGTTGTCGCAGTGTTTCCAAATTGCTGGTGCCGGAAGACTATGATTTTGAGTCGTTTTATAAGGCTTTGGAAAAATATAGGTATGTAACGGATCATCATAAGTTTCAGAACAATGCCATCTACCATAAATCGATATTTCTGATGAACGGAGATCCTTTTCTGGACAATGATATTCTAATGCTCCGTCAGGAAAAATCGCTGTTCACTCCGCCTGCAGTGGTCAACTTTGAGGTGTACCACAATCTGGAAGAGGCCAAATCGATGGTCGAATCACACCGTGCAGAACTTCAATGTGTGGTTTCTCATCAGGGGCAATTTCCCGGATCCATCCCATTCGGTACAGCACAAAAACCAGCCATTGACGATTATGCTGATGGTGTGAACACGCTTGACTTTCTGCGGAAACTACTTTGATTCTTCCCGGATCCGGAGTTTCTGTCCTTTCTGAATCTTGTTCTGTTTCTTTTCCAAACCCGGGTTAAGGCGAAAAAGATCGGATAGCGAAAGTTCGTATTTGCGTGCAATCAACCCAAGGTTTTCACCTGGACCAATTTCATGAAATTCAGGCTCCGTCTGTTTTGGCAATGCTTCTTCCTTCAGGCTTTTCATGTCTTTCTGGTTGACAAGGTTCCGGAAAACGTTGTCTGTCTGGCTGGTAAGAGAGTCTGGTTGCGGCAATTCGGGTTTGGGTAATTTGGTAAACTGGGCACAGTTGGTTGGAATTTTTACTGTCACAGGACCCAAGCTGTCAACAATCCGGATCCGGTTGGTGCGCAACCATGGATTCAGAATCCGGAAGCATTTATATGAAAACCCATTTTGCCGGCACCAAAAAGGCAGATCCTCAATGCTTTCAGAAAGAGCCTGGTCACGAAATGTAAACCGTTCATACGGTACCAGATTGGAATATCCATATTTATCCGGCATCGAAAGAATCAGCTTGGCAGCCAGAATCCGGAAAAGATACCGTCCGGATTCCGGGTTGATCAACAGGTCATAAAACGAATCGGTGTACTGTCCGGCCATCACGGATTTTAGTCCGGTGATGCCAATGTTGTAAGAGACTGCTGTTTCCGGCCATTTTCCCAAAACGGTTTTTCCACGGGCAATCAGTTTGCATGCTGCCTCTGTTGATTTCTCAGGATTGAGTCGCTCATCGGCTTCTTCATCGATCCGAAGCCCAAACTCCCGGGCGGTAGGTTCCATCAGTTGCCAGAACCCGACAGCTCCTTTGTTGGAGGTTACATTTTCAAATCCACTTTCAATGGCCACCAGGTATTTAAAATCTTCCGGAATCTGATTTTTCTTCAGAATACTGTCGATCATTGGCAGCCACCTGCCCGATTTTTTGATCCACAAAGATGTGCTGGACGTCCAGTGTTGATTGATCCAGATTTCTTTTTCAAGCCTTTCTCTGATATCCGGATCATGTATCGGGATGGTATCGCCTGCAAATGTAAGAACCTCCGGAATGTACACATCCTTAATACCTTTATTTTCAGGCTGTGCGCAACCAATGAAGAACAGGATCCAAACCATAACCAAATGAGATTGGCTCAATCTGTCAATAAAAGGCAATAAGGTAACCGTCACATTATCAGAAGTTGGGCTGAAGCAGGTATTTGGAGTAGAAGTCGTCGATCACTTTGACTGCCTCATCAGCAGTGTCAACAATGTTGACAAGGTCCAGGTCATCGGGATTGATGTTTTGTTCCTGTCCCAGCATCACATCTTTGATCCATTCCATGAGACCATTCCAGTAATGCGAACCCACCAGAACAATTGGGAAACGCCCGATTTTTTTGGTTTGAATGAGGGTAAGGGCTTCAAAAAGTTCATCCAAGGTTCCCATGCCTCCTGGCATCACAACAAACCCCTGTGCATATTTGATGAACATCACCTTTCGCACAAAGAAGTAATCGAAGTTGATGAGCTTATCTTTGTCGATGTACACATTATTAAATTGCTCAAAGGGCAGCTCGATGTTAAGCCCAACAGATTTTCCGCCGGCTTCATAGGCACCTTTGTTTCCGGCTTCCATAATTCCTGGACCACCACCCGTAATCACTCCATAGCCATGTTTTACCAGTTTGCCTGCAATTTCTTCAGCCATGAGGTAGTACTTATTGGAGTTTTTGGTACGTGCTGAACCAAATATGGAAACACAAGGTCCGATTTTACTGAGTGTATCGAAACCCTTTACAAATTCCGACATGACCCGGAAAATAACCCATGAGTCTTCGATCTTGATTTCATTCCAGCCTTTATTCTGGAAAGCCCGCTTGATTTTATCTTCTTCTTCCTGACTGATTGGCGGATGTGGATTTTGTGCCATTAATGCGCTGTTTTTTATTTCCGTTATTTTTGTTAAATGGCTGATAATCATAAAAGGTAACCATCCATTTGTTGGATGTTGATACCCGTTATCAGACCGCATATATACGAATAGCTATGCATTCAATCATGCCTTAATCCTGTGCAAATGGTTTTTTTACCCGGTATTTATTACATCATTTTCAGAGAGGTCTTTGAGCACCATAGATTTATGAACAGGAATTGACTTTACATTTGCCCGACAAGGCATGCAACTCTGTCCTGTCTTGAACTCTCAGAAATTGTTTTTATTAAACTGTATTTGAAACACATGAACTTTAAAAGTCGATTGGCCACCGCCGGGATTATTCTCAGTGTGGCTTTCGGGTGTAATCAAAACACCGACAAGGACACATCCGGACTTGATTCCACCGGAGCCGATTCTTCGATGACCGCCCGGGATGCCGAGGCCGAAACGAAAACACAGGACTTCATCCAAAGTCTTCCCTCGCCCATTCACGTTGCCCGGATTTTCCAAAGAGCCGGCCTGAAGTACATCAGTGGTATAACAAACCCTGCGGCCAACTCTTCCAAGTATATGTCGCCGTACAGCAAGTCCATCAACCTGGGTATCTACACCACTGATTTGTCGTATTGTACATTCAATGATCAGAGTCAGGAAGCCATTTCGTATTTCAAAGCGGTGAAAACGCTCACCGATGGTCTTAATCTGACCAGCATTTTTGAATCGACCAATATGGTTCCCCGTTTTGAGAGAAACATTGGAAACAAAGATTCACTCGTTACTCTGATGGCCACCATGTCGATGGAATCTGATATTTTGCTCAAGCAAACATCCCGTCTTGACATAGCCTATCTATCATTTGCCGGTGCCTGGATCGAAAGTGCCTACATCGCAACTCAGATGCTGAAGAACAAGCGGAATCCGGACATTCTGAAGCGCCTTCTAGACCAGAACAATTCTTTAGGCAAGTTGATTGCTCTTCTGAAAGACTACGATGATAAGCAGGAATTTGATGCGTTGATTGCCAGTTTGTCGGATGTTAAGACAAGCCTGGATGTGTTAAACTCTGAGAACACCACTACCCATGAGGAAGAGTTTAAGAAACTGGTGACCAAAGTGGAAAAACTGAGAAACGACCGCGTAAACGATAATTAATCCGCATCAAAGACATGAAAAAGATATTCTTTATTCTCACGATAGCCATTGCATCCTTCGGTCAGTCAGCCTTTGCACAATGCAGCGACAAGACCATTAAGAAATTATGTAAAGAAGGCCTTGGTACTTATATTTTCGAATCAGCCGCATTTAAACCTTTGTCCGCCTTTGGCGCAAAGAAAAATCTGGTGGAAGCAGCTTTCTCAGTGTATTCACAAGAGAGCTACCGGGTTCTCAACCTTTGTCAGGGTTTTTCGGACGTAGTGGAATTCGCCATTTACGACACAGATCACAACTTGTTGTTCTCCAACAAGTCTGACAAAAGCGTAAAATTCTATGATTTTGTTGCCCAGAAAAGCGGCGATTTCACAATAGAATTTAAGATTCCGCCAGCTGATATGAAAAGCACCAGTTGCTGTGTGGCATTCGCCATCGGTTACAAATAAACGATTCAGCAAGCCATTTAAAACGAAACCGGCCTTTTCACAAGGGCTGGTTTTTTTATTTTCAGCCAACCTGACTATAAAATTCCCTTTTACAACCATACATTTCCATTGGATCCGAATCAGAGCACAGATATGATGAAAAACAAAAAAGGCCGGTTTTCACCGACCTTTTTTTGTTTCGTATTATTATGAAAATCAAGCGAGAATCCGGACCGGATCTTCCAGTAATCCTTTTAAAGTTTGTAAGAAAGCAGAACCTACCGCTCCATCTACTACACGGTGATCACAGCTCAGAGTTACTTTCATCACATTCGAAGCCTTGAACTGGCCGTCTTTTACAATGACGGTTTCTTTAATACCTCCGACTGCCAGTATGCAGGCATCGGGCGGATTAATAATGGCTGTGAATTCATCGATGCCAAACATTCCCAGGTTGCTTATAGTGAAGGTACTACCTTCCCAATCAGCTGGCTGAAGTTGTTTGTTTTTTGCCCGGGCACCGAGGTCTTTCACTTCCGCACCAATAGCAGATAATGATTTGGTGTCTGCAAACCGGACAACCGGAACAAGTAGACCTTCCTCTACAGCGACTGCCACTCCAATATGAATGTGATGGTTGTAGCGGATTTTGTCACCAAGCCAGCTCGAATTTACTTTCGGGTGCTGACGAAGTGATGCGGCCACTGCCTTTAGTACCATATCATTAAAGGAAATCTTGTTTCCTGTAAAGTCGATAATACTTTTTCTTGCCTCAATGGCTTTGTCCATATTGATCTCCATGGTGAGATAAAAATGGGGAGCCGTGTATAAGCTTTCAGACAGCCGGCGGGCAATCACTTTCCGCATTTGGGACACCGGTACTTCTTCATATGATTCCGTCATTCCATTTGAAGTGGAGACAGAAGCAGATTTTGCCGAAGATGACGTAGCTGGTTTTGCAGAAGGTGTAAAGGTTTCAACATCCTTTTTCACGATCCGTCCGTTTTCGCCGGAGCCTGAAATGGAACCAATGTCGATTCCCTTTTCTTTCGCCAGTTGTTTGGCCAGGGGAGAGGCTTTCACCCTTGAATCTGAACTTGTTGCCACAGGATTAGCTGCTACAACTTCTGGTGCAGTTGAACTCTGAACCGGTGCAGATGCCGGAGAGGTGGTTGGAGCAGACGGTGCCGAAGAAAGCAAAGGGGTAAAGTCGGTTCCGGCATCACCCACAATGGCGATGATTTCATCCACTTTCACCGATTCGCCGGCCGCCAGACCCACGTACAGCAGGGTGCCGCTTTCGTAGGATTCCAGTTCCATCGTGGCTTTGTCTGTTTCTACTTCCGCCAGCAATTCTCCGGATTTGACTTTATCGCCCACTTTTTTGTGCCAGGCAACTATGGTACCGTCCGTCATCGTGTCGCTCATTTTTGGCATACGGATAATGTTGGCTGGAATGTAAGCAGTTGAAACAGCAGGCTGAGATAAGGGCGTTTCCTGTATAGGTGCGGGTGAAGCAACCGGTGCACTTCCTCCGGACTGACCAGAAAGCAGGGAATCAAAATTCTCTCCGGCCTTACCAATGATGGCAATGACAGAGTCGACAGGGACTGAATCTTTTTCTTTCACGCCAATAAAGAGGAGAGTTCCACTTTCATAAGATTCGAGTTCCATTGTGGCTTTATCGGTTTCTACCTCCGCCAGAATATCACCTGCCTTTACCGAATCTCCTACTTTCTTGTGCCATGCAGCAATCACACCCTCGGTCATGGTGTCGCTCATTTTTGGCATTTTTATGACTTCAGCCATTTATTCAATACGTGTTGGAAAAGATAATACCGAAACCCTGATTTTTGTTTTCGGACCGCGAAGTTAAGCAGAAAAGCTTTTGCTGATGAGTGTCTATCCAAATTGCAGACAATTCCCCTATAATTTTAATGGATTGTCGGGGAATTATTCCGGAAATTCAGTTACAAATGAATCAGGTTGGTATATTTGGGCTGTGAAGAATTGTAGGTTTATCTTGCTGCTTTTCAGCCTGGTGGCATTTCCGGGGCTGTTTCAAAAAAGTGTTGCCCAATATGTGGAAGGCGACAAAACATTACCGGCGAGCACCCGCAGGGATTCCATTATAGTGAAAGACCATGATCCGGAAGAAACAGGTTTTCAAAGCTCAAAACTGGTACCAGGAGGTAATCTGGCGCTTCAGTTTGGGAATCCGTATTATTATGATATTTCTCCCTCACTCGGCTATATGGTTACAGAGAAATTGATGGTAGGACTTGGTGTAATTTATGTTTCAATGGGAGGAAGGGACCCTATTTACAACCAGAAATACAATTTCACTTATTATGGGGGAAGGCCTTTAATCCGGTATAAGGTGATTAATGACATTTACGCCAATGCAGAAATCGACTTTTTGAACTCTCCTTATAATTACGCTACTAATTATACTATTGGTGAAAAACCTCGGAAATGGACAACCAACCCATTGCTAGGAGCAAGTTATGTGATTCCGTTTGGTAAAAGAGGTGGTGTCCAGGCGACATTGCTGTATAATCTGAATTATCAGGAAGACTATTCACCCTACAGTTCTGCCTTTATCTGGAGGATTGGATTTTTTCTTTAGGCTATAAATCGCCCTTGTTCCTGATACAAATGCAAACAAAGCACCCATATTTGCACCCTCAAAAATTATTGAATGTCTGATCAAATAAGATTTGCTGTTGTTGGCAGCGGCCACATTGGGAAGCGCCATGCTGCCATGATCCAGCAAAATCCGGAATCCAAACTAGTTGCGATGGCCGATGTCAATACGGCTTTGGAAGCCGATATCGAATCTACATTTGGTGTTCCTTTTTTTTCATCAATCGAAGAATTACTTGCATCAGGCCTGGAATTTGATGTGGTGAACATCTGTACTCCAAATAATTTCCATTCTCCGCAAGCCATCCTGGCTTTGGAAGCCGGTAAACATGTAGTTGTCGAAAAGCCGATGGCTCTCTCAAAGGCTGATTGCGAGGATGTGATTTACAAATCTCTTCAGGCGGGTAAGTTGGTTTTTTGTGTGATGCAAAACCGGTATTCACCTCCGTCAGTCTGGTTAAAGGAGGTTTTATCGCAGAAAAAGTTGGGTGAGATTTACCATGTTCAGATCAATTGCTTCTGGAACCGCGATAGTCGTTACTACAAAGCAGGTGGCTGGAAAGGGAATAAAGTCAATGATGGTGGAACACTATTTACACAGTTCAGCCACTTTATCGACATTATGTTCTGGCTGTTTGGAGACATCACCAACATCAATGCCCGTTTCTATGATTTCAACCACAAGGAATTGACGGAGTTTGAAGATTCCGGAATGGCACAGTTTGACTTCATCAAAGGAGGAACCGGTTCGCTCAATTTTTCAACGTCCGTTTTCGACACCAATCTGGAAAGTTCGATGACGATTATCGGCGAGAAAGGATCGATAAAGGTCGGTGGCCAGTATATGAATGAGGTTCAATACTGCCATATACAGGATTATACCATGCCCGAACTTCCTCCAAGTTTACCTCCAAACGACTATGGCCACTACAAAGGATCTGCTGCGAATCATCATTTCGTGATTGAAAACGTGGTCAACACCCTTAAAGGCCGAACTGTTGCCACCACCAATGCTCTGGAAGGATTGAAAGTGGTGGAGATAATTGAGAAGATTTATGTTCAGAAGGTTTAAATTTCCCCATTATTTTCTATTATTGATTTTTTTAACATCCCTTTCTCATGAAAAATAGAAGAGTATTGTTCCTTATCGTATTTGCCTTTTTGTTCTGTAACCATTCATTTGGACAACTTACATTCTGGAACAATCTGGAGTTGTATTACCCTTTCAACAACAATGCATTAGATTATTCCGGTAATGGCTGGGATGCGACCCCCATTGATGTAATTCCAACTGAAGGAGTATTCGGAGATCCGAACGGAGCCTACCATTTTAATGGATCAACTTCCCGTGTCCTCAGAAATGTCCTTTCAATAGCCGATTCCAGTACATTCTCTTGCTGGATTTATTCAGAACTGGATTCGCAAGCAGCTCCGATCATATACAATGGACACACTGCACATGCTGGATTTGGAGTTTTTATTAAAAAGCCATACGGAAATTTTGGCTCTGGCTACCGCGGCAAAACATTGGTTGTACACCAAGGCGGTGTATCAGAGAGCTATTTCAACAATTCATTTGAAGTCCCGACCCAACAATGGCTTCATCTTGCCCTGGTACGCCGTGGACAAACTATTGAATTGTATCTGAATGGTATTTTCCAGGCCAGTGCTCCTTATGTGGCCAATACTCCTTACGGTGAGTTTAGCCTTGGTGCATCTACAGATCATATTACTGTAGGATACCCTGCATTCATGGGTAAAATTGATGAAGTAATGGTATTCACTTCTGCACTTTCAGCCCAGAATGTTTATAAAGTCTTTCAAGCAAATCTTACTGATACAAAGGATCTGATTGGAAATTCGAATAATGTTGTTGTTTATCCCAATCCGTCTCGTGGGAAATTTGAAGTGACGAAAACAGATGATAAAACTATTGATGAAATAGAAGTACTTGATGCTCTGGGAAAATCATGTTATTTTTCATCTCTTTCAGGTCAGACAAACAAACTTTATTCTAGCATTCAAATACCCAACCTTGTTCCAGGCATTCATTTCCTGAAAGTTCGGTCCGGAGGAAAAACCAGTATTCGAAAAATTGTCCTTGAATAACAGCTTCTCAAACTGAATGGAGGTTAAGCAACACTCGGAAACCGAAAAAGCACAACTGAACGCTTATTTTAAAAACAGGGGGATCGATCCTGATTATTATCTATCTTTCCAACTTCCTGTTTATTTAAAAGATGAACTGCCGTCAGATAAAAATGCACCCATTCTGGATATTGGGTGCGGGTTCGGACAGATGCTTCTTCGACTCAGGGAACAGGGCTACTCCAATATAAAAGGTATTGATATTGGCCATGAGTCGGTAAATTTTTGCAAATCTCAAGGGCTACAGGTAGACCTGATAGAATCAGTAGAACAATATGCTGAACAAAACCAGGGACACTATTCTCTGATTTTGATGAGCCACGTTTTGGAGCACATACCAAAAGAAAAGTGTATTGATACTTTGATGGCCATCAGGAAAATGCTTGCTGCGGGTGGCAGCTATATTGTAATGGTTCCCAATGCTCAAAGCCATACCGGTGTTTACTGGATGTACGAAGATTTCACGCACTACTTGTTGTTCACAGCGGGAAGTTTGACCTATGCACTTCAGTCCGCAGGATTCAGCCGGATCGAGTTTCTGGACCCTAAATGCCTGAAAGGACTTTCTGCATTTGGCCAATGGAAACGGAAAATCCTGCTTCGTCTGTACGAAATCCAGTTAAATTTTTGGAACCGGGTTACAGCCTCCTCTTTTCACAAGCCAAGTCCAAGGATTTACTCATTTGAACTCAAAGCGAAGGCCGGCGTTTGATAAGATACTTTCTATTTACAACCCCAACCTCTCCTTCAACTGCGCATAGTGCGATCGGCTGATAGGTACCTGGAATCCATTTCGGAGGATTCCGATGTAGCTGTTTTTCTCCAGTGTCTCTATCCGTGTGAGGTGCTGAATATTGAGAATAAACGACCGGTGCGACCTGAAAAATAAAGATGGGTCCAGGACTTCTTCGTAATAGTTCATGGTCTTTTTCTTAAGGAAATACTGATCCCGGGTGTACACTTTCACATAATCGTCATACGCTTCAAGATACAACACTTCCGACACTGGTAGTATTCGAATGTCGTTGCCCTGTTTCACCACAATCCTTTTATATTCCTCCGGGGACCTGGCTGAAGTTTGTAGGAAGGTATCGAGTTCCTGCTTCACTGAATCTTTACCTGCCTGCAACCTCCACTTGGCGATAGCAGCGTTGAGGCGGTCCTGTGAAAAGGGCTTCAGCAAATAATCAATGGCATTGGCCTCGAAAGCTTTCAGGGCATATTCGTCAAATGCAGTTGTGAAAATAACACAAGGACATTCTGTCAATAGCTCCAGCATTTCAAACCCATTGATTTTGGGCATCTGGATGTCGAGAAAAACCAAATCCGGTCGGTGCTGGGCTATGGCTTTTACACCTTCAAAACCATTTTCGCATTCGGCCACTATTTCCAGATCGGGATGAGCCGAAAGGTATTCAGCCAGGAGTCCACGGGCCAGGGGTTCGTCATCGATGAGGATAAGTTTTTTCATTTCAAAGTTGGTATCCGGAGGGTTGTGGTAAACAGATTTTCTTGACGGGTTGTGATGAGAAGGTCCTTCCTTGCAAAGACTAACTGCAATCGCCGCTGGACAGAACTTAGCCCGAAACCAGAGCCCCGGGTGGCGGGTTCAGATTTCGGATCAAATGGATTCTGAATTTCAATGCATAAAAACTCTCCATCCTGCCAGGTTCGAATTCGAATATGAACCACTTCTGTAACATCATACAAACCAAACTTAATGGCATTTTCAACGATTGGCTGGAGAAGGAGAGCCGGCAGAACAAGACCCAGACTTTCAGGTGAGGTTACAAATTCAATCTGCAGACGGGCACCAAAACGGACCTTCTCGATATCAAGATACAGTCGCAGGTGATCGAGCTCTTCCTGAAGTCGCACTGGTTTGTCTTCCTGTTTAAGGGTACCGCGAAGAAAATCCGACAATTGCTGGGTCATCTTCCTGGCAGCCTCCGGTTGCCGGCCTATAAGGGCATTGATCGAATTAAGGCTGTTGAAGAGAAAATGGGGATGGAGCTGCTGACGGAGCCTGGCCAGTTCGGCCTCTTTCATCAGCTGCTCACTTTCTGCTGCCCTTCGTTCCATTTCTTTCTGCTCCGTGAGCTGACTTCTGATCCATTGGTACAGGGTGATAAAGAATATCACCATCAATGCAAATACAAACCGAACTGGTAAGGAAGCCTCAAGAAAGGCGATATACTCCTGATTTCCAGGCAGCAAATAGCCAGGAAGGAACCGAAGAATGTAGCAATAGAATACTGCCATGGCCAGACCAAACAGCATCCGGTACATTTGATTTTCCTTTCCAGGCTGATAAAAACGGTAAAGGAGATTGGTCTCAAAACCTATAAATGCCAGAATCAGATTGCTAATAAGAGAATCATGCAATGCAGGATTCCAGTCCAGTCCAAGCCGGTGAAGAACCAATGTTTGCAGGACAGGCAGCATCAGCCAGGGTCCTGCATAATATATGAGGGATTTTGGATATGGAAATGACCCGTTTTTCTTCAAGATACCGGAATTGAAATGGAAAAATACGATGCTGTAGCTTTGGATTTTTCACGGATCTGGCCAATAAAAACACTTGCATCATCGGCTTCATGAGTTACAGAATATACGTGCCCTCCATCTGAAATCCGGCTTAACGGAAATACATCGGCTACGGCAATGAAATTCCAACTGACAAGCCGGCCGAGATGATTGAGAAACTCATCCTGCTCCTGAAAACCAAGGCACCGGGCCTTTTCCCATGCGGTTTCCAGATCCGGGGCTTCAATGAGTCTGACCTGTTCGTCAAACTGTGCCATGCCGTTGTGGTTTTCAATAAAAATCTGGAAAACCAGGGTTGTCAAAAACGTGTGCATTGGCTGGATTAATAATTGTTGATTTCAATTCCTCCCATAAAAACATTGCCCTCCAGGATCAGAAGCTTTTTGTCTTCTCCATCAGCTGGACGAAAATGCCGTTTGTCGTCCACCCCCCCCATCACACAATTGATTTCCGACTTAATATCCCAGTTAGACGGTAAAATGATCTGGATTCCGCCCATCACTGCATTGACTTCAATATGTGCACTTGACTGTATTTCAGCTTGAATAAAGTTGATCTCCACACCTGCCATCACGGCAGTGATCTCACCAAAACGAAGATCTTTCGTCACAACTTTTTTGCTAACTCCACCCAGAACAGATACTACCTCAAATGTAGAATCTGCCAACGCAGGGCCAGTGACGGTCTGCATGTCAGGAGGCTGAGTCCATTCCTTTTTTTTAAAATGCCGCCTGAACTCATCCTTGCAGGCGTTGGGTTTTCTGGGACGAAATGCCCGAAACACCATCAATATACCAAAAACCATCAGAACGACAGGCCAAAGAATCGCACGGTTGACTATTCCGGGATAAAAATCGACCAGAAGGTATACTGAACCAACCAGCACCGGAAATATCCAAAAGATGCGCTGAAAATTGTGTTTCACGCCGATCACAATTCCAATTACGATCAGCCAGAATTTCCAGGTAAAAAGCCACCAGGCCATTTCATAACCGAGTTCTCTTCCAAGCAGTAAACAGCCAGCTGCAAGGACGGCCAGCCCGCCAAATATTTTTCCACGTTTCTGTGCACCTTCCCAATTCTCCGTCTGGTTTGTGGTTGATGTTTCGTTGGTTGCCATTTTCTTGAATTTTGACCAAAACTAGAACCTCCATCCAGCTGGTAAAACGTTTGATAGGTTGAGCCGGTGAGAAAATAGGTGAACCGTATCAGGTTGGGTGTGAAATGTACCGGAGGAAAACTTCCCGTCAGAAATCTTATTCGCCCACCATTACAAACGCACCCCAGTAATAAGGGTCAGGGTATTTCCGCCTGATGTTTTCGACTGCCAGTGAAAAGGCCTTTTCCATTGTAAATGACTTTCCTTTAGAATCTTTCCGTAAAATCTGAGCATAAAATCCAACCATAAATTCACGGGTCACCTTATCGCTCACTTTCCACAAACTCATCATCAGATTTCGGGCACCGGCAATCTGAAACGCACGCTGCAAACCAAACACTCCCTGACCCAATGCCGTTTCTCCCATCCCGGTTTCACAGGCACTGAGAACCACCAGCGAAGTTTCGTCCAGATTCAGGTTCATCGCTTCATAGGCTGTGAGAATTCCGTCTTCATCACCGGCTGCTACTTCCGAGCCAGGACCCCGGTTGGCACCAGCCAGAATGATCCCACTGTTGAACATTCCTTCAGGCGTATTCTCCGAAGGATGGAAATAGCCATGTGTTGCCAGATGCAAAATACCTGGGCTGTTGGTCGATTTGACCGCTTTTTCAGTGGCCATTTTGCCAGTGAGGGTCTGTACATTCCATCTGTTTTTGCGAAGCAAGCCGGAAATTTCATTCGCTTCTTCAAGGGTGGATGGCAATGGACTGTAGTTTCCCCCATTCCTGATTTCAACGGAACGATTCAGGTTTGGTTCGGGAATTCCACTTGCTGCAGCAAACTGTTGACTTCTCCCATCAAAATCGGGAAACCCCAGCACAAAAGCAGAATGAGTGATCATCTTCTTTTTCTCTGTCTGTACCAAATCTCTCGAACTGGTGATCCGGCGAATGGTGCGCTCCTGGTAAAGAAACCGGCCGGTTTGAGGATTTTGCAATGTTTGAAGATTGATGAAATTGTAGATCCCTTCGGGAGAAAAATAAACTGTTTCCACTTCCGGACCGAGCGCTTTTCCGATTTCTTTCCAGAATAGATTATAGGAATTCCGGTCTTCAAGCCTTTTGACTATGCAACGCCGGTAATACGGAAATCCGATGGAGTCCATTTTTTCTGAATTTGGAAGTGCTATTAACCGGGGCATGCTTTCCCCAGCTTTCAGAATAAGTGCTGCGTAACCCAAATGATAGTTGTACTTGTGTCCAAGATTGGGAGGACTGAAATTCTTTCCCTTGTTCAGTTTTACGTCCAATAGTTCAGTTATGTTGATTATTTCCACCACAGCGTCACCGGGTTTCAGACTTTGTTGAACATTTTGCCAATGAACAACCTTGCGATCGGTCAGTTTCTGGAAATTGGGTGATTGAATAATAAGATCCACTTCCAATTGATTGGCCAGGTTTTCGAGGCTGTCAAGGGAATGCCGGTTTTTTTTCTTTCCACTCAGCACCAATTCATTGATCTGCTGTTTCACCTGTTGCCAATGTCCGAAACGTGATTGAATGGCAGTATCATTTGTACTTGCCATTCGCTGACGGAATTTACGATCGCTGTTGATAAATAGACTTTTGGTAAGCAGTTGCTTATCAAACAGTTTACCGGCCAATTCAGGATGTTGTTTTGAAGAGATTAGGGCAATCCAATCAAAAGACTCCAAATTGGGAGTAAGCATTTTGTAGATTGCCATTCGTTGACGTTCCGGAAAAGAAGGAAAGCACTTTTCTATAAACCGAAGGGAAAGGTTGTTGGCGACTTCCAAATTGGCCAAAGCACTTTCATTTTTCTTTTTCATAACGTAATACATCCCCAAATTGTGATACAGGCCGATATTTGAAATGTGATCTTCCATTTCGGTAAGCGATTTGTTCTTCATGGCCAGTTTGAAATAATGCTCCGCCTGTTGATCCCGTTCGCTGAATAAGTAAAGACTTCCCATAAGAAACCAAACCATGGTAATATTCCCACTGTTGGGCTCATCCCATCTGATAAACAATTCCTTTGCTTTCATCAGATATGCTTCCGCTGAGGAATCGTCGCCAAAACTCCAGTGTGCCTTACCCAGATTATAGTAAAGAAGACCAAACATCCGATGCCCTTCATTGAAAATGGATTGACAAATAGCCAGGCTTTTTTGAAAATAACCGGCCGCCCGTTTAAAATCTGTATTGATAAACTGGATCTGCCCCAGACCCATTAAATTATTTGCCCGGTATATGGCATGGGTGGCAGCATGTTTATCAAGGATTGGTTGTGCTTTGAGATAAAAACCATCTGAGGCCGGGTAATCTCCAACATTAAAATACGCATCGCCTAAACGAGAATAGAGAATCCCAAAATGTACATCTTCCGGTTTTACATGTTTGGTAAAAATGGCTTCTGCTTGTTGAAAACACTTATTTGCTTCCATAAAATTAAGTTGCTCGCTGATCACAAGCCCGAGTTCCAGCCAGACTTTCCCCGTTTCCATAGCGGAGTCTCCACAGATTTTCCGGCATATTTCCAGGGACTGGTTGAGAATGACTTCGCTTTCTTTACCTCGATTCTGGAACTCCAATAATGTTCCCTTCAGAAGGAGAAGATTGCCATAGTCCCAGTTTTCAGTTTGGTTTTTAGCGACACATTGCTGAAGAAGTTGGTCTGCCAGGTGAATTGCTTTGGAGTATTCTCCTTTATCACGCAGGGAAAAAAGCGAATCCATTGCTGAAGAAACCTGTGAAAATCCAGGTATTGATAACAGCCAGAAAGTGGCCAGAAAAAATGCTGTCGGACCCAGTTTTATTTTGCGACAAATTTTTGGGAACACGAGACAGGAATTGAACATTTCAGTTGGAAAGAAGATAATTGAGGGAGGCAAAGTAGTGAGTTTAAACCGGATGGAGGACAGGTCTTCACTCGATTTTGTACGATTCAAACCACGCTCTCAAAGCCACCTGAGCACAATCGTCAGATGTAACTATATTTCGGACGGAATCCCGGATCTGGATTTCCACCAACTTTTCAAATTCTTTCGTGTCAGTAATTCATCGCCACCCTGTTCAGGATTTATCCGGAAAGCCACTTGCGGCGATCAATGCATTTGTTCAGGTAAAAAGTTGGCTGGTTTTATGGCTGGCAGTATTTCTAAGTATCGGATCCGCCAGAAGCCAGACAGAAACCGAACTGGAACCCAAGGAATTTGGCAATTGTCTTTCCAGGCAACTCACGTCAAAAGATGGCCTTTCGCAGGGTCATGTGAATGGAATGGTAAAAGATACGGACGGGATGATCTGGCTGGCTACCAAAGATGGTCTTAACCAGTATAATGGTTATCGTTTCCATGTTTTCCGGCACAATCCACGGGATGTTTTTTCCTTACCCGAAAACCATATTAAACGAATCCTTCTCGATGAATCCGGGAATCTCTGGCTCGGAACGGCCAATAAAGGAATCTGGTTCTTCAACCGGAAAGAAGAAAAATGCTACCCCATCTGGCAAAACCCTGCAGATCCCGGTTTGCAGCAACTGCAATACAAAAACGGACAGTTGCTGGTGCAGTTTTCATCAGGTGTCGATCTTGTGGATGTATCCAAACGAAACAAAAACAGAGTTCCTGCAAAGCCTGAATTGTTGTACCGACACGTTGATATATTGCCAGATGCTGAGACCGGTATATTTCCCATTCCTTGGAGCAAGGACGGAGACATTTGCTGGATACCCAATGGCTCGGATGGTTTTACTGTTTATCCAAAAATGAGTGGGAAGGGCAAACGATTTTCTCTGGAAACGTCTTTTTTAAAGGACGGAATCACAAACACAGAAATCACCTGCTTCCGGAAGCATCAGAACAAAACGCAACTGGTGGTTTTTGAAGACGATAAAATCAGCCTGATTGATGCTGAACAAAATAAAGTCATACGGAAACTCTCCTTTCAGACAGGTTTGGTGCTGGGAAGAAAATCGGCTCCGTTTCAGGATGATCAGGGTCGTTTCTGGCTGAGCACCACCGATGGCAGTTTCCTGATTGTGGACGTTGATCAGCCTTCTTTGCAGATTCTTACTGGTCCCTGGATTCACAATACCTGGGCATTGTCTTTCCTCAATGACGGTCAAGGTCAGCTTTTTGTTGGAACCAATGGTAATGGAGCCCTCATTCTCAATCTTCGTTCGGCTGGCTTCGAACGCTTTCAGGGAAAATTCAGGTTTGGTTGGGAGGATCCGGAAGGACATCTTAAAATCCCGATGAACTTTGCTTTCCCTTCTGAAAAATTGTTGCCAGGAAGCCGGAAAATCCCCATTGACCTGGTGTTCTCCAATTCCGGTTCCTCTATTTTGGTTGGGAAATCTGCCGGTCGACCCATTCTGGTTGAACATGAACCCGACCCCGAAACATATATGATCCTCTATTCGGCAGATGGAAAAAAACAGAAAGAAATCACCTGGCGTTCGCCGGTGGGCAATCCGATTTCCAAAGGTTTTCCATTGCTGATGGATGAAAATAATCATCTCTGGCGATGCGATTACGGACGGAACCAGGAAAAATATCTGGTCCTTTACAATCCTGAAACGGAAAAAGTGCTGGGTGCTTTTCTTTTTCCCGGTCGGCCCGGGTTCAATGAAAACCGGTTTGTTTCAATCATCGAGAAGGGCAATGATGGAGTCCTCTGGCTGGGAACAACAAACGGAGTGTACAGTTTTGATCCTGTAAACCGGAAATGGCTCCGTCATTTTACCAGCAGCCCGGAAAACAAAGAATCGTTGCTGTCGAATCTGGTTTTTTCCATTTGTGATGATCCCGTTGATCCAATTCAGTTTCTCTGGGTGGGAACAGCCGAAGGAGGCTTTCATAAATTGAACAAACAAACTGGCAAATGCACTCGCTTTTCAACAGCGGATGGTGTGCCCGGTTCTGCGGTGTATGGAATACTTCCGGATCAGGCAGGAAACCTCTGGATCAGCGGATCAAATGGAATCACTTGTTTCAGACCAGACAAAAAAACCTTCCTCCGGTTTTCGTCAGAAGATGGTTTGCTGGGGGATGAATTTCTTCCCTATGAATCCATCAGAGGAGCAGACGGCAAGTTGTTCTTTGGAAGCGTGGAAGGAATCACCGGTTTTTATCCGGACAAAGTGCTGACCGATTTTCCCAGGCCCCGGATTTCACTGACGGGACTTTCCATTTTCAACCACCCGGCCAGCTGGAAAACGGATGGTGCAGTGTTGTCTTCACCCATTGCCTTTGCAGAAGAAATTCATCTCAACCATGAGCAAAGTATGTTTCGCCTTGAATTTTGCCTGGGCGATTACAGTCCCTCAGAAAAAAAGCAGTACCGTTATTTTCTGGAAGGATACGATGACAAATGGATCAATGCCGGAACCAACAATTCGGCCACCTACACCAATCTCAATCCCGGCTCGTATACGTTTCATGTTGCCGGAATTGGTGGACATGGTCAGCCAACAGAAGGAGAGGCCCGCATCCGGATCGTGATTTCACCGCCCTGGTGGCGGACCTGGTGGTTTGAAACGTTGTCATTTCTTGTGGTGGCCGGTTCGTTGTATGCATTGTACCGGTATCGGCTCAATCAGCAGCTCAAAATTCTGAGGCTGCGTGACAAAATTGCGGTGGATCTGCACGATGAAATCGGCTCTTCACTCAACAGCATTGCCTTTTTTGGAGAAGTGGCCAAACGGATGATTCCGGAAGAACATCCTTCCGTGGCTGTTATGGACCGCATCAACACAAAAAGCAAAGAAGTGATGAGCAGCATGAGCGACATTGTCTGGAGCCTCAACACCCGCAACGACCAGTTTGATCAGGTTTTACAACGACTCCGGTCGTTTGCCATTTCGATTATGGAGCCCAAAGGTTGCAAGGTCGGGTTTGAATCATTTATGAATACCGACGCCCTCCGTCTTGATATGGAGCAACGACGCAATGTGTATTTGCTGGTAAAAGAGGCGATCAATAATGCATCGAAATACGCAGAATGTACCGTCCTTTCTGTGCGGTTTTCGCTCGAAAAGAACGTTTTCCGTTTTGAAGTAGAAGACAACGGAAAGGGATTTGATGAAGAAACGATTTCGAAAGGAAACGGATATTATTCCATGCAAAAGAGGGCCAAAGACCTGGGAGCCAATATCCGGATCGAATCCAAACCCGGATCCGGAACCCGGATTGAGGTTGAGATGCAGGTAAAAAATAGGTAGATCTAACGATATTAAATCATTCCGAAACCACCCTTATTTGTCTTATGAAATCGAAGGTTGTAATATTTGAAGATGACCATTCTTACCGGGAAAGTCTGGTGATGCTGATGAGCACCACACCCAATCTGGATTGTGTGGGCAATTTTTTCAATTGTGAACAAGTGCTGGAAAAGGTATCGAAACTGAAGCCGGATGTCGTGTTGATGGACATCGACATGCCCCAGGTAAATGGCATTGAGGGACTCACCATTTTACGGAAACAGTTTCCCGATCTCAAAATTCTCATGCAGACGGTTTTTGAAGATGACGAAAAAGTATTTGCCTGTATATGCGCTGGTGCCGATGGTTACATTCTGAAAAAAGCGTCCCCGATTGATCTGCTCGAAGGCATCGAAGAAGTGCTCAATGGCGGTGCACCGATGACACCCACCATTGCACGACAGGTTCTCCGGTTGGTGAGTGAACAAAACCGCCCAGGTAAAAGTGCAGAGTTTAAACTGACGGAACGGGAAGTCGAGATTCTGGGACTGATGGTGGAAGGACTGAGTTACAAAATGATTGCCGACCATTGTTTCATTGCCCAGACCACGGTGAACGCCCACATACGGAATATTTATGAAAAGCTTCAGGTTCATTCGGTGGCAGAGGCAGTTGCAATGGCCCTTAAAAAGAAACTGGTGTAGCCCAATTCATAACCATGAAATATCAGATCAATCCTGTTTCCATAGCCGGAATTTTTGTCATTTTTTGGATGGCTTTATTGACTGCCGGATTTCGTTCAACGCCAGCAATGTCATCTCAGCCTGGAAAGCAAAAAGATCCGGCTTTCCGCGAAAACCAGCTTTGGGAGTTTCGCATCAATGACATGACCCGATCAGGAAACGAGATATCGGTGCTTTCCCCGGTTTCCGGCGCCAATGTATCGGGCCGGGAAATCGTATTTCAGTGGCAGAGAAACGCAACAGGCAAGCTCTTTCTGCGCATAATCAACAATAAAAACAAAGAAGTCTGCACCCGTGAAATCAGTGGACAGAAGTATGTGCTTAACCCTTTAAAAGTCTCAATGAAACCTGGTCTCTTTTATTGGGTCATAGAATCAGAAATGGAGATGCTGCATGTAGGGAAGTTTTTATACAGGCATCATTAAACCCATTGAATTCATAAGAAACGAAATCCTGTAGAAAAAAAATCCGGGGCATTATTCGTACCGCAGACTTTCTATTGGGTTAGCACCTGCTGCTTTCCTGGCTGGAAATATCCCAAAAACCAGACCCACCGTGATGGCCACTCCAAAGGACAACACGACCGAAAATCCAGTGATGAAGGTTTGTATTCCTGCCAGTTTTTCCACACTGAAACAGATCACGATGCCCAGCACAATTCCCGCCAGACCACCCGAAAAACTGATGGCGACAGCCTCGGCGATGAACTGCCACACAATGTCTCTTTTCTGAGCACCAATAGCCAGACGGAGACCAATTTCTTTCACCCGCTCCATAACCGAGGCCAGCATGATGTTCATAATCCCGATTCCACCCACTAGCAATGAAATGGAAGCAATCACACCGAGCACGATGTTGAACAGCTTTTTGGTTTTCTGTTCCTGTTTGAGCAACAGTTCGGGCACCACAATCTCCACATCTTCCACCCCGTTGTGCCGGCGGTTGAGGATCTTACTGATCAGATCCACCGATGATTCCATGTACTGACTTTCTTTGATGTTCACCACCAGGCGGTCAATCTGGTGGTAGTTTTCAGTGTTTTTCTTACTATCGTCGTTGTCTTCCCATGGCCGGCGTTTCATGCTGGCTGGCGTGGTGAGGCCCCGGTTGTTGTATCGCAAAAGCACGGTTTTGATGGGGGTATAAATATCGGAATTGTAGTTACGGATGGAGAGTTTCTCGATGTTTTTGTCGCTCAGCAATCCCCCTTCCAGCACGCCCACCACCTGAAGCCAGACGTTGCCGCACTTAATAAACTGCCCGATGGGATTGATTTTGGAGAAATATGTCGCTTTAATCTGGCGGCCGATGATGCAGACAGCATCTGCTTTGTCGAGTTGCTTGGTCGAGAAATATTTGCCTTCTCCCACATTCACTCCCGCCATTTGAAAATAGGCATTGCTCACCCCGATCAATCTGCCTGGCTGTCGGATTCCGTCCCGCATAAAGGGTGTTTTGATCTCAATTTCAGGACTGATCCCACCCGCATGCTCCACTGTGGCAAGGATGTTTTCGGCGTCTTTGAGGTTGAGTCCGGGTGAAAACTTCGGCTTGTCTTTGCTGTCTTTTTCCTCCTGCTTTTTTGCCGGATCCGGGGGAAGGGCTTTTATAATGAGGTTATTGGATCCCACCAGGCGGATCTGTTCGAGAATTTCCCGTTCTGCCCCGGCACCAATTGCCAGCATGGCGATCACGGCAGCCACACCGAAAATGATGCCCAGTGAAGTAAGAAAGGCCCGGAACCGGTTGGTCGCCAGGGCTTCCAGACCCATTTTGAAATTCATCAGTAAACGCTCCATCGCCTGTATCCGGAATTATTTTCCTCCTGTGGAGGCGCCTGGATTAAATTCTGATTTCGGTGCCTGGTGCAGACTCTGGAAATCGGCCCATCGTTTCTTCCAGGCCGCATTTTCACTCTGCACCGGTAGGGCGGGTTTCTGCGCCAGTTTCTTCAGTTCAATGCCGGATGTATCGGTTGGTGTGGAAAGAAGGATCACGTCGTCTTTACTCAATCCTCCATAAATGACGCCCTGATTTTCATTGACCGCTCCCACCAGAACCTGCTGGCGAACCAGCGAAGTTCCTTGTTTCTTATACACAAAAGAAAGTCCGTTCATGTTATTGAGGGCTTCCAGTGGCACACTCAGCACATTATTGTACAATCCGGCATGGATTTTACAGCTGGTGGTCATGGCAGGCCGTAAAGACGGATCCTGTGTAATCACATCTATCAGTACTTCAAATACCTTGGCATCGGAATTCGGTTTCTGTTCACCCACATTGGCTACCTGCACGACACCTCCTTCCAGCTTTTTTCCTGGCTCGGCATCGAGACCGATTTCAACATACTGGCCCACTTTTACTTTCTGGATGTCCACTTCATTGATGTAGGTGATCACCTGCATTTGGGTAAGATCGGGAAGAGTGGCCACACTTGGGTCCCAACTGTTGACGGTGGATCCCACTATTTTTTTTGCTCCGTTCCAGTTGCGGCTGTAGATCACCATCCCGGCTTTGGGTGCCATGATGGTGAGTTTACCGAGAAGGTCGCTCAGCCTTTTTTGCTTGCTTTGGGCCAGGCTCAGATCTGATTGAATGATCTGCACTTTGGTAACAGCCTGTTTTACTTTGGTCTTATAGTTTTCGGTTTTCACGGTGAAGCTTTTCATTGCCTTTTCCAGTTCTATTTCCTTCTGACGGATTGTCGCTGGAGCTTCAAACCGACTTTGTTCTTTTTCAAGCCGGGCTTGTTCGACAGAAAATTTCTGGTTGTAAAGATCGTCCCTGGCTTCGCGTAACGTGAGGGTGGTATCGAGCCGGGCCTGGTTGAATTCAGATGTTTTCTTATCCACTTCCAGAGTGGCATCACTCAGCTTGCTTAAGATCGGATTTTTCTCAATCGAAGCTACATAATCGCCCGCCTTTACTACGGTTCCTTCCTGAATAAGATCTTCAATTTTAAGTTCTGAATAAATCCCGGATTGTTGAAGTTCCGGGCCTGGGGCCACAATCTCGGTCTGGTTCCGGGCTTTGAGCTCACCGGTGGAGGTCACAAATATTTCGAAAGGACCTTTCCGAACCGTTGCTTCGAGCACTACACTGGCCTCACCTTTGGCCGGATTGTAGAAAAAATACGTCAGTGCGCCGGCTGCCACGACGAGGATAAGACCGATCAGAAGGTTTTTAAATTTCATTCAATGGTTGATCTGAATGCCAAAACTTAGAAATTCCGGATGCCCTTCCAATTTTTTGGGATGAAAGGTTCAATTCCATGCCGGGGAAACGGAATGGGGGCAATTTTATTGCCGGGAGGCCGCTTTTTGAAACAAAGTGTTGTGTACAAGCCCCTGCCGGTAGTACTGCACCCGGCTCATGAGGATCTTTCGCAACCCTGGCGGTTCGGGTCTGTTGCTCACCGCCTGCCAGAGCCATCCTTCTACCGGGTTGAGTGCTGTCCAGCTCAGGTTCCCGTCCGGATGAAACAAATGGTATTTCTGATCCTGAAACACGATCGGATAGCCAGGACTATTGGCTCGCCACCCATTGCCCAGTTTGTTTTCATAAAATGAATTAGACCCTACCAGATCGGAAATACCAGGCGCCAGATCGAGATGCTGCACCCATCGGCTGGTATCGGCCTTCAATTGAACAGATGGAGAATACAGCACCAGCGGAACATCGTAAGATCCAACCAGTCCGGCATATTTCGGATCGATACTCGCCTGGGTATGATCGGCTGTCAGTACAAAAAGAGTATTGTGGTACCATGGCCTGGTTCTCGCCGTTTCAAAAAACCGGCGCAGGGCAAAATCGGAATAGGAAATGGCTTCGTGCACCGGCAGCGGGCCTTTTTTGAACCGTCCTTTATACCGATCGGGAATGGTATATGGCTGGTGTGAACTCAGAGTAAAAATTCCAGCAGCAAAGGGTTGTTTGAAACCATCGAGCTGGTTGGAGACATACTGCAGAAAAGGCTCATCAAAAATGCCCCAGTTGTCATCGAAATCCTTCAGATCGGGATATTCGTTCATACCGTAATAGGCATCAAAACCAGCCACTTTACTGAACAGATCGAACGCCATGGTACCGTTTTTTCCGCCGTGGAAAAAGGCTGTTTGGTATCCGTCCTTTTTCAGACGGGAGCCCAATCCTTCCACGCGTATTGAGAGGTAAGGTGAGTTGGCGAAAGCTTCGTCCATCCAGGCTGGCACGGAAGCGAGAACGGAGGGCAGGGCATCTCTCGACGTCCGGCCATTGGCAAAATGATGGGGAAAGTAGATACCAGCCCCGGCTAATGAATCGAGGAATGGCGTGTAGCTGGTGGCGTTTCCTTCGAGTCCGGTGTATTCGGTGGCAAAGCTTTCGAGGATAATGAGCACCACATTGTGTCCCTGCAGCGGTGCCTGACCCGGTTGATTTTCCGGAAAAAGAGAGGTAAATTCGCCTTCATTCATCCATTTCTGATCAGGAAGAGGTTTGAACCCTGTCGATTTAAAAAGAAGAAAAGGTGTGGTAAGAACGGCATGGCCTGCTTCGGATTGAGGAAGTGTAAACGCTTCTCCCGGCAACATGGGCTTGAGCTGAAACGAATTCCGGATCATCATCACCCCCAAACCAACACAAACCAGAATCTGAAAAAATGCAGTCAGAGGTTTTGAATGCTCTCCTGAAGGGCGGGCCGGAAAGGATCGGTACAATCCAAAAATCATCATCCCGAAAACCGGAACCATGGGCCAGTAATGCACCATCAGTTGCGGAAGTTGCCGGAGCGAATCGGCCAGTAGAAACTCAAGCGTGGTGTAGGAAGTCCGCCGGTTATTGAACGCAAAAAACGGCACATCAATGGCATTGAGAAGAAGGAAAAGACTGTTGACGACTACGAATATCCATTTCAGAATTCCGTACACATTCTGATGAAAGTTGAACGGAAGCAGTAAAATCACCCAGAAAACAAGATCGATGCTGGCGATGGTGGAAGCATCAAAACGCAGCGACAGAATGATGAACGAAAACCAGTCCCCAATCGTCAGCTTTGCGAACATTTCGGGGTACATCACCACAAAAGCAATCCGACAAAGCCAGTAGAATACCAGCACCATGATGGTTGGAAGACCGATCCAACGTAGGTTTGCAGGAAATATCCAGTGAGGTAGCAATCCGGTATGCAGAATGAATCCGCAAAAATGGGGGAAAATGTTGGGGAATGGCCCTTCGTATCTGTTTTTGTCGCCGCCCGCAACGAAGAACACAACCTGGAAGCCTGTCTGCGTTCACTCCAAAACCAGCCATACCCCGGGAATTTTGAGGTCTGGATCGGAGACGACCATTCCACGGACGATACCGCATTGATTGGAAATGCGTTTTCTCAGCGGGACAGTCGGTTTCATTTTCTGTCGGTTCCCGACCCATCCAGCCATGTAAAAGGCAAAGCCCTGGCACTGGCCTGCATGGCAAAAGAAGCAAAAGGCGAAATCTTTCTGGTCTGCGATGCCGACATGACCATGCCTCCCAACTGGATGCAGGCGATGGTTTCGGGCATGCAGCGGGAAAATGTGGATATGGTCAACGGCACCACAGCCACTAAAGGCGACACTGTTTTTTCCGCTTTACAGGCCATCGACTGGCTCATTCCCCAGGCAACGTTTTCATGGCTGAGCCGGTTCGACATCACCTACACCGCCATGGGCAACAACATGGGCATCACCCGGAAAGCCTATGAAGCCACAGGCGGTTACTTCGAACTGCCCTTTTCCCTGACGGAAGATTTCGAGCTGTTCCAAAAGGCCCGTTCAAAGGGATTCCGGCTCCGTCATTTGTACCAGACGGATGTGTTTGGCATTTCGGCTCCACAGAAAAAACCATCTGACTGGCTACATCAACATGTCCGCTGGATGGTAGGTTTCGACCAGTTGCCTTTCCGGCAACAGTGGGTTTTTTACGTGCAGCTTCTGTTTTATCCGGTTTTGTTACTGTCCTTTTTCTCAGGTGCTACGGTGCTGAGAGACAGCCTGCTGATGATGTGGGGTGGTAAATTTTTGTACAACAGTTTCCTGCTGGCAGGCATTCGTCAGTTTCATTTGCTGATCTGGCTTCCGCTGTATGAAATTCTTTTCTGGCCTGCGTACATCACATGCTGGGTGCGCTACCGTTTTTCAACTGAAATTCACTGGAAAGGAAGGAGCTGGAAATCCACCTGACTTAATCCAAGGTGGAGTTGGGATATCCTTGAAAGTATTGTCTGGTTCCTGTATGTTTGTGACCTGCGATTCCTTCCTGGACCACTCATGAATGCGGGTCGCATTTCTTTTTATGAAGCACCAATTCCATATGGCACGCTGTCTGTCGATATTCTTTCTCGTAAGTCTGTTTTATTTGTGCAATTCACAATTGGTGCTGGCTCAGAAAAAAGGAAGTAGCAAAAAGAAACCGGCACCTAAATCGGTTTCCAAACCATCAAAACCAGCTGCCAAATCAGAGAGTAATTCGTCCCCAGCGCCTTCAGGGCAGATAATGAAGCTCATTTACGGCGATGTGTTTGTGGGCCCATCCATGAATTTTGCCAGTGGTGACTACATTGATTACCAGAAACTTTACTATGGCACATCCAACTCAAATTTTTCCATTTCCGGTACTTTCAAAAATCAAACATTTTTTACAGCCGGAGCTCAGGCACGGGTCTTTCCATTCCGCAAACCGGAATCACCGTTGTCTGCAATTTCATTCACTGCTGGCTTGTCTTTCCTTCGGAAAGGGTTTACGCACGAGGTTTTACTTGTAAATACTAGCCTGGATTATAAGGATGAAACCCATTTGAAAGAAGAATTCGATGCCTCATTTCTTGCAAGTCATGTAATGGTTCGGTATGGAAAACGATTGTATGCCGAAGCCGGAATATCCATCGACTGGTTTTTAAGTGGGGTGCGTAATCAAGAATTATTGCGGAAATCTTCCGGAGCCAATGCGTACCAGGGCCCGTTTGAAACCACTGCCAATGTCGATTACAATCTCACCACCAAAACGATGAACAGCCAGAGTCTGGGTTGGGTATTTGGAGTAGGATATCAGATCACGGATATGTTTGGTGCCCGGTTTTTCAACAACCTGAATTCAGGCTTTTTTAAAGACTCCAAACTTCAGAATTATCAACCCTCACTTCAGATCACCGTTTCATTTCCGTAATGACAGCCATGAAAAATTTTCTCTGGATTATTGTGATTGTATTGTGTTCCTGCAAAAAAGGAAGTGTGGAAATGCAATCATCTGAAATTGGGATTGATCCTTCAACCAATATCAACGCTCTCAACCGGGCAATTCAGTTGAAAGGCCATTTTGAAGAAGGAACATTCCCCACCAAAGCTGTCGGCGCACCTGTGAATATTCAATTGGTTGCGAACCAGGATACCATTGAAATTGGAAATGAAACCCGTGCGTTTATTCCCTTATCCATTCCGGATCAGGGTTTTTTGAAGCTTTGCGGAATGAATATGAAAGTTGTAGGGGCAACCGGTTACTGGGATGTGGCAACCATCAATGATTCTGTTTCTTCAGATTATTTTGTAGAAGTTACCCTGCCCAACCTGATTAAAAGCGGATATATACGGGTGACTTTCAGTGCAAAATTGTGTTTCAATGGCCAGAGTATCGTAACGGATACTGCGTCAGTAGTGTTAAGTGTACGTCCTTCTTTACCTTGCGGATCTTCTATTACTGGTAGAAACGGGTTAACCATCCGCAAGATTGATATGGACAATAAAAAGGGCAAAGTAAAACTCAGTTTTATTACCTATGGAATTGGAGACCGTATGGATGTAAAATACAACGGAGAATATGTCCTCAGCACCTGCGATTTTCCAAAGAAAGGCCAATATCCAAAATGCAACAGCCCTGCAGAATGCTTTCCAATAACTGGTCAGACATACAAATACTATTACCTTAACTACGACCCAGCAGTGAGTCGTTTCATCGAAGTATATGTGCTTGGTTGGTGCGACAATCCAAACACCGGTTGGATTGTAACCGTTGATTGTCCGGAATAAACATAATCTCTGAAATGCCAACAATCCTAAAGGATTGTTAATCGTTTTCCTTTTATTGAACAATCAACGGATCACTTTGCCGTTGTTTGCAGCACTACTTTGATTGTCTTTCCTATGACAAAGAATCGTTTTACACTTCCGGTCCTCATTTCCTCGCTTACTTTCTTTCTCGTCTTCTTTCTGTGGATGGATTCCTCGTTTTCCATTACCCGTGTTTTTCAGATACGGCAGAAAGACAGCCTTCGCCAGAAATACGCCTCATGGCATAAAACATGGCCCATGGAACGGCTTTTCCTTCAGACCGACAAGCCTTTGTACAATCCCGGTGAAACCATCTGGTTCTCGGTTTTCATGGCCGAAGAGTCAAGGTTGAGCAAACCTTCGCTCAGCGATATTGTCTATGTGGAAATCCTCAATCCGAAAGGAAGCATTGAGAAAACCTTCACCCTCATTGGAAAAGGCGGAAAAGCCAACGGCGATTTTCAACTGTCTGCTGATGCTCCAGGTGGCGTTTACAAACTGAAAACCTACACCCGATACATGCAGAATGCTGGTCGGGAAACCATCCGGGAAATTCAGGTGCAGGAAACCGTTCTTCCCCAACTCATACTCACACTCGAACTCGACCGGCAGGCATACAAAGGCGGAGATCCGGTTTCTGCTGTGTTCACGGGTTCTTCTCTCGACAACAAACCACTGACTGGTTCGGATATCGAAATCAGCATCGTGGCCGGTTCGCAAACCCTTTTCAACCAGCAGGCACAAACCGATGCCGAAGGAAAATTCAAAATTACCTGTGCTTCACTTCCGCCCTTTCCGGCAGGCAGCAGTCCGGTCCTCAATGTGTTGATTCAATACAACGGAGAAACCGAATCCATCACCAAAACCATTCCGACGGTTGACAAAGACCTGCTTGTGTATTTCTTCCCTGAAGGCGGAGATTTTGTGCAGAATCAACCTGGCCGGATTGCCTTCAAAGTTCTCAAACCCGATTCTACCTCTGCCGATGCGGAAGGATGGCTGGTCAATCAGAAAGGAGAAAAGCTGAAAGCTATCAAAACCCTGCACCGCGGCATGGGCAGTTTTGAACTCACGCCAAAAGCGGGCGAACAATACCGCATCGAATGGACGAGTCCACTCGCCTACACATCCACATTGCCGGAAGCACTCGAAAAAGGATACAGTTTGTCGGCCAAAGCGGAGAAAGATGCCGTCCGTTTATCAGCTGGTGCACCGGTGTCGGACAACCTTTTGCTCGTGGCCGAAATGAGAGGACGCTGGCTCTGGGACCAGACATTGAAATCGGTAACCCGTCCGGAAGAGGTGCTGATTCCGGTTGATAAATGGCCGGCCGGTGTGGTCAAATTCAGTCTTTTCGACGGAAGGGGTCTCCTTCGTTGCGAACGAATGGTATTTGTGAATGCCGATAAGCAGTTAAAAATCAGCGTAAAAACCGACAAAGAACGATACCAGACCCGGGATAAGGTGACGGTCAATGTCCGGGCTTCCGACCAGAGAGGAATTCCGGTACCTGGACAGATTTCACTTTCGGTTGTGAGTGATGCGTTGTTGGGTTACGCCGATGATAAACAGGGAAATCTGGTTTCAGGCATGCTGCTCGAGCAGGATCTCAACACCAAACTTGAACATCCGACCTTCTATTTTTCCAAAGAAGCCAAGGCAAACGCTGCTTTGGATCTGGTGATGATGACCTACGGATGGCGGGGACTTTCCTGGAAACGAATCATTGAAGACCCACTGGAAAAACCCGGCACGCAGCCTGAAAAAGCGGTAATTTCCGGAACGCTGATCAACAGTATGGAAAACAAAGCATTGAGAGGGGCAAAAATGGAAATCGGGAAAACCGTGGTGTACACCGATTCCAATGGTGCCTTCCGTTTTCCGTTTATCGATCTCACCAAACCGGTAACGGTCAAAATTTCAAAAGGAAAGGAAAGAATGGATGAGCAATCCATCAGCCGGTACAGCGACCAGATGGTGTTGTACTACAATCCATATCCTGTCGTATACGACCGCATGGTTCCGATGGCTGCCATGGCCGATAACAATGTGATGGAGGGTGCTGTCCTTGAAAAAGGTGGTGCCAAAGTGATGAGGCGAAACCCGGTTCCTGGAAAGCCCAAAGGCAATGCAGCCAAAGCGAAAGAAGAAGAAGTGGCTGTCAGAAAAGACATGAAAGGTTTTGCCATGGACGAAGAAGGACCTCCGATGAGGGAACCCAACATGAAACGCCGTCCGGGAAGAATGGCACCCATTCCGCCACCCATTGAAGAATCTCCATACCATCTGGTTCGGAATTTCCCGAATCTTCCTCCTGCCAAAACCACCGAACGAACCGATTTCAAAACTACATTGTACTGGTCTGGAATTGTGGACCTCGATCCCAACGGACGGGGAAGCTATTCCTTTTACACAGGAGACGACATCACGTCCTACAAAGCACTCGTTCTGGGCATGGGTCCGGATGGATTGCTGGGAACCGGTCAGACGCTTTTCTACACCGAACTGCCCTTTTCCATTTCCACCAAAATTCCGGTGGAGCTTTCCATTGGTGATCAGGCAAATCTTCCTGTGATGGTGAAAAACAAAACCAACCAGACCCGAACTTTTACCCTTCAGGCTGAAATGGGCTCCGGAATCAAAGCAGAGCAAACGATACCGGCTTCCGTTTTGTTGAAACCCGGAGAATCCAGAGAACTGCCATTGTCGGTTTCGGCTGTGAAAGCGATGGATTCCTGCAAAGTGCGGCTGGCGATTTCGTCCGGAGAAGATGTGGATACCTGGGAAAAACACATCCGGATTGTGTCGAAAGGATACCCGGTTTCGGTTTCCGTTTCAGGAAGGGAAATGACCAAATACTTCAATTCCGAAGTCCGCAATCTGGTGCCGGGAAGTCTGGACGTACACGTCACTGCCTTTCCGGATGTGACCAGCGATCTGCTCAAAGGTGTGGAGAGTATTCTGTCTGAACCCAATGGATGCTTCGAACAAACCAGTATGACAAGCTATCCCAACGTGCTGGTTCTGAATTATCTCAAACAATCGTCCAATCCCAATCCGGCTTTGGTGAGCAATGCCGAAGTGTTATTGGAAAAAGGATACAAACGCCTCACCAGTTTCGAAACCAAGCAAAAAGGATATGAGTGGTTTGGGGGAACTCCCGCCCATGAGGCGCTTACGGCTTACGGTCTGATGCAGTTCAAGGAAATGCAGAAAATAGCGCCGTATGTGGATGGAAGTATGATCGACCGCACGGCAGCCTGGCTCATGAGTCGCCGGGATGGAAAAGGTGGATTCATGCGATCGGCTCAGGCACTCGATAATTTCGGACGGGCCAGTGATGACATCACCAATGCCTACATTGTGTACAGTCTGGCAGAGGCCGGATCTCAGCAGCTGGATCTGGAAGTGAAGAAAGCCACAGAAGTAGCCCTCGCCAAAAAGGATCCGTACATGCTTGCTCTTGCAGCCAATACGTTGTGGCTTCTGAAGCAACCAGACAAAGCCAGGGAAGTAACCAAAGTCCTGCTCAGTCTGCAGGCAAACGACGGCAGCTGGACAGGCCTCACTCATTCCATCACCTATTCAACCGGACAGGCGTTGACCGTTGAGACAACCGGTTTTTCGATTCTGGCTCTAATTCGTTCTGAGGAAACAGATAAAAACATCATTGACAAAGCTGTTCAGTTTCTGTGTTCACAGCGGGCCGGTGCCGGTGGTTTTGGCAACAGCCAGGCAACGATTGTAGCATTGAAAGCACTGACTGCTTATGTGGTATTTTCAAAGAGAGCTGTGGAAGACGGGGCCTTTACCCTGATGGTGAATGACAAAGAAGCGGCCAAAGCCGACTGGAAAGCAGGGGTTCAGAAGTCCATATCAGTAAAGGGCTGGGAAAACACACTGAAAGAAGGTCAAAACAAACTCGAATTCACCTACTCGGTTTTGAAAGATCCCCTTCCGTTTACAGTTGGCATCGACTATTTTACGTCTCTCCCTCCTTCAGATCCGAATTGCAAAGTATCGCTGACGACAAAACTGTCAGCCGCGAAAGTAGCTGTAGGAAAACCGGTTCAGATGGAAATCCAGTTGAAAAACAACACCAAAGACGGACTTCCGATGACAATGGCCTGTGTGTCTGTTCCGGGAGGTTGTGTGGTTTCTCCGGTACAGTTTCGTGAACTGATGGATGCCAAAAAGGTGGATTTCTATGAAGTGAAAGGAAACAAAGTCTTTTTGTACTACCGCCAGATGGTTCCATCCGAAACGAAAAACATCGTCCTGACACTCACACCGGTAATCAAAGGGCAGTACGAATCATCGGCTTCATCCGCTTATTTGTATTACACAGCAGAACACAAAATCTGGTCAGCCGGGATGCCACTGATAATTGAGTAATCCAGGAAAGCAGGTTAATCTTTCAGACAACGAACGGTATAACCCACTCCTGTGGTGGCAGAAACAGAAAACGCTTCATCATCAAAGTTTGTCATTTTGATGGCCGAAGGGTTTGATGATTTCACCCACCAGTAACCCAGGTTTGAAGGTTCAAGAACAGAACCTGATTCGGTTTTGTATCCGGAAGGATACGCGAAGAAAGAACTGGTGCCCTGGGTTTCAATGGTACTTCCCCAGCTGTTTTTGGTTTTCAGTTTCAGACCCGCAACCTGCCAGCCTCCCAGTTCGTTGAACAGTGAATCCCAATCTGTCCGGTTGGGAATATGCCAGCCTGAAGGACAAAGATTTCGGGCATCGGCAATGGCATAGTGGTTGTAAAACTTCCCCAATACCGGATTTTCCTCTGAAACCTGGGCGAAAGAGGCCTGAGTTGTTGTATCCCAGTCTGTTTCTGTTATTGGAGCATAAAGGCTTTCTCCGGTAGAAAAGCGGCTGATATTCAGGTTTTGCTGCATCCAGAGCTGGTTGCCGATTTTGATGGTGGAATACAAATGTTGTTCAGAATCCCGGAATGATGTGGAGAACACATAATTTTCACCATATGCTGTATCGGCTGCATTCACGGAGAAGGCTCTGAAATAATATATGGTTGCTGGCAAAAGTCCGGATGCCACACCAACAAAGCCTGCAGTATCCACTCCTCCACCTAAAACAAAATTGCCGGCAGAAGGAATCGGATTGAGACCTGTGCTCCAGCACACACCTTTAGACAGTACGGCAGTAAGTCCTAAAATAGTGTTTAGCTTCAACCCCTGCCAGTTGAAAGCCAGAGAATCTGTATTTCTGGGACTGGCAGTGAGGGCTCTCATTGTGTGAAGCCCATAAAATGTAATCTGCGTACCATATGACGTATCCACTTTATTCTCACCACTTCGGGAAATTGCAAAGGCCCTGATATACCAGGTCTTTTTGTATTGAAGGTCGGGTATGGTGGTTGTGAAAGACCCGAATGAGGTTCCGGACAGAATGACGGAATCCTTTGTAATGACCGGAAATGACGTGGTTCCGTAACAGATACCTTTGGAAATCAGCGTAAAATTATCCTTTGTGGTCACCGATCCATCTACCAGAAGGTTTCCATTTTCATATTTTAAACTTGATGCTTTTGTGTCCAGGTCCAGCACATAACTGGTACCGGTCGGTGATGGATCTGTGCCTTTAGAACCACAACCGGCTGCCACCAGCAACAGGAAAAGGGATGGCCAGAGATGACGGAGAATCGTGTTTTTCATTCAGAATCGGTTCCGGGATTTGTACTTCACCTTTCGGCTTATCAGATGGGATAGTAATAGATTTTAAGCTTCACATTCCCATTCGGGATCTGAAGCCTGTTTACGGTTGTTCCCCATTGTGCCGAATACAGAACAAACGTAGAGCTGGTGCGGGTACCATCCAGAATATCCTGAATATGACTGGTAACATTGCACCGGTAGTTGTCGTTGGCCGTGGAATATGGAAATACCTGAGCCGATGTCTGCGTTTTGGCAATTGCTCTTGTCAATGAAGTGTTCGATTGGAGAAGCGTCAGAATTCCTTCGTCGTTGTACACAACAGTGGCAAAATCATCTTCATTCGGGATGTGGTAATCATTACGGCAACTGATCCGAAGGAATTCCGGCAAAGGATAATCGGCAGAAAGCTTAGGAGTAACAATGAGCTCCGCTTTAAAAACCTTGATTTTACGTGTCTGCTTTTGCTTCCAGTCGAGCAAACCCGGCATTTTCACAACAGATGCGAGACCTGCAAGTCCCTGAATCGCGGTATTCCCGGAGGACAGGTCCGAAGTAATACCAGATCCGGGAACGATGTTCTTCCATGGTTCTTTGTAATCTGTCGAAAACCGGTAGTACTGAACTGTTGATGTGTTGGTTCTGAATTTGAGGGTCCGGAGTTCTCCCAAAGATGATGCACTGGTTTTAACGCGGTATGAAATCTGAAGAAAGGCCGGAGCCGCATCTGTATTATACTGAAGATCAAAACGGGCTACCTGAGGATTGGCATTCAGGGATTTGATGGCAAAACCTTTGAAACAGCTGTCAAGAAAGGTGCGGTCATTGCCAAACGTCTTCAACTTTTTCCATTTTTGAATGATTTCATTCCCTAGTTCATTGGCATCAATCCGGATGATGTTGTCTGTTCTTGAGGCGTTGAGAGTGGTAAGAAGAGCTGTATCTCTGTAGGCCGGTGCGGCTTCTGATCCGAAATGAGTGCGGTCGCCATCCAGAATCTGCTTCAAAGGAAAAAGTCCGTACTGGTCGGTTCCGGATGGGCCATAGACTTTATCGTACTGAAGCGTAAGTGTTGCCTTGGTGTACTGGTCGAGAATGTCATCCGGACAGGTCGTATACGATTCAGGAAGAAACTGAAAATAGCTTTCTGTGTTCAGTTTACCCAGAATGATGTCGTCATACGAACCAGCAAAAACGTATTCACGGTTACTGGTTGCCAGAGAATCAAACTTATAGGTTTCAGCTGTGATCGGGAATTCAGCTGTAGAAAAGGAATCGGAATCGATGTATTCGGTTTTTGCAATCGCCAGATCCGGCGGTGCTTCAAATGAATCACCGGTGTTTTTTATACACCCCCCAAAAAAAAGGGCTGACACGTTCAGTGCCAGCCAGATAATACCCTGAAAATGTTTCAATTTATCCGACCAGATCCTGGTAAATCGACATATAATTTTCTACCCAATCTTCATTCTCGTGGTTGATTTCAGCCAGTCGTTTGTTGTCTTCGTTGGGAATGGTGGCCAGAAGTTCATTCAGCTTTTCACTGTACGGCTCTGATCTTTTCAAAACTACATCCGCATACTCAACAGCGATTTTCATCAAACCGTCAAAGTCAGCGGACTGAAGATTACCAAGCATACTGTCTTCAATATCCAGCATTTTCACTTTTTCCATCATCGTGGTGCGATCGAATTTATGTTCGAAAGCATTGTTGTAGATGGAGAAAATGGCTTTTGCATTTTTGAACATCGGGTCATTCTTGTACGTGGTTTTCATGTACATCGGAATGAGGCTGGTCATCCAGTCATTGCAATGAACGATGTCCGGAGCCCATCCTAGTTTACGGACGGTTTCCAGAACGCCTTTACAGAAAAAGATTGCCCTCTCGTCGTTGTCAGCGTGAAATTTATTGTCTGCATCCACAAAAACAGACTTTCTGTGGAAATAATCTTCATTGTCAATAAAATAAACCTGCAATTTGGCATTCGGAATCGAAGCCACTTTGATCACCAGAGGTTTTTCCTCATCACCTACCGAAATATTGATTCCTGAAAGCCGAACTACTTCATGCAATCTGTTCTTCCTTTCGTTGATGGTCCCGAAACGGGGAACCAGAATCCGGATTTCCATTCCTCTTTCCTGCATCACCTGCGGAATCCGCCGGATGAAATCGGCTACTTCAGAGGTTTGGAGAAAAGGATTGATTTCACTGGCAGCATACAGAATTCGTAGTTTCGACATACAAGGATTGTGAGGTTCTGTTAAAAGGTGATTTAAACGATGATGCAAAATTATACAAATTTTAGGCAGAATTCAATAAAGGATATAGCATTGCTGCCGGAAAGTGCCCGTAACAGGGCCATAATCAGGCACTCAAACAAGGCCTTAACTAACTGAATTATAAATCAAACAAGGTGGAAATTGCACTTCAAAAAGAATTTTTAAAATCATGGGTGCTATCGGTGCATTCGGAAGGCAAAACGATTGGTTTTGTTCCAACGATGGGGGCTTTACACGATGGCCACCTGGATCTGGTGCGAAAAGCAAAGACCGAATGTGATGTGGTGGTCGTCAGTATTTTTGTGAATCCTCTTCAGTTCAACAACGCAGGAGACCTCGAAAAATACCCAAGGCCCATTTCGGAAGACCAGAAACTGCTTGCTGCCGAAGGTGTCGATCTTCTGTACTCTCCCACTGCGAACGATTTTTACTCCTCTCCTTCCCGGCTCACTCTTGACTTTGGTTCAGTGGCTTCGGGGCTGGAAGGCGCCATGAGACCAGGCCACTTTTCAGGGGTTGGTATTGTGGTCGCCCGGTTGTTCCATCTGGTGTCTCCCGACAAAGCCTACTTTGGAGCCAAAGACCTTCAGCAGGTGGCGGTGATCCGGGCTTTGGTTCGTGATCTGGATTTTAACGTTGAAATCATTCGTTGCCCAACCAGGCGGGAGGAAAACGGACTGGCTATGTCATCCCGGAATCTACGGTTATCAGCAGAAGGCAGGGAAATAGCCTCTCATCTTTTCAAAGCACTAAAACTGGCGTCTGGATTGGAAGACCCCTTTGGCGGCAAAGAAAAAGCGCTTCATTATCTCTCACAGTTCAGTGCCATTGAAGTGGAATACCTCGAATGGGTTGATGCCGGAACCATGGAAATCTGGAATGGAAGCAGCCCTGTTCCATACGAAACCGCCATTTGCATCGCCGCCTGGATCGAAGGAGTGAGACTGATCGACAACATCGTTCTGCAGGATTTCGTGTAAAAAACTTCCCAAAAACTGAAGGTTCCTGACCGCCTCTTCACCCAATCCCTGACAATTGGTAAAGTATTTCCGCATTCTCCCCACGGGCAATGCAATCCATTTTGTAAACTTGCCGCTCTTTAGGACGGAACCAGAACCTACAGGGCAATTGTTTCGCTCCACTGATTCTTCGGAATGAAAGAACGCATCCTCAATTTCCTTCTCACCCTTTATGGGATTTTGCTTATGGGCCTTATGGTTCTGGGAGAAACCGTTCGGTGGATTTTGCTCTTTTTATACATTCCAAAACCCAATCCTGCCCCTCCTGTCTACTATGTGAAAGTGATATGGCGTAACTTCGGACTCGCCATCTTTTTCATCTGGTTTTATTTTCAGGCGGTCGATCTCAATCTCTTCTGGTTGTTTGGTAAAAGTCCAAGCCTTGCAGATCTGGAAAAACCAAAACTGGCTGTGGCTTCGGAAGTGTATTCTGCCGACGGTGTCCTTCTGGGCAAATACTACCGCGAAAACCGCAGTCCGACGGAGTATAAAGAGATTTCACCCTATGTCGTAAAATCTTTGCTTGCTACTGAGGACATCACCTTTACCGAACATACGGGTGTCGATCTGGGTGCAACAGTCGGGATTGTGTATTACATGATCAAAGGAGACAAGCGTGGAGGAAGTACCATCACCCAGCAGCTGGCCAAAAACCTGTATAAAACCCGGAAAAAGGAAAAACTGGGTGGAATCCTCAGTTACATTCCCGGAATTAAAACCCTGATCGACAAAACCAAGGAGTGGATTACGGCCACGAAACTGGAACGCAATTACACCAAAGAGGAAATCATGTCGATGTATCTGAATACCGTCGATTTTGGTTCCAACTCATTTGGTATCCGGACTGCGGCACAAACCTTTTTCAAAACCACACCGGGCCGGTTGAAAATTGAAGAAGCCGCTGTGCTGATAGGGATGCTGAAGGCGACTACAACTTACAATCCAAGAAAGAACTATAAGAAATCGATGGACCGCCGGAATACCGTTCTGGCCCAGATGAAGAAGTACAACTTCCTCACCGTAAAACAATACGATTCTCTTTCTGCACTGCCGATCCGGCTCAATTACAGCCAGGAGCCGCATCCGGATGGTGTACTCGATTATTACGGAACCTATCTTACCTCCAAACTCAACGAATGGGCCGACACCAACGATCTGGACATTTACACTGACGGTCTCAAAATCTACCTCACACTCGACACTCGTTTCCAGAAGCTGGCAAAAGAATCTGTGGAAGAACATATGAAGTCATTGCAGCGCAGGTTCAATGACCATTGGAGAGGTCAAAACCCATGGCGGGATGAGAAGGGAAATGAACTGGAAGGATTCATTGACCAAATGGTTCAGCGGACCGATTCCTACAAAATCCTGAAACGGAAGTTTGGAGAGAAGAACGATTCCATCCAGAAATACCTGAACCTGCCGAAAAAGATGGTGCTGTTTTCATGGAACGGTCCGGATACGGTGATGATGAGTACCATCGATTCACTCAAATACTGCAAGAAGATTCTGCATGCCGGGTTTATGGTGATGGATCCGTATCGGGGGCAGATCAAAGCCTGGATCGGGGGGATCAATTATGATTTTTACAAATACGACCATGTGAAGCAATCGGTTCGTCAGCCGGGTTCTACGTTCAAAGCGTTTGTTTATGGAGCAGCGATGGAAAACGGATACAATCCTTGTTCCAGAGTGCAGGACAAATGGGTGAAGTACGAATACGATGAGGATTCAGCCGGGGTGATGGTACACAAAACCTGGGTTCCGGTGAATGCGACCCGTTCCTTCACGGGAGGTAATCTGACATTACGATATGCCATGGGCCGGTCGATCAACTCGGTGGCGGCGCAGCTTACTCATATGCTGGGGGCACAAAAAGTGGCAGATTTTGCGAAAAAATGTGGAATATCCACTCCATTGAAAGCCACACCATCCATAGGATTGGGTCCGAACGATGTGTCGGTATTTGATATGGTCGGAGCGTATTCCGTATTCCTCAACAACGGTTTCTGGAACGAACCAACGCTGATTGCCCGGGTGGAAGACCACAACCAGAATCTGATCCGCAATTTCACTCCTGTTTCCCGATCGGTGATGACCGAGGAAGGTGCCTACAAAATGGTGCACATGCTGAAAGGAACTCTTCAGGAACCGGGCGGAACCGCACAGGCCCTTTTCAGTTTCAACATTTTCTACGGAAATGAAATGGGTGGCAAAACCGGAACGTCTAGCAATCAGTCAGATGGTTGGTTCATGGGATTGACCAAAGACCTCGTTGGAGGCGTCTGGGTAGGTGCTGAAGAGCGTTGTGTTCACTTTCGGGGACTTCGTCAGGGAGAAGGCTCAAAGACGGCATTGCCCGTGTTTGGGTTGTTTATGGAGAAGGTGTACAGCAAAAAGGAACTGGGTATCCGGGTAGGCTTCTTTCCGAAAAAGAAATTCCCACTGCCTTTCTGCCCGACTCGTTCACCGAAAAAGGTGGTGGATTCTGCCGGTTCCATTGCTGATCCGGGCGAACCCGATGCAGCGGAATTAGAACTGGAATAATTTCCGGAAAAGGAATCTAATTTCTTAAAAGCCTCTCAGAAAATCGAGTATCAACCGATACATTTCAGGAAACCTGGCCAGACTCAGAGTGGATGCTTTGTCGTCCACATCATGGTAATACCCCGGACCACCAAGCGAATACATGAAAAACGCCGGAACTCCTTTTTCTGAAAACGGGTAATGATCGGAGTTGGCGGCCTTGCCCCGGACTTTGAGTTCCGGCAAATAATTCTTCGATTGATTGATGGACTTAAGTCGCTCAAATAATTCAGGGTAGACCGTCCCATTCACCACCGTCGCTCCGTTTTCACCAAATCCCATCAGGTCGAGATTCATCACAAACTTCATTCGGGACAACGGAACCAGAGGGTTTTCCACAAAATAAAAACTACCCAGCAAACCGGCCTCTTCTCCACTGAATGCAATAAAAAGGACGGAGTACTTCAGAGGTTTGGCCGATACTTCTCTGGCCATTTCCATGAGCATTGCCGATCCGCTGGCATTGTCATTGGCACCGGGAAAAAAGATCGATTTGCCCAGCATTCCCAGGTGATCATAATGAGCACAAATAACGAGAAAGGAATCTTTGACCGAAGTCCCTTCCACCAATCCGACTACATTCCGGGCTTTGATCTGGTTATTCAGTTCTGGCCGGAAATCAATGTCAACCACCGAATCCGTGGCCAGTAAACTGGATTTCTTCAGATGGATCACAAGTGGAGACTCCTGTGTTTCCGAAAGAGTATGGGTGAGTTTATCTTCTGTTTTGAGGTACACAAACCGGGTAGCAGCTCCTGATGTAGGCAGTTTTTCCTTGGGTTTGAGAATACGTGCCATGATTTCGGGGTTTATTTCTTCGGGCACTTTTAGACTGTCAGACAGACGGAATCGCAATGTTTTTCTGACCGGAAATGCATCAGCAGGCGGTAGGAAATCTGTTCCGACTTTGAGTTCCCGTCCGTTCATACGCAGCCTCGGCTCCTTTGGAAAAAGATTCTGGCGGATGGTAAAATTCTGGAAAAACGAACCCTGCACCGGTTTAAGACCAGCCTGAAGAAACTGAGATTCAATGAAAGCGGAGGCTTTAAGGTGGCCCTTGTGAAGATAGCCCCGTCCATTCATAGATGAGGATGAAAGGATGCCAATGTTTGTTTTCACCCGGCCCATATCCTGTGCCTGAGCTGCAACAGTGAAAAGCAGAAAAAACAGACCGAGCTGAACCGTCTGTTGAAAAATACAGGTTAAAACTCGAAGACCTAAAGAGATTAAATATGTTTGCATCTCGAAAATCAAAATAACTGTTACCCGATATGAGTGCAATGCGATCAACCGGAAATAATTCCGGCAACAATACACTGATTTTTATTGCCGGAGGTCTAACCCTTTTGCTGGTTGCTCTTATTTTCTGGGGCTCAAGTCAGAAATCTTCCATTGATCAGCTTCTCATGTCGGCCGCTCCGGATAGCTCGGGTTTTGTGGCGGATTCGAATTCGCTGCAGATTCCTGGGGAAACAGTGGAAGATGCCGCACCGGTCGTACCGGATGTAAAACCGGTAGTGGTCGATACTACTCCTGTGGTGGCAAAAGCAACCCCAGCCAAAGACAGCATATCTCAGCCAGCAGATCCGGTGCCTGTGCCTGTGGTGACAGAGTCTGGAAGCGATATGGTGGTGGCATATAAAATCCGTAAAGGTGACACCATGTATAAGATTGCAGCCAAATTCGGGAACAAGCCAGCCGACGTGATGTCATTAAATGGACTGACCGATATGAGCGTACAGGCTGACAAAGATATTAAAGTGAAAATCAAGGCGATACACACCGTTGGAGGTGGTGAGGGCTTGTTATCAGTGGCTGAAAAATATGCAGTAGCGGCTAAAAGCATTAAAGTTGCAAACGGACTTACCTCGGATGTGATCCCTGCCGGAAGTAAGCTCATCATCCCTTTGAAATAAGCCGATTTTGGGCACAAAACATAAGTGCCTCTTATTCTGAAAATTATAAAATATCCAACTTTTTTAAATACAAAAAATAATTGAAATAGTTATAAGTTTCTGAAATTAATTTTCAGGACAAATCAGAGGTTTTGGTACAACCGGTTACAAAGTTCTAATGCCGGAGAAGGTAGAAGCGACCGAATTTTGTACCTAAATTTATAACTTAAACTTTTTCAATTATGAGTACAATTACATTAAACAAACCTGGAATACCGCCCCGGAATTCCAGTATACAAGGCAAAAAGGTATCGATCCTTTTTACCTTTGTCTTCTTGTTTGCAATTAGCCTAATAGCGCAGACAACCATCAGTGTACCGACAACAACCCCTGTTCTTCCATTCACCATATGTGCAGGCAGCAGTTTCCCGGTATCCTTCATCACTACCGGTACATTTAATCCTTCAAACCAGTTTCAGGTTCAGCTTTCAAATTCTTCCGGCTCTTTTCTTTCCGGCACAGTGATTATCGGAACCGGATCTTCATCACCGATCAGTTGTCTGGTCCGTATTGGAACTGGCAGTGGTTCACAATACCGGATACGGGTTCTGGGCACTTCTCCATCCACAGTAGGATCGGGATCAGGAGCCGGTACTCCCATCACAGTCCGAAGCAAACCTTCCACACCGTCTTCAACACCTGGCAGTCGATGTGGTACCGGAACGGTTTCCCTCAGTGCCACAGGATGTACTACAACCCGGTGGTATGCTGCAACTGAAGGAGGAAGTATTCTTGGCACAGGTTCTTCATTTACTACGCCTTCAATTTCGTCCACAACCAGCTACTTTGCTTGTTGTGTAGATGGAAATGGATGTGAAAGTACGAGAGCCAGCACAACCGCAACAGTGAATCCGGCTGCCACTATATCCTCTTATTCTGCTTCTTCAGGAATCATTGATGAGGATATGATTACGATAACAGGCACCAACCTTTCAGGAATAACAAATGTGAGCTTTAACGGGGTAAGTGCAACTTTTTCCGATAACACATCGACTGCTGTAACCGCACTTGTTCCGATTGGTGCTACAACGGGTCCGATATCTGCGACTACACCTTGCGGAGTGATTGCAGGTTCCAGTTTTACTGTGGTGAAACCGACCATTGCCACACCAACATTTGGCCAGGCATCCGGAACTTATGATGTAGGATTTTTCACAACACTTTCAACCACCACTTCAGGGGCGCTAATTTACTACACCACCAACGGCAACAACCCGGTGATCGGAACAGCCTTTACAAAATTGTACCAGGACGAAGCCATATTCATTGCTTCTACCCAAACGGTGAGAGCAATGGGCTACCGGAATGGCTGGACAACTTCAGGCATCGCTACAGCCAACTATACCATAACCAATCCCAATATCGTGGCGAAACCCACTATTTCACCGGCAACCGGCTCATATTCAGGTGGACAAACGGTTACACTCAGCTGTTCAACTCCGGAATCAGTAATCTACTTTACCACAAACGGACAGGTACCCGTTCCGTTTGTGAACACACCGGTAAGGTACAGAGGCCCTTTTACAGTATATGCGCCGGAAGTTACCATCCGTGCGATCGGGACAAGGACAGACTGGGCTGACAGTGATGTAGACGTTGCGTTTTACACAATTTCAGGTGGATCACAGTTGACGGCCTGTTCTCTAAATCCGCTTCCCGGTAACTATGGATCACCAGTTTCGGTTACAATCAGTAATGCCGATCCTCTAGCCCAGATTTACTACACAATCGACGGCACCGACCCCTGCAAGCTCCTTCCTTTGGCAAGACCGTATGCCGGGCCTGTCGCGATCAACTCTTCCCGGCCTTTAAAAGCGCAGGCTTTCCGGAATGGATTTGGTGACAGTCCCCGTGTCGTTGGAAATTACACCATAACCGGAGGAAGGAAAGCCGTTGATCAGTTGAATCAGAATGACAAAGGCGCCTATTACACTGAGAGTGTCGGTGTATATGGTGGCGATCCTGAACCAGCCTTCCAAAGCCCAATGCCCAATTCTTTGGGTGAGGCAGAGATGGAAGTGTATCCAAACCCTACCAACGGTACCGTTTTTATAGATTTTGGATTGGCTCGTGAAAATCTGGAGATATCCATTTACAATATGACCGGGCAGGAAGTAAAAACCGTCCTGGTAAAGGAATCATCATTTGGTGCGGCCATTTCTCTGGGTGGCAATCCCTCTGGATTTTACCTGGTCCGGATCAAAGAAGACAAAGGATTGGTAGCAAACCGAAAGATTCAACTGAAATAATTTTCGCAGAAAAACGACATAAAACAGGGCCTGGGGCAATATGCCTCAGGCTTTTTTTATTGCCGGAATCCAGGGAGAGAGTTCGCTACGTACATT
>ERZ795056.571-NODE-571-length-46158-cov-15.254474_pt1 | contig 46158 bp, 43 predicted proteins | sample MGYA00375140_ERZ795056 | MGnify/ENA primary metagenome ERZ795056 (study PRJEB30185, sample SAMN05720227) | activated sludge metagenome | isolation source: Anaerobic digester | place: USA | collected 2015-03-09 ...
CAGGAATACCCAACATTAATAAAGTTGAAAATAAAGGCGCTGTTCCCCCGGGAATATATAAACCAACTTTTTGTATGGCAATTGACTTTCGCCAGCATACTACACCAGGTGTTGTATCAATTTTTTTAATTTCTTCTCTTTGTGCTTCATGGAATTTTGTGATGTTGTCTTTGGCAATCTGTATGGCACTCTTTAATTCGTCACTAACTGATAGTATGGCTTCTGTAATTTCTTCTTGAGATACATGGAGTGTTTGCGGGTTGAGCTGAGGCACTGGGCAACCGGTTTGACTTCCGGTCTGACCTACGGTACCGACCGGTTCGTTAAAATTTACTTTATCAAATTGCAAAGCATATTTTTTTACAGCCGCATCACCATGTTGCTTAACATCACTCAAAATGCCAGATACTGTTTTTTCCAGCGGCTTACTGTCAAATACCGGCCGCTGAATAATTTCAGCCCATTGTTCCTTTGATGGGTTTATAAATATTTTACTCATACTCTTTTCATTTACCGGTGTGACCTGCGGTGCCGACCGGTTTGACCTTCCATAATCCCGGTCTGACCTTTGGTGCCGACCGGTGTGACCTGCGGTACCGACCGGGGGTTTATACAATCATCTTTTCTATCGGCAACACAATAATGCCTTCTGCTTCAAATTGCTTTAGCTTTTCTATCACTTCCCAAAATTCGTTTTCATTTACCACACTCTGCACGCTGCTCCAGCCTTCTTCTGCCAAGGGCACTACAGTTGGGCTCTTCATGCCTGGCAGTAACGTAAATATGTTTTTCAGCTGGCTGTTGGGTGCGTTCAACATAATGTATTTATTATTTTTTGCAGCTTTCACAGCATTGATGCGGAACAATAATTTATCAAGTATGGTTTGCTTTCCCGCAGATAAATTTTTATTGGCTGCCAGCACAGCTTCTGAATACAAAATCGTTTCCACTTCCTTCAAGCCATTTGTGAACAAAGTACTGCCGCTGCTAACCAGGTCACAGATAGCATCAGCCAAACCAATGCCCGGCGCTATTTCCACCGATCCGCTGATCTCATGTATTTCGGCATTGCTGTTATTCCGGGTTAAGAAACCCTGCAGGATATTTGAATAAGTTGTGGCAATTTTCAAATTGTTCAGATCCTGAACGGAATTGTACTCAAAGGATTTTGGAACAGCAATGCTTAACCGGCATTTACTAAAACCCAATTTTCTGACAAGGGTAATATCCTTCTGTTTTTCCAGCAGTACGTTTTCGCCCACTATACCGACATCTGCAACGCCATCAAAAACGTACTGGGGAATATCATCATCCCGGAGAAAAAAAACTTCCAGCGGAAAATTACTGGAGGTTGTTTTTAACTGCTTGTTACCATTGTTGAGTTCAATGCCGCATTCTTTTAAAAGCTTTACAGAATCTTCATACAACCTGCCTGATTTTTGAACTGCTATTTTAAGCATGTGTTTTATTTTTATTTACCAACCGCCGTCAGGGCCAAAAGCCGCTTACAGAGTTGCATTAGGTGAAAACAAAAAGGGCTCACCAGTTGGTAAGCCCTCGTTGAAATATGTTTCATACATACATATCAGCACAGCTTACCTGTTGGTAATAGGTGATGATGATGTATGTGAGTGATTTTTTTCATTTACTCCACAAAATAAGTGGAGAATGTTTACTTCACCAAATAAAAATTTTACAACCCGCCCTTGTGCCAGCTCCATACCAGGAAAGGTGATACAAAAGCGGCTGCCCAAATCAATAAAAAAAATACTTTCTGAGCGGTAGTTAGTGTGTCCTCGAATGGAACAACCAATACTTTTTCCACGTATGGGATCAGTTCATGCTCATTGTCTGCATATTCTTCCATTGTAAATCGCCCTGTTAGTCGCCTATTTTCACTTATTACGGTGTTCCTTATCTGCCAGTACTCGTCGTCAGTAAGATCCTCGTAATTACAGGCATAATCCACATTTAATGCATCGAGTTTTTTGTGTACCCTTTGCAGGTAATGCGTTCGGTTGATCTTAAAAGCGACCAGCAGGGCAAAAAGTAAATACCCCTGGTTACGTGCCCAATAAAAAGCTGCAAAAATGAATAAGGCCAGCAAAACATATAAAAAAACCAACTGAACGGTGCGGCCGATATTAAAAAATAAGGCCTGGAAAAACTGCCCCCCATCTAATGGCAAAATGGGCAACAGATTAAAAGTATTTTGAAGTAAAAAAACGATGGCAAATAAGTAAAAATTTTCCTGCTGGTTTTGATGATGCAAAACCAGCAAAATAATACCCATGATTATACCAGGTACGGGTCCAGCTAATAAAACAATTATCTTATTCCGGTTACTCAGGCTCATGGCTTCGCCAGAAACATAAGCACCGACAAAAGGCACAAAGGTCATGTTTACACCTTTGTATCCGAAAAATTTCATTGCAATAAAGTGGCCTGATTCGTGGATCAATAAAACGATGATCAGCGCAATCACAACTGTCCAGCTTTGAAACAGCCAGTAGTACAGCAGTACAAAAAACATCAGGCTCATTGCAGTCCGTGGCAATGAAGCGGCATTATCACTCTTTTCGTCCGGCTTACTGGTTAAGTCATTATTTTCATTCATGTAAGTAGATTGGGTTACCAGTTAATTTCAATTCCCAGACCTGGCAGTTCGTTGTACAGTATTTTACCCTGATCGAATGTAACACCTTTTGCGATATCCTCACTCAGCAGCAATGGGCCATCCATATCCACCACATCCAATAAGGGAGCCAATTGTGCAATGGCAGCCGTACCCACTGAACTTTCATTCATACAACCCACCATCACTTGCATATCAAGTTCCTTTGCTCTGTTGATCATTCTCCTGGCAGGTGTAATGCCGCTGCATTTTGTCAGTTTGATATTGATGCCATGAAAATGATCCGCACATTTTTCCACATCGCTTTCAGCCACACAGGACTCATCAGCAAATAATGGCAAGGGCGATTTTTCATACAGCAATTTCATGCCTTCCCAATTATCTTTTGCCAGGGGCTGTTCGATCATTTCTACACCAAGTTCTTTCAACAAAGGAATTTTCATCAAGGCCTGTTCCAGCGTCCAGCCTGCATTGGCATCTACCCTTAATACAGCATTTGTGTGCTTTCGCAATGCCGCCACCATTTCAATATCACCTTCCACGCCCACCTTCACTTTGTAAATTGGCCAGGGCTTTTCCTTCATCTTTTCCAGCATTTTATCTATTGAGTCAATGCCAATAGTATAGTCGGTCAGTGGAGATTCATCTGTATTAAGATTCCATAGCGCATGCAATTGCTTTCTTTTTATTTTGCCATACAGATCCCAGCCGGCCATATCTAATGCACAAACTAAAAAAGAATTGGCTGGAAAAAGGTGATGCAGATAATGCCAGTAACGTTCAGGATCTGAGAAAGCAAATTTCTCAACAAAGATCTTTTTCCTTTCCAGGTCTTCCACCATTTTTTCGATGGGGATATTGTAATAAGCAATGGCTGGTGCTTCACCATATCCTTTAAACCCGAAATGCTCCAGCTCCACAATAAGAGTTGGCTGGTGCGTTTTGGTTCCCTTAGAAATGGTGAACGGGTATTTGAATGGAAGGTTGAATGTTTTGTAAGAGACTTTCATGTTTGACTGCTGAGCAACAAAGATGCAAAGAAGAAAAGAATAAGCAACAGAAAATCTATGGAACAAAAAACTGCTGACTGCAAACAAATGCAGCAGCAGTTTAATCAACCAGCAAAAAATTTTTAGTCCTTTATACCAAGTTTCTTTAGAATATCTTCCATCAAACACCATCTTGTAAAAGCACTTTGAAACAAATTGGCACCCACAAAAAGGGTAAACCACAGCCAGTTAATATGCACATACATGCCCAGCAAAACGCTGATGATGATGAAGAGGCCTGCAATGGCCCTGACGTACCGGTTTATCATATTGATTTTTCTGTGTTTAAAATTGCAAGGTGAATTCTCGATTGGGTTTGAAGGGCTGCATTGAATTGCGCAACTCCGGCTTCTGCATGCTGCACGGTTTCCACCGGGGCAAGTACCCAAAAAAGAACGGAATCCGTTTCATTTACTTCTGATGCAAACCAGTTGTCACCCACACTTTCTGTAGAAGCATCCCGGCAGCCGGTAACATTTTCGCAGGTAAATTCTTTTATGCCTGCATCAAAAAGAATTTTCTTTACAGCTGTTTCAAATTCTTTAATCGCTGTTATGATGAGTAATTTCATTTTTTTAATATTTAGTTGAACATATTTATATTTCTTCCATTGCGCCCGCTGCCACGTCGGTTTCTGCTTTACCAGCTGCAGCCTGTTGTATCCGGCTCCACTTTTTATTTTCTACCATATAATACAACAGCGGCACCACTACCAATGTAAGCAGCGTAGACACAATGGCACCTGCCACCAATGAAATGGCCAGTCCCTGGAAAATAGGATCGAATAAAATGATGGAAGCCCCTATCACCACCGCACCCGTTGTTAACAGTATGGGTGTTGTACGAACAGCTCCTGCATCAATGATGGCCTGTTTCATAGGCACACCATCATTCAGTCTTATCTCTATAAAATCGATGAGCAATACAGAGTTTCGTACCATCACCCCGGCCAGTGCTATCATACCAATAAAAGAAGTTGCCGTAAAGAATGCGCCCAGTATCCAGTGTCCTAATACTATACCCACCAGCGATAGTGGTATGGCCATCATCATTACAATGGGTGTTTTAAAATTCTGGAACCAACCTACGATGAGCATGTATATCACCAGTATCACTACCAAAAATGCGGCGCCGAGGTCACGGAACACTTCCAGCGTAATCTGCCATTCTCCATCCCACTTCACTGTAAAATTTTCTTCGCTATCGGGCTGTCCCATATACAGCTCGTCAATAGTGTTACCAGCCGGCAATTTTATTTTTTGCAGTTTTTCATCCATACCTAAAATGGCGTAGGCAGGACTTTCCAGTTGACCCGCCATATCACTCAGCACATACACCACCCGCTTCTGGTCTTTGCGATAAATGGTTTTCTGCAGCGTGTCCGTTTTCACTTTTATAATATCACCGGCTGGCACCATGTTACCCCGCTGGCCTCTTACCTTAATATTCAGAATATCCTGCAAGCTTGTTTTATCCTTATCATCCAGCTTCAATATGATATTTACCGGGCTGTTGGATTTTTCATCCACCAGGTTAGTCACCGCATGTTCGCCCAACAAATAAGTGAGGTTGCCAATGACCTGCTGTGGTGCCACCCCATTCAGCATAGCTTTTTCTTTGTCCACTTCCAGTTTGTATTCTACCTGTGGTGCTTCTGTCATCCAGTCTGTATCCACCACATCATCTGTATTTTCCAAAATCGTTTTTACCTGCCTTGCCACTTCTACCTGCTGGTCATAATCGGGACCATATATCTCTGCTACAATAGTTGACAACACCGGGGGACCAGGCGGCACTTCCACAATTTTAATATTGGCACCATAGCGCTTTGCTATTTGCTGAATACCGGGCCTGATCTTTTTGGCCACTTCATGACTTTGCAATGTGCGTTCTTCCTTATGCAACAAATTCACTTGTATATCCGCCATATTACTTCCACCACGCAGATCATAATGACGTACCAGCCCATTAAAAGTGATCGGTGCGGATGATCCAATATAGTTTTGATAATTCACCACTTCAGGAACGGTAGTCAGATATTGAGACACATCCTTTGCCACGGCGGCAGTTTTTTCCAACGTTGTGCCCTCCGGCATATCAATCACTACCTGTATCTCATTCTTATTATCGAAGGGGAGCATTTTTACAGCTACAGATTTAGTAAAGAACAGGGCAACAGACGCCAGCAATAACAGCACTGTGATGCCGAGCATAGCCCATCTCTTTTTGCGGCTGTTCAGCAAAGGCTGTTCAATTTTTTTATACACTTTATATATCCAGCCTGTTTCCAGTTTGTGCGCTTCTTTGTGTTGTTGCTTATCTTTTTCCCTTAACAGGTGATACCCTAAATAGGGTGTAACGGTTAATGCCACAAACAAAGAAAGCAGCATGGCAATGGATGCACCAATGGGCATCGGGCTCATGTAAGGACCCATCATGCCAGACACAAATGCCATAGGAAGAATAGCTGCAATAACGGTGAACGTTGCCAATATGGTTGGGTTGCCAACTTCATTGATGGCATAGATAGCAGCCTGTTTAAATGGCAACCGTTTCATTTTAAAATGCCGGTGCATATTTTCTGCAATGATGATGCTGTCGTCCACCACAATACCCACCACAAACACCAGTGCAAACAGTGTAATCCGGTTTAATGTATAATCGAGCAAATAATAACTGAATAGTGTAAGGGCAAACGTTAGTGGCACAGAAAAGAATACCACCAGGCCGCCCCGCCATCCCATCGCCAGCATCACCAAAACTGTTACGGCTATAATAGCAATGCCCAGGTGCATCATCAGCTCTCCCACTTTGTGCGAAGCTGTTTCTCCATAGTTACGGGTAACCTCCACTTTTACATCATTTGGCAACAGCGTCCTTTTCAACGTTTCGGTCTTCTTCAGGATCAAATCAGCAATTTTCATGGCATCCGCACCCTTTAATTTAGAAATTGAAACAGTAACAGCCGGATAATCGGATCTGAAATTTTTGAAAGAGTCATTTGCCTGGCCGTAGCCAAAAGAAATATAGTTGGCTGGTGCGGATGGCCCATCTGCTATTTTAGCAACCTGTTTTAAATACACCGGCATATCGTGGTTTGTGCCCACCACCAGGTTCTCTACATCCTGTTGTGTTGCCAAAAACTGACCGGTGGTTAACAGGAATTCCTGGTCGTTCTTTACAAAACTTCCCGATTGGCTGCTGCCGTTATTTGCCTGGATCATTTGCAGTATCCCCAATGCATCCAGCCCGTTCTCTGCCAGTTTATCTTTATCCAGAATTACTTTCAGTTGCCTGGTTCTGCCACCTATAACTTTTGTAAGTGACACTTCTTTGATCGTTTTTATTTCAGAGGCCAGTTCTTCGGCTACCTGGCGCAGCTGGTAGTCATCGTACTTCTCACTCCACAATGTCAACCCCATCATTGGCACATCGTCAATAGAGCGTGTTTTCACCATCGGCTTGTAAACACCTGCAGGAAAAATATCCTGGTGCTTCATCAGTTCATCATAAAGTTTTACATAGGAACGCTCAATATCCTGGCCCACTAAAAACTGTACGATGATCATAGCCCTTCCATTCATGGCCATACTGTGTACATGCTCCACTCCTTTGATATTAGAAATGATCTTCTCCAGCGGTTTCACCACCCTGCTCTCCACTTCTTTGGGATTGGCACCGGGATAGCCAACCATGATATCTGCCATCGGCACATTGATCTGCGGTTCTTCTTCCCTGGGTATTAACGTGGAGCTGTACACGCCGATCACCATCAGCGCCACCATTAACAGTATCGTCAATTTTGAATTGATAAAAAAATTCGCCACCTTACCTGATATACCTTCTTTCATCTGCTGTAACTTTTATTGCTGAATAAATTAATTGTTCAATTTCACCTGCACTTTTACACCATTGTATAATTTCCCTTCTGCTGACACGATATAAGATTCGTCCGCATTCAGGCCAGATAATATCTCCACACCGTTGCCAACCGTATTACCCGTACGAACCCAGCGTAATATTGCTGTACCTGCATTGCTCACGGTGTAAATTCCTGTCAGCTGTCCGTTGTGTACCAGGGCTGTTTCAGGAACGGTTACAGTATTTTTTATTTGCTCTTCGCCCTGCTGAAGCTTTACAACCGGGAACTGTACATTCACAAACATGCCGGGTAATAAATTTTCAGATGGCTGTGTGAGATCCACTTTAACAATAAACTGGCCACCTGTGTTAGCAGCAGACAAACTCACTTCTGCCACCTTCCCCCGGGTAATTTCTCCGGAAGATTTCAGGTTTACCTGTACGGGCATTCCCTTTTTTATTTTGGTGATGTCATTTTCAGAAAGCAGAATGTCGGCCTGCAGTTGTGATGGCGCTTCTATAGTAAGCAAAGGCATTCCGGGATTGGCCAGGTCGCCCTGTTTTACAAATGTTTGCGTTACCACACCTGCTATTGGAGCGGTGATATTGGCATAAGAGAATTGCGCATTTACTTCATTCTTCATTTGCTGTGCTGCTGTTAAACCTGCCCGGGCCACTTCATAACGGGTACGCATATCATCTAACTCTTTGGCAGTAGCGCTTTGCACATTGTACAGGTTTTGAAAACGTTCATAATCTTTTTGAGCACTTTTTAAATTTGCCTGTGCCTGTGCTATCTGGGCCGTTACCTGCCCGCTTTTGGCCGACACATCTGTACTGTTTACATTCACCAGTAACTGCCCGGCCTGCACCACTTGTCCTACCTGTACATGTATGGCCGTGATATATCCCATCATACGGGTGCTGACGTTAGCAGTGTTCTTTGCTACCAGTTTACCGCTGGCATTGATAAAACCGCTGGTATCGCTTATACCTGATTTGTTTGTTGTAACGGTTATGGGCTTATCAGCCTCCAGTAATTTTTTATCCGGAGAAGAGCAACTGTAGATTGTTACCAGTACGGCGGTTAATCCAATTGTATAAAACTTCATAATTTATTTATTTAAAAAATGGAGATAAGATGAGGTAATATTATATTCAAGTATTGCCTGGTGATATGCTAATTGCTTTTGTGTAACCTGCATTTCTGCATTCAGCAGATCGGTGGTTTTTTCAAGCCCCTGGCCAAACCGGTTGTTACGGATGCGGTATGCTTCCTGCGATTGTTCGAGTGCCTGTTTTGCAAGATCTATTTTCCCTGCAGCATCGGTCAGCTGCCTGTTTGTTTTGTTTATTTCCAACTGGCTTTGCGATCTGTATTGTGCCAGTTCCTGTTCCGCCTGCCTGTAATTAGCCTTGGCTTGCTGTACAGCGCCTTTTGTTTTCAGTCCATCAAATACATTCCACGATAATTGCAGGCCGAGTAAATAGCCTTCGCCCCTGAAATTGTACAGGCGTTTATCATTCAGTTCATAACTGCCAAATGCATTCAGTCTTGGCAATGATTTCTTTTGTGCAGATAATGCCATGTTGTTATGTGCTTCCAGCGCTTTCTTGTATGCAGCAATATCTTTCCGGCTGTCATTTAATACAACTGAAAATCCAGGCACCCCGTTATAAGAAAGTGTATCAGCAGGCTTGATCACATTGTCAGCAGGTTCGTTCAGCAAAAAATGGATATAGTCTGATGCGTTACTGATGTTTGACCGGGCATACAGCAACTGGTTGTCAATTTCTGTAACCCTTACCTGTACATTGAGGAGTTCTGATTTTTGTAACAAGCCATTGTTATAGTAATCGGTTACCAGTTTTTGATTGGCTAAAACAGTTTGTTTTGCCTTGGTTAATACTTCCACCACGGCATAAGCCATTTGCAGCTGCATATAAGATTGATCTATTTCAAACAACACATACTCTGCAGAGCGTTCCATTTTCAGTTTCATGGCATCTGCCTGTGCCCTGGCGGCTTTCCGCTGGTGAAGGGCGTCGTAGTTAAGCAGGGGTTGCTGTACTTCGAGTTTTGTATTGAAGTTTTGAACATTACCCGGGTCGTTGATCAAGGCCGGGTTAAAATCTGCCATCGTTACGCCTTCCTGGTTTATTTTGGAACCAAAAGCCATTAATGGGTTGGTAGTGGTGATGGCGGTGTAAGAAAGATTGACATTGGGAAGAAAGATGGCTTTTGTTTGATTGTAACCTGCTTCTGCCGAGAGATAGCTTTGTTCTGCGATCTTTACCTGCAGGTTTTTTGCCCCTGCATCTTTTAAAATAAACGCTTTGCTCAATACCACGGTATCCTGCGCATTGGAAAACAAGCTGGCGGTTATCAGTACAATCGATATAAATAGTGCCCTGGTCATGTATTGTAATTTTGGGCAAAGCTATTTTTGATAAAGGAGCTGGTTTGTAACAATTATTACAATGAAGAAAATAGTACCGGGAAAGATGATGCATTTATGCTTTATACAAGATGGAAATTATAAGGGCTTTAAGCTGTAATATTGTGCCCCAAACAAAACCTGGCTTCTCATGTTACAAAATGCATACTCCCGTTTCAGGCTGGTGGCTTTTTTAGAAGGCTGTTCTTATTTATTACTGGCGGTTACCATGCCGCTGAAGTATAAAATGGATATGCCCCTGCCCAATTATATTGTGGGTATGATTCATGGAGTATTGTTTGTATTGTACGTGGTATTGCTGATACAGGTGGCAGCAAGATACAAATGGCCTTTCACCAAAATTGTGCTGGCGTTTATTGCATCGCTTATTCCGTTTGGTACTTTTTATGCGGCAAAGAAGATCTACCCGAAGGAGGGGTAGCCAACGAGGAATAACTTGAAAGCCACCTAATTCCAGATGTCTTTTATTTTTGCTTCAAATAGAAAACAGTATCCACAAAATAAAGTATTCCATTTTGTGTTAACACATTTCCCTCATGTAAATCCTCGAGGATCAAACCTGTTTCAAAATGATAATAATCATTATTCTTTTTTAAACGGAATCCATTTGCTTCCATAAACATTCTAACGTCAGCAAGATTGGTTAAAGAATCAGATTGAACAAAAGGTTGTTCTACTACCGCATATAACGTAGACGCTGTTTCATAAAAACCAATTAATGTATATGCTGTATCTGGAAAATAATAATTGTGAAGCAGCAGGCTATGAAAATAATCAATCCAAGAGAGATAAAACACAGCATCATTTATTTTTACAACAGTAATTCCGTTTTCCTGTAGAAATACTTTTTGCTATGCACCTTCCCCGATTTTGTTTGCATTATTTAAAATACCAGTGTTCCATAGTTCATGTGCAGCAATAAAGGTTATTAATTGCACTGCTTCTTGTTCTTTTGTGAACTCATTTGGTTCAGCTTTTCCACCTGCATTCTGGCTTGTTGTAAGGTAACGGGCTGCTGCACGGATAATGCTTTCCTGGCCAGTTGCGCCCTTTCCTGAAATGATATTTTGTAATTCATTGTTCAACTGATTATTTAAAATAACAATGCAATAAAATTTATCAATTGTACATTTTTTTTATGAGCCTGTTAATTGCGGTTGGGCTGGTTAATTAGTCATTAAATCTTGCAGTTGTTTATAACCGCACTTTTTTAAAAGTGAAGTCACTAGTGGCAGTGGCGCATTTCCCTACACCAGAACGAAAAAAGTAATTAGACCCGATTGCAATCGGTATGGGAGGTTACCTCCCACTCGCCTTCACATAACCACCCAACTCTTCATTAAACGCATCTTCCTTCATCAGGTCTTCCAATGAAATATGCATGCGGTAGCGCCAGTAATGTTTGGGATTGGCAGGCTGGTTGATACGTTCCTCGTTGGGATTTTCCCTGCGGAGTGTTTCACTCATACCCAGCATATCCTGTATTTGAAAAATACACCACATGGCCGGGGAGTAAAAATGCTGGATGAGAATTTCTTTATTTATCCAAGGCTCACAATAGAATGGCGAGGAACCATATTTTCCGAGAATGGTATTGTAGAAACGCTGTGTCTTGGCAGGGTCTTCTTCCCACCAGCCACGGATGGTACTCATGTCGTGTGTGGAAGCTGTTACCACACTCATATATGGTGCATCGTTGGGATGAAAAAATTCCGTGTTGGGATCTTTGGGCATCCGTTGAATTTCCAAACTTAATATGCCGAGTTGCTGCATAACATCGGGCACACAGGCGGGCACCATCCCCAGGTCTTCACCACATACCAGCATGTTGGTGCTGCGTTTTAATTCAGGCAATTTATGCATGGCTTCTTTCTGCCAAAAATCATCCTGCCTGCGAAAGAAATAATTTACATAGAGTTCTTTCAGGCGAGGTTTGATATAATCCTCCAGGTCGCGGAAACTGGTGGTGTTCTCCATCCCGATACGGAAATGAAACTGCTGGTTTTGTGACCCTTCTTCTGCAAAAAATATTACATTGCTGATAAGGTCAAATATTCCAAGCTTAATAAATGTATTCACTTCTGTATCTCCCAAACCACTGAAATATTGTTCTACTTTTTTCTGTGTGTTGTAAGGCTCCTTTAATTCAAAGCTTCCATCCACCCATTGTAAGAAAGTTTGCAGTACATATTCTGACTGGCTGCCAAAACGCTCCTGTACTATTGAATGTGTAATATGCGGTTTACAGTAACGATGATGCTCAAACGGAATATTATTTTGAAAAAGTTCGTTGATATTTACAGGAATGGCCGGCACAAATTTTCCCATGATACCTTCTACGGCATCCACAGGAATACTCCAGATACGGAAAAACCCAAGAATATGATCAATACGGAAAGCATCAAAATATTCGCTCATCTGCTCAAAACGCTGGCGCCACCAGGCAAATCCATCTTCCTGCATCTTTTTCCAGTTGTAGGTAGGGAAGCCCCAGTTTTGTCCTTTGATGGCAAAATCGTCCGGCGGCGCTCCCGCCTGCGCATTCATATTGTATAAGGCAGGTGCCATCCAGGCATCACAACCATAGCGATAAATACCAATGGGCAGATCGCCTTTTACAATGATGCCATTTTTATGTGCATAGGCTGTTGCTTCTTTTAACTGCAGGTGCAAATGATACTGCGTAAAATAATGCAACGCTATGCTGTCGTAATGCTGTTGAGTTGGATCCGCCAGTTCCTGCACAGCATCTTCTTCATACACATTATGCGTTTGCCATTGGTTATAATCCGAGGTCTTGTATTTATCCCTCAAATAACAAAAAACTGCATAAGGGACCAGCCAATGCCGGTTCATATCAAAGAACTCAAAATATTTTATGTCGTCTTTGAATTTGTTTTTTTGTTTTTCGTACAAACCTTTAATGGCCTCGTACTTGAAATTCATCACTGCTTCATAATCCACTTCAGGCAAAGCATTTAATTCTTCCTTTGTTTTTTTCCAGCTTTTTAGCAGTGCCGGGTTTTTGTTCGCAACTTTTTCAAGGTTGAGAAATAATGGATGCAAGGCAAAAGCGGAAATAGCGGCGTAGGGATAAGAATCCGTCCAGGTATGGGTGGCCGTGGTATCGTTTACAGGTAACAACTGAACCAGTTTTAAACCAACCTTTTTACTCCAGTCCACCAGTTCTTTAATATCAGTAAACTCCCCGGTACCGTAACTATTGGCCGTACGCAGGCTAAAAACAGGAATGGCTACCCCGGCACCTTTCCACTTACGGTAGGGAATATGTGCAAAGCCATCGTGGATAATGGTGGATTTTGCTTTATTAGTATCCACCTGCAGCGTACGGTTTTTACCGTCTTCAAAATGGCTGAATTTTTTTGCAGCAGTGTCATACACACCATACTTATAGGCAATGGGCATACTGTCTTTGCCAAAATTCAGTTTTACGGTCCACCAGTTACCGGATCTATTAAGCAATACGGGGGGTGTTGTTTTCCAGTCGCCCAGTGTTTTGCCTGTTCCGGCAATACAGATCACTTCGGTTGCTGACAGCATAGGCGCCTTCACCTTAAATTCATGAGTAAAGGTTTTTAGCTCTTTTGAGTTGCCTGCAGTTTCAGCTTTCAACAATACTTCCTGGAAGGGTTTACTATAAAAAACATTGTCAATTTCACCAGCATGGTTCCAGGTATCCATTAAAACAATTTCCTCTTTAGAAGCCAGTTTTTCCAGTTCGACCAGGCGGTCATCACCCCATTCCACTATTTCATTACCATTGTCTTCCCTCAGCAGGTAATTATAGCCAATGTCTACCTTATGCGATGCTACATCGGCAATTTCCACCTGTGCGTACCAAAATTCGTCGTTGAAATATTGCATGGGTACTGCCTGGTTTATATTGCTGTTGCCAAGCGCTTCGTGAGCGCCTGTTACGAACAAAGACTGGCCAAACCTGGTAGAAAACCGTAAATAAAAATTGAGTAGCATCGTCAAAAGTTATGGGGCGGCAAGATAAACCGTTATTGTGTAAATGTAAAAAATACACGACAAACCCAAAGCAGTTTTTTGACTGCAATCGATTGATTTTTCAGGCTTTTTAAAAAATACTGTTCAATCTGCATTTGTATAAATAACCAATTACCTTATTTTTGCCGAAACTTTCGATAACACATGGAATCATCTACAAAAAAATACACCGGCCTTTACTGGATTTTATTTCTCGTATCTGTAGCAGCTTTCTTTTTTGTATATAGTATTGGTGGAGGCTATTGTTCCATGGTATTGCCTTTCAACTGCACTTTCTTTGCCAAAGCAATGGATTTAATGTAGGTTTTTTGCCGATCCTGGTCTTATACTCATTAAGCCAGGTCGCCAGCTTTCCATTTAATAAATAATCTTGCCCTTCCCAGGGTTCTGATGACTGATTCATTTTAGCATTTCCGGTTGTCCTCCAGCCTTATTTATACTTTAACTTTGGGGAAAATATTGCAGCATGAAGCTGTTGTCCCTATTGATTTTTATTTGTTGCACATGCACCAGTATAGCGCAGGATCAATACACTTATGTGGATGATAAAGCATTGGGGATACCTAAGCAACAAACCTATTCTACTTCCGGTATTGCCGGGTACATCAATAATAACTTTACCGGGGAAGGTGAAAAAATAAGGGCCGCCTATACCTGGATCATTCATAATATAGCATACAGCAAAGACAGTTTGTTTCATTTTAACACATGGGGCATTGACCCGGAAACAAACATGACTGCCATACTAAGAAGAAGAAAAGGCGTATGTGAAAATTATGCGGCTTTATTTACCAATATTTTGTTGAAATGCGGCGTGCAGGCAGCGGCCGTTACGGGTTATACCAACCTTCCTGGCAACGATTACTGGAACGGGCATGGCTGGGTGGCGGTACAATTGGATAAAGAATGGTTTCTCTGTGACCCTACCTGGGACGCAGGCTATGCCAGCTATTTGTATTATATGGTGCAACCCACCGAATTTATCCGGACGCATATTCCGTTTGATCCTTTGTGGCAGTTACTAGAGCACCCCGTAAGTCATAAAGATTTTAAAAGAGGCTATTTTGCTATAAAGAAAAATGCTCCCACTTATCATTACAAAGATTCGGTGATGGCCTACCTGCAGAGTGATACATTACAGCAAATGGAATCTGCTGCTGCAAGAATGAAAGCCGCCGGCATTGAAAATGCCGACCAGCAAACCTGGTATACGTATAACCAGATGAAAGTGCAGATTGTACATGAAGAAGAGAATATGCAATTATTTAACGAGGCCGTGGCCTGTCTTAACCAAGCCAAAAAAATTTACAATGAACTGGTGGAGTACAGGAATAATAATTTTATTCCTTCTAAACCACCTGCTGAAACCAACAACCTGTTCGTTGCCATTGATACATTAGTGCAGGGTGCTTTTTTAAAATTGGATGGTATTGGAAAAAAAACGGAGAACTTTCAGTATGATACCGACAGCCTGAAAAAAAATTTAAGTGTACTTTCAATAAAGGCAAAGGAACAACAAGCCTATATTAAAAATACACAATCACTTAATAAAAACAGGTAGGCCTGCATACATGAAATCACTGCTCTTGTCAATCTGCATCCCGCTTTCAATATCAGTTTGCAGCCAGTCTTATCAAACCGGGCACCGCACCATTTCATTTACCGATATATCAAGAAACAACCGTGCTGTTGCTACAGAATTATATTATCCTGCAGGCACAGCAGGTTTTAATGTGCCTGTGATAACAGGAACTGAAAAATTTCCCGTAGTGATTTTTGGCCACGGCTTTGTAATTGGTACCAGCAGTTATGAATGGCTGGCAGACAGCCTTGCAAAGAACGGGTTCATCGTAGCGCTTCCTGTTACGGAAGGCAGTCTTTCCCCTGATCATGAACAGTTTGGGAGAGATATTGGTTTTTTATGCCGGCACCTTATCACACTGGATGACTCTGCCAGCTCATTTTTATACCAGCGGGTGGCAGAACGTTCAGCTGCCGGTGGCCATAGCATGGGTGGCGGCGCCAGCTTTTTAGCTACAGTTTATAATGACCGCATCAATGCCATTTTTAATTTTGCAGCAGCAGAAACTAACCCCTCCGCAAAAACGGCGGCCTCACAGGCGGGGATACCTGCTTTAATTTTTGCCGGCAGCCGTGATTGTATTGTCCGGGATACAACGCAGGAACGGATGTACCAGCTGGTACCTTATCCATGCAAGACCTTTGTAAACATTACCGATGCCCTTCATTGTCATTTTGCCAATAATAACGGAACCTGCGCTACAGGCCAGTTTTTTTCAGGCTGCAATACATCACCGCTCAGCGCCGGGAATGTGTTTGAAAAGAGCACAGCTCTACTCATACCTTTTCTTAATTACTATTTAAAAGACAGTTGTAACAGCAAAACGATTTTTGAAGAAAGACTGAATACAGTTACAGGCATCGTAAAACAACGGGTCTGCAGCAGTGATACTTTTGTTTGCCCTGGTAATGCAAACACCTACGTTTTTACCGGAAGTGGAAACTGGAGTATTGCGGCCAATTGGACCAATAATAATGTACCGCCTGCTCTACTTCCAGCTGGCGCAGAAATCATCATTAACCCTTCCGGAAACAATCCCTGCATTGTAAACATAAGCCAGGTAATTGCCCAGGGTGCAAAGCTCATTGTAGCCCCGGGAAAGAATTTATTGATACAAGGAAATCTATCTATTCAATAAAAAGAACCGCTCCTCTTATGCAAAACGCAAAACAGCTGCATCCTGTACAAACATTTAGTAAAGTAAACCGCTGTTTATGTTTGTTACAAAAAAACTCTCCTTTATCATCCTCGTCCTGCTTTCACTACAAGGCAATGCACAAAAATCAAGTATTGACGGAACCATTATTGCCAGTAATGGTGACCCTGTTTCATTTGCAACCATAGTAATAAAAGGAACTAAAAAAGGTGTACAAGCTGATGCCGATGGAAAGTTCCGCCTTGCAGTAGACAGAAAAACAATTACCTTAAATGTGAGTGCTGTTGGCTATACAACCAGCGAAAAAAAAATAAAGGAAAACGACTTTGAAGATTCTGTTGCCACAATTACCATTACCCTGGAAACCGCTTCTCATACACTTGGCGAAGCAGTAGTTGTAACGGGTTATGGTACAGTACGTAAAAAAGACTTATCCGGCAGCACTCACAAAATAACATCGGCACCACTTGCAAAAAACAGTTACCACAGCAGCACAACCAGCAGTGCAGGATCAATGGACATGACCGAAGCATATGCTGCGCCGGCCAGCATACACAGGGAAGAGAAGGAAAAAAGCAAACCTTATTATGCAGAAAAAAAAGATAACCCAGCCTACAGCAGCCTTTTAACCGCAGGAGAAGTAAATGACTTTAAAAAATGGAAAATGTGGGAGGATTACAATGGCACTGATTTCAGGATACACAGTGAAAAATGGAATTTGTATGCAACGCAGCGCTTTAGTGTTCAATTGCAGAATAAGGAACGCAAGGCAGTGGTGGGAGAAACCATTTATCTTGTAAATAAAGACACAAAGGAAATTGTATGGACTGCGGTTTCGGATAATACCGGCAAGGCCGAATTGTGGAACGGGTTTTCCAATAACAACAAGGAAAACAACCTGGCGATAGAAATAAAGGGAGAGAAAAAACAATTTATTGCTGTCCCTTTTTCGCAGGGTATCAATCATATCCAGCTTAGCAGAAATTGTTCTGTTTCCAATAGAGTAGAAATTTCTTTTGTGGTAGACGCCACGGGGAGTATGGGTGATGAAATTGAATATCTAAAAGAAGAATTGGGTGATATCCTTCGCAAATTTTCTTTGAAAGAACCTTCGCTTGAATTATATACCAGCGCTGTTTTTTACAGGGACAAAGGTGATGAATATATCACCAGCGTGCAACCATTCAGCAGGAATACACAGCATACCGTGGAGTTTATACAAAAACAATCTGCTGGTGGCGGCGGCGATTATCCCGAAGCATTAAAAGAAGCATTGCAGGAAGCAACAGTAAAACTTGCCTGGAGTGATGATGCAAGAACAAAGATCATCTTTCTTTTGATGGATGCACCGCCTCATGATGAAGCAAAAAATGAATTGGCAGTACTGATCTCAACAGCCGCAGCCAAAGGCATACGTATTGTTCCTGTGGCCTGCAGTGGCACAGATAAAGCAACAGAATTTATTATGCGGTCTATGGCGCTGGCCACTAACGGCACATATCTTTTTCTTACAGATGACAGCGGTATCGGTAACCCTCATATCAAACCTACTACAGACGAATTTAAAGTTGAAAAGCTGAATGATCTGCTGCAAAGGATAATGGAACAAATGTGTTTTGTAAATACCTGCGATGAAGTAAAAAAAACAATTGAACCCTTTACTTTTTATTCAAACACTGAAAAGGTAAAAGTATTTCCAAACCCCACACCTGGACCAATGACGCTGGAAACAGATAAAGAGCTGTCTGAAATATTTGTAGCCGATTTTACTGGCAAACTAGTAATGCGTGTACAGGTAACAGATAAACAAAAGCGATACAAAATTGATCTTTCCCGTTTTCCTTCCGCCACCTACTTTATCAGGTATGTTACAAAAGATAATAAAACAGGCGCGGAGAAAATTGTATTAATTCATTAGGCCCAATTACAACAACCATCCCTTTCTGCGGCTGCCAAACAGCCGCAGTTTTTTGTTATGTTATAAATCAACCATAACGGCATTGTTGTTGCAACATCAATGCTGTCAACGATTTAGGCCTGATTTTTGAAATAAGCTATAACGAATTTCGTTTATACATACAAAACCGCTCAGTCCACTATTATTTATGTTCAACAGGCTTATTATGATTGCATTTCTGCTGCAATCCTTACCAGCAAAAGCTACTGCTTACAAATTATTTCTGGAAAAAATTTCAAACATTCACAGCATCCCGGCACCTGGTATCATTAGCAAATTCTATGGCGAACTGCAATATGGTGCAGCCACTATTTATTGGAAATTGTACGAGCAGGCAAGCAGCAGCCTTTTTTATATTGAAAGAAGTGAAAATGGAAAAGACTTCACTGAACTTGCCCGGGTGAGTAGTAGTGACGGCATTAACTTTCAGTACAAAGACTCGGTTCCTTTGCCCACAGGTTTTTACCGGATAAAAGCCATAGGTATTGATACCGTTTTCTCAGATGTTATCAGGATGTCAACTTTAAGCGGCTTACCTCATGTAAAAGCTTGGCCTGCTCAATTTGATGTTGTAATCAATATAGAAGTAAACACAGCCATCAATGAAACGTTCGTAGCTGTGCTCACCAACAGCAAAGGAGAAAAAGTTATCAGTAAAGAAGTAAATGCAGAAAAAGGCAACAGTAAAGTTGTAATTGACGACACGGTTTCATTTTTGTACCCGGATGAATATACGCTTACAGTGACCGGACTTCAGTATACATATTGCCAAAAACTGTATAAAAAGTAAACTTCCGGGCATTTATCGCCACTTCCCGGCCTTTCCCCGGCCACTCTTGTGAATGCCCTACATTTGCAGCAAACAGACATTGTTGTAATGAAAAAAATTACTGTACTTGTTATCACCCTCTGCTGTGCACTATCTAACCAGGCACAAACAGTTGCTCAAATTAAAAAAGAACTCGAAACAACAGATAACCCCATCGGCTATGTGAAATTCAAACTAAAGAAAAAGTATGTGATCGATACGGTGGCGGTAATGAGCAGCACTTCCTTCCTGGGCATTGCAGACAGTATTGCCTATAAAGGCAAAATGAACAAAGTATATGGGCCGTTTAAAGGCAATAATGTATTGATAAAAGTGCTGGCAAAACTACCCAATACCTTTTACCACGTAAGCCATATATTGATCGATACGGGTGTTTTTAAAAAAGCGTTTGCAGACTCTCTCGCCAGTAAGATCATTAACAGGATTCAAACCGGCAATTCAACTTTTGAAAGAATGGCATCCACTTACAGCGCAGATCATAATTCAGCTGCTAAAGGAGGCGATCTTGGCTGGTTTGTAAGAGGAGTGATGCTGCCCGAACTGGACAATGGCATCCGCACCCATGCAAAAGGAGAAATTTTTAAAGTATGGACGCCCTCCGGCCTGCATATAGTAACGATTAAGGATAAGCCAAAAGAAGATGATGGATTTGCACTTTTGTTGAGAGTGTTTATGAAGTAAGTGGTGAATGGTCAATGGTGAATTGTCAATGGTGAATAGTGAATGGAGAATCGTTTGTTAACTGGTTATAGAAATTCTTGTCTTCATGTTTTATGCTTACTGTTTTTTTGCGCTATTACTGTTTAGCATATTGCTCATTGCCTTTTTGCTTCCCTTTCCATTCTCAACATTTCTCCAAACTCAATCTTTTTTGCCAATGAGGAAACAGCCAATGCAATGCGTTTTGCCCTGGTAGTTTCTGTTTTAGCACTTTCAATCCATTTGCTGTAGTAATTTTGGAAGGACCTGGTTTTGGTATTAAAGAACGCCCATGCAGCAGGTTCATCTGCCAGGCATTCCACCAGGTCACGATTTAGCTGGTACTCCTTTTTATCCTCGGTCAACTGCACATTTATCATTGCTCCTTTTTTCTTGCCGGTTCCTTTACGCATAGCTGCATTAAAAGGTATGATAAAATTTCCATCGCCCATTGGTATCAGCGCCACCTGGTTAATAGCGAATGCATCCAGCTTGCCTTTTACTTTGAAGGATCTTTTTACGCCCGGCTTTAATTCATCCGCAAGGTCAGCAGGTACATCAATATAGCTCCAGCCTGTCTTCTCCCCTTTTTTATCAAACTGCTGTATGGTTGCGGTGAACTTTATCATTCCGGAAAAATAAAAAAATCCGCAAACTTTCGTATGCGGATTTTTATGTGGTTACAGTTATTCACTGCATTTATCCGGGAAGCCACCGTATCCGGGTTCTTATCAAATCATGCAGCACCAAGCCATTCGGGAAAAATAACCGGCAACAGTAAAGTGTTTCCTGTAACCAGCTTCTTTGTATTAAAAACCAAGACCAATAGTAAAGCCATGTACTTTGCTGTTAAAATCCATCAGCTTAGTGGCAGCACCGGTACTGAGATTAATGCTATACAAACCGTTTGTACCGCCTACGGTAAATATTGCGTAAGCTATACCACTCGTACTTCCAATATCAAACCCGTTTTCAGATAGAACATCAACACCCAGTGGGCCCACCGGCACCAGTGTACCATCATTTGGAGGAACCTGCATATACAAGGAGTCGTTATGACAATCTATATCATACAAAGTGGTAGTAGTGGCACCGGCAAAGTTGTTGGTATATGCCGCACTTGCTATATGGGGCGTACCCGGATTCAGCATACCATCTGTTGCAGCAACCAGGCCAGTTACAGGATGCATCCTCAGGTTTTGTCCGTTGCGGCTTACCACCCTTATCCTGTCAACAGTTGGGTTAAAATCAAAGCCAAAATAAGCACCATTTAAGCCTGCATATGGACCGCTGCCAACTACCGCAACCGCACCGTTGGATGTGTTAATTGTATATAGCATACCGCTTTTTCCAAGGCCATAGATTTGACCATTTAAAGGACGGAAGTCGATACCTTTTAAACTGTCACCTGCCATTAAACCCATCATGGATTTTGACACAGGAGCAGCAGTGCTGGTTGGATTAAATATCAAAAAGTTATTCATCCCATCGATAGCATAGGCCACCGGGTTAGTAGGTATAGCAATACCTTTTACAGCATCGGTTCCAGGAAAATCACCAATCCTTGATGCCATACCGGTAGCAGTATCAATTTTAAATAAAGAAGATTTTCCATCTACCCAAAGACTGGCCAGCACGGCAGCATTATCAGGTGAGATATCAAAACCACCTTCGTTTGTGGCCATCACACCAAGACTACCCACTTCAACCAATGTACCATTGTTAGGAGGAATTTGTTTATAAAGCTTGTTGGTTCCAAGGTCAATATCAAACAAAGTGGTGGACGATGCCCCCGCCATACTGTTCGTGTAGGCTACAGCGTTAACCATTGCACCGCTAACGCCATTGATACTGCCATCAGTGAATGCCACGGTGCCTGTTTCAGGATTCACCCGCAGGTTTTGCCCCATGTTGGTTACCACTCTCAACCTGTCTACTGTAGGGTTAAAATCAAATCCTACAATATCACCATTTAATACAGGTGAAAATGGATCTGTTCCTACCATTCTTGCCGTACCGGTTGTAAGGTTGATAATGTACAGCCTGCTGCTGCTTCCCATACCATACAGTTCACCGGTAGCAGGACGAAAATCAATAGCAGTAATTGACTCCCCGCTTTGAAGCCCACTAATAGCAACGCTGGAGATGGCCGTGCCCGGTGACATAGCGTTGAACTTGGCCAACTGCCCCGATGCAGTGAGGCCGTAAAATACCAGGTCAGGCCCCATCGCCGCCGGGTTGTCATTTGGCCTGTTTTCTTCTTTTTTACAACTAAACATAATTGCCGCTGTCAGCAGGCACATGAAGGCTCCCTTCACCATTGGTGTTATTTTTTTCATAACAGTAATTTTTTTTTAAGATTTACGGAATAGGTTAATGGCTTGTGATATGAATTACGGAATTAAGAAGTGACCGGTTTTATAAATGTTATTTTTTTCTCAAAAATCTTTTTACGCACCTGCAACCCAATATTTTTGGGCAGCATTACCCGTTATTTAATTATTTTTAATTCTATGAAAAAGTACGCAACGATAGTATTGACAGCAGCCCTGCTTTGTTTTACTGCAGCACTGAATGCCCAGAGCAGCGACCGGTACAAAACAGTGGATGACTATGTACAGTCGCTGGGGAGCCTCGATACATTAAATGTGGGCACCATCAGCCATTTACTTACAAAGAAATTCCCTGAAAGCACAGATAAAGTCAGAGCCATTTTCTATTGGATAGCCAATAACATCAGTATCGATGTGAAAATGGCCAAAAACGGAAGCAATGAAAAAATGTTATCGGAAATAATATTAAAAACAAGGAAAGCTAACGCCAATGGTTATGCCACTTTGTTCCAGGATATGTGCAGCGTGGCAAAGATCAGGTGCCTTACTGTGGATGGTTATATTAAAAAAACGGTGGAGGATATTAATAATGTGCCTGATGAACTTAACCATACCTGGGCAGTAATACAGTTGGGGCAAAGCCCTGAAGCATGGTATTACGTGGATCCGGAATGGGGTAGCGGCTATGTGGACGACAAAGCCACTGCATTCACAAGAAAATTTGATGACAGGTATTTTTTTGCAAATAAAACACTCTTCAACCTGCAGCATTTCCCTGATAATATGGCCTGGCAGCTGGGTAATTCGGGTCCCAAATCCATCAAAGACTTTTTTGCTCAACCAATCGTTAAGAGGGATGCAATTGAGTTTAACTTGAATTCCTATCTGCCTAACGAAGGCTTCATAAAAGCCAATACTAAAAAAGCCATGGCCTTTAATTTTAAAGTGGCGTCCAATACTAAAATTGATATTGTGTCGTTACAGTTGGGTACAGGAAAAAAATCCAGGACTAAAACTGTGGATTACACTTTTAATAACGGCGTTGTGAGCTTTACTTACAAGTTTGACGAAGAAGACAGTTACCCCGTATCGGTGCTCATCAATAACAAAGCTGTTCTCGGTTATTTTGCTGAAATTTCAGAGTAAAAGGCACTTTGTTAAAGAATTGTGAAAAAAAATTAGGGTGTTGTTACTAAAACTTAAATATATTTTGTAGTTTACAACAACTATTAACCACAAAAATTCATTTACCATGCTTGCTAAACTCCGTGAATGGACAGACTCTCACAACCCAAAGTGGCTTGCACTTTTCAGGGTTGCACTAGGCGCAATTCTTCTTTTAAGGGGCGTTGCTTTCCTGAATGAACCTGAAAAATTCAGGACATTGATCATTGATAACGATCTTGGAAATTACCAGGATATACTTATGATGACCATCCCATGGGTTCATATAGGTGGTGGATTTTTGATCATCATTGGGCTTTTTACACGTTTTGCTGCTTTTATACAGGTGCCCGTAATTATTGGGGCCATTATTTTTGTTACTTCAAAACGGGGATTGTATAAAGCAGAAACCGATTTGAGCCTTTCGGTGATCATTTTAATGCTTTCTCTTGTTTTTGTTGTGGAAGGAAGCGGGCCCTTGTCACTTGCCAACTATTTTAAAGAAGAACAGGAGTATGAAAAATCTGAAGAAGAAGCAGAAGCCAATGCAAATCCCTGATATCACTTTTTGACCGTAAAATATTTCATATAAAATTATCCGCTGTTAGAGCGGTACATAAAACACCAGTTGCGGCAGATGCAGTAGCTGGTGTTTTTATTTTATCTGCCAGCGCAGACCAGCAAATACTTTAGTTCCCTGTACAGGACCATAATTATAAGATGGATCAAAGGTGTAGCCATTGGGATTGGTATCTGCACGGGGATTGCCCGCAGCGTCAAAGTACTTGCCTCCAGCCTTGTTAAACGGGTCATCCGGGTGCAACAACGGATTGGAAGGAATAAAATCCAGCAGGTTTTTGACACCCGCATATAATTCAAAGCCCGTGGTAAAAGACTTTACCAGTTGCAGGTTCATAATACAATACCAGGGAGACTGTTCATCCCTGAAATCACCGGGAACAACAGGTAAATACATAGGTCCATTTAATTTCCCGGTCAGGTCTACTACCACATTTACTTTGGGAAGGGTATAACTTGCAGTAAAAGTGCCGGATAATTTAGGGGCAAACAATTGTGGTGTCCTGATCATTTTTCCATCGGTAGTTTTATTCACCTGATACACATCCATCAAAGTGGCACCAGCCATTATTTTAAGGCTATTGCTAAAACTAAAATCAGTATTAATGGTAATACCTTTAGAAACAGCATAACCATCCAGGTTATCATAAATGATCTTAGTGGCATCTGTAAAATAATCACCCACTATTTTATTGGTGAAATAAGTATAAAAACCACTTATATCCAGGTTGATAAAACCGCTGCTATGCCGTATAAAACTACTATAGTTGATATTGCCGTTCCAGGATTGCTCTGGCTTTAGTGCAGACACGATCACCACTTCCCTTGCTCCTGTTAAAGCTGCGTGGTCTTCAGTAAATAAATTCACTACACGGTAACCATTACCACCGCTTAACCTGATTGTATTGGTATGATTGGGCGAATATTTAAAACTCAGTCTTGGCGTGATGATACTGCCGTGCTGGCTGTTGTAATCGTACCGCAGACCGCTGAGCATTGTTAATTTTTTATTGAGTGCCCATTCATCCTGCACAAATATGCCCGGCAGAAAACTGTTGTCTGCTTTGTTCCTGCCATCAACAGTGGCAGTACCGGGTGTATTGTCATCGTAAAAAGTATAACGGAGAGGGATACCCACTAACAGGTCGTGCGACTGTATTGTTTTGCTCCATTTCCATTGGGCAAAAGCAACCTGCTGTGTGGCAAAATATTTTACCGTACCATAAAAACTTTGCTGGCGGTGATAATTGTACGAAAAATCCAGTGATGAATATTTCCCAAAAGATGTAGTGTTCAGTACCTCCACTCTTTTTGTAACAACACTCTCACCATATACACTATCACTGCCCCTGAATTTCTCCTGCCACTGCATTTCTCCTCCCCAGCGGTTCTCATAAATATACCTCAACGCCAAAGTTGTTTTAACAGAAGAAGACAAAGCTGTACTCCATTTATTAAAGACACTGATGCGGTTTTGCAAAGCGATATCTGTAAAATTATCATTGTTAATATCCCTGCGCTGCTGGTAATTAAAATAATTAATACCCAGCAAACCGCTTACTTTATTGAGGGTATAACCAGAGCTGATATCTGCATTGATCTCCCCTACGGATGTACCGGACAGATCCAGTTTAAGCCTGTCTGCAGATACAGCATCCTTCGTAATAATATTGATCAGTCCACCCACCGCTTCACTGCCATACAAAGTGGAAGCAGGCCCTTTCACAATCTCTATCCGCTTTACAATACTATTGGGAATACCACTAAGGCCATAAACAGTACTCAAACTGCTCACTACTGGCATCCCATCAATTAATATCATTGTATAAGGACCTTCCATACCATTAATATGTATGTCGCCTGTATTACAAACATTACAATTCAATTGAGGCTGCACACCATTTACCAGTTGCAATCCTTCAAAAATATTTGGGGTGGGATTTTTCTTAAAAAAAGCGGGTGTGTATACTTCAACGGGGATGGGTGATGACATTTTGCTAACCGCCTTCATGGTACCTGAAATCACCACTTCATCCACCAGGCTGTTATCCTGCTGCATATTTATAATGAGCGAGGGTGTATTTCCATCAAATAAAAAAACTGAATCAAAAGGCAGATAACCTGCTGCTGTGATATGAAGTTGTAGTTTTCCATAGTTAATATTGCCAATTGAAAAATTCCCCGATGTATCTGCCGCCAGTATTTTCCCTTTATAGTTAATTGCTATAGTAGCTGACGACAATGGCCCAACTGCAGACACAACACTTCCCGATAGCCTGCCGGTTTGAGCGGGCAATTCTGCACTGCATACAAACAGTATTAGTGTAAATAAATATCTTATAATATATAGCCGCTTATTCATTCGAGTACCAAAAATATAAAATTAGGCTCACCTAAAAATATTTTTTACAAGATTTATTTTACACTTTTGCAAAAAAGGATACATGACATCATCTGCTGAAGAAAATTATTTGAAGGCTATTTATAAACTTCATGAGACCAGTGGCGCTATGGTCACCACGTCGGAACTGGCTGATTCACTGAAGGTTAGCGCAGCTTCTGTTACTGATTTTATTAAAAAGATTGCGGCCAAAAAGCTGGTGACCTATGAAAAATCAAAAGGTGTAAAATTAACTGACAGCGGAAAACAAATTGCCGTAAACATCATCCGAAAGCACCGGCTTTGGGAAGTTTGGCTGGTAGATAAACTAAATTTTAAATGGGATGAGGTTCATGATATTGCAGAGCAATTAGAACATGTAGTAAGTAATGAATTGATAGATCACCTGGATAAACACCTTGGTTATCCTGCCACTGATCCTCATGGTGACCTGATACCGGATTCAAAAGGCCGGTTTGCAAAAACTGCCAGTAAACCCTTGCTTGACTGCATTACAGGCGATAAAGTAAAATTTATTGGCGTTGCAGACCATTCCAACAACTTTCTTCAATACCTCACGAAGAATAATCTTCATTTAGGTGATGAAATATTGATAGAATCAGTGGAGACCTTTGACAGCACTTTTACCGTAAAAGTAAGCGGCAAAGCTAATAAAGTACTCAGCAAAGAAGTAGTAAAAAACTTATTGGTTACTGTTATATAAAGGGGCTTAGCGAACTACCTGGAACTTACCAGAGTCAACCACTTTTCCAAATTTATCCCGGAGCTGGAATATGTAAATGCCCCTGTATAAACCGTCAAGGGCATAATTAACACGGAGTGAAGTAGCATTGATCTCTGCCACTTTTTTTCCCATAAAATTAAACAGCTGGATGCTGTAAGATTTATCGTAACCCTTTGGCAATTCAAAATTAATGGAAGTACTGGCCGGGTTAGGGTAAAACTTTACAATCTTAGCGGGCTGGTCATTATCTGCAGCAGTTCTTAACTGCGCAAATGACGATGAGGCAAAGCTCATCAAAACAATTACTATGGTAATTAACTTTTTCAGTGTTGTAAATATAGGATTTAATCAGCAAAACGGTGCTAATTGCAGTTAAAACTCCAAAATTCACATTTTATTGTACTGCAACGTATAATAAACCGGTTTATTTCTTAGAGAACTGATATTTATAAAATCGCCCGTACGGGCTACTGTGTACGCTATCAAACAAAAACTGTCCGTTTCCGGACACTTTATTTACGATCTTTTTATAAAACCCTTGCTGGTAAAGGCTTTCATCCGTTGGCACGGAGGTTGAAAACCCTTACAGCACCAAATGGGATTTAAAGTATAAGCACCAATTATTAATTTCAGCCGAAAAAACAAAACTATCAAAATGATACAATTGCAGAACATCTTTAAGTGGGTAAATACAGGTGCCAACCGCACTTTTCTTTTAAAAGACCTGAGCCTTGAAATAAAGGAAGGTGAATTTGTCTCCATCATGGGGCCCTCTGGTTCGGGAAAGTCAACCTTGTTGAATGTAATTGGCATGCTGGATGAATTTAATGAAGGTGAATATTCCTTTCTTGACCAGCCCATTCATACACTAAAAGAGAAACAGCGTTCTAAACTGTATAAGGATTATATCGGTTTTGTATTTCAGGCCTATCACCTGATTGATGAACTCACCGTATACGAAAACATCGAAACGCCCTTGTTGTACAAAGACATCAAATCATCCGAAAGAAAAGCTATGGTGGCAGATACATTGGACAAATTCAATATTGTAGGAAAGAAAGACCTGTTTCCCACACAACTCAGCGGAGGTCAGCAACAATTAGTGGGCATAGCCAGGGCACTGATCGGGAAGCCTAAATTATTACTGGCTGATGAACCAACAGGTAATCTCAATTCAAAACAGGGCGAGGAGATCATGGAATTATTTAAGCAGCTGAATGATGAAGGGGTAACCATCATACAAGTAACACATTCTGAAAAAAATGCAGGTTATGGCAAAAGAATTATCAACCTGCTGGATGGAAGAATAGAAACCCACTCCGCTTCCAGCTAATTAGCGGGAGAAGAAAGTCGTTCGAATATTTACAACACAATTACTTAGCAGCCACATTTTTTATGCGGCAAATATAATGGTTATGAAAAGGAAATACCTGTTGATGGCTTTAATGGTTGCAGCAGCCCTTTTTGCAAAGGGGCAAAGTAAAATGCTTACGCTAAAAGATTGCATTGATACTGCACTCGCCAATAATTTTACTGTAAAACAAAGGGAACTGCAGGCCAATGCAGCTGGCATTGACTACAAGCAGGCAAAGGATAACCTCCTGCCGTCCTCGCAATCCACCTACAATTATAGTATCAACAACGGGCGAACCATTGATCCTTTCACCAATGGATATATCACACAACAATTAAAATCAAGCGGTGCAGATGTATCGGCTTCCATACCCATATTTAACGGGTTCCAGTTGCGCAATACCATCCGGCAGAACGAGCAGGCATTTGCTGGTGCAAGGATGGAGTGGCAACAACGCAAGGATGAATTAACATTGCAGGTGATACTCGCTTACCTGCAGGTTTTAAGCACACAAGATGCCATTACATTGGCCACCCAGCAAGCTGCAGTAACAAAGCAGCAGGCTGAAAGGATCGATATTGTTGGCCAGGAAGGTGCCACTGCCCCCTCCAATGTAAGTGATTTGAAAGGCCAGTATGCAGGAGAACAGATCAACCTGATTAGCGCTGAAAACAACTACCAGTCTTCTGTGCTGTCGTTGACCATGCTGATGCAGGTGCCTTATACTGAAGATTTGCAGTTTAGCCGCACAGGCCTGCTGGAGGAAATAAAAACTTTTGATAAAATGCCGGAGGAGATCTATTCGCTGGCATTGCAAAAACTGGCTGCAGTAAAAGCGGCGGATCTTCGTGTAAGCAGCAGCGTGATGGCAGTAAAAGCAGCTAAAGGAGCCTACTATCCTTCTGTATCGCTGTTTGGTGGCGCCAGTACCAACTACTCCAGTGCTGCCATGTTGAATAGTTTTGTGAGCAGTGCCGATGTGCAAACAGGCGCATATGTACAATACAATGGCACTAACCTGCCCGTACTCGCCAGGCAGGATACTTATAAGAGTACACCGATCAATTATGGCAGCCAGTTCAACAATAATATTTCTTATGGCTTTGGTGTAAGCATGCGGATTCCTTTGTTTAATGCTTTGAGGGTACGCAATGCAGTAAAAATGGCAAAAAATGATGAATTAAGCAGCAGGTTAGTAGCTGATAATATCAGACTGCAATTAAGGCAAAATATTGACCAGGCCTATATCAATATCAATGCTACCAGTAAACGCTACCTGGCTTTGCAGGAACAGGCAGCAGCCTATGCAGAATCATTCCGGATTGCCACATTGCGGTTTGATAACGGGGTGATCAACTCTCCGGAATACCTGATAGCAAAAAATAACCTGGACAGGGTAAATGGCAATTTGATCATTGCCAAATATGAATATATGCTAAGGAAAAAGATACTGGAGTTTTATATGGGGATGCTGAATTAAAGGATTAATACATTATTTATAGTTTGCAATTTTTATTAAGGTGTCCACATTATTGACAATAATTTTTCGTCCCTTGGTTTCGAGAATTTTATTTTCCTTAAACTCCGATAGTATCCTTACTACATTCTCTCTTGCTGTACCAACAAGGCTGGCCAAATCATCTCTGCTCATATTTATTTCCACCGGCATGCCTGGCTGAAAATTGATCTTGTATTTCTCCCGGAGAACGATCAGTTGAAGTGCCAGCCGCTCCCTTACAGATTTTTGTGCAAACATACTTACACTGTTTGCCAGTACTGCAAACTCATGACTAAGGTTTTTCAAAAGCCGCCTGCTCAAAACCTTTGAGTAATTCAGCGTGTCTAAAAAATCTTCCCGGGGGATAAATGCAATTCTGCTTTCTTCTAAAGCAGCCGCACTATCGGGATAACGGTCTTCAGAAAGTATTGCATGGTAACCTAATAGCTCGCCTTTATTGGCTACGTAAATTATTTGCTCCTTCGCATCGTTATCAAGTTTGTATTTTTTTACTTTCCCATCAACGATATAAAAAATACCTGAAGGATATGCCCCTTCCCTGAATATGATTTCACCTTTTTTGTAAACCTGTTCTGATTTATTAGCCATCAGCAGTTCCAAATCATCTGCCGGCAAATCTGCCAGAACTGAATTGCTTTTGAAATCCCATTTATCTATAGGAAATATCCCTTTTATACTCATTGCAACTGCAAATCTATTCCATTAAAACTGATAAAGGTCACTTTTTGAGGTAAGAAGGCTTACCGCAAGGGAGGGAAATGCAAGATAGCTTTGCATTATGAATACACAAGTATCAAACAAAGACCTGCATCGCCAGGATTGCACCGTCATTACCGCGTGAAAGCAATGGTTTGGTACCGCCTAAACAATACCAGATAAACAACAAAAGTAAACACTCAAAATATTAAACTGTAACTGCAATAATTAAATATGTCATTACTCGAAAAAAGAGCTGCTGCACAAAACTGGTTCGGTTCAGATGCACAATTTAACAAGCTTTATCCGTCTTCTATTCAAATGCTGGCACAGCGGCACTGGACACCACTTGTTGTTGCAAGAAAGGCAGCTGGTTTTTTAGCTGCTGAAAGTAATGTATCCGTATTGGACATTGGTAGTGGTGTAGGGAAATTTTGTTTGGCGGCGGCCCACTATAAACCGCAGGCACACTACTATGGAATTGAACAAAGAAAAAAATTATTTAATCATGCAGAAGCGGCAAAAGAAATGCTGCAGCATGAAAATGTATTCTTCACTAATGGAAACTTTACCCAGATAGATTTCAGGAAATATGACCATTTTTATTTTTACAACTCATTTTATGAAAATATAGCAGGGACTGACAAAATAGATGAGAGCATTGATTACTCCCTTGAACTTTTTAACTATTACAACCGGTATCTATACAAACAGCTGGAGCAAAAACCTGCGGGTACAAGATTGGCGGCGTTTCATAGTCTTGAAGATGAAATGCCACCGGGATACCATGTAGTTGGTGTTGAAATGGACGGACTTCTGAAATTCTGGATTAAAATTTAAATAAATGAAACTTGATTTTGGTGGCTCGCTGCAAATGCTTTGATGATGATTGTATTGCAACCTTATTTTATGCGGCTTAGCAGGGTAAACTGGTTAGCATTTTTTGTGAAGTACAACGCCAATTGGAAAAATGACAATAAACGAATAATACCTGGATAATTATCTACCATAACAATACACATGATGAAAGGACGTATGAAACTTTATCTTTTTCTGGCTTTTGTTGCTTTTTGCGGGTGTCAGCAAAAAGCTCCAAACAACCAGACTAAAGTTGTTACTTCTGAAACTGCTTTACAAATGTTGATGGATGGGAATAAGCGATTTTCTATGTTAAAGCCAGTTCACCCGCATGAATCCATTGAGCAATTAAGGGATGTTGCTCATGGACAGCATCCTTTTGCAGTAGTGGTTTGTTGTTCAGATTCCAGGGTTTCACCAGAATTAATTTTTGATGAAGGGATTGGCGACTTGTTTGTTATCCGCACTGCTGGAAATGTCATCGGTGGATTGGAAATTGGCAGCATTGAATACGCTGTTGAACACCTTTCGGTAAAACAGGTTGTAATAATGGGACATGAAGGCTGCGGTGCAATAGAAGCTTTTACAGAAGGTGGTGAAATTCCAGGCCACATAAAAGATATTATAGACAGCATCCGGCAGGAGGCAGAAATAAAGACGATACCATTGAATACAACAAACCGTGTTGACGAATATGTAAAAGCAAATGTGCAACACGGTATCAGGCAGTTAACACTTCAATCAAAGATTATCAACGAAAAAGTGAAAAACGGACTGGTACAAATAACCGGGTTGAGGTATGACCTGGATGATTTAAGTGTTACAATTTTAAAACAATAAAATAAAATTACGATGTCAGAATCACTGAATGACTACAGCACTAAGCTAATTAATCAAATTTTGTTTGCCAGGTCGCAGCAGGAGGTTAAGCTTGTTATCGATACAACTATTACAGCCCTCGAGCTAAATGAAGTGAATGCTCCGGCAATCCCGGGGTTTACAGAAAAAATTATCAGGGAACTGGAACTATTTAACCCAATGAAAAAAGAAGCACAACAATGGAGTAATATTAAGATGGCAATGATTTTGTTCAACAGGATCAAACACAGGTTAAACTACGCCGTGAATTAAATCCTGCCAAATGTTTAAACCCGAATTATTTTCTACCATTAAAAATTACTCCCGTCAGCAATTCAGTAAAGACGTGATGGCTGGATTAATAGTGGGCATTGTGGCGTTGCCCCTTGCTATTGCATTTGCCATTGCATCTGGTGTTTCCCCTGAGAAAGGATTATATACCGCCGTTATTGCTGGATTTATTATATCAGCAATGGGGGGCAGCCGGGTACAGATTGGTGGTCCTACCGGCGCATTTATAGTAATTGTATATGGCATTGTGCAATTGTATGGAGTGGATGGTTTAATCATAGCCACTTTTATGGCGGGAATTATACTTATCATGATGGGCTTTGCCCGGCTGGGTTCAGTAATAAAGTATATTCCTCATCCATTGATCACAGGATTTACCAGCGGTATCGCCATCCTTATTTTCTCTTCTCAACTGAAAGATTTTTTTGGTTTGCAAATGGGCTCCATTCCGGCAGATTTTATTGCTAAATGGAAGAGCTACTTTGGCAATTTCGGTTCCATAAACGTTTACGCCGTGGTTATTGCCGCAGCAACTGTGGCTGTTGTACAGCTATGGCCAAAAGTCACTCATAAAATACCCGGTTCACTGATTGCAATATTTATAACCACTGCAGTGATGCAAATGTTACAGCTTCCTGTTGAAACGATTGGCAGTAAGTTTGGCGATATCCCTTCTTCTTTGCCAAAACCTGTCATTCCTCATGTGGATTTTGACACTATCAAAAACTTAATTAAACCTGCTTTTACTATTGCTTTACTTGGGGGAATAGAATCCCTTTTATCAGCAGTAGTTTCAGATGGAATGATTGGTGGAAACCATAAGTCGAACATGGAATTAATTGCACAAGGAACAGCAAATATTTTTTCGTCTGTATTTGGTGGCATTCCTGCTACTGGCGCAATTGCCCGTACAGCAACCAACGTAAAAAATGGTGGCCGTACCCCTGTTGCCGGAATAGTGCATGCCATAACATTGTTACTGATCATGCTCTTTGTTGGTAAATGGGTAGCGCTTATTCCAATGGCAACACTGGCAGGAATATTAGTGGTGGTGGCTTACAATATGAGTGAGTGGGAAAGTTTTGTGGCGGTATTTAAAGGCCCACGAAGCGATGTGGCCGTGTTGCTGACAACATTTTTACTGACGGTATTAGTTGATCTTACCGTAGCAATTGAAGTTGGAATTGTGTTAGCTGCGTTCCTGTTTATGCGCAACATGATAAAGTTCAGCAACGTAAGTATGCTGACAAAAGATTTTGAAGACCATGGAAACGAAAAAGATAAATATGCTGTAGAAAATTTTGTGATTCCTGCAGACGTAGAAGTGTTTGAAATTACAGGTCCTTTGTTTTTTGGTGCTGCATACAAATTCAAAGATGCCATGAGGCTTATTGAAAAGCCACCAAAAATACTCATCATAAGAATGCGCCAGGTTCCCATAATTGACGCAACAGGAGTGAGGACACTGGAAGAAGTTTATAAAGAGTCAAAACACAGGGGAACAAAACTGGTTTTATCAGAGGTACATAGCATACAGGTGATGAAAGAATTACAGGACGCCAGGTTGCTTTTTTCTATTGGGAAAGCAAATGTTACAAAAACTTTTCAGGAAGCTGTTTCCCGGAGCGCTGTGTTGTTGAAATAAATGCAGCTGAGTATAAAATGTACATACTGTTCAATTGAAGTTATCTCAAATTTGCTGTCATTCAGTTGCGATCCAGATTTATTTCAAAAAACGTATATGGAACTATTTCTAGTATATGCTGAAAAAGACATATGGATGTTCTATAAAGGTTTGCTAATATGAACCAGGGTAATTAATTTTATTATACTGGCAATGAAAAGAAAATGTGTAATCCTGGTATTTATTTTAGTGGCATTTGTTTACAAATCAAGTGGACAAACTCATTCTGATTCTGTATACACAGATTTGGTATTATTTAAAATTGGCAACAATTTAATTTCTCTTGATACTGCAATTGAGAAGAAAGATTTTTGGAAAAGCTTTCTTACTGAAGAAAAATCATTTGTAAGAAAAGTTTGTAGTAATTGTGACCATGTGTTTATTTACATAGCTAAAATAGAAGTAAAAGATTCCGCAAATTACATATTTAAAATACTAACAAGGCCATTGCAATCCGGGAATAAAAATGCTAACGGGTATTGTTCATACAAGATCAAGATTGGGATAAATCCAATATCAAAAAAAAGAGAAATAAGAAATGCCAGTCTGATGGGTTGTGAGATATGAACGAATGCAAACGACTACTTTAGTTTACTTATCCTCAAACTCGTACACATGTTTATGCACATCCCCCGTCAACTTTACACAATTACAATTACCACCCCATTCTTTTGAACCATCCGAAAAGTATTCGCACTTCCAGATGGGCACTTCGTGTTTTATCCTGTCGATAATATAACGGTTAGCTGCATACGCTTCGCTGCGGTGAGCCGAGGCGGTGATCACCACAACGGCTGATTCAGACACAGCCACTTTGCCAGTACGGTGAACAGCCAGTGCGATGGTGAGCTGCCATCGCTCTTTCGCCTGTTGTAATATATCAGCGATCATTTTTTCAGCAATGTTTTCCTGTGCCTCGTAGTCAAGGTAAATTACTTCTTTACCATGGCTGCTGTCTCTTGTTTCGCCGCTGAATAAAACAACCGCACCAGCTTTAGGATGGTGTGCCCCGGAAAATAAGGCGGGTGTATCAATGGTATGTGCTGACAGGTGCTGCATCGTTAACCTCCACTGCTTGGCGGCATAATGTGAATAGTATCTTCGGTATTTAAAACAAAATCATCGCCAACAAAATTATCTTTTACTGCATAGCGGCTGGCGGCTAAAATGGTGACCGCAGCAGGATTGCGTTGGGCAAGAAAATTGTGTAAACCCTCTACTGTACCTACCCGTTCATCAATCGTGAACTCTTTATCAAAATAATCTTTTAGTACTGCGTATGTATGGATCTTCATGGTGAATGGTGAATAGTGAATTGTCAATGTTTAAAAGCAGCGGTCGGGATTTATTATTCCGTATTTGTTATTCGTACTTATAATTATCCTCCAATATGCAACATGCTCAATTCACTTCCTGTGAATTTAACCGCCTGCTTCTGCGCCATTGCCTGCTGCAATTTACTGATTAATGCCGCTTCATTATCATCCTGGCTCAAAGCAATGGGATGGTTGCTGCTGAGACAGCCGTAAATATTTCCGCTGCTGTCGAGCCGTAACCTGTTGCAATCATGGCAGAAAGGTTCGCTTTCGTTTGCAATGATGCCAAATACTTTCCCATCAGCTGTTTTCCAGTAGTTGGCTGTGGAGGCAGTGGCCCGTTCAATTTTTTTAACATTGAATTGCTGCCTGATCGTGTTCAGTATTTCTTCTTGAGTGAACAGGTATCTGTCAGCGTTATCATGCAGGTAGCCCATTGCCATGATCTCTAAAAAACGGATGCGGATGTTTCTCTCAAATGCAAAAGCCAGTAAAGGAATAATTTGATTTTCATTGATGCCCTTCATCACCACCGCGTTTATTTTCACCTGCAAACCTGCAGATATGGCAGCATCGATCCCATTTAAAATCCGTTGTACATCATTCCGCTTGCTCATTAAAAAGAAAATGTCTTCTTCTACTGCATCCAACGAAACATTTACAGACTGCAGCCCCGCTTCTTTCAATGGCAATGCCAGCCGTTCCAATAAAAAACCGTTGCTGGTGAGTTTTATTTTTTCAATACGCATCTCCCGGATGCCTTTTATTAAGGGAATAAGCTCGTGATACAATAATGGCTCCCCACCTGTTAACCGGATCGTTTCCAGTTGCAATACATCATGAAGTTGCCTTACCTGCTTTAATAAAACTTCAGCGCTTACCGGGTGCTGTTGTATATTATTCTCTTTCACCTCATCCTCTCCCATGGTGCAATAAACACAGCTAAGGTTACACTTGCTGAGCAGGCTTACCCTCAACGTTTTAAATGCACGGTTGTATTGATCGGATATCAGCATTAAGAAAAAATCAGTTTTACGGCTGCTATGCAAAGTACGGTTGAAAGTATGTAACGGACTGTCGCTAACCGGAATTTATGGCTGCCGAGATAAGCGCCGCTTAAACCACCAATGACTGCTGCACCAATCCATATAAAAGAATTGGTTGTAAAACTGGAAGTTTGTATACCGGCGCCTGCTAAACCAGATAGCGAATTAAAAACAATAAATAAACTGGAAACGGCTGCAGCATCCTTTGTATTACCCCATCCCATTAAGATAATAACAGGACTTAAAAATATGCCACCCCCAATATTCAAAAAACCGGAAGCCAGGCCGATCGCTGCTCCCCAGATCAAGGCCGGCAGCATCGTTAACTGTTGGGCTTGAGTCTTCTCTTTAGGGCCGTTCATCAGCAACCTCACAATAGGAAATAGTAAGGCAATGCCCAATATTAAATTATAAATATGCTCACTGGTTTTTACCTGCGACCCGATAAATGCACACGGAACAGAGGTGAGTAGAAATGGCCATGCCAATTTCCATTTGAAATAACCGGCCCGGTAAAACTGGATAAAAGCAATGCCGGCAATGATGCTGTTTAACACAAGCACCACGGGCTTATAAATTTGTAATGGGATACTGAACAAGGTGAGCACTGCAATGTAGCCGCTTGCGCCACCATGACCTACAGATGCATATAAAAAAGCTACGACCAACAATAGAACAGGTATCACTATGTCTGTACTCATTTCTTACTATTGTTGTAAAGTATGTATTTTGAAGTGTGAAAATAAGCATCTGCTAATTTACCGAGACTGTTTTTTATGCTGTCGGTCGTTTTGTTTTGAAGCAGGGGCAAATCTTTTTGTATGGAAGCAAAGTCAATTTTACCCGTCATCATATTCTTTCTATAATAGTATTCATTATTGGCCATACCTATTGTATGCAGTTCGTGATCTACTGTAAAGGCATTTTGCCGGTATATAAAACTGCTGTCAAATAAACTTTGCCCCATAGTAGTGTTGCTGTAAGATGTTTTTAGCAGGGTAGCTAAAGAAGGCATCACATCAATTTGAGAACATACATGCTCCACCAGTTTTGGCCGGAGCAATTGTGGAGCATAAAAAAGTAGCGGTACATGTGAACGGGTAAGGGACAGTTCAGAAAAACTTTCCGGGTACAATTGGCCTACATTGCCGGGCACGCCATGATCACCCACAAAAACAAAAATGGTATTTGAAAAATATTTTTCTTTTTTGGCAGCTTCCATAAACAGCTGAAAACAATAATCAGTGTACCTGAATGCATTGAACTGATCATTGCTTTCAAATCCATATTTCGCCAGCGTGTCAATTGGATAATTGATTTTTTTAAAGGAAGCCAGTTCCTTTTCTGGTATCGTGTAGGGGGCATGGTTATCTGCAGTTTGTATGACTGCAAAAAATGGTTCCTGCTGTTTCGCCAGTATCTTATTTGATTCCAGCAGCAGGCTTTTATCATCAATTCCCCATACATCTACTTTGGGTGCTTCAAAATCGTCCTGGCTGTAAAGGCGCAGGCTGTCGATATTATTCAGCAGCATGCCCTTGATATTTGCCCAGGTGGGGTCGCCGCCAATAAAATAATATTTACCATAGCCTTTTATAGCATTCACAATGGGCCGCTGGCTAACCACTTCAGGATTGCGGCTGGCAGTGCGGTTGTTGTCGCCCACCACATCCGGAATGCTGTTGATAGTGGCCCACACGCCCCGGGCGGTAGGAAATGAGGGTGTAAAACAGCGATTGAAGAAAACCCCCTGTTCACAGAGCTCATTAAAATAAGGCGTTGTATTTAACGGGTTACCCGACATGGTACTGCGGAACATGCAGAAACTCTCACAGATCACTAAAACCACATTGGGTTTGTTCTCAACTGCCGTGTAATTGTATTCCCTGGTAAAATTAAGCGCCGTGCTGTCTTTATGGGTTACCTGCAGGTAATCGGCCATGATGGGATAATACTGCCGTACTTTATTTACATCTGGCCTGGTGTCCCTGTATCGCAACGTACTGAAAAAACTTTGAAAGGGGTTGAGCGCTGCATTGGCTTTAAAATTATCCGATAATGTGAAAGCATCACTCCAGCGCAGGTTGAACTGGCCCAGTTTTCCAAAAATGCCCAATGCAAACAACAGGAAAAATAATATATACCAACCCACACCTTTCCTCCTGTCGATCACCAATTGTGTTTGATAATGGAAAAGCAGCTTTTTAAAAATAAAAGCAAAAACCACGGCAGCGATAATGATGAGTAATGATACCCTGAATACCGGGTAAGACTCCAGCCCCATGTTTAATGTAATAGCCGCATCATTAAAATAACTGAGTATAGCAGCATTGAGCCGTTGCTGTACATAACTATAGTGAAAAAAGTCAATGGCATACACGAACAGCATTAGAAAAAACACAAGTGGGACCAGGAAATTCCAAAAGATGGCTGCCCGGGGTTTTTTAAACGGGTTTAAAAAAGGTAAAATACAAAGCACCAATATGGTCACTGCCATAATAGCCGCAAACTTGATGTCAAACCGTAACCCCATTAATATGGCCCCGCCGGAAAAACTTTTTCCCGGTGGATTATACTGCCAGTAAAAAAACAACCGCAACAATCCCATTACCCCAACGAATATCAACAGCACGCTGGTTATCCATCTCAACAGCCTGGGTATTCTTTTTATAAACAACATCCTTTTCTTTTAATGAGGCAGCAAAAATAGATTAATTATTTTTGACGCTGTATTACCGGCGACTGGATTCAATCCTGTAGTCTTTTTAATAGCGTAATATCATAACATGGAATCATTATTTAATATGCAATGGGATAAAACTGTGCTGTGGTATGTTAACCACCGCTGGCAAAATCCGTTCTTCGACTGGCTGTTGCCGGCCATAAGAAATGCAGAATTGTGGACGCCACTATATCTTTTCCTTATTTTATTTGTACTCATCAATTATAAAAAAACAGGATGGTGGTGGGTGCTTGCAGCGGTTTGCACACCTATATTGGCCGACCTAATAAGCAGTCACTTAATTAAAGAATATATCATCCGGGTCCGGCCCTGTAATGAGCCGGCATTGGCAGGCTGGTTAAGGATGTACCCGGGCATTTACCGGCCACAAAGCAGCAGCTTTACATCTTCACACGCAACCAGCCATTTTGGAATGGCGATGTATCTTTTCCTTACTTTAAAACAAAAAATAGGAAGGTCAGCCTGGCTGTTTTTCGCCTGGGCAGCGGCCATCTGTTATGCCCAAATGTATGTGGGGGTGCATTATCCGCTTGATCTTATCGGAGGAGCAATTGTTGGCTCAATGATTGGATATACAACCGCTACCGTTTTTAACAAGAACAAAGTGCTTGAATAAGCGTTTTTGCCATTGCGATTGGCCAAAACATCACTAAAAATCTTAATTACACAATATTACAGATATTTGCACCCTCAGTACCGGGTCTATACCTGGATCCTGAAACTATATTATGACAGAAATTTTTATACTATTTGTCCTTATCATACTCAATTCCCTGTTTGTAATGAGTGAAATAGCACTGGTGAGTGCCCGGCGCACCAGGCTGGAATCACTAGCGAACAAAGGGGACAAAAAGGCAAAAATAGCACTTGACCTCATTGACAACCCGGAGAAATTTTTATCCACGGCGCAAGTAGGTATTACGCTGATCGCTATTTTAACGGGTGTTTATTCGGGTGAAAAATTCAGCAAGGACCTGGAGCCCTATATTGCAAAATTTGAAACGCTGAGGCCCTATGCCGAAAATATTTCAACGGCCATCATCATCGTTTTGGTAACTTTTCTTTCTATCATTTTGGGAGAACTGGTTCCAAAACGGATCGGTATGCTGAGGGCAGAAAAAATAGCGAGGCTGGTAGCCGGCCCGGTTAACTTTTTATCAACGCTGATGTATCCAGCCGTGTGGTTATTGAACACTATCACGGCCCTTATTTTTAAGTTGTTCAACATCAAACCTTCCAGCGACAGCGCCGTTACCGAAGAAGAAATTAAAGCCATGATAACAGAGGGTAGTGAACATGGCACCATTGAAGAAGAAGAAAAAGAGATAATAGAAAGGGTATTTCATTTAGGCGACCGAAAGATTACGGCCCTGATGACACACCGTACAGAAATAGAATGGTTTGACATGGAAGACACCGTACAAACCATCATAGATAAAGCAAAAGAAATCATCTATTCCACTTATCCTGTTTGTGACAAAACGGTGGATGATATAAAGGGTATCATTTACATTAAAGAACTTTTTAAAGCAGATGAACAAACAAAACTGAAAGACCTTGTAAAACCAGCTTTATTTGTACCTGAAAATAACACCCCTTACCAATTACTTGAAAAAATAAAATCAACCAGGATTCACAGTTGCTTTATTGTAAATGAGTATGGCACCCTGGAAGGCATGATCACGCTGAATGATATACTGGAAGCGATTGTAGGTGATGTGCCACAAAGCGGGCAGGAAGAATATGAGATCACCGAACGCAGCGACGGCAGTTATTTAGTGGATGCGCAAGTAGCTTTTTATGACTTTTTAAGCCGTTTTGAAAAAACAGAATGGATGAATGAAGATGATCATGCATTTGATACGCTGGCAGGTTTTGTGCTGCATGAGCTGGAACGCATACCTAAAACCGGGGATGCCTTTGACTGGCGTGGCTTTTCATTTGAAATAATCGACATGGACGGTCAGCGAATCGATAAACTGCTGGTAAAGATCCCGGAAGATGTGAAAGAAGAGCTGGAAGAGAATCAATAAGAACAACAAACAGCTTTATAAAAAACGGGCCGTTGCACATGCAGCGGCCCGTTTTCTTAAGAATAAAAATTTTATAAAGATGTTTTACCATCCCGTTCCATCTGTGCCCTCTTCTTCTTGCTGTACTTCTTTTCATAATCCAGCACTTCCTGTGGCTTTTCTTTTTCTTTTGGCTGCTCTTTTTTCTGCACTGCTACCTGGCCACCACCAGGCTTTTGCAACCCACCCCGGTCGTATGTTTCTATTTTTACAATATGCCCGGCCTGGTTATAAAATTTCCAATCGCCGTGCGGTACACTATATTGCTCTGCCTTCACCACCCTGAATTCAATCACTTCATTACTGCCTGTACCATATACAGGAATGGTGTCGTATGGCGCATCGGGATTATAGCCACGCCATGATTCTTCTCTCTCCAGATTACCCAGGAAAGTAAAATATTGCTGAATGCCATCTTTACCCCCGAGTTTATAATTTTCCAGTGCTATAATATCTCCATTGGCCGTGTACTTTCGCCAGGGCCCTGTTTTCTTATCATCTTTATAAAGCCCTTCTTCTTCATAACCAGGCTCGCCACGAATCTCTCCCACCACGTTCACCCATTTTCCCTGCTTAAGGCCTTTTTGGTCAATAGCGTTCAGTGTATCTCCTGTGGGAGACAGTTTAAACTCTTTATACTGTGCCTTTGCGTTTACTAACACAAGCGACAACAGCAGCGCCAAACCAGTATTTTTTGAAATTAAACTTTTCATATTCAGCATTTTCTTATCTGTTCACCAAAATTACCCTTTCTTTTGAGTTAGCAAAAGTCTTGCACTGTAAAAAAATAATATTGTCTTATTGTTAACGCAGAATTATAAAAGCGGGTATGTTGCTATCGGTTTAAAATAGCAAAAACCCTTTCATATTCGAAAGGGCTCTTGCATTTGTATACTGATTGTTTGTCGTTTCTGTTAGTTTCCGCCTTTTATCCTGCTGGCCTCACTTTCAAGCCCGGTTTTTCTTTGCCTTGACTGTTTGATCTGGTTGCTGCCAAAGCGCCAGGTAAAGTTTACCCTGAATGTGCGGCTTTCATATTGTCCACGGCCATCTATATACAATCCACCAAAATCATTAATAGATTTCCAGGGATTGGTAAACAAGATATCCGTTACTGATAATTTAAGCGTTGCCCTTTTCTGCAGCAACATTTTTTGAATGCCAAAATCCAGCCCACCCATTGGTTTTACTTTCCAGGTGCCTCCCCACATTGAAGGTCCATTGTACCATCCACTTAATTCGGTGCTATAATCTTTACCCAGGTTGAAAGACTGTTGCAGGTAGGCCCCGTACATGGGAATATTTTCAGACACTTCATTCGCTCCAATTTGACCCCTGAACTGCTGATAGTTGACCCAGAGATTGGCATAGCCATTCCACCAGGGTTTAATGGGTGTTGGAGCGCCTATATTGAAACTCATGATCTGCTGCGTACGCAGGTTTTTCTGCTGCACATACGTTGCGCTGCCAACTGTATCCGTAGCCTGGGTGGCAAAATCGTTTACATGGCTATACCCAAGTGTTGTATTTAAAAAGCCCATAAACGTATGCGTTAGTTCCACATTATGTGTATACTGCGGCCTCAGGAAAGGGTTTCCTCTTTCATAAGTCAGTTCGTCCAGTTTGTTTTCAAACGGGTTCAGGTCCTGGTAAGTAGGCCTGTCAATCCTTCTGCTGTACGTTAAGTTCAAAGAATGTTTCTGGCTCATGTTCCAGGTCAGTGCTCCTGAAGGGAACAGGTTGAAATAATTCCTTTTTACCCTGTCATCCGGTCCGGCTGTTCCGTTTGACCTGGTCAATTCACCATCACTGTTTGTCTGCTCACCTCTTACACCCACCTGTACACTCCATTTTTCGTTTAGCTGTTGCTGGTAGTTGATGTAGGCTGCATTTACATTCTCAGTATAAGAAAACCTGCTGCTGCGGTCCAGTACCAGTACAGGTTTGTCAACAGCGGTATCAGTAAAGAAATCAAAGGTATTTTTTGTTTTTACGTAAGATATTTTTGCGCCATAACCCAGTTTACCTTTGCCCAGCTTTTGCTCCACATCCAGTTTTGCGGTATAAATGTCAATATCAGTTGGAGTAAAGTTCCTGTTTACCACCAATGAGTTATTGACAGGATTAGGATACTCGTAACTGTTGGGCTGCACACTGTTGCCCTCTCCACGGAACACACCATAGTCCCCGTCAAAATTTATTTCTAAACCGCTGGTATCGGCATAGCGGTAATTAACGTTGAAGTTGGCATTGGTTCTTTTTCCCGGCACCGAATTTTCTGCAATAAGGTCGTATGCATAAGTATTAGTAGGCACATGGCTTACCCTGGATATCCCGTTGCTTGTCCAGTCTGTTTCAGCAAAATTTCCATTTGCCATTATGCCAATAGTATTTCTGCTGTCTACAAAAAAGTCAATTCCTCCCTTCACATTAAAACTCTTGTTATCACTAACCATGGTTGCTTTTTGGTTATACAACGTATCCCGCTGTATCCTGTACAGGTCCATCCTGTTTTCGTACAAACCAATATTGCCGCCGGCATTTCCAAATACGTTTATCTTTTTATCACGGTAGTTAAGGTTTACTGAACCGTTACCTTTTGGTGTAAAGCCCTGCACATAACCCAGGTTTACACTTCCATTGGTGCCAAACTTTTTATTTTTCTTCAGCCTGATGTTTACAATGCCTGCATTCCCGCTGGCATCATACCGGGCACTTGGATTACTGATCATTTCTATCGCTTCGATATCATTGCTGTTGATACTGCGCAGGTAAGCAGCCAGGTCCTTTGTATCAAGTTGCTGCATTTTACCGTCAATGTATACACGAACACCCGTTTTACCTTTCATACTGATGTTATCGTTATTATCAACCTGCACACCAGGACTTTTTTGCAAAAGCTCCAGTGCATTGCTCCCCTGGGCGTTGATACTGGCTTCTACATTAAAAACCGTTTTGTCGGCCTTTACTTCAATCAGGGGCTTTTTGGCAACAATAGTAACTTCCTTTAATTTGGAAGCACCCTGTACAAGAGTCACTGCTTTTGCATTGACTGCGGTGCTGTTCTTTTTCTCAAATACCGGCGAATACTGCTGCTCAAAACCTACACTTGAATAACTCAGCAAAAAGCTGCCCTCTTTTGAAGTACTGATCTCAAAATTTCCGTCTTTGTCTGTTACATCTGTTTTTATCAAAGCAGAATCGCTGGCCTGCAACAGGGAAACGGTAACAGATTGTAAAGACCTTCCTGAGGCATCTTTCACATTTCCTTTAATGGACGACGATTGGGCAAATGAAGTGCCCGCCAGAAACAGCACAATGGCTGTGGTGAGAATGGCTATCTTTCTCATGGTAGTTAATTTTTTGTTTTTCATGCTATGTTGAAACGCAAAGAACTTTCAAAAGTTACATCCTTGATCTTTATATTGGATGAATTGTAATATTTACAACATGAACGGTGGACGTCCTCACATATACATGTGGTTGAACAGATTACTTACCTGTATCCTGACTTAGAAACCGTGTCGAAATTTTTTACTGATTATTTTTTCTTCTTAAATGATAAATACTATAGATTTGGTATAAGCAAGTATCAATACCAAGGCTAACATTTAAATCAATCCCCCATGCAAAATTTTTCAAAGTCCGAAAGAATTGCAGCTGCCCTCTATTTTATCTGGTTCTTTGTTCAGCTAGGTTTGTTCTTTTACTCAGATCAAAGTCCGGACAATGTTTTATTCTGGCCATTTACTTCTGCTGATAAGAGCATGATCGTAACCTATGATGTGACGGAATTTGCGGTTTACACAGCAGGGCCGCTTGTTTTGTTTATAGCCTACCGGATAATGTCTGGAAAAGACTATGAAGGATCACAGGGCAACCGTCGGCATTCCTTTACATTTTTTGTAGCGTTTCTGGATGAGCGAATAAAGGCTGAAGAGCTTGCTCAAAAACTAAATGAAGTACAAAACAAACCAGTGGATTTTCATTACCTGAACGAAATAAAAAAGGACCGGGAAATAGCTGCTAGCCAAAGCGTGAACAACTGGCTCGATAGAGTGGAAGTTAGAAAAAAATATAAACAATTCGAGAGCTGATCTCACGCTATAATCCCATAATAAAAACGTACCGCCTTACATGTTCCTGCGTTCCCTATACCCTGGGATGGTGCCGGTTGAACATCGGAATGATACCTTAAAAATTTTAAAAACAAAAAAGCCTGTCCATTTTGAATGAACAGGCAGGCTTGTAGTTGTCGGGA
>ERZ795056.574-NODE-574-length-45922-cov-16.404016_pt1 | contig 45922 bp, 22 predicted proteins | sample MGYA00375140_ERZ795056 | MGnify/ENA primary metagenome ERZ795056 (study PRJEB30185, sample SAMN05720227) | activated sludge metagenome | isolation source: Anaerobic digester | place: USA | collected 2015-03-09 ...
GGGATGGATTGCAGGTGCAGATTATCATCGATGGCTACAATGTTCTGCTGCGCGGACGGCGCGCCGGTGCGATCGGCGCGGCCGAGCTTGAGCGGATGCGGGAGGAGTTGACTCGCAAGGCGGCCGGATACGCCGCCTCCAAGGATATCCGGATCACCCTGGTTTTCGATGGTCAGAACGGGGTGGGGGTGCAAGCCGCCCCTCCGCCCGGCAAGGTCAAGGTGGTATTTTCCCGTTCGCCGGAAAATGCGGATGCAGTGATCAAAAAGATGGTTCAGGGGCACAAACAACCGCGCAATATCCTGGTGGTCACCTCCGACCAGCCGCTGGCGCGTTTCGTCCAGTCCTGCGGCTGCCAGCTGCTCTCCTCAGAGGCCTGGCGGCAAAAGATGGAGCACGGCCGTGACGAGGATCTGGCCGAAAAACACGGCCGGCTGAATGATCTCAACATCGAAGAGTGGCTGCGCATTTTCGGTGAGAAAAAGTGATCCGCTGATGCGATTTGATGCATTTCACCGTCCGCTGAGCCACTTCCTTGAACCTGCCCTCCTCTATTCAATCACCCACACCTGTACATCCCGTGCCTTGAGCTCATGACCGATCTGCAGCTCCCGGCCGCGCGCCGTAAGATCCAGCTGCTGGTCGTGCACCAGATCCCGCAATCTGTATCTCCCCGATTTCGCCACCCTGAGGTCGACCGTCATCTGCTGATCCGCTTCGCTGTGATTGATTAAAAACAGGATCGATCCTGCGGCTGTCCGCCGCAGCCGGATCTCCACCGGGGCCTCCTTGGCCCCGTCGTGCGAACTGGTGAAAGGCCGCTCGATGCTGCTCCAGCGCACGATATTCCAGAGCAGGCGTTCGTTGGCACGGTCGGCCCGGATGTGGTTGGCCATGCCGAGGAACGAACCGATAAAGAGGGTCTCGCCCTTGCCATATTTCCCGGCGGCCAGCGCGGCCGTAGCGTCAGCGAAGCGGGCCAGCACTTTGGCGGCGCCCCCGGACAACGGCACGACCGATTCGGCAAAATTGGCTCCGTGCAGGGTGTCAGCGGTCGTGAATCCCTGCATCAACGGGTGGGTCAGGTTGCAAACCCCCATGGCCGGACTCTCACCCATTTTAACCGAGCTTTCGCGCACCCCGAAGACCTGGTCCAACCCCATCCCGGGAATGGCCGGCGCTGCAAAGCCGCGCTCGTCATTCCAGGCCATCCGCGCCTCGCTCACGGCGAATCCGCCCGCGGCGACGTAATTCTTCAAACCCTCCGCCGCCTTTTCCGTGAACATCAGGGGATAGGGAATGATGATCAGTTTGTACTCCGCCAGATCGCCATTCTCCAGGTCACGGCGGTGGATGAAATCGACCGGTATGTTGCGCTCGGTGAAAAAACGGTACCAGCCGAGCAGCGACTGCTGATGCAGGTCGGTTGTGACGGTGCGCTGCTCGCCGCCGACCATCTGGGCGAGGGGATTGTAGACGATCGCGATCTGCACCGGCGACGGTTTCGATTCGAGCAGCAGTTTCATGTTATCGGTGATGATGCTGGCGGTCTTGCCGGCAGCGGCCGCCCGCTCGGTGATGCTGCCATCGAGGTTGATCAGGCCATAGCCGCCCGATTCGTAGCCCGAGGACATCGGATAATAGGCATAGATATTGATTGCCTTGGCCCCCTTGGCGATGGCCGACCACATCCAGATGCGGTGATCAGCGGGGGTGATCGGATTGCCGATGTTGAGGCCGTAGGTGCCCTTGCCCGCCTGCAGTTCGCCGACGTAAAAGCCGCCGTTGCGCTTGTTGGCGCTGCGGGAGAAATCGACCGCCGCCTGGAAGCGCCAGCGCTCCCAGTGGGTGGAGGGATGGTTGTGCTTGGGATAGAGCGAGGTGCCGTAATAATCGATCTGCTCGGCCATGAGAAAATCGTCGGTGGCCCCGGCGCCGACGTAGGGCGAGTAAAAGAGCGAGGGCACGGCCGCGTGGGAGGTGATGACGTGGATCGGGTCCGCCACCCGGATCGCCTCATAGCGCAGGCGCAGGTCATGCGCCAGCTTTTCGTAGATGAAATTCTTCCAGTCGATGAAATCGGTGTAGCTGAGGATGGTGCCGAAGCGCGGGGCGCTCACCTCGCTCCAGGCGGTGAAATTGCGGTACCAGGCCTGGTTGAGGGCCTCGAGGGTGGTGTACTTTTTCTGCAGCCACTCCTGGAAAACCTGCATGGTGTGGGGGCAGTAGCAGAAGGTGGCGTTGGGCACATAATTGATATAGGCCCAGTTGATGATGTGGGGTTCGCTCCAGAGATCCCAGCCGTGAAAGTTGGGATGTTTCATCGCCCTTTTGGCGGTTTCGGTGAAAAAGGTGAGCACTGCTTCCTGCACCCCGGCGTGGTCGGTGCAGCAGCCGGGGGCTGACTGGGGCGTGACCTTGTCGCCGCTCTGGGCTTCGAAGAGGCCGTCGGGGAAGCGCTTGGCCACCCAATCCGGCGCCGAGTCGATGTACATCTGGCAGATGACGCGCAGCCCCTGCTCCCGGGCCAGTTCACAGAGGAGGTCGAGGTTCTCGAAATGGTATTCCCCCGGCCGCGGCTCGCAGTGGGCCCACTCGACCCAGGTGCGCACGGTGTTGAAGCCGAGGGATTTGATCTGCGCCAGATCGCGGCGCCACTGCTCCCGGGACTCAGGGGTGATGGTTGAGAGCATCGGGGCGCGGGCGATGCCGCCGCTGTACCAGACCGAGACCGGCAGGAAATCGGGCGTGCGCTGAAAACCCTGCTGGGCGAAAATCAGCCCGGCAAGGGTGAGAATGACCAAGGCCGCCAGGGAGGCAGAGGTTTTCTGCATAACATTTCTCCTGTATTGAGCAAGAGGATGTAAGGGTGAACTGATGCAATGTAGCAATTTTTGTTTACCTGCGCAAGGATTTAGCAGGAGGATGGTAGGGCGGAGGAGCGGAGAGATCAGCCTGCGCACCAGTTTTATGCCGGCGCGCAGGCGTTAAAACCAATCGTCATTTGAAGGCTGCCGTGATATTCCTGGCCAGCCAAAATTCGGTGATCTGATTATCTTTTTTGCACAGAATACGCTGATTGTCATGAGACCATCTGAGAGGCCACAGCTCCTTTTTCTGAAAAGTGTCCTGTCGCATGGTGCCATCTTCAATACTCACAGTCAGAAATTCAAGTTCGCTCTTTTGATTCCAGGTTGACACATGGAGGAACTTCGAATCGGGTGTTATCCCGTTGATCATAAGATAGCTCGTATCGGATGAAATTATTTTCTGTTGTATGCCTTGCGCACTATAGCACCAAATCGAGCTTTGACTTTCATAGTTGGATTTCTGAAAGAGCATTTTGCTTGCATCAGGTGTGAATCCAAAGGGTTCGAATTGGAACAAAGAGTCCTGAGCCAGTATCCGTATTGATTTGTCCGTCAGAGCCAACTCGACCAGGGCATTATTACCTGGCCTTACGCCCGGAATGGAATGATCGGGAATATGTCTTTGTGCCGGAGAAGTGTACGAGAAATAGAGCCTGGTTCCATCAGGTGAGTAGACCAGGGAGGCAAACCTGCCTTCATAATCCGAGACCTGTTTGTGCTTTTGCGTTGGTAAATCTATAGCCCATATTTGCTGGCTAAAATAGTCACTCGTATGATATACACGGACGTAGACGATCTCTGAGCCATCCTGGGACCAGGATGGCCATATATGTGATATCGCCTTATCATCGATTGCAGTTAATTGAGTAACTTGACCGCCCACTGCATTAGCCAGCCAAAGTTGATCCTTGCTCGCGACGTCCGAGCTAAAGACAACCGTCTGATCATCAGGAGACCAGGAAGGGTACTTTTCATCAGATTGAAAACCTGCCAGAGGATTGACAGGCTGTCCCTGGGGATCGCACACCTGCAACTGCTCAAACCCTGTCCTTTGGCCAAAAGATAATTCATCGTTTCTCGTCCAGCTCCAGCTGTATTTCAGCGCAGGCGAGCCGATGATTTTCACTGGTCCTTTTATTTCATCCCCGCCAATTCCGGTGGTAAAAACATGCACAGCTTTATCGCTGCCGACTTTGCTTCCTGCCGCGAGATATTTGCTGTTGAGTGAAAATCTGGCTTGCGTAAAACCCGAATCTGCCGTAATAGTTTTATGTTGGAGAGTTTGGGTATCAAAAAGAGTAATACCCCTGTTCTCCGGGGTATTGCAATAGACAAAATAGGATAAATCCGACGTAACATCAGCGGGAAGCGGCTCTTTTCCGGAGAATACCTTGACCAGCACCGGTTTACCACCTTCGATGTTCGTCCTGTAGAACCGGGTTGTGTCTATGGATGGTGAATAATAGTAAATCTCGCCTCTGCTATTCCACATCACTGGATAGTCCTCTGGACCCGACGAAAGTTGTATCTGCTGCTGTCCGTCCAGGGATTTGACAAACACACCTGATTGATATCGCGCAAAGGCAAAGTAGTTTTCATCCGGAGACCAGGATCCCAGTACATCAACCAAGCCGTCCGTGAATTGCCGTTTCTCATTTGTGACTGAATCATAGATTGACAATCCCCCTTCGCTCCCGTAAATAATATAACGACCGCTTGGTGAGATGTAGCCGCCCATGTGGCCGGAAAAAATGTCAGAGGTGATCTTTTGTAAAGATATGCCCGATGGATTGGCACTGGTGACAATTTCCAGGCGAGCCAGGGCTTGCTGCGCCGCGCGGACTTGATCGGTATAGTCTGCATAGCTATTGACTACTTTTTTATATGCCAGTATGGCTTCGCTTTTTCCCATCTTTTCCCAGCAGATGCCGATCTGGAGCTGGGCTTTGGCGCGCAGGGCGCGGCCGGCGGTTTCGTCACCGGTGATCTTTTCATAGATCGCCACGGCGGAGGCCGGATCTCCCTCGCCGTTCTCCTTGAGCAAGGCTTGCTGAAAAAGCTGGGCAGGGGATTGGGCGAGCAGAAGAGAAGAGACTGAAAGAAGCAGTAATATTCGTTTCATCTCATCACCCCTTCAGGATTTATTCATTACCAAAATAGTCCCAGACCTCCGCGAGATCGATCTGGTAGAGGGTGGTTGCATCCGCGACGTGCCAGGAATCGAAATAAAGGGCGCTGCCATCCGGAGAGAGCGCCAGGGTCGTGATATATTTTCTCCCATGGTTGGTCAACAGCGTCTCGGAGCTGTCGCTGAGATTGAACCGTGCAATATAGCACTCCCTTTCGTCGGTGATCAATTGGTCAATGATCGCACTGTTATCAGGCAGCCAGAGATGGTTTCCGGAGAATTGGTGGCTGTGTTTTCGGCTCAGTAGCCTGTCCCCTGTACCGTCCAGCCGCACCACTCTGAGATGCTGACGGTGATTAGTATTATAGGCAATGCGGCTACCATCACGGGAGAGCCTGGGATTTTCTATGGACGAAGCCGACTTGAAGCAAAGGTGCTGTTCCCCTGTTGCTGGATCCACTGTCATGACCGAAGAGCCGGCCGAATCAGAAATGGCGTAGACCAGCCAGCCGTTCCCATTGTTCCAGCCGGCTGCGGTGATATTTGAACGGCTGGCGGCCAGCACTTTTTTCTTGCCGCCGGGATCGCTGACCAAAAGTTGTTTTTCACCGTTCACTTCTCTGGTGAATAATAGCCAAGTCTTGACCAGGGACCAGCTGGTGATCACACTGGCCGAAACACCGAGCGGAACTGTTTGCAGGGTGGAAAGGTCCAGTATTTTAGTTTGCCAGCTTTGGTTGATATTATCCCGCCCCTGATAGGCGATGAACCGGCCGTCTGCTGACCAGCTCGGCCAGCCAAACATATTGTCGACCGGTATGACCCGTGTGGTCCCTTGCTCCAGATCCCTGATGTGCAGCAGATTCTTATCCGCGCTAAACAAATCATAGAGCAGGAACCTGCCGTCCGGCGATACAAGCGGAAAATGGTAATAGGCATCCGGGGGCGTGACGACTTGCACACTCTTTCTCCTCAGGTCATACATCATGATCTGGCCGATTTCAGTAAAAGCGGGCGCAACAAAGTGACGGGCGCCACTGTCGAATCGACCATAATGCGGCCGCTCGACGCCTGCCGGGAGCGACACATGCACAATTTGATCTTTCTCGACAGAATAGAGACCAAGATATACTTTATTTTCATCCTTGATCTGACTGAAGAGCGCGCCATAACGCCGATCCGCTGTGAAGTCGAAAAGAAGCTCGCCATGAAAGAGAAAGTTTTCCCTGCCAGTGGCGGTATCGAGCATTTTTGTGGCCAGCTGGTTTGTCGAATCATAAATGACGAAATAAAGCTGATCAGGAATGCCACCCCATTTTATGGTGTAAACGAACGAGTTGTAAGGCCGGGACCAGATCATTTTGCGCTCCGGGAGCGAAAAACGGCTGATCGCCCCGGGGGAATTTGAGCAGCAGGCGATTTCCGACTCATCGGCTTGCCAATCATAACCAAAAAGGTTCTCCTGTACAAAAAGAGACTCCAGTGGGCCAGTTGTCTTTCCGACTGCTTCATCGACTTGAACTGAATAGAGAGCGGTCCTTTCGCTGTCCGGTGAATCGGCTGTGTAAGAAACATAATGACCTTTTGGGCTCCAGGAAAGATTATGTCTGTTCCTGGCCAGCCTGTCCAGCAAGAGTGTGCGATTCTGGATCTGGCCCAGATCGTGCAACCAGATATTATCCTCAGAACCAACCGCCAACCATTTGCCATTAGGAGAAAAAGCGATTCCCCATACCTTTTGTTCGCTTTTAATCAGCTCCTGGTAGGGTGGATAAAAGATTTTGCTTTCGTCGGCATCCTTCCTTAACGCCCGCAGCTTTTCCTTCGCGGCAGCGGCCACCTCTTCTTGCTCGGGAAAGCGGGTGATTACCTCTTGGTAGGCCTTGCCGGCTTCGCTTTTCCCCATCTTCTCCCAGCAAATGCCGATATGGAGCTGGGCTTTGGCGCGCAGGGCGCGGCCGGCGGTTTCGTCACCGGCGATTTTTTCATAGAGCGTCACGGCGGCGGCCAGATCCCCTTCGCCGTTCTCCTTGAGTAGCGCTTGCTGAAAAAGCTGTGAGGAGGATTGGGCCAGTAAAACTGCTGCGAAGACGAAAACGATCAGAACAGCGGTTCTCATGCGAGCCTCCCCGAGGATAAAAAGCCGGACGCATAAAATGGCGGCCATGCCCTCCCCCTGTAGGCATGGCCAACACACGATGGATACTGAAGAAATATAGCTGGTCATTAAAGAAGAAGTGTGGCCTGTGCATCAAGCTTGTGTTAAAGTTATGTTAAATCCAGTTTCACGGCACAAACTTGTAACCGATGCTGCGAAATGAGAGCAGATGCCGGGGATGGGCGGGATCGGGCTCGAGCTTTTTGCGCAGCTCGGAGATGTAGGTATCAACGGTTCGGGTGGTTGGAAAATTCTCATAGCCCCAGACCTCGTCGAGGAGATCATGGCGGTGAACGACCTCGCCGGCGCGTCCGATGAGATATTTCATGATCGCGAATTCTCGCGCAGAGAGATGGACCGATTGTCCCGCAGCCTGCGCCTCGCATTTGACAAAATCAAGAAGAACATCGCCAAAGGCATACCGAGCCAGTTCTCTGGATTTACAATAACGGCGTAAAATGGCGCGGATGCGGGCCAGCAGCTGCGGCACGCTGAAGGGTTTGGTGATATAGTCATCCGCGCCCAGGTCGAGGCCGGAGATAATGTCAATCTCCTGGCCGCGCGCGGTGAGCATCACAACCGGCAGCTCCGGTTTGGTTTGTTTCAGGGTCCGGCAGATGTCATAGCCATTTTTTCCCGGCAGCATAATATCCAGCACGACCAGATCAACATCGTTTTCCAGGGCGGCGCGCAGGCCTGACTCCCCGTCGGCGGCGGTCAACACACGATACCCTTCGAAAAGCAGGTTGTCCTGGAGGCCTCGCAAAATCGCGGCATCGTCCTCGATGACCAAAATGGCTTTATCCGCCATGGCTCTTCTCCTCCAGCGGCAGGGTGATGGTGAAGGTGCTTCCCGCGCCCGGTTGGCTTTTAACAGTGATCGAGCCATTGTGCGCTGCGACGATGTGCCGGACGACCGCCAGCCCCAGTCCCGCTCCGCTGCGAGTGTTCTGTTCGCTGCCGCCGGCGCGGTAATAGGGGGTGAAAATATCCTCCAGCTCATTTTCGGCTATGCCGATGCCCTGGTCTTCCACCTGCAGAACCGCGCTGTAGCCCTGACGGCGCAGCCGCAGCGCGATCTCCCGCCGGCTGCCACCATATTTGATCGCATTGCTGAGCAGATTGAGAAGGGCTTGCTTCATGGCGTCGGGATCGGCCTGGAGCTCAACGCCGACCTCAATCTCTTTGGTGACGGCAAAACCGCCCTCTCTTAGTGTAAACTGGAGGGTCTCAAGTGCGTCGGTTACGGTCTGCGAGAGATCGATCAAGCGCAGGGAATACTCTTTCTGTCCCCGCTCGATGCGAGCAAAATCGAGGACCGTGTCGATCAGCCTGGTCAGCCTTTCGCTCTCGTTGATGATGATGTTAAGGTATTCGTCCTGTTCCCGCCAGGAGCGGGTACGCCCGAGACGCAGGGTTTCAGCGAACATGCGAATAGCGGTCAATGGCGTCTTAAGTTCATGGGTGACGTTGGAGACAAATTCTGCACGCAGCTGTGAGAGAGCGCGTTCGCGGGTTATATCACGAAAGGCGAGAATGATGCCCAGAATCATACCCAGGATAAGAAAACCTAGGGTGATGCTGTAGGTCAATCGCCGGTTGCGGATGGAACGCATCACTTGCTCGGGATCTTGGGGAGCAGCAGCGATGCGCCAGTCCGGTGCGTAGATGCTTAGCTCCCGTATCTGGCTGTAGGGTTTGGGCGTATCTGCAGCATCCTGGCGTCTGATGATCTTTATTTGCAGATGGGGAATCACACTCGATGGATTATGTTGTGCAACCAGCATTTCGAACAGACGCGCCAGATTACAAGAGAATCCCAGAAACGGCGTTGAATGGGGATCAATAATGAGCAGGCAGGGAGTATCGGCATCGTCGCATTGCAGTACATCATATTCGTTCAAAGGGATAACGTTGTCGCGCTTGCCGTCGGCGTAATTAGCCAGGAGGGGATGGTATCGCGCGATGAATTCCTCAGCCGCTGTAATTTTCGCCAAGAGACGGGTAATATTTTCCCGCTCCTCCTCATCTGCCGGGAAGAGCGTTGGCAGTGCTTCTTCAACCTCGCCGCGCAGTACCGCAAATTGCGTGGAGATCGGCAGGTGGCCTTCGCTGATCTGTTCAAGGAGGACTCTGATCTCAGCAAGTGCAGCCGGGCGTCTTTCATTGCGCGCGATCCTCACCAACTGATGCAAGGCGTAATCGGCAAAGGGCACCCCGGTCTCATCCACGAGCGTTCCAAAATCCTGCACCAGCATTTGATAGTACTGTCCGGCTCGCACCCATTCGTGTTGTTTTGTCAGGACGCGTGCCAGGCCGTTCAGGGCCTGGGCTTTTTCAACCGGACGGCGTGCCGTCGCGAAAGCCTGTTGATAGAAACTCACGGCATCGGGGAGGCGGGAGGTGTCATACTCATATTGCTGGGCGAGGCGAAGCGTCTCGACAAAGGCTGAAGTGGGGTGGTGCCGTCCAGTCGTCGTCGCTACAGTGGAAAGGTAAAAGGGGTAGAGGAAGCGGCCCTCCGCGGAGATTTTAAACGCACGGACGAGAAAAGGGATCTCATGCCGCTGTTCGTTCAGCTCATGCGGGTCAGCGCCACGGGCAGCGGCGGCGAAAAAAAGCTCTGCGCTCTTCTGCAGCTGCTGATCGAATTGCTGCGAAATATTTTGACAGAATTCATTCTGGGTCTCCAGCACTCTTTTTTCGGTGAGCTCGCGCTGGTGGGAGATGGTCTGGATGCCAAAATAGGAGAGCAGCAGTCCCGGGACAAGAGTGGAGGCAAGAAAGAGGATGCTCAGTCGGGCGGTGGGTATGTGGAACCATTTTGACATTTTGAGGCCCCGCTTTTGTCCTAATTTAGTAAAATTCGGACAAAAAGTGTCATGAAAATGTCAAAAAACGGAGCACAATCTCCGAAGAAGGCAGGGCTCGCACCCAGCTGAATTTCGGGGGCGCAAGCGGCGCCAGGTGTCGGGTGGGAGCCAGATTCCGGGGGGAACCCTGGAAAGAATTGCCGTGGAAAAGAGGAATAATTTTGGCATATTGTCAGGCAATTCTTGTCCCAACTCTCACTATTCAATATTAGGCAAGGAGTTCAAACCATGAAACAACTGCTCTGTTTAGCCCTGCTGGCGGGACTCGCCGGCTGTGCCGGCAGCCTGCCCCCGGGCGCGGTTCCGGTCGAGAATTTTAACCTTGACCGCTATCTCGGCGACTGGTACGAGATTGCGCGTCTGGACCACTCATTCGAGCGGGGCTCAGCCGCGCGACGGCCAACTATTCCATAAACAAGGACGGCAGCGTGCGGGTGGTCAACCGGGGTTATCAGGAGGACAAGAAAAAGTGGAAGGAGGCGGTGGGCAAGGCCAAGTTCGTCGGCGACCAAAGTGTCGGCAGGCTCAAGGTCTCTTTTTTCGGTCCTTTTTACGGCGGCTACAACATCATCGACCTCGATGAGGCCTATTCGCGAGTGCTGATCTGCAGCAACAGCACCAAATATCTCTGGATACTGGCCCGCGAACCCCGGCTTCCCGATGAGGTGCTGACACAACTGGTGGAAAAGGCGCGGGCGCTGAATTTTCCGGTCGACGAGCTTATATATGTCGATCAGAGCCCGGTCCCGGAGCCGCCCGCGCGCTAGCTCCGGGATCCTGCTGATCTCAGTTGGCGTCGGTTTCGCGCCGCACTGTGCCGTCGTCGCTGTGGTCGCGGACGCGGGTGTGGAGTTCGGCGAACATACGGCGCATGTCGATGAGGCCGCCGGTGGTGAACCAGATCACCACGATCACCGAGATCACCACGCCGACGATGATGTAAATGTACCAGAAACGCATCCAGCTGAGGTCGGATATGCCCCCGGTCAAGGTGAGCAGGGTGCCGACCACGAAGACGATGAACCAGAGGAAGGTCCAGGCGTAGGAGGCGATATAGATGAACTTGTCGCCGCGGGTGAAAAGCTTGTTCATGCCGAGCATGCGCCAGCCCTTGACCGGTTCGGAGGAGGCGGCCATGGCATCCTCCTTGACTGCATAGCGGCCGCGGTGGAGGAGCTGGTCCATGTTGTACTCGTGCCTCGGCCCGAGCAGGGAGACCAGGATGTAGACGAGAATAGCGCTGGCCATGGCGAGGAACCAGAAGATCTGGCCGTTGATCGCCCCGAGGGCGGCGAGCCAGGGCAGCGAATCCCCGAGGCCGGGATTGGCCTTGAGGATCGAGGGGATGACCGTGCCGCTGACGGCGATGAAGGAGCCGGTGAGCATCGCCGACCAGGCCGCTGCCGCTGTGCCGCGCTTCCAGTAGAGTCCGCCGATGATGACCGCGCCCGAGCCGCCTGCATAGATGGCTCCGGTGACCGCGAAGAAGAGCAGGATGTACTGGGTCTGGCGGAAGATGTTGCTGAAGGCGAAGACGAAGAGAGCAACCCCGGCGATGGCGAGGCGCAGATATTTGATGTGCTGCTGCGGGGTGAGGGGCTTTTTGCGGATGGGCATCACCACATCCTGGACGAAGATGCTCCCCCATGAGTGCATGTAGGACTCGAGGGTGCTGATCGAGGCCATCAGCATAACCGCCACAAAGGCGCCCATAATGCCCCTGGGCAGCAGCTGGGTGAGCACCAGTGGAACGGTGAGCTGGCTCTCGAGGACATGGTCGTTGACGGTGCCAAGCACTCCCTTGACGTGGCCGGCCTTGGCGAGGAAATCGGGATGGTGCATCAGGGTGTAGGCGGCCACAGGGATGAAGAGCAGAAAAATCACCTGGGGGATGCCGCGCCAGTTGGAGAGCACCCCGGCCATCTTGGCCTCATGGGCGGTCTTGGCCGAGCTGTTAAAGCCCTGGGTTCCCTGCCATGATAGGACGCTGTAGATCGCCCCGAACACCCCGATAAGAAAGAACCAGAAATTGAAATCCTTGGCCTGGCTGGTCTTGAAGGGATTGAGCATCGAGGCGTCGGCGGGAGCGATCTGCAGCCCCTGAAAAATCTGGTCGAAGGAGAAGAGGCTGAAGAAGAGCAGGATGATGACCACGAAGACGATGTTGACAAAGGCTCCCTGGATGAAATCGGAGATGATGATGGCGATCTGGCCGCCGGTGAAGACAAAGTAGAGGGAGATGGCCAGGAGGAGAAAGACAGTGAAGGCGAAGGTCGAGATCTCCACTCCGAGCAGGGAGAAGGTATCGGGCAGGCCGCAGAAATAGATGAAAAAGCGCGCCTCGACCGCCGGAAAGATGCCGAAATTGATGATGCCAGCCATGACGCCGAGAGCGCCGGCGAAAATGCGAAAGTTTTTGCTATAACGCATCTCGAAGAACTGGGCCATGGTCATGGCGCGGGTCTCGCGGAAGCGGTAGACCACCCAGCCCGAGATGGTGATGAAGAGGACCACGACGCCCATGGTGAAGCCCCACCAGGTCATGGGAAAGCCGGCCTGATAGTTCATCTCAAAGTTGGCGATGACGGTGATGGCCCCGAGGGCGGCGATGCTCTGCGAGACGCTGATGAGGTAGCGCCCGGCGGTGCGTCCGGCGGAGAGATAGTCGGCGACGCTGCGCATGAAGGTGCGGCTGGCGTAGATGCTGGCGAAGATGAAAACAATCACCACAAAGACGATGCCCCAGTCCAGCCCGGTTAGATTCATGGGATATCCTTTCATGATAGGGGGAGAGGCGCAGCCCCCGGCCGGCTGCGCACGCGGAATTGCTGCACATTAAGTTAGGCAAACGTTGGTTTTTTGTCAAGAAAAAATATCAACAAAATGGCCGCAGGTGTGCGTCGGCCCACGCGCTTGAATAAAAAAAAGGGGCAGCGGCATCGGCCGCGGCCCCTTTTCAAAACCATCACCTCCTATTTCACCAGGGCCATCTTCTTGACCGCCTGGAAACGGGGGGTCACCAGCCGGTAATAGTAGATCCCCGAACTCACCCGCTCACCCCTCTCGCCGCGGCCATCCCAATTCACCGCATGATAGCCCGCCTCCAGCTTGCCATCGACCAGTACGCGCACCTGCTGGCCAAGGGGATTGAAGACGATCAGCTGCACCCGCTCCGATCGCGGCAGCTGGAACCGCACCGCGGTCTCGGGATTGAAGGGATTGGGAAAATTTTGCTCCAGGGCGTAGGTGGCGGGAAGCTGGAGCATCACCTCCACCGGCCCGTGCAGGGTGCGCACACCGTTGCGGTCGAGATCCTCGATCATATAAAAGTAGCGTTCGCCCGCCACGGCGCTGCTGTCCTGGTAGTGGTAGCGCCCGTCCTCCCGACTGGGAATGAGCTGGCGGGTGATGCGGATATACTCCCCGCGCGCGGCTGTGCTGCGCATGAGATCGAATCCGAGATTGCCGGCCTCGTGGCTGGTGCTCCAGTTGACCACGACCCCCTTCCAGGCTTCCGCGGCGGCAGTGAAAGAGCTCAACTCCACACTGGTCGCAACATCGATCTCCCACAGCTCGGATCTCACCTCCTTGATGCCGTCGAAAGCGGTGACCCAGATATAATGAGCGCCGTCGCCGTGTTCGTCGCTGCGGAACTCGAAGCGCGGACCGGCGGCTTTTTTGACGCCGTCGATATACCAGCTGAAGGTGAGCGGATCGTTGTCGTAATCGATCGCCGCGCAGGTGAAAAGCTGGCTGGCGGGCCTGGTGATCTTGACCTGCCGTTCGACCGGATAGGTCGAGGTGAAGACCGGGGCCGAATCGCCCACCACACTTACCAGCAGGGAATCGATGTCAAATCCGCCGCGTCCATCCTCGACGCGGAGGTTGATCTGGTACTCTCCCTTCTGGCGAACGGTCGGTTTCCAGGTGAAGGTCCGGCTGGCGGCCGAATCAAAGAGGGCATTCGCCACCGGCGGGTTCATTTTCAGGCTGTAGCGGAGGCCGTCCCCGTCGATGTCGACGGCCTGAATGGTCATGCTGAAGCTGCGGTTGTACTCGATGCGTAGGGGCGAGACGGGCAGCTCTTTAAATTCGGGGAACTTGTTGAGCACCCCGGAGGCGGTGAACCAGACCGGGCTGTCGCGCAGGCCGAAGCGGTTGGCCATCAGGCTGTTGGTTTTGGGCTGTGAGGAGAGCCGCCAGCGGCCGGCCGCCAGTCCTTCGTCGTCGCTGATGGCCGTGGGTGTCAGGGGCTCACCGTTGTCGCTGTTGGGCATGGTCGTGAACTGGACAGCCACGTCCGGCACCGGATTGTCGTATTGATCGCTCACCCGGACGATCACAGGGTAGATGAGCTCGCGCCCGGCGGTCATCGACTGGTAATCATGGGCGAACTTGGCCAGGCGATAGGCCGCATCCGGCCCGACCGTGCAGTAAAAAGCGGCGGACTGGCCCGGTAGCAGGGGGGAGGTGGCGATGTAGATGTACTCCCCGATCCGGGTCGGCAGCAGCGGCAGCAGGGCGGCGTTGCCGCTGAGGTTGGTGCGCACCGAGTCGAGGATGACCTGGCTGCCCCCGTTGTTGTCGGCGAGGCGGAAGCTGACCGGGGCGTTGGCCACGCCGTTGCCGAAATCGTCGACGACGGCCACCTGCATGGGGGCGGGCGAGGGTTTGCCTGCAGTCCCTTTCTGGAGAGCGCCCGCCACCACCTTGAGCTGTTTGGGGCCCTGGCCGGTGGCGTAGGCGATAAAGCTGGCGGTGAAGGTCGTGCCCGAGATCTGGGCGTCGATGATCTGGGGCGGTTCCCCGGCCCGGTAGCCGAGCTGGTAGCGCACACCCGCCAGACCGCGATAGTCGGTTAAAACTGGCTCGGCGGGATTGATAGCTGCGCCGCTGTCCTGGGCAGTAAAGCGGACCGCGATGTTGGCCACCGGCTCACCCAACTTGTCGATCACCCGCACCTGCAGGGGGATGGGCAGTTCGCCGCCCGCCTGACCGGTCTGGCCGTCACCGGCATATTTTTGCACCTGGGCGGGCAGGCCCGGCACCACGGTGATGACATAATTGACCTGAGCCTTCGCCAGCTGGGGGTGGCTGCTGGTGGCCTGGACCACGGTCGCTTCGCCGGGCTTGATCCCCGCCACAAAGCGGGCGCTCGCGATGCCCAGTCCATTCGAACGTGTGGTGAAGGCGGCGAGGCGGGAGTCGAGCAGATAGCCGCTGCCGTTGATGACCGTGAAGGTGATCGGGATGTCGGCTACCGGATTGTTCAGGGCGTCAGTGACCAACACCGCCAGGGAGTCGCGCGCCAGGGTTCCGGCGTTGACCGTGATCGCGCTGCTGGAGTGGGCGGCCATTTGGCGGGGAGGCCCGGCCACAAAGACCACCTGGGCGGTGGCGATCTCCGCACCGCTGTCGCCGAGCCTGGCGCTGATTCTCTTCAGGCCGGAGCGGTTCGACCGCACCGTGCCGGCCGCCTGGCCAAGGGCGTTGGTGGCCTGGTCGGGCTGGATGAAGATCAGTCCCTGCTCCAGGGAGGAGAAGAGGATCGACCGGCCATAGACGGCGTTGTTAAAGCTGTCCTTGAGAGTGACGGTCAGCCGGCTGGTGGCGATGTTGTCGGCGGCCACGGAATCGGTCGCCGTCAGCCGGCAGGCGGGTGGGTAGGGCGCGCCTGCGGTGACATCGGCAGTGACGGTGACCGGGGAGCCGATCAAGCCGCCGGCGTTGACCTCAAGGGAATTGATGCGGCTGCCGGTTTTTCCGCCGAGCAGCCAGGTGACGGAGGCCTCGCCGGTGACCGGACTGGTCAGCACGCTGATCCACTTGATCCCGGGCGACCCGACGCTGCTGTAGTTGTCGGTGACCGAGAACTGGACGGGATGGTTGCCGGCCGGTTGGCCGAGTCCGTTGAGGGTTCGCACCCGGATGGTCACCGGGCTTCCCGCCGCCCCCGTCATCGAGATCCCGCTGAGCAGTTGCAGACTCTTGGCCGGGCTGGGATTACCGGTGATGTAGAAATCCATCGGTGATTTGACGAGATGGTTATTGTTGAAGCGGGATTCGACCTTGACAACGTTGAGTTCGACCTGTGCGTTGAGCAGGAAATGGACCGCAGCATAGCCCCCGGCGTCGGTGGATACGCTTTTGCTGGTGGCGGTATCCGCCAGTCCGGCGGTGAAGAGCTTGCCCTTCAGGGCAGGGATCTCGGGATATTTGACGGTGAAGAGCACAGGATGGTTGGGCACCGGATTGCCGAGTCCGTCGACCACCCGCACCCTGATCGGGCGGGAGAGGGGCTGATGGACCACGCCGGTGTCTCTTTCGGCCGAGACCCGCAGCAGGGTGACCGGATCCTCCGCCGCCGCGGCGGCGGTGAACTGCAGGGGCGAGCCCCGCAGCGGGCTGTGCTGATAGGCCGAGCTGGCCATGACAATGTTGGTGTCCGGCCTGCTGCCCACCCGCCAGAAGGCGGCCGCGACCCCGACATTGTTGGTCACGATGGTCATGGTGTCGCGCGCTGTCGAGGAGGCGGCGCTGCGGATCGAACCCCCGCCCCGCGTCACCATGAAGAGGATAGGCTGGCCCTCGATCACATTGCCCATGATGTCACTGACCACGACCTTGGCGGTGTATTCATCCTGGACCCTCCCGCTCCAGCTCTGTTCGCCCGCGTAGGCGAGCGAATCGGGATCCCCGGGGAAGGTCGAGGCGGTGAAGCGAACCGGCAGGATCTGCGGCCGTTCGTTGACGGTGACCTCCACGACGTTGTTGTTGACTCCGGCGAGAGCGCCGACGCGCAGCAGGGCGAAAGCCTGGCCGTTCGCATCCGTCACCCGCTCCAGCTCGGTGCGGTTGTCGCCGAAGGTGCCCTCACCGGAGATGACCTTGAAGGTGACGATCAGGCTCTGCGGGCTGGGATTGCCGTGAATGTCGCTCACCTGCACCCGGAAGGGTTCCGGCAGGGTGCTGTTGATCTTGGCTCCGAGGCCGGTGGCGGCGGTGAGCTGGATGAGCTGGTGCGGCTCGCCGGCGAGGACAGTGCCGGTGAAGGTGATGGGTGAGCCGGTGAGCTGTTCGGCGCTGCCGGCGTAGGTGGAGGTGGCGGAGATGCTGTTGGGCACCGCCGAACTCGTCCCCATCCGGTACTGCACAGAGGCGAGGCCGCCGCCGTTGGTCCTGACCGAGACTGCGCTCAGTGCGCCGTTGCCCTGGGCGAGGGCAAAAGCCACCGCATGGCCTGATTTGGTGTTGCCGTAGGCATCCTTGACTACCACCGTGAGGGTCACGCTGGATTCGGCCGCCTCCCGGAAGAGGACATCGGAGACCGGCTGAATTGAGGCCGCCGCCCCGGCGAAGGCGGTGGCGGTGAATTCGATGGGCGTGATCGGCAGGCCCGGAGCGCTGATGCGGACGCGCTGCAGCCCCTCCCCGGCGAGGGTGCCGAGGGTGAGGGTGGCTTCAGCCAGACCAGTCGGGTCGGAGAGAACATCAACCGAGTCGCGGCCGCCGAAGGTGCCGCCGCCGCCCACGACGCGGAAGCGTACCGTGGTGTTCGGCACCGGATCCCCGAAGGGATTGGTCACCTTGACCTGGAAGGGCTTGGGCAGGGTCCTGAGGATGATCTCCTCCTGGCCGTTCCCGGAGACCGGCACGAGGTTCGTCGCCCGCGGGGGCTGGATGTTCGCATAGAAAATTCTGTCCTGGATCCCCGATCCGGAAGCGGCCTGCGCCCGGATCTGATGAGGGCCCGTCCGGGTGGAGGCCTTGAAAACGGCGGCGGCCTGGCCGGCTTCATCGGTCATCACCGTGTCCGTCGCTGCGCCCGCAAAGGTGCCGCTGCCGGCCACGACGGAAAAGATTACGCGCTGGTCCGCGCGGCCGTTGCCGTAGAGGTCGCTGATCTTGACCACCAGGGGAGCTTCGAGTTCCTCGCCGGCAAAGCCGGTCTGGTTTTCTCCCGAGACGATCGTCATGATCGTCGGGGCCTCCGGCAGGGCGGTGGCGGTGAAGAGAATGGGGGCCCCGGTGAGGGGGGCATCGATGCGGACGAGGTTGTTGTCCGTGCCGGCCGAATCGCCCAGGGTCCAGATGACGCTGGCCTTGCCGCCGCTGTCGGTCGAGTCGGTGACGGTAACGGAGCTGTTGTCGAGCAGGCCGTTGCCGCGCACGATTTTGAATGTGACCGGATAGCTGAGCACCGGCCGGCTCTTTTCGTCGAGAACCTGCACCACCAGGGGGGCGGCCAGGGGCTGCCTGACGGTGTCGATCTGGGCGTCGCCAGAAATGGTGCTGATGGAGACCGGAATGCCCTCGCCGGCGATGGCCTGGAAGGTGAGGGGCGCCAGATCGGATAGGTCGGGCAGGGAGGCGGTGATGATATTGGTTGTACCATAGCCCAGGGTGAAGCGGGCGCTGGCGACCCCCTCGCTGTTCGAGGAGACCCGGATGGTGCTCTGGCGCAAGAAGTGGCCGTCGCCCTCCGTGACTTCAAACTCCACCGGCACGCCTACACAAAAGTTGTTGTAGGTATCCTTGAGCAGCACCGCGAACTCTTTTTCGAGGGGCTGCCCCGCTGTGCCGGTCAGGATGGTCTCGGAGGCGTACTGCAGGGCCAGGGGCATGAGGGCATCGGCGTAGAGATTGAAATCGAGATTGGTGCCGTTGGGAACGGCCGGGGCGGAGGCGCGCACCACCACCTGGCCGGCGGTGGAGCCGAAGGAAATGAAGGTATAGGCCGAGCCCGATACATCAGTGATGTTGGAAAAGCGCTGGGTCTTTGAACCGGTGCCCGAGGGGACATAGCCGGCATTGGTGGTCAGCAGCAGCTTGTCCAGCTGCAGTCCCGCCTCGCGGTTTTTGATGGTGAGCTGGACGAAGCCCTTGGGCAGGTTGTAGGAGCCCTTCGGACTCTCCCATGTCCAGCTGACGAAGGTGGAGAAGGAGAAGGTGACGGTGTCACTGGTGCCGAAGGTGTAAAAGCAGGAGTTCTGCAAGCCGTCCGGAGCATAGCCGCGCAGCCAGAGGCGGTAGCTGCCGGCCTTGGGGATGTAGATCTGGTAGGTGGCCAGACCGACGCGGTTGTTCACCGGCAGATAGGGGGCGTAAATGTACTCGTTGCCCGAGGCCTCGGCGTTGCCGCCGCTGACATAGGGGGCCCCGACATCGCCGGATTCGGCCTCGATCCAGATGTTGCCGTTGAAATTGACATCCAGCGAGTCGGTACTGAGCGCGGCCTGTCCGGAGATGACGCTGAACTGGACCTGGACGTCACTGACCGGCACCCCGTTGGCGTCGACGACGCGGACGGCGAGGGGTTCGGCCAGACGCTGGGTGACGGTGCCGTGCTTGTTCTCGCCCGCGGCGGCGTACATCGAATCGGGGGAGAGGGGCGGGACCTCGAGGCAGAAATTGTCGACCGCGTTGTTCAGACCCCCGTAGAGCATGATGCCCGAATAGAGCTGGCCGAAATTGCCCTGACGCTTGGCGGCATCGGTCACGGTGTTGAGGAAGTCATTGTTGAGATAGACGTTGAAGCTGTGACCGGTGGTGGCGGGATTGTAACGGACCTCGAGGATATCGCCCGGCTTGGGGTCCGGCGCGGTGGGGGGAAAGCCCGCGGTGGCGAGGTTGCCGGTGGGGACGCCGCCATTGACGATCTCGTTGAGATAGACCACGCGGTCGCGGACGCGAACCAGGTAGCCACTGGCCTGCTGACTTGGGCCGTTGAGCATCATGGCGAGGCCGCTGGCGTTGATGCCACGGTCGTCGGCCAGCTCTGACCACTGCATGGCGGCGCGGACGCCGCGCACCGCGGGGGCATAGCGCGCGGCCTTGTAGGCGGCCAGGTACTGCCAGCCCGATGAGGTGGCGCTGTTGACCAGTTCGTAGCGGGTGACGTCGATCCGGTAGGCGGGATTGAGGTCCCAGTCGGCGGCGAGGGGATCCTCAAAGTCGTCGCAGTATTCGGTGCTGGCGGTGTCGGCCATGTCCACGGAGGGGCCGATGGAGACCGGGCCGCGGTTGTTCATCTCGTCATAGGCGCGGATGCCGAAAAAGTAGCTGATGCCGGGGACCAGGCCCGAGACGCTGGCGGTTTCGATATTGCCCGCGCTCTGAGGCCGCGGCAGGGAGACCAGAATGCCCTGGGTGAAATTGGCGGCATCGAGGCCGAAGGTGGAATAGCGCATTTCGTAGAGGTTGGCCTGTCCGTTGGTGCCGTCGTCGCCGGTGGAATACCATTTAAGGCCGGCGGTGCTGCCGCTGATGGCGTCCGCCCCGAGCCAGGTGATGCTTGCCGGTGCGCTGCGATCGCCCGCGATGACGCCGCGGAGGATGCGGTTGAATTCGGTCGCCATTTTGGCATAGCCGGTGTCGTTGGGATGGGTGCCATCGCCGAGGTCGGAGAGCGGCACGACGCTGTTCATGTCGGCCAGGGTGATCTTGCTGACCACGATGCCGGGGGCATTCTCGAAGAACATGCGGTCGATTTCAGCATTGAAATCGGGGATCTTGGGGTCGGGGGAACCATTCACCAGCCGGGGGACGATCTTGCAGATGATGATGCGCTTGAGGAAATCCCCCCGGGTGCCATTGGCCCACTGGGAGGCGTAGGCGAGCAGCTGGGCGAGCTTGCCGGAAGAGGTCGGCAGCATCGAGATGCCGGCGTTCTCGGAGTAGGGGGCGGCATCATCATTGTTCATATTATTGGTGCCGAGATGGATGAGGATGATGTCGGGCTGGTAGGTGTTCATGGAGGAGGCGATGTCCCTGACGCCGGTGCCGTAACCGCCCGTATAGAACTCTTCGATTTTGGCGCCGCGGGTGAAATGGCCGTTATAGGGCGCTGCCCCGTTGGGGCCGACCAGGCTGAAATTCACCCCCTGCAGCTTGTCGTAGAGCTGGCTGCGGTAGCCCGCACCGGTGCTGCCGACACCGTCGGTGATCGAATCGCCGATGGGCATGATTTTCCACTGGGCATGGAGCCCCGGGGCCCATGCTGCGATGATGATGCCTATCCCCACCAGCCAGGCGCTGAGCGGCCGATTCTTGATTGCTGTCAATGCACATCCTCCCGATATAGGCTGCCCGGACGCGCCGGGCTGAATTGTACAGATAGACCGGTTTCTGCCCCGCACGGAGTGAGGGGTCGCCTGATTGCACGCAAATTTTATACCCTTTGGCGGCAAAAGGGGGTAATTTTTCGGCTGCAGGGGATTATTTTGGCGAAGTAAATAGCATTTAAATTAATAATAAACAGTATAAAAACCCTGAGAGGCCTCCACGGCGGCGGGCGTGCGAGCGGAGCAGGGCGGGGATGAGCCGGAATCGGGGCCGGTTTGTTTCAGGCGTAGACACCCTTGAATCAGGATTGAACAGAGCCGGCGGACGGCCGCCGGGATCATCAGAAGAGGTAGAGGAGCTTGAGGGTGACCTTGGGGCCGCTGTAGCGGGTGGTTGCGCCGATCTCCTTGCGCATATCGACATAGAGGTATTGATAGGCCGCGGAGAGGCCGAGGTGGCGGGAGAGGATAAAGTCGAAGCCGGCGCCGAAGTTGAGGGCGTAGCCGGCGAATTCCAGTTTGCTGCCGATTCCCGGCGGGGGCGAGGCGGGATCCTCGCGGCCGTAGAGGGCGGCGCCGCCGTAGAGCACGAAGGGGCGGATGGCGGTGGCGCCGAGGAGCTGGTACTTGAGGTCGAAGGCGAGGTTGACCAGCCGGCTCGCAACTGGCTCCGCCTCGCTGCCTTGCAGCTGGCGCTCCCACTGCCAGAGGTTCATTTCGAGGGCGAAGCCGGCGGCATGGGGGGAGCAGAGGCCCACGCCCCAGCACAGTCCGGTGCCCTCGACCGGTGTGAAGGGTTTACCCGGGTCGGAATCGAGGGTGCCGGGTTTCCAGACGCCGGTCTGCAGGGAAAGCGAGCCCCGGTTCAGCGGCGTGGCGGCGAGGGCCCCCGCGGCGAAGAAGAGGGCCCATATGCAGATTGCGCGCAGTCGCATCAGCGGGGATTCTGTTTTTCCTGGGGAGATCCGGCCTGATCGGCGTGGAAGCCCATGGGTGTGCTTTCGCGGACGGGTTCGGAATAGGTCTTGATCTCACCGAACTGGCTCTCATACTTGGCGATGTTCTCCTTGAGGGCGTTGAGCAGGGATTTGGCGTGCTGCGGGGTCATGATGATGCGGGCGTAGACCCGGGTCTTGGGGAGTCCCGGCACCATGCGGGTAAAGTCGATGACAAATTCCGCCGGCGAATGGGAGATCACCGCAAGATTGGAATAGATGCCCTCGGCTTCCTTTTCGCCCAATTCGATGTTCAGCTGCTGCGGGGGGACCTGCGACATCGCGTTTTTCCTCCGTTTGAATGCAAAATGAGATTAAACACTAATATAACCAAATTGGGGATTATTCTCAACAGAAATGTGAACGCAATTTTTGCGTTGCATGCTATGCCCAATTTATTTACATTCACTTATAGTGAAACGAATGCTCCGAGAAAAGGTTTCCTCTCGCCCGAGCCGGCCCCGAATCCTTCTTGGCCTCTTCATCTTCTAATCCGGGATCCCCTATGCCGCAGTCCGCGGACAAGAAACGTCTCTTTCTTATCGATGGCGCCGCCCTCGCCTATCGTACCTATTTCGCCTTTGCGCGCAATCCTCTCGTCAACTCGCGCGGCGAACAGGTCAGCGTCATTTTCGGGTTCAGCCGCATCCTGCTCAACCTGCTCGACCAGGAGAAACCCGATCTCTTCGCCGTGGTCTTTGATTCCCCCGAGCCCACTTTCCGCCACGAGATCTACACGGAATACAAGGCGCAGCGGCAGCGCATGCCCGATGATATGGCCGAACAGCTGCCCCGACTCGAACAGCTTATGGGCGCCCTCGATCTGCCCTTCATCCGCAAGCCGGGCTACGAGGCCGACGACATCATGGGCACCCTGGCCAGGGCGGCGGCGGCCAGCGGCTACCAGACCGTGCTCGTCACCGGGGACAAGGATCTCATGCAGCTGGTCGACGACCATACCTTGATCTATTATCCCCATCGCGCCGGCGAAAGTATCGAATGGCTCGACGCAGATGGGGTCACTCGAAAAATGGGCGTCCCGCCCTCCCAGATCATCGATTATCTCGCCCTCTGCGGAGATGCCTCGGACAACATCCCCGGGGTGCCCGGCATCGGCCCGGTGGGCGCCCTCGCTTTGCTCAAGCGTTTCGGCTCGCTCGAGGCCCTGCTCGAACAGGTCGATGCCATCGAATCGAAAAAACAGCGCACCGCCCTGCAGGAGAACGCCGACCTGGCGCGCCTCTCCCGTACCCTCGCCACCATCCACCGCGATGTACCCCTCGAGATCGGCATCGAAACCCTCCATTTGCGGCCGATCCCGGCGGAAAAGGCCGCCGCCTTTTTCCGGGAGATGGACCTGCCCTCCCTGGTCGACCGCTTCAGCAGCCGCACCCGCGCCGTGAACCGCTACCAGCTGGTCGGCGATCTGAAGAGCGTGGCGGAGCTGGCTGAGCGCCTCCGCAGCTGCGGGGCTTTCGCCCTTGACTCCGAGACCACCTCGGTCGATCCCATGCGTGCAGAGCTGGTCGGACTCTCTTTTTCCTGCGCGGAGGGGGAGGCCTGGTACATCCCGGTCAAGGGGCCGGCGGACCTCACCGCGGGCCAGCAGCCCCTTCCCACTGGTGAAGTGCTGAAGATCCTCGCCCCGCTGCTGAGCGATCCCGCGATCAAAAAGTGCGGCCACAACGCCAAATATGATCTTATCGTCCTCGCGCGCCACGGCGTCGAGGTGGCCGGTCTGGCCAGCGATACCATGGTCGCCGATTATCTGCTCAATCCCTCGGGCTTTCAGCACAATCTCGACGCGGTCTCGCTCGAGCACCTCGGGCTGAAAAAGATCCCCACCTCGCAGCTGCTCGGCACGGGCCGGAACCAGCGCACCATGGACCTGGTGCCAATCGAGGAGGTGAGTGAATACGCCTGCGAGGATGCCGATTATACCTGGCGGCTGCAGCAGGTGCTGATGCCCAAGCTCGACGCCCTCGGGCTGCGCCCCCTGCTCGAGGAGGTCGAGGTGCCGCTCATCCATGTCCTCATGGTGATGGAGCGCAACGGCGTCGCCCTGGACGAGCTTTATCTGGCTGCGATGTCAGGGGAGCTGGAGCAGGAGCTGGGGGTGATCGAAAAATCGATCTACGAGCTGGCGGGCCGCAAATTCAATATCAACTCCCCCAAACAACTCGGGGAGATCCTTTTCAGCGAACTCAAGCTCCCTTCCGCGCGCCGGACCAAGACCGGTTTTTCGACCGATGTCGGGGTGCTCGAGGAGCTGGCAGGGGCCCATCCCCTGCCGCAGCGCATCCTCGACTACCGTCAGCTCGCCAAGCTCAAGTCGACCTACGTCGACGCCCTGCCGCGGCTGATAAATCCGGCCACCGGCCGGGTTCATACCTCATTCAACCAGACGGTGGCGGCTACGGGCCGGCTCTCCTCGACCGAGCCCAATCTGCAGAACATTCCGATCCGCACCGAGGTGGGGCGGCGCATCCGCCGCGCCTTCATCCCCGGGGATGAAGGCCATCTCATCCTCGACGCCGATTACTCCCAGATCGAGCTGCGCATCATGGCTCATCTCTCCGGCGACAGGACCCTGCGTGACTCTTTCACCGCCGGCGAGGATGTCCACACCCGCACCGCTGCCCTGGTCTTCAAGGTGCCGCAGGCGGAGGTCACCCCGGAGCAGCGTCGGCGGGCCAAGGAGGTCAACTTCGGCATCATGTACGGGATGGGGGCCTACGGTCTGGCGTCGCGGCTCGGCCTGAGCAACGAGGAGGCGGAGCAGTTCATCCAGGCCTATTTCGCCAGCTATCCCGGGGTGCAGGAGTACATGCTGCGCACCGTGCGCGAGGCGCGTCAGAACGGCTATGTCACCACCCTGCTCGGGCGGCGGCGGATGATCCCGGAGATCGCCAGCGACAACCGCCGGGTGCGCGAGTTTGCCGAGCGCACGGCGATCAACACCCCGATCCAGGGCAGCGCGGCCGATCTGATCAAGGTGGCGATGATCCGGATCCAGAAGCGCCTCGAGGAGGAGAAGAGTGCCGCCAGGATGATCATGCAGGTGCACGACGAGCTGGTCTTCGAGGTGCCCCGCGCCGATGCCGAGGCGCTCCGGGAGATGGTGCGCATCGAAATGGAGGGGGCGATCCGGCTCGACGTCCCGATCAGGGTCGAAACCGGAGTGGCGGGCAACTGGCTCGAGGCCCATTAGGGGGCCGGGCCGCAGCAGAGAAAAATTTGCTTCCGGGTGGGGCGGGAAGGGGTGGGCAGCGCGGTCTGAAACGAACCGAGCCACAGGATGGAAGATCGCATGGAACTAGAACGCAAAATCGCCAGGCTCTTTTTCACCATCCGGCAGTTCAAGCCCCGCTGGCTGCCGGGCAAGAGCATCCGGATCTCGATCAACAGCGATCCGGTCTATCTCAGGGTGCTGCGGGCAGCGATGGATGAGATCGCCGCCCTGGCTGGCTTTTCGCGCAAGGAGTGCGCCAAAATCATCCTGGCCGTGGACGAGGCCTGTTCCAATGTCATCCGCCACGCCTATCACGATGTGGCGGGCCAACCCATCTATATAACCTGCCGGATCACCCCGATCAAGCTGGAGATCGTCATCGTCGATCTGGGCGAGCCGGCGGATATCAAGTCGATCAAACCGCGGCCTCTCGATGAGCTGCGTCCGGGCGGTCTGGGGGTGCACATCATCCGCACGGTGATGGATGAGGTGCACTATGAGAATCTGGCCAAAATAGGCAACCGTTTGATCATGGCAAAGTTTCTGCCCAGGGAGGAGGGGGCATTATGAGTCTGCAGCTAAGCACAGAGCAGCGGGGGAACGTGGCCGTCGTCGGCATCACCGGGGATGTTGATCTTTACTCCTCTCCACAGCTGCGCAAGGAGATCCTCAAGCTGGTGAACGCCCGCGACGCCAGGCTGCTGGTTGATCTGGGCAAGGTGACCTACATGGACAGCTCGGGGCTGGCCACCCTGATCGAGGGGCTCCAGCACGTCAACCGCAACAACGGGCGCATGGCCGTGACCGGACTGCGGGATGCGGTCAAGGAGATCTTTGAACTCACCCGGCTCGATACCGTCTTCAGCATCTATCCCGATACCGAAACCGCTCTCGAATGGGTGGCCTCATGACATTATCACCCGCGGCCGGGGGGCGGGCCTGAGCGTACACGCCGACATCTCCGGCCGGTTCTGGCATCCCCTCGCCGGCGCCCTCGTGCAGCTGGCGCGCTTCGGCCGCTTCGTCTCGCTTTCCCTCTACTGGCTCGTGGTCGCGCCCTTTCGCGGCCACCGCATCCGCTGGGGCTCCGCTTTCGTCCAAATGATGCGGATGGGGGTCGGCTCCCTTCCCGTCGTCGGCACCATCTCTTTCTTCACCGGCCTCATTCTGGCCATGCAGTCGGCCCAGCAGCTCGAGCCCTTCGGGGCGGTCATCTATGTGGCCGACCTGGTCGGGGTGGCGATCACGCGCGAACTGGGCCCGCTTCTCACCGCTATTCTCGTCGCCGGGCGCTGCGGTTCGGCTGTCACCGCCGAGATCGGCAGCATGAAGGTCTCCGAGGAACTCGACGCGCTTTCGACGATGGCCCTCAATCCGGTCGCCTTTCTGGTGGTGCCCCGCACCCTGGCCATGATGATCATGCTCCCCTGCCTGACCGTGATGAGCGATTTCCTCGGCATCCTCGGGGGGGCGATTCTGGCCGTGACCACCCTCAAGATCCCCTTCATCGCCTACTACAACGAGACCGTAACCGCCCTGGTGATGGCCGATTTCCTCACCGGACTTTTCAAGAGCCTGGTCTTCGGCTTCATCATCGTCATGATCGGCGCCTACCAGGGTTTTAATGTCGAAGGCGGGGCCGAGGGGGTCGGCAAGTCGACCACAGCCTCGGTCGTGAGCTCGATTTTTTTGATCATCCTCGCCGACCTCATCTTCACCGCTCTCTTTTATTCGACCTTTTAATTCCCCGTGCTTACCTCGATCACAGCCGGCAAGCTGCGCAGCCGGACAGCGCTGGCGTCAAATTCCCTCCAGCTGCGGCCGTTGACCGTCACCTTTACATTCCGGCCCGCCTGATGGTGGACCACCTCGATTCCCCCCGGCGGAAGCCGCAGCCCGCCCGATATCTCGATGCGGCAGCCATTCCCCTTCCCGATGTAATGGTAGCTGACCGGGCCATAGTAGCTCGGCAGCCCCTCCACGCGCACGCCCTCTCCTTCTGAAATCCATTCGCGGCGCAGGCCCGCCCCGATCACCAGGGCATCGCGATGCTCCTCCTCGTAAAGGAACATCGTACGCACCGAATTTATGAAATCGGAGCCGACCCAGGTGTGGGGCATGTCGCCGATGAAGCGGGGGGTTTTGGGGTCGGGCCAGACCACCTCCGCCCAGTGGCGCCAGCCGGGCGGGCGGCGGTCCTGCATGAAGAAATCGAGCAGGGCGTGGGCGCGTTCGGGCTGGCCGAGACGGACGAAGGCTCCGATGGTGCGCACCTCATAGGGGGTGTAATCGCGCCAGTGGATGAGTCCGTCGCGGCGCCGGGTGAAAAAGTCATAATAGCGGTCGAAGGTATTGTTGAGCTGCGGCTGCGGCAGGAGATCGGCGAGATTGCCGGGGTAAAGGGCGATGGCGGTCGAGGTGGGGTCAAAGTCACCGAGTTCGACGCAGCCGGGCAGGTAGTCGATCTTTTTGTAGCGTATGGCGCGCTCGAGGGAAGCGAGCAGATTTTCTCGAAAGCGGTCCCGCGAGCGGCGCAGCCACTTCTCGTCCGCGGTTTGGCTGAGGAGGCGGGCGAGTTCGACGGCGTCGTTGTAACCGCGCAGGGTGAAAAAGTTGTCCCAGTAGGAGTGCATGGGCTTGGCGGAGTAGCCCTCATGCGAGATCGACTCGGGCACGAGACCGTAAAAGGCGTCACTCGAGTCCTCTCCGACCGGCAGGTAGCGGCCGGTCATGCGCCGGGCGGTGAGGGAGTCGAGCCAGGCCGCGGCGGCGCGGATGGCGGGATAGCGAGCGCGGATAAAGGCAGTATCGGCGCTGAAGAGAAAATACTGGCGCATGGCGAAGAGGTATTCGCCGTTGCTGTCATTTTCGGGCACGGGGTCGGCCCCGCGGCGGTCGACCACGCAGGGCACCTTGCCGCCGGGGTAGAGGTGGCGCGAATACCAGTCGAGGAAATCCCTGACCTCGCGGCGGATGTTGAAGCGGAGCAGGGCGGCCGAGGTGAGGGCGCCGTCGCGGATCCAGGAGCGTTCATAGGAGCGCGAACCGGGCTGGATGCCGGCGCTGTCCCGGTTGATGAGGATCCAGGCGAGATTGGCCTGGAGGGTCTCCATTACCTCCTGCGCGGAGGCCGGCAGGTGGATGGAGACGGTGCTGATTTTGCCGCGCCAGAAAGCCTCCACATCTTTGCGCAGGCGGGGGATGTCGGCAGCCGCCGCGCCGGGGTCGTGGGCGCCGAAGGGGATGATCAGGCTGACCTGCCGGCTTGCGCCCGGCTGCAGGCGCCAGGAGTAGCGCGCTGCCCCGGAGGCCAGGGTGCGGTCGTCGGTGACTGTCTGGCCCTCGGGCAGCAAGCCTTTGCCTATATAGCTGCTGATATCCCCTTCGGCGAAGGCGGCCGCTCCAAAGGCCTCCGGGGGCGTGCTGAAGCGGATGATTTTTTCGTCGTTGACCACGGCGCGGTCGCCGCGGAATTCGATTTTTCTTATCGGGGCAGTGCCTCCCGGCCAGTTGAGGAACTGCCAGGGGGGATTGACCTGGAAGGGGCGCAGGGCGAGGTAGAGTTGTGCATCGCTGGGCCGTGACGCGGGGTTGGTGAGGGTGTAGGTCAGATAGAGGCAGCCGCGGCCGGCGGCGGCGGGGTCGTCCCGTTCCGGGCCGTCGGCGAAGGCCTCGACGGTGAGGCGCAGCGGGGGCCCCTCCCAGTCGACGCGGGGGAGGGGCAGGCAGCCGCCGGCCAGGCTGGCGCTGCTGCGGGCCTGGTGCCAGCTGTAAAGGCTGTCCTCCACGGCCAGAAACGGTTCGATCGAAAAGCCCCCCTTGTCGACCTCGACCATGCCGTCGCTGTTGATCAGGGCCTCCTGGCGGGCATTGTTGACCCCGACGACGGTCCAGAAGGACTGCTCCCCCCGGCAGTAGCGGGGATAGAGCCCGATCGGCTCTTCGCGGGCCAGGGCGCTGTAAAAGGAGTCCGGGCTCTCGAAAAAGCCAAGGTCGCGGCGCCGGGCGGCGCCGGCGATCTCGGCGGGGGTCGGCGGCTGCTCCGGGGGCAGGGCCTGGAAGGAGAGGTCGTCGATCCAGAGGGTTCCGCGGCCGCCGGAGGAGGAGGAGATCATGAATTCGAGCTTGTCCATCCTGCGCAGGCTGCGGTCGGCTGCCGGTCCCCAGGCGAAATCGATGTGGCGCCTTTTAATCGTGATCGTGCTCCACTCCTGCGGCCAGTGATAATTGCGTTTGATGTGCCACCAGACGTTGTCGCCGCTGGCGTCGAGGAGCTTGAATTCAAGGTTGTTGGCGGGGGCATGGCCGCGGATCCGGAAGGTGAACTGGAAATTCTCCGGCAGGGTGATGGGCAGCTGTTTCTGCACGCCGCAGTAACCGCCGCCGGCGACGAAATGAAAGTCGAGGCGCAGGGCGCGCCCGCCTGCGGGCTGTTCCTCCAAAGTTGTGCGCAGGCTGACCCCGTCAGCGGCGATGTTTTTCCATCCCTCCAGGCTGCCGAACTGGTCGAGAGGGGAGGCGTCGAGCCAGCCGCCGCTGAAGCCGGCGCGGCGCAGGCCGCGCAGGAGGTGGGGATTCTGGGCCAGCACGCGCCAGATCAAGCCGGTGCGATAGTTCTCGATCATCGCCAGCATCGGCCCCTGATCGATGCCAAGATAATCGGGATTGAACCAGCCCCGGCTGTTCCTTTTGCCGACGCGATAAGTGGGATTGAAGGCGTCGAGAAAGCCGTAGCGGGTCCAGAGGCGGCCGCCGTAGCGGCGGCGCATCTCCTTGAGGGCGGGCAGGCAGATTTCGGGGGCGAAGGGCATGGAGCTGCCGGCGGCGTAGGGGGCGATGGTGCCGTCGTCATTAACCCAGTCGAAGGAGACCCCGCGGGCGCTGTAGGTGGAGAAGCGGCGTGTGATCCCGTCGATGACCACTTCAGTGTCGGCGGGGCCGTCGCTGGCGGTGAAGCCCCAGATATGCTCGCCGTAATCGCGCCAGCCGCCGGGGTTGGCGATGGCATAGGCCTGCTGGGAGAGGGTAGCCCGGCGGGAGTTTTCGAAATAATCGATCCCCCTGGCGCGCATCCAGGCGTCCTGGATGGCGCGGAAATCGATCCAGACATGGGAGAACTGATGGCCGAAGAGGGGGCCGAAACTGACGAATTCCTGGCCGTGATAGGGGGCCCAGATATAGGTGGAGCACCAGGCCTCCCAGACCCCGTCGGGCAGGGGATGGGTGGGGGAGCCAAGGCCGAGGATGTAAAGGATCATCGACTCCATATAGCCGGTCCAGGTGGTGGGATTGAAACCCTCCTCGGGATGCCAGCCCATCGACATGGTTTCGCGTCCGTTCATGAACCAGTTCCAGTCCGCCACGAAATAGAGCGAGTCGGCCAGGGCGCGGATCTCCGCTTCGACGGGGTCGGGCTGGTCGAAATAGCCCTGGCAGAAGAGGGCGCCCATGATGAGCAGGGCGGTGTCCATATTCGAGAGCTCGCAGTTCCATTCGCGCTCACCGCTCGGGACCTGCAAAAAGTGGTAGTAAAATCCCTTGTGGCAGGTGGTTGTTTCGGCCTGAGGATGGGCGGCGAGTCCGCGGAAGAAGCGCAGGGCCTTGACGGTGCGCTCCGCCGCCTGGCTGCGGGTGAGCATGCGGTGCTCGACGGCGAGGGGAAAGGCGGTGAGGGCGTATCCCGCTGCGGCGATGCTGCAGGGCCCGGGTGAAGGGTAGCGGTCCGGGGCGAGGCCGGTCTCGACCGGGGTGGTATCGATGAAATAGCGGAGGGTGCGCCGCTGCACCTCCTCGAGAAAGGGATCCTGCCGAAATTCATCCGGGCCCGGCCGCGCGGTCTGGACGGAGAGGGTGAGCAGGAGGAACAAAAGGGAGCTGAACCGCATGATCGCCTCGAGTTTTTTTGATTGATTATTTCATGCTGAATGGCTACTTTAGCACCACTGATGAAACGACACGGCCCTTCCTGTCTATTTCAGGGGAGGTGAAATCCCCTTCAATTTCAACCCTACACAATCACCAGCAGAGGAGAACCCCATGTCCGATCCCCAAAAGTTCGTTCCGTTCGTTTCTCCTGAATCAAAGATGGCTGAATTTACAGTTCGGGCGCTGATCATCGGTCTGATCATGTGCGTCGTCCTCGGCGCGGCCAACGCCTATCTCGGCCTGAAAGCCGGCATGACCATCGCCGCGACCTATCCGGCGGCGGTGATCGGTATGGCGGTGCTCCGCCTCTTCCGCAACAAGGGGACGATGCTCGAACAGAATTTCGCCAGGACCGTGGGATCGATCGGCGAATCGGTTGCGGCGGGTGCCATTTTCACCCTGCCGGCTTTTTACATTTCCGGCCTCTGGCGTCCATTTTTCTCCACCAGCCACTATTTGACCGCGACTATCATCCTCATCGTCGGCGGTGTCCTGGGCATCATGTTCGTCGCCCTGCTGCGCCGGGTGATGGTGGAGGATGCCACCCTGCCCTTCCCCGAATCGGTGGCGGCGGCCGAGATCCACAAAGCGGGCAGCTCCTCCGGAACCGGTTCAAAGTACCTCTTCGGCGCCATGATCGGGGGTGCTGTGGTCAAGATGCTGGCCGAGTTCAAGCTCTTCGCGGAGACCTGGGAGCATTTCATCGCCTTTGCGCGCAAGACCATCACCGGCACAGCCATCCCCGGCGAGGGCGGCATCCTGCTCAGCTCGCCCGGCATCAGCCCGGCCTACATGGGAGTCGGCTATATCATCGGGCCCAAGCTCGGCGCCCTCAACTTCAGCGGCGGTCTGCTCGCCTGGGGCCTGTTGACGCCGATCATCCTCTATTTCCTCACCCCCTCCATGACCCCCGATTTTCTCGCGGGCTGGGCGGCCTATCTGATGGGGCTCGATTCCACCCTCACCCAGGGTTCAGCGACAGCCAGGGTGAGCGATCCGGTTTTCCAGATGTACGCGGTCTGGCGCTACATCGTCAAGCCGATCGCCATTGGCGGCATGCTGATGGCGGCCGGTTTCACCCTCTTCAAGATGCGCAAGAGCCTGATCGCCGGCATCGGCCGCTCGGTCAGCGATGTCAAAAAGGCCGCATCGGGCAGCGCGGTGGAATATGCGCGCACCGAGAAGGACATGAAGTTCATGTGGGTGGTGGTTGGCATCCTCGCCTCCGCGGTCGTGACCTTCCTGGTCACCAAGTTCATCTTCGGCACCAGTCTTCTGGTCGCTCTCGTGGCCGCCACGGTGCTGATCATCCTCGCCTTTTTCTTCGCCGCTATTTCGGGCTATCTGGTCGGCATCATGGGCTCGAGCAATAACCCCATCAGCGGCCTGACCCTGACTGCTCTGGTGGTGACCGCCCTGATCCTGGTCGCCATCGGCGTCGGCAAGACCAATGCCGGTGTGGCGGCTGTGCTCGGCGTCGCCGCCATCGTCTGCGTCGGCGCCGCCGTCGCCGGCGAGATGCTCCAGGACCTCAAGGCCGGGCACATCCTCGGCGGTACCCCCTGGAAAATGCAGATCGGCAACCTCATCGGCGTGGTCATCGCCGGCGCTGTCATGTTCGGGGTTCTCCATTTCCTCAATCAGGCGGACATCGCCCAGGGCATCAAAGAGGGCTATGACGGCGGTTTCGGCAGCCCCAAACTCTCCGCGCCCCAGGCGGGCCTGATGTCCATGCTCTCGCAGGGCATCGTCGGCGGCCAGATGTCCTGGCCCCTGATCATCTGCGGCATGATGATGGGCCTGGCCTTCATCCTCATGCAAGTGCGCAGTCCGATGCTGGTCGCGGTCGGCATGTATCTGCCCCTTGAAACCACCTTCGCCATCTTCGTCGGCGGCGTGGTCAAGGGCATCGTTGATATGGTCAGCGAGAGGCGCAGCTTCAACTCCGCCCAGCGGGCGCGGGTCGAGAATGTCGGCATTCTTCTCGCCGCCGGTTTTATCGCCGGAGAGGCTCTCACCGGCCTGGCCTTCGCACCCTTCAAGATCGCCCAGGTCAATCTCTGGCGCATCTTCGACAAGGCGCCGATTTCGATCGGCCTGCTGGTGCTGCTGATCATCTCGCTGATTCTGATCCTGGTGCCGATCCGCAACGCGGGCAAGCCCGATGAGCCGGCCCCACCGGCGGTTTCGATGTAGGATCGCCCCTGAAACAGAAAGACGGAAGCACTGCTTCCGTCTTTTTTTTTATCATGCTGCGAGGAGGGGCGGGACGGAGGCGGCTGCCGACCCGGATTACCTGATCACCTCCATCTTGCGCACCAGGGATTGGCCGCCAAAGATGAGACGGCAGAAATAGAGGCCGCTGGCCAGCCCCTCCGAGGAGAGGACCACCCTGTGCAGGCCGGCGCTGCGGGGGCCGTCGGCCAGGCAACGCACAAGCCGGCCACCCAGATCATAAATGGAGAGGCTGACGCTGCCGCCTGCAGGCAGATCATACTCGAGGACGGTCTCGCTGTTGAAGGGATTGGGATAGTTCTGGCGCAGACGGAAGTCCTGCGGCTGACCGGCCGGCGTGGTTTCGACCCCTGTCCCGGAGGGCCGGAAACCCGCCCGCTCAAGTCCGCGCCGGACATCGGCGTTTTTCATAAAGGTCTTCCAGATCTTGCCGGTGCGGTAGTTCTCGATCATCAGGGCGATGGGCCCCTGGTCGATGCCGATGACGTCTGTCGCCCACCAGTTCCGCTGGAGGTTGAAGGCGTCGCGGAAACCGTAGGAGCCCCAGAGCTGGCTGCGATAGGTGTCGTAAAAATGGTGCAGGGTCGGCAGGCAGATCTCCGGGGCGAAGGGTAGGGAGCCTCCCACCGCCGTCGGCGCGATGGTGCCGTCGTCGTTCTCGGCTGGCGGGGCGCCGCGGGCTTCATAACCGTCGGGGCCGTCGCTGGGGGTGATGCCCCAGACCTTTTCGCCGTACCCCTTCCAGCCCCTGGGATTGGCGATGCAGTAGGCCTGCTGGGCCAGGGTGGCGCGGCGCGAATTTTCAAAATAATCGATGCCTTTGGCGCGCATATAGTCGTCCTGAATGCCGCGGTAGTCGATCCAGCAGTGCGAGAACTGATGGCCGAAGAGGGGGGGAAAGTTGACATACTCCTGGCCGTACTGCACCCCCCATTTGTAACCGCCGCAGAAGGCCTTCCATGTCGATGCCGGCAGGGGATGGGTGGGCGAGCCGAGGCCGAGGATGTACATGATCATCATCTCGTTGTAACCCGACCACCAGCCGCCGCCGAAGCCCTTCTCGGGGGTCCATTCTGTGGTCAACCCCGGGTTGTAATTGCGCATCCACTGCCAGTCGACGCGGCGATAGATCGAATCGGCAAGGGCGCGGATCTCGATATCGGCCGAATCCGCCCCATCGAAATACTCGCGGCTGTAGATGATGCCGGCCAGGAGCAGAGCGCTGTCGATGTCCGAAAGCTCGGTGTAGCCCTCGCGCACGGCGCTGCTCATGTAGAGAAAGTGATAGAATAATCCCTTGTAGCCGATAAAACCCCTGGCATCCCGTCCCTGGGGTTTGTTCCAGAAGGTTTGCAGGGTGGTGAGAACCCGCTGCCTCCCCTGGTCGGCGGGGATCCAGCCGTGGTCGATGCCGATGCAGATGGCGGTGAGGCCGAACCCGACCGAGGCGATGCTGCAGGCGCTGTTGGGGGTGCTGCGGTCCTTGATGAGGCCGTTGCTGCTGTTGGCCTCGTACCAGAAGAAATTGACCGCCGAGCGCTGGAGCAGGTCGAGAAAAGCCGAATCCTCGAGGGCTAGAGCATTCGCCGCACCATGCGCGGAGCCGGCCGGACCCTCTGTCAGTGCGGCCGCCGGCCAGGTTGTGAGGGCCAAAAGGAGTATGATCAGCCAGGATTTCATCAATGCTTCCTCATTTCATGATGACGTGCACCCGGTGTGCGCTGCCCGCCGGAAAGGGCGGCAGCACGCAGGCGCCATCAGGCCGCCGTTCGGGGAAGGAGACGCCATCCACCTCGACGGTGAGCCCGCCTTTTTCCACTCCCCGGGGATTTTCCACTGTGATCTGGTAGACCGCCCCGCGGAAGCGGCGTTCGACCCTGAATCCCTTCCAGTCGGGGGGGAGGCAGGGGTCGATGAGCAGCCCGTCATGGGTGGCGCGCAGGCCGATGATGCCCTCCATGGCGACGCGGAAGAGCCAGGCGGCCGAACCGGTATACCAGCTCCAGCCCCCGCGGCCGAACTGCGGCGAATCCGGGCCGTCGACGTTGCCCGGGGTGACGTAGGGTTCGCTCTGATAGAGCTCGGGCTCGAGGCCGCGCAGGACGGGATTGATGCGGCTGAAGATGGCGTAGGCGCGGGCGCCCCGGCCCAGGAGGGCCTCGGCCAGCACCGCCCAGGTGCCGGCATGGGTGTAGAGCCCGCCGTTTTCACGCCGGCCCGGGGCATAGCGGGTGATGTAGCCGATGTCGGGATCCACGGCGCCATAGGCCGGGGCAAAGAGGAGCGGGCCGTACTCCCGGTCGAGATGCTCCTCGACGGCGGCCATCGCCGCCCCGGCGCGTTCAGGAGAGGCGGTGCCGCCGATGACCGCCCAGGTCTGGGCGTTGAGGTAGATCCGCCCCTGCGCGCAAGAGGCGCTGCCCAGCTTCTCGCCGCTGTCCTTGGTGGCCCGCCAGTACCAGTCCCCGTCCCAACCATGCTCGTTAACGGCAGTACGGAGCGCCTCCGCCTCCGGGGCGCAGAAGGCCAGCTCCTCCGCCAGGCCGGCGGGAGCGGCCAGTTCTGCCCATTCCCGCAGGATACGGTGGAGGAAATGGCCCATCCAGACCGACTCGCCCTTCATGCCGGTGCCAACGGCATTGAGTCCGTCGTTCCAGTCATGGGCGCCGATGAGGGGCAGGCCGCGCGGGCTGCGCCATTCCAGAGCGCGCTTGAGGGCGCGGCGGCAGTGCTCCCAGAGCGGCTGGGGCTGCTTGTCATCGACGAAAGGCAGCCTCTCCTCCAGAAGGGAGAAATCCCCGCTCTCCTTCAGATACTCGGCCGTCACAAAGGGCAGCCAGAGGAGGTTGTCGCTGACGCTGCTGTGCAGTCCTGCATCGGTGAAAGGGTGCCACCAGTGATAGACCGAGCCGTCTTTGAACTGATGGCGGGTGTGAAGGCGGATCTGGGCGGCGGTCTGTTCGGGGGCGAGGGGCAGCCAGATCAGGCTGTCCTGAAGCTGATCGCGGAAGCCGTAGGCCCCGCTCTGCTGGTAATAGGCGGCGCGGGCCCAGAGCCGGCATGAGATCGCCTGGTATTTTAGCCAGGTGTTAAGGAGCAGATCGAAGGCGGGATCGGGGGTCTCGACCTGAAAGGGGGCGAGGCGCTCCTGCCATCCCTTCCTGACCCGCTCCAGCTCATCGCGGGCGGCGCCGGGGCTGCGGTATTTTTGCGTCAGTTCATAGGCCTGAGCGGACGAGTCGGCGGCGCCGAGGACGAAGACTATTTCCTGCTCCTCATCGGGCTGGAGGGTGAGCTGGAGCTGGAGGCTGGCGATGCCGTCGCCCCATTTACCCTGGCTGTTCCGGCAGGAGCCGGCCTGCACTGCGTGGGGCGCAGCCAGATCGCCGAGACGGCCGATAAAGCTCTCCTTGTCGCCCTCATAGCCTGCGACCGGTACGGAGGCGGCGAAAAAGGCGGTCCAGGGCCAGACGACGTTCCAGTGGCGGCCCTGATCGTCGGGCATCTCCCAGAGGCGCTTGCCGGCGAAGAGGATCTGCTCCTCCGGGTCGAAGGCAGTCTCGATGAAGGTCTTGTGAAATTCGCGATGGTTGTCCGGCGCGAAGCCGAGGTTCCACTCGAAGTAGCTGAAGAGGTCGAGTTCGCGCGTCCGGCCGCTGCGGTTGGCGAGGTGGAGGATCCAGATTTCGGCCGGCTCCTTCTCCGCCGCGAAGAGGCTCCAGTCGCAGGCGATCCCCTCGTGGAGGGAGGAGAGCACCGAATAGCCGAGGCCGTGCCGGATGGTGTACTGGCCATTCCTTTTTTTGACCGGCTGGAAAGCGGCCGACCAGATCTCACCCGAGGCGCGGTCGCGGAGGTAGATGAACTTGCCCCAGTCGTCGCGCACGAGGTCCTGGTTCCAGCGGGTGAGGCGGTTAAAGTTGGCGTGCGTCCGCCAGCTGAAACCCCCTCCGGCCTGGGAGACGATCAGGCCATAGTCGCCGTTGGAGATGACATTGACCCAGGGCTTGGGGGTGTCGGGGCGTGTGATGATGTACTCCAGGCCGTCATCACTGAAATGGCCGTAGGGGGTGGCGAATTTCATTGCGGCTGCTGCTCCTGATTCCGTCTTATTCAAGTGCCAGTCCGAGCGTGAAACGCTGGGTGTTTTCCAGACGGCCGTGGTCCGCCCAGGCGTAATCGGCCTGGAAGAGGGCGCCGCCGAGTTCAAAGACGATGCCGGTACCGAGGGTGAGGCCGACCTCCGAGTCCTGCAGCCAGAGATTCTGGTAGCCGGCGCGCAGGGCGAGGGTCTTCATGAAGAGCCACTCGGCGCCCAGGCTGATGCTCTCGGTGTTGTCATTCGGATGAAAGGCGTTGACCGCAAGGTGCAGTTCGTTGCGGTGGCCGATTTTCAGGGGCCAGTCGATGCCGGCGCGGAACATCACCGGCAGGGGGTACTCCTCCACATACATCTGGCCCGGCAGATTGCTGTTATCGCCGTACTTGCCTGGATCCTTGTCGTAAACGATGCGCATGTCGCGGCCCGAGTAGCTGCCGGGCAGGCCGAAATTGGCGATGCTGGCGCCGATGCGGATGCCGGAGCCCGAGAGGGTATAGATGGTGCCCACATTGAAGGTGAAGGTGGAGAGGCTGCTGTGCCAGATGGTCTCCTGCATGAAATTGACCTGGACACCGGCGGTGAAGCGGTCGGTGAGCTGGCGGCCGTAGCCGAGGCCGAAGGCGAAATTATTGACCGAGTATTTCTCGCCCGTGCCCAGGGGCTGATCGACGGTGCGGACGGCGATCTCTCCCGAGTTGAGGGCGGTGGCGCTGAGGTAGAGGTTGCCGACGGCGCCCATTTTGACCGCGGCGGCGACGTAATCATAGGTGATATCCGCCAGCCAGAGGCTGTGGGTGAACTGGACGCCGTAGCCCTTGAAGCTGCCGATGGCGCCGGGATTATAATATGCGGAGAGGAGTTCCTCGGTTGAGGCGACGCCCGCGTTGCCCATGGCTGTGCTGCGGGCGCTGGGCTCGATGAGGAGAAACTGGCCGATGGTTGTGCCGGTCTTGCTCTGGCCATAGAGGGGCCCGAAGGCGCCCGTCACCCCGGCGAGCAGGGCGCAGGGGATGAGCAGGGCCAGAACGCGGCGATGGATTCTCTTGATCTTCATACTCCACCTGTCCCTTATTTGATGATGGCAAATTTGCCGATCTTGCTGCCCAGTTCGGAGTCGACATGGAAGATGTAGAGCCCGGGGGCGACATCGAGATTGTCTTTGGTGCGCAGGTCCCAGGCGATATAGCCCTCGTCGGATCCGTCATGCTCGAGGGTCTGTACCAGCTCCCCGCGGACGGAAAAGATGCGGATGGTGCAGCTCTTCGGCAGGGCGCGGAATTCGATGCGACGTTCGCCGCGGCCCGAAACTGCAAAGCGCTCGGGTTCGAAGCTGGCCGAACCGACATAGGGGTTCGGAACCACATAGGGATCCTGTTTGGACTGGGCCCGGGCGCTGACAGGATCAGTCTTCTGGCCCGCCGTCGAGAAGAGGAAGGCGTCGCCGGCCTCGAGGGGATAGATCAGCCTCATCCAGCAGGTGTCACCCCCCTTTGCCGGGATGATCGGACCGCGGGCGGCCTGGCCGGTGGTGTCGACATCGAGGCGCCAGGTGATCTGGGGTGTCGCCGGTTTTTCGGGCACGAAGGTGGCGATATCGATGAACTCGCCGGCCTGGTTGGGGGTGCCGTCGCGGTCGAGATCGCGGAAGCGGAATTTCAGCCGCATTTCGCCCCCCTGCTCATCGACGGCATGGACGAGGAACTTGGCCGGCCGCGCGGGCAGGCCGATCGCCAGCAGGGAGGTGTCCCGGAAGGTGTCGTAAAAGCTGACGCGGATATCGTGGGGAAAGCCGGGACGGCGCCGGTTGATCGGCTGCTGATACTGATAGGTGGCCTTGAGATGCAGGTTGGTCTGGCTCTCGGGGGTGAAGCCGCTGGCCATGCTGTCAACGACGACGGTTTTGGCGGTGTTTATCACCGGCAGCAGGCCGAGCCCGACCTGGCCGATACCCTGGCCGTCCATGTCGTAGCCGTTGCGGAAGATGATCTTGCGCGTTGTGCTGTCCATGAGGTCATAATTAACGGCGCGCACGCAGTCGGGCGAGGGCGAGTGGAAGCTGAGCACAAATTGGTGGCCGTCGGGCACCAGATTGGAGTTGACCACATCGATGCGAATATCGCCGGTTCCTCGACCCTGGAGCTGGGTCACCTCCGAGGCTGACGCCTGGGTAAAGCCGAAGGTGCGCGGATTGGGACGGACCGAAACGACGTTCTTGGGCAGGATGGTGCCGCCGCGCGGGGTGCGCGAGACCGCGATGGCGTTTTCCGAGGGATAATAGCCGAGAGAATCGCTGCCGTGATCGAAGGCGGTGACGGCGTAATAATACTCCTGGCCGTTGGTCACTGTGGTGTCGGTCCAGCTGTGGGCCAGGCCGGTATCCTCGCCGAGGTAGTAGGCGACCCCCTCAACGACCTGGGAGGAGAAGCCGCGGCGGCCGTTGATCATATCGAACTGCTTGATCGGCACGCCGTTGCCCATCGGGCCGGTGCCGCGTCCGGTGGTGATGAGTTTGGGGTCGCGGAACTCGGGATCGGTGGAGCGGTAGATGCGGTAGCCCTCGAAATCGTTCTCGAGGCTGACCGGATCGATGCCGCGTTCGGCGGCATCATCCCAGGAGAGGCGCACCCAGCCGTCGCCGGTTTCAGCGGTCAGTTTTGGCATCGGGGGCGGTACGGCGAACTGATAGTTGGCGTTGTAGATCATCTGCACGGTCTTGACCGTGGAGCGCAGCTCGTAGAGGTCGGCGCCGTAGGAGAGAGCGAGGCTGAAGCGTTCGGTCTGACCGGCCTTGAGGATAAAGGGGCCGGAGGCGAAGAGAAAGCCGATGTTGTAGTTGAGAAAGACGGCCGAATCGAAGCGCGCTCCCACATTGGGATTGGTGAAGCGCTCGAAGAGGCGGCGCGGCCACTCCTTGCCGTCATCGAAGAAGACGATGTTTTCGACCTCCTTGTTGGGGTTGCCCTGGCCGGCGACGATGCGGTTCATCTGGAAGCCGGTGAGGCCGATCTGGTCCGATTCCTGGAGGTCGGTGCGATCAAAGTTGGGCTCGCCAAGGGTGGGGATGCCGTCGCCCTCGCCGGTGTCGTTGGTGCCGAAGACGCCGTCGGCGCCGGTGTCGTTGAGTTCGGCCACCCAGTCCATGTCCTCGTCGCCGGTCCACCAGGTTGAGGCGCGCCAGGCCGGGCGGCTGGCGATGGTGCCGATGGCGCGGGTGAACCTGTCGATATCGTAATGGGCCTGAAGCCAGGCCATGATGGCATCGGTCGAGGTGATCTGCTCGCCGGGGCCACCGTCACGGCGTTCGTCAATAATGCCATCCTCATCGTCATCAATGCCGTTGAAGCGGTTGCCCGGGGTCTCCAGATAGGCATAGCCGAGATAGCCGGTGGTGCCGCAGTTGCTGAGCAGGTTGCGGCCATGGCCGTATTTATCCCAGGTGTAGACCAGGTTGAGGCCGAAGGATTTGTCGAAATAGGCATTGTCGTCATCGGACTCGTAGATACCGTCGCAGGAGAGGGCGGAACCGCCGACTCCGGAGTCCATGTACATGCCGAAAATGATATTGTCGTTATAATCTGTGGTGCCTTCGTTGGTGATGTCGTAATGCCAGAAGATGACGTTGCCGGCCTGGGGATTGGCCCACTGGAAGCCGCGCACCTCGATGCGGAGGCCGAGGCCGCGGCGGGTGCGGTCGCGGCTGTCGGGATAAAAGTCGAAGGCGTCGTAAAAGTCGTCATCCATCACCGTATAGGACTCCTGGTCAGCGGCGGGCTTTTTGCCGAAATAACCGTTCCAGGCGGCCTGGCTGGGGTCATCGAGCTCGGGATCCTCGTTCTCGTCGACCCAGCCTGGATCGTCGGGATCGTTAAGCTTGTCGGGCCAGAAGCTCGGCCAGGTGCGGGGATCGCTGCTGATCGCCGGCGAGCGCCCCTTGTTGATCGAGGGATCGGCCTGGAAATAGCCGGGGCGCGGCTCGAAGCGCATCACCTTGTTGCGGGTCGGACTGGTGCCCTGGCGCTCGCGGTAGCCGGTCTCCATGATATAGATGTCCCGCCCCCTGCCGTCCTTGACCTTGGCGAGGATGAAGGGCGTGGTGCCGTCGCTGTAGTTCATGCCGCTGCCCTTGGGCACCTCCATGGAATGCCAGACGCTGAGGTCGACCCCGCCAGGATCATCGGGGTAGCCGCCGACCATGCCGTAATTGTAGAACATGGTACGGATGTTGGCGGCATCGTGATAGCCGATGCGCTCGGCGTCGATGCTGCCGCGCTGTTCAGGGGGGACCACCGGCTGGAGCTGCTGGGCCGGCGCGCTTGCGCTGATCAGGGCGGCGGTGACGATTATTTTCCAACGCATAGGATCATTCTCCACAGTTTCACAACGAGCCGAAGGTAAAGCCGATCTCCACACGGCGCGGAGCATAATAGCGGCCGGGATTGGCGAGGGTCGCGCGCTGGCCGACGGGATTGAGCGAATAGTCGGGGCTGCCGGTGTCGTCGAAGACGAAACCGTTGACGAAGCGGGCGTCGAGCAGATTGATCACCCGGGCGAAGAGGCTGGCGCGCAGGCCGCTGAATTTGAAATACTTCTCGGCGCGCAAATCGACCCGCAGCCCGGTCGGCTTGCGCCCGGAATTGGTCTCGAGGCCGCCGCCGAAGCCGGCGCTGAGAGCGGGGGTGTAGGGCTGGCCGCTGCCGTAGCGGACGATGGTGCTGAAGGCGAACTGGTTGGGGCTCTCGACGGTCACCGTCGCATTGAGGGTGTTGCGCTGGTCCCAGCTCAGGGGAATCTGCCTTGGCCGCGGATCCTCGCCTGCCGAGGCGCGGGTGGCGGTCTCGCGCGGGTCGCTGGCGTTGCCCATCGCCCGCTGCCAGGTATAGTCGACCATCGTGCTGACCATGCCGATGCGGCGCTGGTCGAGGGCGATGGTGTAGCCGAGCACATTGCCGAAATCGATGTTGGTCAGCCGGGCATATTCGGCCGCGGCGTAGGTCGAGACGAATTCGACGCCGAGCAGGTCGCGGATATCCTTGTAAAAGATGCTGACATCGAGGCCGAGGAGGCTGCCGATCGCCTGCTTGTAGCCGAACTCGTACTGTACCGTGCGCTCGGGCTTGATGTCCGGATTGCCGAGCACCCCGTAGCTGATTCCTCCCGCCTGCAGGTCATCGAGGATGGCATAATCCGAATTGGAAAAGATCTGCCCCAGGGCCGGCATCTGGTAGAAATGGCCATAGGCAAAAAAGAGCGAGGCGCTGGTGGTGACGGGATAGGAGATGCCCAGGCGCGGTGAAAGCGAGATCTTGGCCTCGGTATCCTTCGCCACCGAGAGGGGGGCGCCGGCAATGGTGTTGGCCGGATTGGCCAGGTCGCTGGGCAGGGTGGAACGGGCGTCGAAATATTCGAGGCGGGCGCCGGCGCGGACGACCAGATCCCGCCATTCGATCTGGTCCTGGCCGTAAGCGACCATCGCAACCGGATTATAGACGGCGATGCCGGGATAGTCGGGGGGCTCATCGATGTGGCGCACCAGCAGGGTGCCGCCGGTGTTGACCAGATAGCCGGGCGAGCCGAACTTGAGTTCCGATTTCTGCAGCTCGATGCCGAATTTGAGCTGGTGGCTGCGGCTGACCTGGCTGGTCAGGGCGCTTTTCAGGACCAGGGTGTTGGTCTGCTGCTTGAAGCGGCCCAGCTCCACCCCCTGAATACTCGCGCCGTCCTCGTAATTGCTGTCTCCCATCGAGGGACCGGCAGAGTCATAGCGCGCGTCGTAGAAATCTTCAAAAGCATAGTCGGTATAGTTAAAGTAATTCTGACGCAGGCTGATATTGTAAAAGGTTTTTGGCGAGAGGGTGTGGTTGAGATCGATGCCGTGGACGATGGAGAAGGTCTGCTGCTCGGCGCGGCCGTCGGGATTGAAGCGCATACCGTAGTTGTAGCGCTTGCCGGCGATCTGGTTGGCGATCGCCTGGTACTCCAGGGTGAGATTCTTCAGGGAGCGGTTGGTCAGCTTGGCCAGGCCGGACCATTCCCGTGAGGTGTCGAGGGGGAACTCCTTGTTGTCACCGCCCGGGGTATAGATCTTGTTCTCGAAGTTGGCGCGGTCGGTTGGCAGAAAGCGGCGCTCGCCATAGACATAACCGTCATTGGCATAACGGCGGCCGCTGAAAATGAAATAAGTCCTGGGCAGCAGGGGCAGCGGGCCGCTCAGACTGGCCTGATAGTTCTGGATCGAGAGGGGTCGGAATTTGTCCGGCGCGTTGCGCCGGTCGCCGCTGGTGTAAAGATAGTCGCTGGTATAGGCTTCGCCGCTGACGGCGAACTGGTCGGTGCCGCTCTTGAGCACGACATTAACCACGCCGCTCATCGCCTGGCCGTACTCGGCATCGAAGGTGCCGCTGATGACCTGGACCTCCTGGAGCAGGCTGCGGTCGATGCGCAGGGTCGAGGAGTTGTCGTAGCTGTTGTTGACGCTGACACCGTTGATCTGGTACTGCACTTCGCCGGTGCGGCCGCCGCGGAAGTGGCCGTCCACCACGCCGGCTTGAAGATCGACGACTTCCTGCAAATCCTGCACCGGCATGATGGCAATGGCGTCACTGGTGACGGTGGCGACCGAACTGGTCAGGTTGGTCTCGACGATCGGCCGCTGCGCCACCACCTGGACGGTTTCGCCCTCGATCACACTCTGTTCGAGCTGCACATCCTGGGTGGTGGTGTGATCCGTGGTAACCAGGATCTGGCTGACCGTCATGGTTTTGTAGCCGATGAAGGCATAGCGGACCTGGTAGCGTCCGGGGGGGATATTGAGGATGGTGTAATAGCCCTCCATATCGCTGACAGCCCCCAACTGCGTCCCGACGAGGATGATATTGGCTCCAGGCAGGGGCTGTTTGGCTCTGTCGGTGACACGCCCGGCCAGTTTGCCGGTCGTGCCGGCAAAGGCGGTGGCCGCCGCGATCCAGATGAGCACCATCATCCACATGCCGCGCTGAAGGGCGCCGGCCGCATGCGGGCGGCGCACCCTGAGATCATTACCGCGCATAGCCTTCCTTTCGTGAATGTGTGACCAACCTCGATGCTGGAAACCGGAAGAGAGGGCCGGGAGGCCCCGGCCCCCTCTGTTCAGGCTGTACAACGGATGGAGAGGACTACTTGATCACCAGCATTTTGCCCACGCTGGTGCGGAGGGTCTTTTTCGCTTTGGCGCTGACCATCTCGAGGCGGTAGAAGTAGACGCCCGAGCCGATGCGGGTGGCATCGAAGCTTACCTCCTGCATGCCCGCGCTCTGGCGTCCGAGCACCTGGCGGCTCACCAGACGGCCGAGGAGATCGTAGACCTGCAGGGTCACCGCGGCCTCTTCCGGCATGGCGAACTGGATGGTCGTGGTCGGGTTGAAGGGATTGGGATAGTTGCCGATCAGTGCGAACTCCTTCGGCAGCTGGCTGGCTGGATCGATCTTGACGCCGGTGAGTTTGGTGTTCGGATCGAGCAGCGCCCAGGCCGGACCGGCGGGCCAGTCGGATTCGCGCATGAACCAGACGCGCTGGCCATAGTTGTCAGCCGTGTTGGGGAAGGTATCGCCATCAAAGAGACACGCGCTGATGAAGAGGACACCGTCACCGAGGTCGGCGGGATAGCCCAGGGCAGTCAGGTCAATCCCCATCTCGATATGGTAACCGACGTCGATGTCGTTGACGTCATTGATGGTCGAGCCGGGCTTGAGTTCAAAGCCTACCCAGGCTTTGCCCTCGTTGAACAGGGTCTCAAGAAAATCCATAACCACCGGACCGGTGGGGCCGATGCGCATGGTGAGATTGCGGCGGACCAGAACACTCTCGCCATCACGTGCCGCGCGGTCGTTGATGATAATCCGCAGACCGTCCCACATGTCATAGGTTTCCAGACCGGAGACCGACTGGTCACGGACATCGGCGGCGATATAGAGCATATGACCCTTGAAGAACCATTTCAGGGTAGCGTCAGCCGGGTCGAGGACTGGAGCCCGTTTGCCGTCGATCTCGGGCTGCCACTGGCCGGAGCGCCAGGGGCCGATGCCGGGATAGGAGGCGCGCAGGGCATCATCGCCGAAACGCAAGTCGAGGCCGGGGGCCTTGGCCCAGGCTGCATCATCAAAGCTGCCATCCACAGTCGGATCTGCGAAATCGACGCCGTTGGGGATGATCAGATCAGGGCCGATGACCGGAAGCGCGCCGCTGTTGACGGTGACCGATGGATCGACATGAAGCTGCGCAATGGCATAGGCGGAGTTGTTGCTCCAGGGTCCCTGCCACCAGACGCGGTTGCTGGAGAACTTGTCCTCGTTGATCGGCCAGAACC
>ERZ795056.577-NODE-577-length-45726-cov-5.427865_pt1 | contig 45726 bp, 34 predicted proteins | sample MGYA00375140_ERZ795056 | MGnify/ENA primary metagenome ERZ795056 (study PRJEB30185, sample SAMN05720227) | activated sludge metagenome | isolation source: Anaerobic digester | place: USA | collected 2015-03-09 ...
GGTGGCGGCATCGGTGTCCTGCTCGAATTTCAAAAAGAAAGAAGAGCCGGCGCCGCCGGTGATCCGTTACATGAACCTGAAAGCGGTCTATGGTTTTTCCCTCAACCGGAACCGTGACGCACTTGACGTGAAAAAAAAGCTGGATGAGAAGCTTGCCCGCATGAAGGAGGTCCGGGGCGGCCTCAACGAGCCGGCGACCGACCACGTGGCCCTGCTGGATGAGTACCGCGGGCTTGATGCGGAGCTGTCCGCGCTCAGGGGACGATCCAGGTATTACAAGACAAAGCTGCTGGGGCAGATCGACCGCGCCGTGAAGAACGTGGCGAAGAACCTCAAGGCCGACTTCATATACAATATCGGCGACGAGCTGATATATGCGAAGAAGGAGTATGATGTTACGGAAGAAATCATGCGGGAAATCATCCGGCTGGAAGAGCGGAGCGCGCCCGAGTCGCGGTAATGTCCCCGGCCCGGCCGCGGGCGCACGGATCCTCGGGCTCTTGTCACTCTGTGCTCTCCTGGCGCTGCAGCCTGCGTGCGTCAGCAAGGAGAGGCGGATCAAGCGGGCCTTCGACGGCTTCAACGGAAAATATGTCGTTTTTATCAGCAAAACGAAGTTCCTCCTGGAAGTGTATAACCGGAACCTGGAGCCGGTGGCCGGATACCGGATAGCATACGGCTCGAACACCGACCGGAAGCCCAAGCTGCATGAATCGGACAACCGCACCCCGGAGGGCCTCTACCGCGTCAACGAGATCCTTAGCATGGATGCGGACAGGAAATCCTCTTCTTACAAGACGCTTAAAAAGATGAACAAGAAGTTTTTCAGGGCCCGCGACGGACACAGCAAGTACGGCGCCCCGAGCGTGGACCTGGGCGATAACGCGTACGGCCCCCGCTTTTTCGGGCTCGACTACCCGAACGCCGCGGACCGGAAGCGCTACCGGAAGGCTCTTCAGTCGGGTCTGGTGCCTCTTACATCAAGCGGCACGCCGCTGGGTATCGGGTGGGGCATCGGTATTCACGGCAACAATGACGAGAAATCAGTCGGGAACCTTTCTTCCAACGGCTGTATCAGGATGTACAATAACGACATCGTGGAGTTCGAGCAGTATGTGCAGATGGGCACCCCGGTGATACTTTCGCCGGATTGAGGGGCTGCGGGGAGCCCCCGGCGTCGTGCCGGCACCCCATATTTTTTATGTTGACATAATTCCCGCCGCTGATGAATACTGTCGCTGATTTTTTTAATGGAGGAACATCGTGCTACAATTAACTGGCATAGCATACGCCGCTGGCGAGACAGCTCCCCCGGCTGGACAGGGGGGGATCCAGGGAATTCTTGGAAATTACAGTTTTATCATTCTGATGGTTGCGACCATCGGTATATTCTATTTTCTCCTGATTCGCCCCCAGAAGAAGAAGGAGAAGGAGCGCACCGAGATGATCGCCGCCCTGCAGAAGGGAGACAAGGTCATGACAGCGGGCGGCATGTACGGAGTGATTGACGGTTTCAAGGAAGGCGATATCGTCATAGTGAAAATAGCCGGCAACACCAAGGTCGAGTTCAACAAAAGCGCAATCCAGACAAAGGTCAAATAGACCGGCCATGAGAAGGCACACACTGCATCTGCTGCTGGTCCTCGCGCTGCCGGCCTGGCTGCTGGCGGCGGCCGTGGCGCAGGAGGGCGGAGGCACGGGATCGAATCCGGACGCTTCCGCCACCGAGAGCCGCGGCGGCGCGGAAGGAGCATCGCCGGATACGGCACCCGCCGGCAAGGACGGGACGGTCGCGCCGGACCGCGGGGACGCGACGGCGGTTAAAACCGACAGGCAGGCTGACCGGAAAAAGAAAGCGGTGCGCAAGCCGGCCGCGGCCGAGGAAAAGCAGAAGGACGCACCGGTTGAGGAAGCGGCGGATGACGGGATCGGGGAAAACCTGCTCCTCATCGATCATGAAAAAATAAAATACGACCGCATCCCCGGTATCACCATCAAGGCCGAGGACCAGGGAGCGGATTCGATCGTCAATATTCCCGATGACAGGATCGGCGGAGAGAACAAGAAGGAAAAAGAGAGCGCCGGCATTTTCGGAAAGAACACCAGGGCGATAGCCGGATGGGGCATCGTAATACTGATCTTCATCCTGTTCGTCATATACTCAAAAACAAGATCACGAAAATCGAAGAGAAGGGTCGTACGGACCGTTCCGAAACGATAACGAGTGCAGGGGACATCCATGACCAGGGGAATGATATATAAACTCATATTTATCCTGCTGCTTATTGCTTTTTCAATCGTGCTGATTCTTCCGACGTTCGGTGAAAAAACGATGAGCATAACCATGAACGCCGACGCCACGGCCGAGCAGGTCGATGCCGTCAAGAGGAAATTTCCCGCGGTTACATACGAGATGGCGCAGAAGGACTCCGTTATAACGGTAACGGCCGGGGGCCGCAACATCACCGATGCCGTCATGAATGATGTCAGGTCGTTTCCCGGCGTTAAAGATGCCGTCATCCGGAAGCACTGGGCCGAAGACATGGTCATGGCCAAGAAGATCAACCTCGGTCTTGACCTCCAGGGCGGCATGAACCTGGTCATGCAGGCCGATTTCAAGAGGATCGAAAGCAGGTCCGCGGACAATAAAAAGCTTACCGAGAAGGACAAGACCGACCTGACCCAGCAGGCTCTGGAGCTGATCCGGAACCGTATCGACAAGTTCGGCGTTGCCGAGCCGTCGATACGCCCGCGGGGCGTGGACGCAATCGAGATACAGCTCCCGGGTGTCAAGGACCCCAAGGCGGTAAAGAAGGCTATCGGAACGACCGGCCGGGTCGAATACCGGCTTGTTGACGACGAATGGACCGGCAAGGCGGGCGAGTGGCTGAGGGCCAATTACAAGGGTGCGGCCCTGCCCGATGACGCGGGGACCCAGGACAGGCTCCTTGCCGACATGACGGCGGGCCTGCAGCTTCCAAAGGACCGCGAGCTGCTGTACTACTGGGACCGTAAAAAAGACACGAACAAAATTATACCCACGTATCCGATCGTCCTCTTCCGGGAAGTCGCGATCGCGGGTAACGACATAAGCAAGGCATGGATCGGACAGGACGAATACGGCGGACTGGCGGTCCATTTCACGACCACGGCGGACGGCGCGACGAAGTTCGCCGACGTCACGGCAAAGAAAAACTGGGGCAAGAAGCTGGCGATCGTCATCGACGAGAAGGTGCGGAGCGCGCCGCGGCTCAACGTCCAGATCACGAGCGGCCAGGCGATGATCAACGGCAACTTCACCTACGAAGAGGTCAACACCCTCACGCGGATCATCAAGGAAGGCGCGCTGCCGGTCGACCTGAATATTATCGAGGAGCGGACCGTCGGACCATCGCTCGGCCAGGACTCGATCGATTCCGGCATCAAGGCTGCGCTCCTGGGGATCGCCGCGGTCGTCATTCTCATGGCGATGTATTACAAGCTTGCGGGCGTCATAGCGGGCCTGGGGCTCGTGCTGAACACGATCTTCCAGATCGCGATACTGTCGTGGCTGGGCTTCACTCTGACCCTGCCCGGTATCGCGGGCATCATCCTTTCCGTCGGTATGGCGGTCGACGCGAACGTCCTCATTTACGAGCGCATGAAGGAAGAGCTGTGCAGCGGCAAGTCCGTGCGGATGGCCGTAAGCCTCGGGTTCGACCGGGCGTTCTGGGCCATCTTCGACGGCAACCTGACGACGCTGATATCGGCGTTCGTGCTGGCGCAATTCGGCACCGGACCCATCAAGGGTTTTGCGGTGACCCTCACCATCGGTCTTCTGGCAAGCATGTTCGTCGCGCTGTATATCACGCGGTACGTGTACGAACTCATTTCTCTGAACAAGAAAATTAAAAGGCTCAGCATTTAAGGGGGCTCAGGTTGAAAGAGCGGGTAGTTCCATTCATCAAATACAGATTCTTCGCGTACGCGCTGTCTCTCGGGCTGATCGTTGTTTTCTCAATCATGACGGTTACGCGGGGCGGTATCAGAATGGGTGTCGATTTCGTCGGCGGCCAGAAGATTATTGCCAGGTTCGAGAAGGGCGTTAACGAGGAGCTTATTCGCAAGGCCCTCACCGCATTCAGCCCCACCGTCCAGCAGATCGGCGAGGCGGAGCATAACGAATACATCATACAAACGAAAATCAGCAGCGAATCGCTGACGGAAATCCAGGACGGCCTTACGGCACTCGCCGGAAAGACGATCCCCGGCATGCAGATACTGAACCAGAGGGCGGTGCTCATGTCGTCCAGGGACGCGGTCGATGAAGCGGCGGCGAACGCCCTGATTGCTCCCACAAACGCGGTATTCCGGAAAATCGGCGATCCCGCGAAGAACATCTACGCGATCTACCCCCGCGAGTCCGCGGACAAGAAGCAACCAAGATACAATCCCGATACGGCCGTGAACAACCTCCGCGGCGCGCACGAGAACCTCGACATCCTGAAGGGCGTCGCCCTGTTTGCGGTGTTCAACAAGCCGGTCGACGGAAAGATGCTCGCCGACTCGCTCTCCACTCTGCACGCCTCCTCGGCCCAGGCCGTATACGGCGAGAAGCAGGGAGCGCTGCTGTACAAGATCGCCGTCGACGAGTCCGACCGGATCAGGGCGGAGCTGGAGAAAAACTTCAAGAATTCCCAGGTCATGAGCGTTGAGAACGTCGGCCCGGCCGTCGGCGATTTTTTAAAGAAGTCGGCCCTCAAGCTTATCCTGGTGTCAATCCTCCTGATGACGATATACCTGGCGTACCGGTTCGAGTTCCGCTACTCCGTCGGCGCAATGGTGGCGGTTCTCCATGACGTATTCCTGGCGTTCATCTTCTGCGGCGCGGCCGGCGTGGAGATCAACATCCCGGTCATCGCGGCCCTTCTTACCATTTTCGGTTATTCGGTCAATGACACGATCGTCATCTTCGACCGTATCCGCGAGACCTCCCAGATAGAAACGAAGATCTCATTCGTGGAAATTGTTAACAAGGCGGTCACGTTCACCATGTCCCGGACGATTCTGACGTCGTACCTGACGCTCCTCACGGTTTTCGCCCTCTTCTTCCTCGGGGGTGAGGGGATTTCGGATTTCGCCATGGTGCTGCTGTTCGGCATGATCGTCGGCGTGTATTCAACCGTGTATATCGCGTCCCCGGTCGTGATCTCGTGGGAAAAGCTGATGGCCAGGATACGGTCCTGACCGTCGGTACCGCACAGGCCGGCCTTCACGGCAGGAGGCGGTTCGAGTGAAGAACACCATCCTTTTTTATCTCCTCTGCATGTTCCTCTGGCAGGCGGCGCCCGCGACTGCCGACGAATTCGGCCCGGACCGCCTCCTGGGCTTCACGCGCAGCCTGATCGGCAGGCAGGAATATTACCGCGCCCTGGTCGAGCTGAAGCGCCTTGATTCGTACCATCCCGGATACCTGAGCCCTGTCGCCTTCCATGTGACCGAGCTCTATCTCCTTTCCAGGGGAAAACAGTACGCGGACATACTGAGCCGGAAGATGCCGGCAGGCGACGCCAGCCTCGCTGCCGCGGACCTGGTATTCAAGTGCGACGCCGCTATCGGCGCCTCCAATTTTGCCGGGCTCGACACGCTCGTAGCCGGGTGGCAGTCCGGTGCAGACCCCTATTTTGACGGGCTGGTGAAAAAGAGACGTCTTTATTCAAGCCTCGTGTCGGGACGGTACGGCGCGGCGGGCGGGATTTGCGGCCCTCCCGAGGCGCCCGATTACGGCGCCTGCCGCGAGTTGATCGCACTGGCGCAGCGGGATTCCGCGGGCGCGAGGAAGCCGTGGCTCGCCGTGGTGCTCGGGCTGGTGCCGGGCGCCGGGTATTTGTACTCGGGCGAGATAGCCACGGGAGTATTTGCATTTCTGCTGATCGCGGCGGACGCGGTCCTGACCTATTTTGCGTTCCGGACGCGCAACGACGTCATCGGCTATTTTACCGGCATCGTCGGCGGGCTGTTCTACGCCGGCAGCATGGCCGGCGGCTATTTCGCCGCGCGGCGCTACAACATGAAGCGCTTCGAGACCGGCCGCGCATCGCTGTCGTCTGCAATGAAGCTTGATGGCGACCGGGAGGAATTGTTCAACAGGTACGGTATCGGGAGAGATGAAAAGCGCTAATCGTCACATGGAAACCGCGCTGAAGATAGCTTTCAGGCATATGGGCCGGACATCACCGAACCCGCCGGTGGGAGCGGTCATCGTGAAGGACGGCGCCGTCATCGCGTCGGGCGGAACGGGTCCCTGCGGATCCTGCCATGCCGAGATTGACGCTCTGGCCGCGGCTGGCAGCGCGAGCTCCGGCGCCGAGATGTACGTGTCCCTGGAACCCTGCAGCCATTTCGGCAGGACGCCCCCCTGCGTCGAGGCGATCATCCGGGCCGGGATCAGGCGGGTCCATATACCCGCCCTGGATCCAAACCCCCTGGTCTCCGGGAAGGGGGTCGCGGGCCTGAAAGCCGCCGGCATCGACGTGGTGTTTGTCGAAGAGCTGGCCGAACAGGCCGTGGACCTGATACGGCCCTTCAAGAAATATATCCTGCGCAACCGTCCCTTCGTGCTCAGCAAGAGCGCGGTGACGCTCGACGGCCGCATCGCGGCCAGGGGCGGAGATTCGCGCTGGATATCGTCGGAGCACTCGCGCTACCTGGTGCACAAGCTCAGGGCCAAGGTCGATGCGGTCATCGTGGGGAAGACGACCTTCACCCACGACAACCCGGCGCTCAACGTGCGCCTCGGCTCGTTTGGCGCCGAAGTCCCCGCGTACTTCAGGAACCGGGAGCCGGCGCTTGGCGGACGGAACAATTTTCTGCTTCACGCGCTCCTGACCGAGGAGATCGTCGAGCCGGGCGCCCCGTTGCGCGTTGTGATCGGACTGCCCCGGGAGATCGACCCGTCGAGCGCACTGTTCGCGGACGGCAATTATCTTTTTTTCGAGCGGCGCGAGGCGGCGGACCGGATTGTGCGCGAGGGCGGGAAGATCGGCGGGATCAACCTGCACCTGGTCGACGCGGCTTCTTCCCGCGAGGAAATCGCGGCGGTCCAGGAGGAGCTGCACCGGCGCGGCATCATGTTCGTCCTGCTGGAAGGGGGCGGAAGGCTGGCCGGATCGTTCCTGGATGCGGGCGAGATCGACCAGTTCCTGTACATCATCACGCCGAAGATAGCGGGTGACGGCGTGCCGTCGCTGGCGGCGACCGGTGTGGACGCCATTCGCGACGCCCTGGTCCTCAGGGACGTGACGACGGTGCAGGTGCTCGACGACCTGATATACTGCGGGTACCGGGAACCCTATCATTTCGAGATGCTCTGAGGAGGGCGGTATGTTTACCGGGCTAATTGAGGAAATCGGGCGCGTTGCCCGCGTGCAAAGGGCCGGGGACGGCCTTAACCTGGTGATAGAGGCGGCGCTGGTCCTCGAGGGGACCCGCACAGGCGATTCCATCTGCATCAACGGTGCCTGCCAGACCGTGACGGCCATGGATGCCCGCACGTTCACCGTGTTCGCCTCGGGCGTTACCGCGGCGGTGACCACGCTCGGCGGGTTCGCGCCGGGACGGCGGGTGAACCTTGAGCGGGCCATGACGCCTGCGTCCCGTTTCGGCGGGCATTTCGTCCAGGGTCACGTGGACGGGCGGGGAAGCGTCGCGTCGATCGACCGGGACCGGATGGGCATGGGCGTGACGGTTTCCGCCGGACCGGAGCTGCGCCGCTACATCGTGGAAAAGGGCTCGATCGCCGTTGACGGCGTATCGCTCACCGTCGTATCACTCACTCCCGCCGGCTTCACTCTCTACATTATCCCCGGGACTCTTAACGGCACCGTCATTCCCGAATGGAGGGCCGGCGACAGCGTGAACATAGAGACGGATATTCTCGCCAAGTACGTGGAACGGATGCTCGATGCGCGCGGGCAGGGCGGCGTAACGGACGGGGGAGGGCTGATGACCAAGCTTGCCGAAGGCGGGTTCGTCTAGGCCGCAGAGGAGCCGCAGCTCAGATACCGGCGCCGGGGAAGCTCTTCCGTGCTTCGTCCAGTGTGAGAATGCGGAAGAACTTGTCGAGGAACGCGGTCTTGAATACCTTCGTAATCGCGTCCTGCATGTCGTACAGGACGAGGTCGATACCCTGGTTGCGGGCGGTGTTCATCAATAAAATGAGCGACCCGATGCCGGATGAATCTATGAATTCCACTTTTGAGCAGCAGAGCAGTATCGCTTTCATGCCGGTGTGCATCAGCGGGGCCGTCTTCGTCCTGAAATGGAGCACGTCCTCGATGGTGAATTTGCCATCCAGGGTGACCACCGCAGTGGTTTCGGCGGGCATGTTGACCGTGATTAGCATTGCCTAGCGCAGCCGGTCCCAGAGATTCCGTTCCTCGATGATCCCGAAAAATTTTTTTTCGAATGAATCCACTTCGCGGTAGTTCGGGGTCTCGGGATTTCCCCTGAAGAGTACCGCGTATTTTCCGATATATTTCACTGCGTCGACCATGCTGTTGTTCTTGATCGCCTTCAGTATCTCATGGTAAATGATGACGGCGGCGGAGTCCATCACCTCTTTGCGGAACGACTTGTACTTGATGTCAAGCCGGTCTATGGTGCCGTCGGCCGCGTAGTGCCTGTTCGGCATCGACGGGTCCGAGAATTTCAGGAGGTAGACAATGACGGCACGCTTGATCTCCGCCAGGTTCCCTTCGCCGGCGATCTTGCGTATTGCCTCCAGCGCCGCACCGGACTGCTCGTCCTTCAGCCGGTTCTCCTCCTCCTGGCCCTCGTGCGCCCGGATGAGCTTTTCGACCTCGACCTCGTCCACCTCGGATATTTCGTGCTCGAACTTCCGGTTCATCCGGACGAACTCCCTGTCGGAGTAGGTCTTGAAGCCGTCTTTCAGGAGGTTGACGAACTCGATCGCCTCGTCGGAGGCGGTGACCCGCGGCTGGTCCTTCATGGATTTGAGGAAGCCGATGGACAGGTTCCCGGGGATGGAGAGGTCGAACTGGTCGGGGGCCACGGATTTAACAAGCGACATCTTGTAAAGGAGGGGAATTTTCTTGCTGCCGCTTTTACTGGCCTGCTCGAGCAGCGATATCAGCTTCTCCATCGGCTCGGCCGGAACCGCGGGAGACCACCGGGTGAGGGGGGTGACCAGGTACTCGTGATACACGTTACGCCCGTGCTTTGCGAGGCTCTGGATTATCCTCGTGTAATTGTCGATCAGCGGAGAACGGATGGTGGTGATATTATCTCTCATTTAATTGAATGATAACGGTGCCCGGCCGGGTGTCAAAATATTTTTTACCCGAGATCGAATATTTTTTCCAGGTTGACCGAGCCGGGGGCTATCGGAAGGGCGAGCAGCTTCCGCTTGAGATGCGAGGAGAGGTAGATTGCGTGTACCACTTCCAGGGCGTTGTACCCGTCCTGGCCGGTCGAGGCGATTGGCCCCCCCCGTCCCGAGCGGGCCCTTTTTACCTCCAGGTAAAGCTCCCTGAAGCAGTTATTTCTCCTGAACGAGGGGAAACGCGCCTCGACGAGGTCGCGAAAACCGGCATAGAAGCGCGACGGGCGGGCGGTATAGAGCCGCTCGTACCCGTTGCCGATCACGATCTTTCCCCGGGTGCCCGATATCTCGAGCTCGAAAACGAAGTACTCCCGGGACCCGCCGGCCTCAAGGAAGATGTCCACCCCGCCCTCCGTCGTGAGCCAGGCGCAGGCCCCGTCCTCAAAACCGCTCCGGCGTCCGGGGCGCCGGAATTCACCCTGCACCGTGGTTATCTCGCCAAAAAGATAACGGAGCATGTCCACCAGGTGCGTCCCGTCATGGAGAAGCGGGCCGCCGCCCTGGTCCGCGGAAGACCTGCCCCGGTGCCCGCCGGTGAGGATCGAGCCGTGGACGGAGCGAACCTCGCCGATGGCGCCGCGGCCGATCAACTCCCGGATCTTCCGGTAGCGGCTGTCGTACCGCCGCTCGTGGTTGATGATGAGCGTTGTGCCGCGCTTTTCGCATTCGGCGATGATCCGCCGGCAGTCACCGAGCGACGCGGCCATCGGCTTTTCCAGGACGATGACGCGCACCCCGCGGCGGGCCGCCTCGATCGCGATCGGCGCGTGGGTCTCGGTCCATGAGGCAATGATGACGGTCCCGGGCCGCGCACCCGCCAGGAGCTCGCGGTAGTCCGCGATCCTGTTTTCAGGCGGGATGCCGGCGTCGGCGCCGAACCGGTTCAGGCGCTCGCGATTGATGTCGCATGCATGGGTGACCGTTATACCGGCGGCCGAGGCGCCGCCGTAGTGCGTGCAGGGTTTGTAACGGAGCGGGTCCCCTTCAAGCAGGCACCCGATCCGTCCGCAGCCGATGAGCGCCGTGGTCATAGGATGGGCAGGTATTCCTGGATTTCGTAATCGGTGATGTACCGGTTGTAGCGGTCCAGCTCAAGACGCTTGTTGTCGATGAACCTCGTGAACGTGGGCTCGCCGAGCGTATCCTTCATGAGGGGGCTCGCCTCGAAGTAGGAAAGCGCCTCCTGCAGATGAGCGGGCAGGTACGGAACATCGGGCCCCAGCGGGCTTTTGCCGTCCAGGTCTTCCACCGGGTCGCCGAGCTGGTACTTCTCGTCGATCCCCTTGAGGCCGGCGGCCAGGACCGCGGAAAAGGCGAGGTACGGGTTGCACGACGGGTCCGGGTTCTGCAGCTCGATGCGCATCGCGTTCGGCTTGTCGGGCCTGCACTGCGGCACCCGCACGAGGGCGTTGTGGCTGGTGTTGCTCCAGGTCGCGCGCGTCGGCGACTCGAAGTCCTTGTGGAGCCGCTTGTACGAGTTTATCCACTGGTTGGTGAGGACGAAGAATTCCTTGCAGTGAGAGAGAAGGCCGGCAATGTAGTGCTCGGCTGTTTTTGAAAGGTGCGATGAACCGTTCTTGTCGAAGAACATGTTCTTGTCATCCTTGAAAAGGGACTGGTGGATGTGAAGGCCGGACCCGTTCTGGTTTGCCAGCGGCTTCGGCATGAAGGATGCGTAGATGTTGTTCAGCAGCGCGATTTCCTTGGTGATGAGCCTGAAGGTCATGATATGGTCCGCCATGGTGAGGGCGTCCTCGTGCCTGAGGTCGATCTCGTGCTGGCTGTGAGACCCCTCGTGGTGGGAAGAGATGACGTCGATGTCCATCTTTTCCAGGGTCAGCACCGTGTCCCGCCGGTAATCTACCGCGATGTCCAGCGGCGTAAGGTCGAAGTAGCCACCGCGGTCGAGTATCTCCGGATTGGCCGAGTTCTTGAAGTAGAAAAACTCGATCTCGGGACCGATGTAAAAGGTGTATCCCTTCGCAGCGGCCTTCTGTAAATTTTTTTTCAATATGAAGCGCGAGTCCCCCTCGTACGGGGTCATGTCCATCTGGTGGATGTCGCAGATCATCCGCGCCACCGAGTCCTCCTTGGGACGCCAGGGGAGGATCTTGAAGGTCGAGACGTCCGGGATGGCGATCATCTCGCGCTCGTCCGACCGGATGAAGCCGTTCAGCGTCGACCCGTCAAAGCGCACGCCTTCCGTGATGGCGTCCTCGAGCTCGTCGATCGTGATCGCGAAGCTTTTCAGAAACCCCAGTATATCGGTAAACCAGAGGCGTATGAATTTTACATTGCTGTCATGCGCGAGTTTCAGCACGTATTCCCTGTTTTGATCGATAGCCATGAATTACTGCTCCTCGTAGTGGTGGCACCTCTGCCCCGCGGACCGGGGCAGGCGTCCGTCACCAGTTCATGAAAATAAGCACGATGAATAGAATAAGTATTACCGCCAGGAAGGCCATCATGATGATGGTGCCCCTGGTCATCCCTGACTTTTTCCCCGGAGCCGCGGCCCCGGCTTTTTTCTGGGCGGCGCCCCCGAGCTTCTTCGTGAGGAGGCCGTCGGTCAGGGGGTCATAGAGCTTGAGCTTCACCTGCTTTTCCGCTTCCGTGAACTTGCCATATATACCGGGCGCGATCAGGGCCAGGATGTCGGTGGGGTTGTTCTTGCCGGCGCCGCCCTTTATGTCGATGACCTCGGCTGCGGTCGGCAGGATCTCGTTCTCCTGGCGGAGGTTCAACTGGTCTATGAAGTAGTTGGCCCGGTCAGACGACGGTTGTATGTAGACCAGCAGCTTGTCGCTGATCCGGAGCTCGTACACCGGTTTTCCCTTGACCGGGGCGACGATCGGCTTGACCGGAAGTATGACCGCGTCGTCCTCCACGCCGAAGCCTGCGCCCCCGCCGGATTCCACGGGGGCGGGTTCCTCGTTCTTCGGGGCGCCCTCCAGGGCGGTCCGGTAATCAGACTGGGACAGCTCCTGTATGGCGGTTTCAAGAATGAGGTTCTTGTCGTGGATGATCCTGTTGACCAGGTCGAACAGGATCACGTCCATTGCGTTGTAGTCGTATTCGCATACGTGATCGTAGAGGAGGGTAATCGAGTTCATCTGTTCGGAGAACTTTTTGAACTGGTCCATGATCGAGGACGTCATGGTGGCGTTAAAATTGCCCTTCCACTTGACGTTCGATATATATTCCCGGTACTTCGTCCAGTCTTCATGGGGTTCGATGTTATACAGGTCTGAATAGGTCGAAACCACCGCGTTATAGGAGTCGAAATTCTGGTTGCTCTTGAAGATCAGGATAAACTGCCCGTACAGGCTGAGGGACGCCGCCTTGAAGCGCCCTTTTATTATCATGATATCGTCTCTGATCTCCCTGAAATCCTTCGGGTCATCTTTCATGAGAATATCCGTATAGTTTTTGGTTGTCGGATGCCGTGCCCGTGTGTATAATCCGCTTAAATCCTGTTTGTGTCAATATAAAAATAACAGCTGCAGGGCTTAAAAAAGCCGGGCCGCTCTGCGCGGGCCAGTACAGGCCGGGCAGACAATTTTTACACTTTTAACGACATAATAAGAATAAAAAATATTTGATTTACGGTGGGTCTGTACGATATATATAGTGTATACATAGTGGTTGAGGGATCCCTCTCCGCTGCCATTGGCGTACCGGCATCATTGATGCAATCGGCCATTTATTATGCCATAACTTTTTACAGGGGAACAGAAGGCATGAATACACCACTGACAAAACGGTCACTTCTCCTTGCAGTAGCGCTGGTATTGCTGCCGGCTGCCGTTTTTTCGAGCCACGACCAGACGAGCACCGAAAGAATACTGAAGGAAAACAAGGAATTCGTCGAGTTCATCAACATCAGCGTGACCAATTTCGCCGGTGGAAAGAAAGAGGACTTCAAGAAAATCTATGAGAAGCATTTCAATGCTGACATTGCCTACCTCCAATCCGATTACAAGCGTGCGTTCGAGCGGGTCTACACGTCCCAGGGCGAGATGGAAGGGCTTTACCGGAACATGGTGAAGGAATATTACCTGGAAGACTCGAAATCGATCCTTGACAGGCTTGCTCCCGGGATCATACGTTCGAAGAGCGCCCGGGCGCGGCTCTACCTGACCCTGGGATACCGGGACCGGACAGTAAGCTGGGTCCATTATACCGTGGGCGACGCCTCCAATCCGAAGCTCTATTCCTACAAACTGTACAAGTATGTCGACGCGATCAAGATGGCGCGCCGCGCCAAGAGGTTCGCGTTCCTGGCTCTGTTCGAGAGCCAGCCCGTCGAGGTCAAGAAAAAGATATACAACCAACTGTGCAAGACCGAGCGAGACTCCGGCAACAAGTTCATGGGACGGTTCATCGACCTGAACGAGCAGGACTATATAACCGAGATCGCGAAGGACTATGAAACGTATCAGAAGGCCGAGGACGCCTCTGTCGACAAGTCGGGCGCCAGGCCCACGGACCCCACGTTCGAAAAGAAAGTTGAAAGGCGGGTCCGCTTCAGGAACGAGACGAAGGCCGCCCGCTACCTGCTGAACGGGGAGTTCGACCAGGCGGAAGACCTCATGAGGCCTTACATCGAGGACTTCAACTTCAAGATAATATTCGCCACCTTCGATGTTCTCACCGCGGCCGAAAAGGCCGGCGGAGCGAAGGGTGAAGCGATCGATTATGAAAAATACAAGGTCCACCAGGTCGACAATTATTCGCGCTTTTCAAACAAGTCGATCCTGGATGAAGTCATAGACATGGTCAAGGTCGAGGACGATATAACCGTCAAGGGTGAGGGAACAAAACCCGACGGCGGGACGAAACCCCCTGAAGAGAAGGGAAGCGGCGGCGAAGGAAAGGTGGAAGGCAAGATCGAGTAGCCGGCGATACAGCCCACCTCTGCCGCGGGAGCCGGGTCCAGGCCCCTGACCGCGGCGGCAACAGCGGGTCATGCCCGGTACAACCGGCATGGCCCGTTTGTTTTTACGGGCACCGCCGGTCGCGGCCGCGCCGGGCGGGCAGCGTGCCCCGTAAAAAATTGTTGCAATTATACTGTTTATGCACGATTATGATTTGCTCCCGGGCCGGTTTTTCCGGGGGCGGGAACTACGGCAAAGGAGCGACGAGGCAACGGGTATGTTCAGAAAGGTCCTCTTCATGGCAGTCATGTTGTTCTCGGCCCTCTTCTCTGTTCTTATATTTCTCGATATCCTCTACTGGGTATTCAACTGACCGGCGCAGGCGGGCCCCGGAATAATCTGACAGGAAACGACAGCAGTATGGATGATAATGGCTTAAAGCCTCCGATAGATTTAAAGTCGCTCATCTCGAACTTGACGATCCGCACCAAGCTCATCTCGATCATTTCGCTCATCCTCATACTGGCCCTCTCGGGAATGATCATGCTCGCAACCAGGTTTTTCAAAGCGGACAACGAAATCCGCGCGAACGAGCTGAACCACAAAATAGCGGAAATTACTTCCCTGAACATACAGACCGATTTCGCGGCCCTCGTCGAAAAGCTCAACCTGATGGGAAACACGATGATCCAGAATTTCCCGCAGAAGGGGATTTTTACCGACCTGTTCTTCGCCAATGACAGGAACATGCTGTATGTGGGAATCTGCGTGCCGGCCGGGAACGCATACCGGGCGGAAAATTTCATTTTCAGCAAGAACGCCTTCACGGAGAACCGGCTCTCCCTTGCGGACATGCCCCGCGTCATCGCGGCGTCCTCCGAGGCGTTCGGAAGGGCCTTCAGCGGCGAGGCCTACATCCAGAACGTTTCGAAAAGCTTCTGGGTGCCGGCGATTGTCATGGCGCTCCCGTTTCAGAAGAATGCTGACGGCTCGGTCGCATCGGTGGTGTTCGGCTACCTGAAGCTGGACAAGTTTTTACAGGCGTTCCAGACCAGGGACATCTTCGAGACCTTCATGGTCAACAGCGGGGGCGATATCATAGCCCACCCGGACAGCAAGGTTGTCCTCTCCCACGGCAACTTCATCAACCTGCCGATCGTGGAGGAAATGCTCAAAAGCAAGCTGGACAACGGGCAGAAGCGGTACCGGGATGCCGCCGGCGCCTACCAGCTCGGCTCCTTCAAGAAGATCGGCATCGGCGGACTCGGGGTCATCTCGACCGTGAGCGAGGAAAAGGCCTTCAAGGCCGTGTACCAGATCCGGAAGCGTAACCTCCTGATCATGATTATCGTGCTCACGCTCGCCGTGCTGATCGTCTATTTCTTCAGCAAGACGATCACGACGCCCATCATCCGGCTCTTCAGCGCCACCAAGGAGATCGAGAAGGGGAACTTCCGGGTGGACATCGCGCCCACCTCGGGCGACGAGATCGGCCAGCTGACCAGGTCCTTCGTGTCCATGGGGCGCGGCCTCGAGGAGCGGGAGAAGCTCAAGGAGACGTTCGGCAAGTTCGTGAACAAGGAGATAGCCGAGCTGGTCCTCAAGGGGGACATCAAGCTCGGCGGCGAGCGCAAATCGGCGACCATATTCTTCTCCGACATCCGCGACTTCACCGCGATCTCGGAGAAGCTTGAGCCGGAAGAGGTGGTCGAGTTTCTCAACGAGTACATGACGCGCATGGTGGGCTGCGTCAACGCGACGAGCGGCGTCGTGGACAAATTCATCGGCGACGCGATAATGGCCGTGTGGGGCGCGCCGGTCTCGTACGGCAACGACACCGAACACGCCATCGACGGGGCGCTCATGATGAGGAAACAGCTGGCCGAGTTCAACCAGGGCCGCGGCGGCATTAAAAAGCCCCTCATCCGCATCGGCTGCGGCATCAACACCGGTCCCGTCCTGGCCGGCCAGATCGGGTCGGAAGAGCGGATGGAGTACACGGTCATCGGCGATACCGTCAACCTCGCTTCGCGGATCGAGCAGCTGAACAAGCCCTTCGGAACCGATATACTTATTTCCCAGGACACGTATGCGATCACCAGAGGGATCTATCGCGTCGAGCCGATGCAGAAGATCAAGGTGAAGGGGAAGGCCGAGCCCCTGCAGATCTACGCCGTCCTGGGGCGGATGGACGACCCCTCCGCGCCGCGGAGCCTGGAAGACCTGCGCCGCCTTCTCGGCATAGAGATGACGGGGAAGCCCGAGGTTGCCGACGAGGCCGAGAAAAAGTATGAGATTATCGAATAATATAAACCCCGATCTTCTCGCGGTCGGAATAAGCGCCTTCATAATTACGGTCTGCTCCGCGCTGCTCTACGCCGATTATTCGAGCAGGGAGGGCGCCGGAGACGCGAAGCAGATCGGCACCATAACCTACAAGAAGAAGGTCGCCCAGCGCAAGTACGCCTCCCAGGTGGTATGGGAGGACCTGGAACAGAATACCCCGGTCTACAACAACGACACGATCAGGACCGCCGACCTCTCCGAGGCGATCGTCAACCTCGCTGACGGCACCAGCATCAACCTCGACGAGAACAGTCTGATCCTGCTGGCGAGCGCCGGCGGGGGCATCAACATAGATTTTTCCCACGGGTCGATCACCGCCAACCGCGCCGCGGGCGCGACCGGCGATGCCGGACAGGTAACCATCAAGTCGAAGGAAGCGGTTGTCTCGCTTGACAAGGGGGACGTGAAGCTGTCCAGGACCGGCGACAGGGGCATGGACGTTACCGTGACCGCGGGCACCGCCGAGATCAGGACGGGCGCGGTGGAGAAGACCATCTCCAGGGACGAGAAGGCCGTTATCACGGAGGACCGGCAGGCGAAGGTCGTACGGTTGAACCTGAAGCTCTCGTCGCCGCGTCCGAACGAGAATTTCGTGACAACGGCTGCCGCCATGCCGGTCAGCTTTGCGTGGAAGAAGGCGGATGGCGCCGGCGCTGTCAGCCTGGAGATTGCGCGCGACGGCGGGTTTGCCCGGGGGATCATGACGCGCCCCTCGGCCGGAACGTCACACGTCGAGAATCTCCCGGAGGGGACCTACTACTGGCGCATCAGGGCATTCAATGCAGCTACGGGCGCGCCGGAATACAGCGACATCCGGAAACTCGGCGTCATCAGGGACCTGCCGCTGCGGCTCCTCTATCCCCGCAACAACGAAGTCATGTCGTACAGCGTGAAGCCGCCCATCATAAACCTGCGATGGGCCGAGAACAGGCTCGCGACCGAATATATCGTGGAGATATCCCGCGACCCTGCGTTCCGGCGCATTGAACGCACCCTCACGACTCCTTTTAGGGAGATTTCCGTGGACCGCCTCGGCGCAGGTGCCTATTACTGGCGCGTGAAAACACGGAACGCAGGCGTCGGCGCATACGGCGCGACGAGCGCGGCATCGGCGTTCAGGATTGACAGGCTCGCCGAGCCGGGCCCGCCGGTGCTCATCGCGCCTGCCAGCGGCAGTCGCATCAGCTCGTCCATGCTCGGAAAAAACAGGAACTTCATGTTCAGCTGGACCGCCGACAGCGAGGTCGGAAGCTACGATCTCCTGATAGCGCGGGACGACGGGTTCCGGGACATCGCCTTCAGGGCGAGGATCACCGGCAATTTCCATGCCCTGAACGAAGGCCTGCAGCCGGGATCCTACTACTGGCGGGTCGTTGCGCTGCCGCGGGGCGATGGCAGAGAAGTAGCATCGGCCGCGGACAGGTTCACGGTGGTGGCCGCCGGCACGGTGCGTCCGGGCGCTCCCCGGATAACGGGCACCGCGGACATTGACGGCGCGAAGCGCGTGACCGTGCGGTTCCCCTGGACCGTGAGCGACTTCAGGGGCGCACGCCTCCTTGAGCTTTCCCGCGACAGGGGATTCGTGAACGTGGTGGCCGTCAGGAACACGATGGAAGACCATGCCGACATTGACGCTATTCCACCGGGCGAGTACTACTGGCGGGTGCGGCTCTATGAAAATGGCCGGAGCCTGATCGCGGAAAGCGGAGCGCAGCCGCTGTACGTCGGAACGCGGGGCGAGCTGGTTGGCAGCGCCGGAGAGATCGTCCAGGGAAAGACGGGGGCCGAGATCGCGCGCGAGGAGGCCGAATTCACCAGGCTGCGCGAGGAAGCGGCGAAAAAACTGCGCGAAGAGCAGGCCCTCAGACGGAAAGAGGAGCAGGCCCGCAGGGAAAAGGAAGATCAGGCCCGCAGGGAACGGGAGGAGATAGCGAAGAAGCAGCAGGAAGAGCAGGCTGTCAAGGAGAAGGAAGAGCTTGCCCGTAAGCAGCGTGAGGAAATCGCCGGCAGGCAGCAGGCGGAGCTGGAGCGCAAACAACAGGAGAATCTTGCACGCAAGCAGCAGCAGGAGCTTGCCCTAAAGCAGCAGGCGGAGCTGGAACGCAAACAACAGCAGGAGCTTGCCCTAAAGCAGCAGGAAAACCTGAAGCGCAAACAACAGGAAGATCTAGCACGCAAGCAGCAGCAGGAGCTTGCCCGAAAGCAGCAGGCGGAGCTGGAACGCAAACAGCAGCAGGAGTTTGCCCGAAAGCAGCAGGAAAACCTGAAGCGTAAACAACAGGAGGATCTCGCACGAAAGCAGCAGGAACTGGCACGCAAACAGCAGGCGGAGCAGGCTCAGAAACAGCAGCAGGAGCAGGCGCGGAAGCGCCAGGAGGAGATCGACCGCAGGCAGCAGGTTGATCTGGCCCGCAAGCAGCGGGAAGCGACCGGCAAGCCGAAACCGGTTCTTACAATCGTATCTTCGGTTAAGGGAAGCGAAATATATATCGATTCGAATCTCAGGGGACGTGATACCGTGACGATAACCCAGGAGGCCGGCATTGGCACCCTGGTGGAGGTGAAAGCCGACGGCTATGTCACGTTCAAACAGACCGTGAAGCTCGCGCCCGGCGAGAAAAAGCGCATCGATGCGCGCCTGGCGGTGAATATCCCCGTGTACAGGGAAAAACACCCCGGCAGGCGGACACGCTGGAGAACCAACCTGGCGTCAACGGTCACATCGCGCCCGGTAAGCCGGAACAACATGATCGTGGCCACGACAAAAAACGGCGTCCTGACCGGGCTCACCATGGCCGGCGCACGGCGCTGGAGCACGCCCCTGGGGAGCCCCGCACGCTCGACCCCGGCCACTGACAACGCGGCGGTCTACGTCGTCACCGTGAACGGTTATCTCTGCTCCGTTAACATCAATACCGGGGCGCTTAACTGGAAGAAGAAGGTCGAAGGCCCGCTCCTGTTCGGGGCTGAGCCGATCGTGGAAAAAGACCGGATCTACATTGCGACCAGCTACGGGATGGTGCAGGCTTTCGCGCCGGACGGCAGGGCCGTGTGGGAGCGGAACCTTGAAGAGGGGATCTTCAGCTCCATCACCTACGATGACGGCCTCCTGTACGTGGGCACGGACCGCTCCCGCGTCTATGCCCTGAACGCGCGGGACGGGTCGGTTCGATGGTCCTGCGATACCGACGGCCGGATATTCACCTCGTCGCCGAAAATATACAGGGGATACCTGTTCGTCGGCTGCTACAGCGGCAGCTTCTACGCGATCGACGCGCGGAGCGGATGGGTCAAGTGGGTGTTCAGGGCGAACAAGCCGCTCCTCTCGGCCCCCGCCTTCCACGGCGACTCCGTCTTCTTTGGTTCCGAGGACGGCATGTTCTATGCCGTCGGCGTCCGCAGCGGGGCGAAGCAGTGGGAGTTCCGCGCCAGGGCGCCCATCCTGACCGGTCCGGAGGTCTTCGGAAACAGCGTTCTTGTCCCCAGCGGGAACACGGTCTACGCGCTCGATGCCGCGTCAGGCGACCTGAACTGGAAAGAGGGCCTTGCAGCGGGAATAAACACGCCGGTCACGGTTGTCGGAAACGCGGCGTTCGTCGGGCTTGATAACGGTGAAGTGGTTTCGCTCGGGTCCCTGTAGCGGGGCCGCCGGGCCGGGGAAGTGATTTACGCGCGCGGGAAGCGCCTGGAGAAATAATATGCCGAACGATACAAACACCACGGGACTGAAGATTGCCGCCCTGAGAAAGAAGCGGAAGATGAGCGTCGAGGAGCTCTCGAAAAAAACGGGGCTCCCGGAGGCGCACCTTGCCGAGATCGAGGAGGGCAGGGGCTTCGCCCCGGTGGGGGACATGCTGAGGATAGCGCGCGTCCTTACCGTGGACCCGGCCGAGCTTCTGGAAAAGGGAGGCGGACACGACCGGGACCTGGAGAAGCGGCGGATAAGCGATTTCCGCAAGCGGGAGGAGGCGTACCAGTACGAGGTCCTCACGCCCCAGGCGAAGAAAGACCATCTGCGCGCGTTCAGGATCTTCATCCCGCCCCGCTCCGAGCACCACGGCGTCAGTTACCAGCACGAGGGCGAGGAGTTCATCTACGTGCTCAAGGGCTCGGTCGAGGTCACGGTCGGCCAGAAAAAGCACCTGCTGAAAAAGGACGAGACGCTCCACTTCGATTCGGGGATACGCCACAAACTGAAAAACCAGGGGAGCACCGAAACAGTACTTATCGTAACCCTGTACACGCCGTAGGGAGCAGCCATGAACCTTCACCTCACAGAAGAACAGATAATGATCCGCGACATGATCCGGGAGTTCGCGAGAAGCGAGATTGAGCCGGTCGCGCAGTACTACAACGAGCGCGGGGAGTATCCCGGCGCCATAATCAAGAAGCTCGGCGGCCTCGGCCTGTTCGGCATGATGGTGCCGGAGCAGTACGGCGGCTCGGGCGCGGGCGCGGTGAGCTACAGCCTCGCGCTCCAGGAGATCGCCTATTCCTGCGCGTCGGTCGCCGTGACCCTGAGCGTCACGAACCTTGTCACCGGGCCGATCCTGGAATACGGGGACGAGGACCAGAAGAAGGGCTTCCTCCGGCCGCTGGCCGCCGGCGAACACGTGGGCGCCTTCGCCCTCACCGAGCCGGGGGCCGGCTCCGACCCCTCGTCGCTCACAACCGCGGCGGTCAAGAAGGGAAAGTCCTACGTGCTGAACGGGACCAAGCAGTTCATAACGAACGGGAAGCACGCCGGGGTCTTCGTCGTCATCGCGCGGACTTCGAAGGAGAAGAACGGGCTGTCCGCCTTCCTCGTGCCTGCCGGCGCGAAGGGGCTTTCCGTGGGGAAGGAGGAGCGCAAGATGGGGCTCCGCGCATCGGACACGGTCGAGATCGTCCTGGACGAGTGCGAGGTGCCGGCGGCGAACATGCTGGGCAGGCCGGGCATGGGGCTCACGATCGCGCTTGACGCGCTTGACAGCGGAAGGATCGGCATTGCCTCACAGGCGACCGGCATGATCGCGGCGTGCCTGCACGAGGGCGTCTTGTACGCCGGCGAGCGGCGGCAGTTCGGGAAGGCCATAATCAGGCACCAGGCCATCCAGCATATGATCGCGGACATCGCCGTGGACTACGATGCCGCGGCCCTCCTTACGTGGAGCGCCGCTTCCCTCAAGGACGCGAAGGCCTCCTTTACGAGGGAGGCCTCAATCGCGAAGCTCTATGCCACCGAGGCGCTCAACCGGTGCGCCTACCGGGCCCTCCAGATCTTCGGGGGATACGGCTATATCAGGGACAACAAGGTCGAGCGGCTGTACCGGGACGCGCGCGTGACCACCATCTACGAGGGGACCAGCGAGGTCCAGCGGATGGTCATCGCGCGCGAAACCGAGCGGAATTCCTGAGCTACACCCTCACCACCATCGCGACCGCCTCGCCGCCGCCCAGGCACAGGGTGCACAGCCCCGTGTGCTTCCTGCGGCGCTCCAGCTCGTGGATGATCGACACAAGCACCCGGCACCCGCTCGCGCCGATGGGATGGCCCATGGCCACGCATCCGCCGTTGACGTTTACTTTTTCCGGATCCAGACCCAGCTCCTTCATCACCGCGACGGTCGAGCCGCTGAAGGCCTCGTTGATCTCGAAGAGGTCGACGTCTTTGATGGAAATCCCCTCTTTCTTGAGGCACTTGGGAACGGCCCAGATGGGGGCAACGAGCACGTACTTCATGTCGATGCCGTGGGAGGCCTGCGCGCCGAGGGTCGCCCGCACCGCGCAGCCGAGCTCGACCGCCTTTTCTTTTGACATGACTACGACGGCGGCCGCTCCGTCGCTGATGACGGACGCGTTCCCGGCCGTGGTCAAACCGCCCTCCTTGAAGGCCGCTTTCATCTTCGAGAGCTCTTCGTAGGATGTATCGCGGGGGCATTCGTCGGTGTCGAACTGCGCGGGTGCGCCCTTGCGCGCCTTGACCGGTACCGGGACGATTTCGTCCCTGAACACGCCGCCCTTGATCGCCGCGAGCGATCGGCGGTACGACTCGGCCGCGTGCCGGTCCTGGTCTTCCCTGGTGACCTTGTATCTCTCGGAGCAGAGCTCGTTCGATATGCCCATGTGAAAATCGTTCACGATGTCCCAGAGACCGTCGTGGACCATGTGGTCGTCTATTTTCCCGGGTCCCATCCGGAAGCCGAAGCGGGCCTTCTCGAGATAGTAGGGGGCCATGGTCATGTTCTCCATGCCGCCCGCGACAACCACGTCGGCATCGCCGCACTGGATCGCCTGCGCGGCGAGCATTACCGCCTTGAGGCCCGATCCGCAGACCTTGTTCACGGTCAGGCCGCCGACGTGCCAGGGCATGCCTGCCATTACCGCCGCCTGCTTCGCCGGGTTCTGGCCGTACCCGCAGGGGAGGACCATCCCCATGATGACTTCGTCCACTTTCTCCCTGTCGATCCCGGCGCGACGGACCGCCTCCTCGATAACGATGGCGCCGAGCCTGGTGCCGCCGGTAGTCGCGAGCGACCCGTTGAAGCTCCCCAGCGCCGTGCGGCAGCCGCTTACTATGACAACTTCCTTCATTTCCGGATTCCCCCTGTGTGATCTAACAGTTTCCTGAAAAACTCCATCCATGGAGTTTTTCAGGGTCGGTTTTACGAAGTGAATATGAGGCAAACGTTCATTGTTATTATCGATATGCTCATCATGTTCGTTTGCCGTAAAACCTCACGTTTTTCTTGGCTTATACCTCGAAAAACGGCGATACATCCATGTATCGCTTTGCAGTTTGCTGTTTTTCAGCAAACTGCTAATAAAACTTCTCTTTTATATTATATTCCCACAGCTCAACGAGCTTGTCGAACTCCTTGTCCCGCGGAAGGTGTTTCGTGGCCATGTTTTTACGCTTGATCAGGTACGCGACCGTCGAGTCTTCCAGCAGATATGGTTCCCCGATCGCGTTCAGCTTGACGATGAGGTAGTTCAGGTTATGTGTCTGAAAGTCGCCGATCGCCTTGGACGCGACCGTGGGCTCGTATTTCAGCAGCAGCTCCGTGAAATAGAGGCACATCCGCCACGAGTCGGCGCTCCCCGCAAGGCCCGATTTGAAATGCATGGAAAGCTTCTCGAACAGGTCCATGTTCTGGTAGTAGGAGTCGTAGATGATCTTGATGAACTCGGGGTAGAAGTTCTGAACTTCCATCAGGTCTATCGGCTCGTCCTTCTCTATGAAGGTGTCGAATATCTCCTTGCTCTTCTCGCCCGACGGCTCCACGGGAACGAGCTCGACATAAAGATCCTTGATCACGGTGCGCACCTTGCCGGCCTTTTTCAGGTAGACCTCGATCTCCACGGGCTCCACGTAATAGTGCTTGTTCGGATCTACGATCATCGGGCTTTCTCCTGCGCCCCTGCGGCCGGCGCCGGGGGTGCGATCGCGTCAAGCGCCTCACGCTGCTTCGACGTGTAGGCGATATCGCGGGCCTCTTTCAGCAGGCGCGGCCTTGTCTTCGCGTCCGCGGCCGGCAGCAGCTTCAGGATTTCGTTGAACCTGATCGCCGACTCGATGAGCTTGTTCCGGGAAAGGTTCCAGAGTGTGTCTCCGTGGCTTACGACCACCCGCTGGCCGTCGAGCATCATGAAGACGTTTTCCGGGTAGATCCAGTCGGGATTGCGGTCTTTCAGCCTGGTCGAGGCGATCCTGTGGTAGCCGTTTTTAAGGGCCACGGCGTTGGCGTAATGGAGGATGTCGTTGTCCCGGATCCTGATGTTCATCTCTTTCGCCAGTTTGCGGTAGCGCGCGTCTATGTCGCGGCTCTCGACAGCGCCGGCGCGGTCGTCCCTGAAGGCGCGGACGATGGCGGGTGCGTTATGGGAGAGGATGATCGCGGCGGCGATGATAAGCAGTGCGGCAACGGGGACTGCGATTTTCACCGTGACCGGCAGCGAGCGGACCTTTGCCAGGAACCGGGCGAGAGGCCTTTCCGGCCCGGCCGCCTGCGACGGCGCCTCGTCCTCCCGGGGCTCGCCCGCGATGGAGCGCGTCCACGAGTGCTCCAGGCTCAGGGACTCGTCCCGGTACTGTTCTTTCCGGGTGTCGATGGCGCTCCTGAGCTCTTTCATGCCGGGCGTGTTTTTAGCCCGGTACTGCTCCGACCGGGTGTAAATCTCGACCAGGAGGGCAAGCCGCTCCCGGTCGCGCAGGATCCGGTCCCTGCACTCGAGCAGGGCGGGGTCGATACGGCCGTCCGGCTCGCCGGACACCGTATCGAAGAGGACCGGTCCGGTCTTCCCGCCGTAGTCGATGATGAACTGGAACAGGCCGCCGTTATGCAGCACGAGCGCCACGACATGGCGGGAGGGATCGAAGGACCCGGCAGCGCGGCAGCGCGCGGCAAGGGTTGCGGAGAAGTCCCTGAGGCGCGCCAGGAGCCTGCGGTCCCTGGTCCCGTGCATGATGACCCGCGCCATGGACAGGACGTTGAAGGCGAGCTTCGCGCGGGCCTCGTCAGCGGCGCCGCCGTCGGCCGGCGCGGTAAGCTCGGCCAGCAGCGTTTCCGGGTCAGCCGTGATGCGCGCCGCCAGCTCTTCGCCCAGGCCGACGATCGAGTCGATGTGCTCGGCACGGCCGAAGCGGTAGAGGGCGTAGTGCGTGCCCGGCGACAGGACGATCTTCTCGCTGCCCGCGAGCTTGCGCACGTTTTTATTGCCATCGTCGATGACGGCGCAGGGGGCCGTGCTCGACTTGAGGAGCATCGCGATGTCCTCGAACGCGGTGTAGGACGCCACGATGAGATCGGGCCCCTCCCGGATGATTTCCCGCGCCCCGCCGGCCGACTTCAGGAAAGCGACGGTCATGCTTTCGCCCGCGGGCGAGACGTTGTTGAAAATAATTTTCAGGTTGTAGGTGTCCGGATAGTTCCTGATCGTCAGGCCGGAATCGGCCCGGTAGTTCATGCCGCTGAAGTTGTCCTTGCGGATGGAGGCGCCGGAGTATAGCCTCTTGAGAAGCTCGATGTCGGTGCTGTTGGCGAATATCTTGATCTTGCGGCCGGCGTTGTTCAGCCACTTGAAGAATTTCGACAGCGCGATGAGGTTGAGCGAGGGATGGAGCACCGCCTCGATCCTGCCGGGATCTATGCCCAGCAGCGAGAAGTCCCGCAGGTAACTGGCCGGGAACAGGTACGAGCAGAAATGGCTCCTGTCGTAGAACATCGGATTGTGCCCGACGATCACCATGCCCGAGCCGTCGTAGCGATGCGAGCCCCGGTGGGTTTCCGACAGCAGATCGTGGAGCCGCTGCCAGGTCGCGGGCCTGCCCGTGATCTGGTTCAGGTCGAATATCGTATTTTTATTGAGGAGGGTCTTGAAGTTTCCGTTCCGGTAAAATACGCCGATGAACTGGTCCTTGTGCGATATGTTCTTTTCCCGTGAGAGCTCGGGAAGGTCCTTCTCGATATCCACTATCGAGGCGTTGGTCAGGTCCAGGCCGAAGATCCGCTGGTAATTGAGGAACCTCTGCACGATGCCCCGGCTCCCGATGTAGCGGTTTTCCGGGAGGCGCCGCACCTCGATGTTGAACTGCTCGTGGGCCGGGTCGCCGATGAGACCGTCGGTGATGATGATGTTCTCGATAAGCGGCACAAGCTCGACCGGCATATCGTTCCAGTTTCCGATGCGGATGAACGGCTTGATGTCATCGGTCGTTTCGCCGGTGAAGATGATATAACACTCGGGGTCAACGATGAACAGCCTGTCGCCGTCCGATTGTATTAGGTCCTTGATTTCCATGACGTTACTGATCACGTGAATTTTACCCCCCGCCCACTCCGGGGGGCGGGGGGAGGAAGAGCTGAATCGCCATGCGCGATAAAAAACACTTTTATAAACAACGGAACCGGAATGCAATTACATTTTGCCTTTGCACCGTACCGGTTCTGCCGCTCAACGTCCCGGGGCATCCTCCGGACCGGCCACATGCAATTTTTATACAATTTCATTTAATTGCATAATATTTTGCGGCAAAATGGCGAATATATACTATAACACTCTTGACCGGGGTTGCCATTGTTTATTACTTTACATCTGAATCAAGAATAAGAATAATATTATATAGCCGATCCGGAATGAAAAACCTGTCATGAGCCGCTTCCTGTCATCCATACTGAACCTGTATTTCAGGTTTGCCTTTGTCCGGCAGATCCTCTGGTCGATTTTTGTCCTGGTGGTCTTTTCAATCATTGTCGCCATGGTATTTCAGAACACCAGGGCGGTTACCAACCCGGTCGGCTGGGAGAGGAGTTTCCAGGTTTCATCCTTCAACGTCGTGGCCAGGGGCCTTAACGCCGCCTCCCGCGGCGACGTTATCGTCGTCACCTACGAGGGGCGGGGCGGCGGAAAGCAGGGTGTGTTCGCGTCCATCTCCTTTGACGGCGGGGCCACCTTCATGCCGACAGTCAGGGTCGCGGACGCGGCTTCGAATATCCCGCTGAGCCCCCATGCGGCGGTGTCGCCCTCAGGGCTCATTACCGTTGCCTGGCAGGCGTATGTCGAATCGGAGTCGACCAACCGCGTCTATTCATCCGTGTCCCGGGACTACGGGGCGTCATGGAGCGCACCGGCGCAGATATCCCTGAAAAAAGAGATGGAGATGCTGCCGCGCGCCTACTACGACGATCGTAACGTGCTTCACCTCTTTTATCACGGCAGCGTTGGCGAGAACATCAGCCTCTTTCACGCCCTGAGCGAGGACGGGGTCGAGTTCAAGACGACCGGCTCGCTCATGCGCCTGACCGGCAACATGCGGGGCGCGTTCTTCCCCTCCATCGTCGTGTCGGGGAAGCAGTTCTTCATGGTATGGCAGGGCAAGGAGGAGGATTTCTCCGATGAGCTCTTCTTCATGAAATCATCGAATTACGGCTCGAGCTGGAGCATGAAAAAAAGGATCACCTCCAGTTCCGGGAACAATATCGCGCCCGCGATCGCGATACACAATAACACCCTGTACGTGGTCTATCAGAATAACGACGAAAAGAACTGGGCCATCAAGATGATACGCGGCACGAACAGCGGCTGGTCATGGGAAGACAAGCCCCTTGTCGTGTCCGCCACCGAGGCCAACTGCTATGCGCCCTCGGTCGGGTCGGCGGGCGAAGACGTGATGATCCTCTGGTACGACACCAGGATCGGCGGCTCGCGCATCTATGGGCGGAAGTTTTCGCCGCGGGACAGGGCCTTCCAGAACGAGGCCGAGATTTCCGAGGCGCGGTACGGGTCCCGTAACCCGGACGTTGTTTCCGTCGGGCGGCGATGTATCGTGTTCTGGGAAGAGCGAAATGTCATCATGGCCAAGCAGACGGACGTGTATACCGAGCCGCCCGCCGTGTTTTCCGATACCAACCCCGCAGGTAAATGGTCCCGGCTACCCTACGTGGTCATGAAGTGGAGGCCGCCGCGGGACGAGTCGGGGATAGCGGGTTTCGCCACCCTGGTGAACGAGATACCTGACTTCAACCCCACGGTCGTCAACATGAAACCGACCGCTAACGAAGAGAGGCTGGCGGAGAACGTGTCCGACGGCATTTCGTATTACCATATCAGGGCCGTGGACGGCGCACAGAACTTCAGCCGCACCATACACTACAAGCTGCAGCTTGCGCTCAACCCGCTGCCCGGGCCGGTTGTCGTCTCGACCTCGCACCCGCAGGGGAAGCCCACCGCGTCGGGCTCTCCGGCCTTTTCATGGAACATCGACGAGGGGGAGCGCGTGAAAGGCTTCATGTATGCGCTTTCGGCGAATGCCATCAAGATGCCCGACACCTTCACCACGGACCTCGGCGTCGGGTTCGACGGCCTGGAGCCGGGCAATTATTTTTTCAGCGTCGCGGCCGTCGACAAGACAAACCAGATGAGCCGGGTCACAACCTACGATTTCATCATCGGCAGCCCGGACCAGCAGACGGACCCCGACTATTACCGCCGTCTCGCGGAGCTGGAAAAGCAGTTCCAGAAGAAGCACCCGATCAAGAGGTACATCGAGACCGAGACCAGGCCGCCCTCGGTGGTGATACGCTTCCCGTTCAACCCGCGCGTCGTTCTCGAGAAGAACGGCTTCAAGGCGCTCATCGAGACGGTCAACATCGCGCCGGGATCGATCGTGGGGTACTCCGTCTACATCGACGACGAGCGGAGGGAAGTGCCCGGACGCGTCAACCACACGGGCGCGACACTAGAGGTGAACGGGCTCGCCGACGGCGAGTACTACATCGGTGTGAAATGCAAGTACGCGCTCGTTGAGAACGGCGCCACCCGGTATTACTGGACCAGGCCCTTCGAAACGAAGATCATGGTGCGCCTGCCGGCCGAGCGGTCACCGGTCGTGTATTATGCGCGGACAATCATGGAAAAATTTCCGAACAGGTTCGGCCTGATTACGCTTACGTTTGTCGGGCTCGGGCTGGTCATCACGACGATGGGGTTCGGCTCAAGGATATCATTTTACCTTCAGCTGCTGCTGTTCAGGCTCCGGCTCCTGGTCCGGCTGGCTCGGAAGAAGGGGGAATGAGCGGGTGATGGGACTCGAACCCACGACGTTCAGCTTGGGAAGCTGACATTCTACCACTGAATTACACCCGCGTGACGTCCGGCAAACCGAACGGTAATACAAAAGATATTTAACGGCTCAGAATTTCAAGAAAAATTTAACACGGGGCGCCCGGGCCCGGAAAAAATATCGAGATGCCTCGCCGTTACGTATGAACGGTGGCTTTTTTTGTTTTTTTTCGTGGCCACCGCTGTCTAATAAACGTGTTTCGGGGGACCGGAAAGAAATATGATTTTTCATTCAGCATACAGGCCGGTACTTATTTCGCTGGCGGCGGCGCTCCTGGTGTCGACGGGGCTCGGTGCGGCCACTGTTCGGGAAATGAACCGGGAGGCACAGGCCTACTTCGACAAGAGGGACTATAACCAGGCGATCGGCCTCTGGCTCAGCTGCCTTGAACAGGAGCCCGAAAACGAGAAGATACAGCAGAAAATCGAGATGGTGTACGAGATCAAGCAGCGGAAGGACATCTCTTTCCAGAAGGCGAAGCTGTATTACCGCCTCGCACGCAGAAAGCTGAAAGGGGAGAATGATGAAGAGGTGAAGACCGGCATCACGACGGGGAAGGAGGCCCTGGATGAATTCGCGAACGCCTACCGTACCGATCCCAATGACGGCGACATGAAGGACGCCATGGACAACATGAAGAACCTCGAGCGCGAGATACGGGCAGCGGAGGAGAGGATACGCCTGTCGGAGGCGATGCGGAAAAAGGTTGAGGCGTTAAAAATCGAGGCCCGGAACGAGATGCTGCTCGAGTACCCGGATTACCAGAAGGCGCTGAGGACCTGGAAACAGGTTCTCAAATATGTGCCCCGGGACAACGAGGCGATCGAGGGCGAGCGCAAGTGCAAGTTTGCCATTGAAAACCGGATCAAGTTCGAGAAAATCCGTGACTACATGGCGAGGGGCGTCGCCTATTTCAACAAAAACGAATACAACCAGGCACAGGCGGAATTTAACGAAGTGTTGAAGATCGACCCGAAGCACCGCGACGCGAAGGACTATATCGAGAAGATAAACGATCTCATGGAAGAAAAGATGCTCCTGGCCCAGCGGCAGAAGCAGGCCGAGGACGCCTACCGTTCCGGAAAGAACAACATAGCGAACAACCGCTTCAAAGAGGCACAGGACGACCTGGAGGCCTGCCTGGCCCTGGTGGAGGACTACAAGGACGCCGCCGAGCTCCTGAAAAACCTGGGCCGGCTCAGGAAGGAGTGGGAGCAGAAAGAGCGCGAACGGAGGCTGGAGCGGATAAATGCCACGTTCCAGGAAGGGATCATGTCGTACACCCAGGGCAATTACAAGCGCGCGATCGATTCGTTCGTGCTTACCCTCTCCCTGGATAATATGAACGAGCACGCCAGGGAATATCTCCAGCGGGCGCGGGATGCCCTCAGGATTGAGGAGGAGGAGGCGGTCGACGAGAATTCGCCTTATTATGAGGTAATACGCTCCCTGTCGATGGCCGGTAAATCGCTCTATGGCAAGGGGATGTTCGTCGAGTCGAGGAAGAAATGGGAAAGCATACTCACGCTGTTCCCGAAAAACAAGGTGGCGCGCGAGTTTATAATAAAGTGTGATCTCATGATTAATCCGGAAAACAGGGGAAATGTCGTGGCGGCGCGGGTCATGGAGGGAAAGGAGTATCTTGACCGGAAGGACTACCGGAATGCGCTTCGCACGTTTAATATCATAAAATCAATTGACAGGGAATACCCGGGGCTTGATAATCTCATCGCCCAGGCGGCCGCCGGCCTCAAAGAGGCCGAGGCCGGCAACATGACGGCAGTTGAGAGGGCCGATAACGAGCGCCGCTACCAGGGGGCCATGAATCTCTACCAGGCTGGCGGGAAGGATAACATCGAGAGGGCCCTTGCCCAGCTGCGCCTGGTCGTACGGACCGATCCGACGAACGTGCGGGCGGCGATTACGGTAAACAAGATCGAGTCGCAGCTGCGTATCGGCGGCGGCGCGATCCAGCAGGGGCCGGTGCTGACGGAGAAGCAGCGCGAGCTCGTGAACAAGTACTATAACAACGGCATATTTTACTACACCAGCAATAATTTCCCAAGGGCGGTGCAGGAGTGGCGCAAAGTGCTCGCCATTGATCCCGGCAATATCAAGGCCCGGAACAATATCAGAAAGGTGCTGGCTTTCATGGAGCGTTAAGCAGGATGAGCGACGACAGGGGCAGACGCGGGCCGGATGCGGAGAAGGAAGAGGGACGCATGGCTGGAGAAGCGGCGCCCGCCGGGCGGCGGGGCGTGAGATTCGGCATCAGGCTCAAGTTTTCACTGGCCATCATATCGATCGTGGTCATGATTATTGTCGCCCTGACCCTGTTTTTCATCTGGAACGAGAGCTCGCTCCTCAGGACCCAGGTCATGCAGATGGTAGAGCGGGAAACCGTCCACCTCGCGAATACCGCCCAGCAGTCGATCGGCGTTGACGAGCTGTCGCTCATCGAGGCGATTAACGACCTGAAAAAGATCAAGCACATCAAGTACGCCTTTATACTGGACAGGGATGACCTCGTCATCCGGTATTTCGACCGCCGCGGTACGCGCGACCTGGAGAAGCCGCTGAGCGACAGGATCGACCGGAAGCTGGCGGACCGCACCGCGAGCGCCGAGATACTCGTAAAGAACGTGGAGGATCCCACGGACACGCTCGGCACGGTATACGATTTTTCCAAAACGGTCATGGACAAGCTGGACCGGAAGATCGGGACCGTGGTCATTGGCCTTTCGGACATCATCATACGGGACGAAATAGCGAAGCTCGTGAAGTTCATCATTCCCATGTCGCTTCTCGTCCTCGGGATCGCGATCATCGCGTCCATCATCATGGCGACCGTCACCATCCGCCCCATACGGGCGCTGTCCCAGGGAGCCGAAATCATCGGCAAGGGGAACCTTGACCACCGGATACAGATCAACAGCCGGGACGAGCTTGGCCAGCTTGCCGCCGAATTCAACCAGATGACCGCCCAGATCAAGGAGGCGAAGGAAAAAGAGATCGAGTCCCGCATCATGGAAGAGCAGATAGAGATGGCCAAGGAGATACAGGAGGGGCTCAACCCGACGAATTTCTACGAGAAGGGCGGGATCCAGCTGAAGGGCTACACGAAAGCGGCGCGCGGGGTCGGCGGCGACTATTTTGACTTTATCGATATCGACGACAACCGGGTGGGGGCGCTCATCAGCGACGTATCGGGGAAGGGTATCCCCGCATCGCTGATCATGGTGATGATCAGGACCGTGTTCACCTCCTACGTAACGCGGGGCGACGTGAGCTGCGCGGGCGTCGTCAGGGCGATCAATGACGCGCTTGCAGTCGACTTCGCGATGGACAAGTTCGCCACCCTGTTTTTCCTCATATATAACCGCGAGACCGGGGAGCTTGCGTTCTCCAATGCCGGTCACGGGCCGCTGTTCTGCTACCGCGCCTCAATGAAGTCCTGCACCATAACCAAGCTTGACGGCGTGCCGATCGGTATCATGGAGGACTCGGAATACAAGCAGGCGCAGGTAAGGCTGAATCCGGGCGATATGGTCGTTCTATTTACCGACGGTGTCACGGAAATGCGGAACGAGAAGGCGGAGGAATACGGACTCCACCGCCTCAACAAGCTTATCGTGGAGAATGACTTCCTGAACGCCGAGGATTTCGTCAGGCTCCTGGTCCACGATCTCGAGACGTTCCGCGGCAGCGAGCCGCCGCATGATGACACCACGGTACTCGTTTTGAAAAAGATATCGTGATTGGACAGGCCCCTAAACGCGATAGGCCCGCAAACATATGCGGGCCTATCGTATTATTCATCCAGTTAAATATGCCTTACAGGATCTCGTCCTCCGAGTCGTAGATCTTGAAGAACTTGTCCAGCGTGGCGAGCTTCAAGATATTGAGTACGTCCTCGGTCGGGCTCATCAGGGCGAATTTCCCGTTATGGGCCCTCATTTTCTTCTGGCCGGCGACGAGCGCGCCTATGCCCGAGGAATCCATGTAATTAATGCTCCTCATGTCAACGATGACGCTATGGTGTTTCCCGTCGGTGATGCTGAAAAGCGCCTTTTTCAGCTCGCTCACGTTATACAGGTCGACTTCTCCGCTTACCTGTATGACCTTGTGTTCGCCGAGGTCCCTGAATTCAATGTCCATCAACTCCTCCTAGAAAGGCCGGCCATCCAAAACCGTGCCGGTTCTCCGGACTTTAATAGTGTAAAAATATTACCTTGTTTGTAAAGCAGAAAAATCCATCCGGGCGAATTTTATAGCGTGCACGCGATTCATGTCTGAATTTCATTCATATACTCGCGACGTGGTAGAACATGAAGGCGGCTATGATTATGGTAAGGTTATCGTACAGGCCCGCCTATAAATCAAGGAATAATTTATCGATGAATTCCGACAGGTCAAGAAAATTATTCACTTCTTTCATCTCGGTGCAATGCCCGCGGTATAGGTGCGCGACGCTGTCGGCCCAGTTCCAGAGGTGCTTCCGGTCCGGGTTCAGCCATAGTATGTTCCGGGACCTCTCCTTCATGCGGATGAACGAGTCCAGGCCCGGGTTCTGATAGTTGTTCCGCCCATCGCCCAGCACCAGCACCGTTGTCTTCCGTGTCAGCGAGTCGCTGAAATCGGACATGAACTGGTCGAAGCATTTTCCGTAGTTGCTGCCCCAGCCATAGGTGAAATTGGTGTCGTCGAATATCGAGTTGAGCGCACGCTCCGGGTCCATTTCCATGAACAGGGGCGTTATCTCCACCATGGTGCTGATAAATGCGAACGACCTCACCTTGGAAAAAAGCCCCTGGAGGGTATAGGTGAGGAGGAGCATGAACCGGGAGTACTGGTTGACCGATCCCGAGATGTCGCACAGAACCACGAGCTGGGGCCGGTCGATCTTGCGGTCCTTGTGAAAAATCTTGAACGGGACCCCGCCGTACTGCATGCTCGTGCGGAGGGTCCGCTTGATGTCGATGCCGCCGTGCCGGACGCGCTTTTTCCTGAGCGATATCCGGTTCTTGAGCTTCTGCCCGAAGCGCCTGATGAGCTCCCGCATCTCCTTGATCTCTTCCGGCGTTATCCGGTATATCTGCTTGTGCAGCAGGTAGTCCTCGCGGTCCCGTATGCTGGTGCCGATCCTCCGCCTGTTGGCCCGCTCCCGGACCAGGTTCATGATGGCGTTCGTGAGGTCCGCGCGGCCCTCTCCTTCCTCTCCCTCGCCGCCCTGGCCCCGCGCCATGGCGAACCGGCTCCGCGCGTTCATGAACATCATGCCCGTGCCGCCGCCGGTCTCGCCCTGCTGCTCGAGCTCGTCGAGGACCAGGCTCAGGATCTCCTCCGGGTCCTTGCCCAGTATGGCGTCGTCCGTGAGCCGGTCAATGATGTCGGCAATCGCCTGTTCGAGGTCGGCCACGTCTTCCTCGCGCATGCCGCCCCGTTCCTGGAGCGTCTCCCTGGCGTTCATCTCCCTGAAGGTGTCAACCACGCTGGACTGGATGTCCCCGTCGACCGAGAAGAACTCGTTGAAACAGCGGTCGAACACCGGGATGTCGGTATAGTCCTTCACCAGGGTGGTTTTCAGCGTCTGGCGGAAAACGCCCCGGTCGAGGAGCGAAACGTGGGGCAGGGCTTTAAAAAGGGAAAGCACCTCGTCGGACGAGATATTGATGCTGGCGTCCCTGAGAACGTCCATGAACTCGTATAGCTTTGTCTGGATTGCGGATGCCCCGGTAGCGTTCGTAGCGGGCCTCCTTCAGCTTAGTGAACGAAGATGTTTTTCGCGTTCTTTCTGGCGTGCTCTATGTCTTTCTCGTATTTCAGGATGAAGTTGAGCGTTTCAACCGCCACGTCGTGGGTAAGGTCGTTAACCCCAAGGATCACCAGCGCCCGGGCCCAGTCCAGCGTCTCGCTGATGCTCGGCTCCTTCTTGAGCTGGAGCTCCCTGATCATGTGCACCGCGCGGACCACCTCGGTACGGAGCTTGTCGCCGCACTCGGGAACCTTCAGGGTCACGATCCGCTCTTCCAGCTCGCGCGTGGGATAGTCGATGTAGAGATGCAGGCACCGGCGCTTCAGCGCGTCGGACATTTCGCGCGCGTTGTTTGAGGTCAGGAACACGAACGGCTTGATGTCCGCCGTGATGGTGCCGATCTCGGGAATGCTCACCTGGAAATCGGAAAGCACCTCGAGCAGAAACGCCTCGAACTCGGAGTCCGACTTGTCTATCTCGTCGATTAAAAGGAGCGTACGGTTCGCGCTGGTGATCGCCTTGAGTATCGGCCGGGGCAGGAGGAACTTGTTGGAAAAGAATACGTCGTCCTCCTGCGAGAGGCGCTCGACCGCCTTGGCCAGCGTCTCCTGTTTGCTCATGATGGCTGAGAGCTTGTCTTTCAGTATCTGCGTGTAAAGGAGCTGCTTCGCGTACTCCCATTCGTACAGGGCCTTGGACTCGTCCAGCCCCTCGTAGCACTGGAGCCGGATCAGGTCCATGCCGAGGGCCCCGGCGATGCACTTGCCGAGCTCGGTCTTGCCCACGCCGGCCGGGCCTTCCACCAGGATCGGCTTTTCCATCTTGAGTGCCAGGAACACGGTGGTTGCGATGTCCTCGGAGGCGATGTAGTTCTGGCCGGCCAGTCCTTCAATGGCGATTTTTACGCTGTCAAACATGGGGACATTGTGATGGGTCCGGGGATATTGGCAAGGAAATTATTGGAAAAAGTGATTTTTATGGCCTGAGTGATAGTTATCGCCTTTTTTTTTGGGGGGGGGTAGGGCCAGAGCATATATGGGGGGCAGAGCAATACATCATATGTCCGGGGGGTCAGGGCAAGACAGGGAGTGATAGTTATCGGCTGTCCGGGGGTCAGAGCAACATGATGGTGACGTCTCCTCCCCCGTTTTGACAAGGCATTAAGGCCGGGTTTTTGACCCGGCCTTTTCGTGTTCGGCTATCTTTTCTTTTTTAACAGCGCCTCGACCCTGAGAGGGAGACCGAAGATCCGGAGGAAGCCGGTCGCGTCTTTCTGGTCATAGAGCGTGCTCGCGTCGAAGGTGGCGATATCCGGCTCGTACAGGGTGACGGGCGATTTCCGGCCGACCACGGCGCAGCTCCCCTTGTAGAGCTTGACCCGCACCGTGCCGGTCACGTTTTTCTGCGTCTCCTCGATGAAGGCGTCCAGCGATTCGCGCTTCTTGGTGAACCAGAGCCCGTAGTAGGCCAGCTCCGCGTACTCGTGCGCGAGCCGGTCTTTCAGGTGCTGCGTTTCGCGGTCCAGGGTGATCGATTCCAGGTCGCGGTGCGCCGCGTGGAGCACGGTGCCCGCCGGCGTCTCGTACACGCCGCGCGACTTGATGCCGACGAGGCGGTTCTCCACGATGTCGACCCGTCCCACGCCGTTCGCGCCGGCGGTCTTGTTGAGCTGCCGCATGAGCTCCACCGGCCCGAGCTTCTTTCCGTCAAGGGATACCGGGTTGCCCTTCTCGAACCCGATCTCGACATAGGTCGGCTTGTCCGGGGCCTTCTGCGGCGATACGGTCGTGAGGAACATGCCCTCGTCCGGCTCGTTGTACGGGTCCTCGAGTATGCCGCCCTCGTAGGATATGTGCAGGATGTTCCGGTCCATGCTGTAGGGCTTGTCCTTGGTGACCGGAACGGGGATGCCGTGCTTCTCCGCGTAGTCGAAGAGCTTGGAGCGCGAGTCCAGGTCCCAGATCCGCCAGGGGGCGATGATAGTCAGCTCCGGCGCGAGCGCCATGTAGGTCATCTCGAAACGGACCTGGTCGTTGCCCTTGCCGGTGGCGCCGTGGCACACGGCGTCGCAGCCCTCGCGCAGTGCGATCTCGACCTGCCGCTGGGCGATGATGGGTCGCGCGAGCGAGGTGCCCAGCAGGTAGCGGTTCTCGTAGATGGCTGTCGCCTTGATGGCCTTGAACACGTAATCCCTGACAAAGCCCTCTTTCAGGTCCTCGATATAGCACTTGCTCGCCCCGGTCCTGATGGCCTTTTCCTCAAGGCCGTCCAGCTCCTCCTCCTGGCCGACGTCGGCGGCCATGCACACGACCTCGCACCCGTAGTTCTCGATCAGCCATTTCACGAGAATGGATGTGTCCAGGCCCCCGGAATAGGCGAGACAGATTTTCTTGATGTCCATAATATACCTCTGTTATTGGGCCTGATCCGGCCCGGCAATATCATTTGAGCACGGCCAAGCATGTTCCCGGGTCGATTTTTTTCAATGAAAAAAATGGTTTTTCTGCGGGAGGGATGAGACATGGTGTTAAGGATGGGTCCGCAAGCGCGATAGGTCTGCACGTACGCTGCAGGCGGGGTTGATCAACCCCGCCTTTGCATGCGATTAAACGGTTACGCCGGGTCCTTTGCGAATTTCCTGAACAGCAGGACGAACAGGATGCCGGCGATGTACATCTCGAGCCCGTACACGCCGTTGACGATGAAAAGCGAGCTGTAAAAGTCGCCGATCTGGTCCTGGATGAGTATGGCGAGCGTCATGGACAGGGCCGAATTGCGCACGCCCGTTTCAAAGGCGAGCGACTTGAGCTGCTTCACGGACACGCGGAAGAGGCGCGCCACGAGGACGGCAACCACCATCCCGGTGAGTGCCAGTATCAGCGGGGCGAAGTAGAACGTGATGCTGTAGCGCTCGGTGTCTGCCAGCGCGCCGAGGTTTGTCACAACGCCCGTTACCATGATGAAGAGCACCGTGATGATGCCCAGGACCGAGAAGACGGGCGCTGCCTTCAGCGCGATTTTCTCGGCGCGGGCCCGTATGGTCATCCCGATCGCGAGGGGCAGGATGACCAGCACGACGATGGTCTGCGCTATGAGGACTGCAGGGACCGACGCCCCGGTTCCCGTCGTCCCGTATAGCGAAAGGAGGAGGGGCGTGCAGAAGAGCGCCAGCACCGTCGAGACCGAGGTGAGGGAGATCGAGAGGGCCAGGTCGCCCTTCGCGAAATGGGTCAGCAGGTTCGAGGTCACGCCCGCCGGGCTCGCCGTCGCCAGGATGAGCCCCAGGTATATGAACGGGAAGGCATGGTAAAAGCCGAAGAGATGGCTCAGGCCCAGCGCCACCAGGGGCATGAGGCCGTACTGGAGTATGACGCCCAGGACTATGGCGAGCGGTTTTGTGAAGACGATGGTGAAATCGCTCAGCTTCAGCGTAAGCCCCATGCCCACCATCACGAAGAAGAGCATGAGCACGATGGATATCTTGAATATGCGGTCAAAGAGAATCGCTTTCGGCTCGCCGGCAATGCGGGCGAAGGTATAGGTCCTCCCGTCATGCGTGCCCGGCAGCGTTTCGAGAGAGAAGATCATCCGGTTCTCGGACAATTTCTCATAATCAGCCGGGGTCCGCCCTCCCTCAGCCGGAAGGGAGATAACGTACATGTCGCCGGTGCTGCTCCGGATGAAGTTGAGTGCCCGCCCCTCTGCCGCATCCTTGCCGGGTTTTGCTTTCAGAATGCGGAGGTTGCCGGTCAGTTCAATTTTCTTTGCCGCCGACCAGTCGAGCCCGCTCGACAGCGCATTGAGCCTGTCGACGAACGCGACGTCCCCCTCGGTTATCGTTTTTTGCGAAAGATATTTGTAGAGCTCTTCCCCCTGCGGCGGGGTGCCTTCCGCAAAGGCCGCCGTCGCGGCAAGCATGATGACTGATAAGAAGAAAGCTGACATGGTCCTGGTGAGCATCGATCCGCCTCCTGTATGATGGTTGATATACCGAAGCCACTGCGCGTGAATCGTGGCTGCAGCATTGCATGTTATCGGGGAGCTGTCAACAACGAAGAGCGGCCGCTCCCGGTCAATTATAACGGATTGAAAATGAAGTCACCGCTGCTGCCGCCGCGCGAATGGAGCTGCGCGGTTTGGTCCGGGACGGCCGACGCGCGCGGGGCTATCTGGACATCAGCGCGCACATAACGGCTTTTTGCACATGGAGCCGGTTTTCCGCCTCGTCGAACACGATGGAGCGGCCCGAGTCGAGCACGTCCCCGTCGATCTCCTCGTTGCGGTGCGCGGGCAGGCAGTGCATCACCTTGGAGTCGGCCCGCCCCTTGTTCAGCAGCTCTTTCGTGATCTTGTACTTCGCAAGCACCTTTTTCTTGGCCGCCGCCTTCTTTTCCTCGCCCATGCTGATCCAGACGTCGGTGTAGATGTAGTTTGCGTTTTTGACCGCCGCTTCCGGGTCCCTGGTTATCAGCACGGTGGAACCTGATTTCGCCGCGGTCTTCCGCGCGTCGTCAACCACGTACGAATCGGGCTCGTACTGGCGCGGGCAGGCGATCGTGATGTTCGCGCCGAGTATGGCGGCGCATTGTATCAGCGAATTGGCCACGTTGTTCCCGTCGCCCACGTAGGCCAGGGTAACACCCTTGAATTTTGTCTCCCGCTCGTAGATCGTGAAGAAGTCGGCGAGCGCCTGGCACGGGTGGTGCTCGTCGCTGAGCCCGTTGATGACCGGCACGGTGGCGCTCTTCGCCAGCTCGATCACGTTGTCGTGCGAGAAGGTCCGAATCATGATGCCGTCCACGTAGCGGGAGAGCACTTTCGCCGTGTCGACGATCGTCTCCCCGCGGCGGAGCTGTATGTCGTTCCCGTCCAGGAAGAGGGCGTGCCCGCCCAGCTGGGTGACCCCGGTCTCGAACGAGACTCGTGTCCGGGTGGAGCTTTTCTCGAATATCATGGCCAGCGATTTTTTCCTGAGAAAGTCCGGGTGCTTCCCGCGGGACGCGTCCCGCTTCAGGCCGGCCGCGAGGCGGAATATGTCCATGATCTCGTTCCGGTCAAGGTCGCTCACCGTGACCAGGCTCCTGGTTTTCAGCTTGGGAATGTTCACTGTTGCTTCTCCTCCAGGAATATTCCTTCCAGGATCTTCATGCCCGCTTTCGCAATTGTGGGCGGGATGTTGAGCGGAGGCATTATCCTGATTACCGTGTCGGCCGTGCAGTTTATCACCAGCCCCTTCTCAAGGGCCCGGACGACCAGCGGCGTGCCGGGGCGGTCAAGCTCGATGCCGATGTGAAGCCCCATGCCGCGCACGTCCTTTATGAAGCCGAATTGCTTCTTCATGCGGGCGAGTTCCCCGAGGATGAAGGCGCTCGCCGCGCGCGTGTTCCTGAGAAAGCTTTTAGCCGCCATCTGCCTCAGCACGGCCGCGACCGCGGCACAGGCCAGGTGGTTGCCGCCGAAGGTGGTGCCGTGCACTCCCCGCGGGAAGAACTCGGGAAGGAAGTTTTTCGCGTGGATGGCGCCGACCGGGACGCCGCCGCCCAGGCCCTTGGCCATGGTAAGGATGTCCGGCACGACGCCGTAGTGCTGGTAGGCGAACATGACGCCGGTCCTGCCGACGCCGGTCTGCACCTCGTCAACGATGGTCAGGACCGCGTTCTTGCCGCAGAGGTGGAATATCTCCTTCACGAAGTCCTGCTCCGCGATCTGGATGCCGCCCTCGCCCTGGATGAGCTCGATCATGACTGCGCAGATGTCCCGGCCCTTCTTCATCTCTTTGGCGAACGCCTTCGTGTCGTTGAAGGGCAGGTAGGTGAAGCCCGGCAGGAGCGGGCCAAACCCATCGTGGATTTTCTTCTGGGCGGTCGCCGACATGCCGCCGTAGGTCCGGCCGTGAAACGAGTTCGTGAAGCTGATGATCCGGTACTTGTTCTTCCCCTGGCTCAGACCGTACCGGCGCGCCAGCTTTATGGCCGCCTCGTTCGCCTCGGTGCCGCTGTTGACGAAGAGCGTCTTGCCGGGAAACGATGCCGCGGTCAGGAGCGCCGCCGCCTCGATCTGCTCCCTGTTGTAGTACCAGTTGGAGGTGTGGAGGACGCTGTCGACCTGGCGGTGGAGCGCCTTCGAGAGGGCCCTGTTGCGGTGGCCGAGGCTCGATACGGCGATCCCGGAAAAGAAATCGATGTATTTCCTGTTGTCCTGGTCGAAGAGGCAGCTGTCCTCGCCCCGCACGAAGCAGACCGGCATGCGGTCCCCGTAGTTCTGGAAGAGGTGTGCCTTGTCGTCGGCCATGATTTTTTTCAGTTTTGCTGAGCCCATGTCGCGTTTCCCGGTATCCGAAAAGTATTTTCTGCCGCCAAAAAAAATAAATCGGGGACGATCCCGATTCCTTTGAAACATACGCAAAAATAAAACGTAACGTGTATGCTAAATTAATATCCGCTTACGTCAAGAAATTAATGGGAAAAGTAAAAAAAATGGGCGCGTTTCCGGGCTGTCGGGGCATGCAATTATCCTTCCGTTGGGTTCGCGGAGCGGCTCCGGCATGGCTATTCATCGCTGGTGAGGCGGTAGCCCACTCCCGGTTCCGTGATCAGCAGGCGGGGACTGGCCGGGTCCTGTTCAATTTTTCTCCTGAGCTGGAGAACATACACGCGGAGGTAGCTCGTGTCCGGCTGGGAATCCGGACCCCACAGCTCATGAATGATCTGGGCATGGGTCACTACTTTCCCCGCATGGCGCGCAAGAAAGCGCAGAAGCGCGTATTCGGTCGGTGTAAGCCTGAGCTCCTCTCCGTTTCTGGTGACTATCCTCCGGGCAAAGTCGATCGTAATGCCGCCCGTGCTGAATACACCGTCAGATGAATCAGGCAGGCTGAGACGAAGGGCGGCCCTCATGCGCGCCAGGAGCTCTCCCATGCCGAAGGGCTTGGTTACATAATCGTTGGCGCCGGCATCCAGAAGGTCTACCTTGTCCTGCTCGGAGTTCTTAACGGTTAAAACGATGACCGGCGTCTGCGACCATTCGCGCAGTTCCCTGAGGGCTTCAAGGCCGCTCATGTCCGGAAGCCCCAGGTCGAGTATCACCAGGTCGGGCCGCACCATGGCGACCTGCTGGAGCCCTTCCCGGGCGGTGGTAGCATCGTGCACCTGGTAGCCGTGCGCGTCAAGAGTGAGCCTCAGGAGCCGACGGATCTGCGGCTCGTCGTCAATGATGAGTATCACCGGTCCTTCGTTCATGCGGACATGCCTCCTTTCCGATCCGATGCCGGCTGGAGCGGAAGCGTGATAATGAATTCTGCGCCGCCTTCGCGGCGATTGCCTGCGCGTATGCTCCCGCCGTGCACCTCCACGATCCCTCTGCAGATGGACAGGCCTATCCCCGTGCCTCCCGGAGAGGTCTTCGATCCGCGATGAAACTTGTCGAAGATAAGGGGGATGTCGGCCGGGTCGAGTCCGGGGCCCGTGTCCTGAACGGCAATGACCGCAACGTCTTCCGTCCGTGATGCTGTCAGGCGAATCTCCGAGCCTGGCGGGGTGTAATTCACGGCGTTGTAGACCAGGTTGCAGAGCACCTGTTCCATTAGTGAAAAGTCTACCGGGACGAGGGGCATATCATCCGGTATGCTGATGCGTACCTGGTGGCCGGTGAGCTCGTTTTCAAGACGCCGGAGTACAACGCTTGCCAGGTCCCCGATATCATGGAGCTGGATGTTCGGCTTCAGCATGCCCGACTCGAGCCGGCTCATGTCCAGGAGGTTTTCCACGAGCCGGTTGAGGCGTTCACTTGCCCTGTTTATTTCAAGGGCAAGCTCCCTGCGGGTCTCAGGCCTGGTCTCGATCGCATCGTCGAGAAGGCCGCTTGAAGCGCCCGTTATCGTGGTCAGGGGCGTGCGTATCTCGTGGGATATGGAATTCAGCAGGATTTTATACAACCGCTCCGATTCGGTAGCCAGGAGGGCCTTCTGGTTTACCTTCGACAGGTTTTCCCGCTCGATCCTGGTCGCAAGCTGGGAGATGACGCTCTTCAGCAGGTCTTCCTGGTCCGGGGTAAACCCGGCGCCGGACCGGGGCGCGATACCCATCACTCCCACCACGGTCCCCGGCGCGATAAGGGGCAGGTAATGCGCATCCGCGTTCGGGAGGGTGTTGGTGTAGAGGCCTGCGGGCGTCCGGTTCTTGAACACCCATTCGGCGATCGCGTGCTCTTTCGCTGATACCGTAAGGGTGTCGGCCGGATGCTGCTCGACGGATAAACCGCCTGCCCCGTCTGCCAGCAGGATGGCCGCGCGCGCGTCGAGATTGTCTTCAGAATACCGGATTGATGCGCTGATAACATCCTCGATACCGGGAGCGTCATCGAGCACCTTCGAAAATTCGAGCAGCGCGGACATCCTCTGCTCGCGGGTGCGGAGGGCCCATTCTTTCATGCGCAGCCGTGAGGTGAGACCGCCGAGTATAAGCGCTATGATGAAATACATGCCGAACATCAGGCCGTCTTCCAGTTTTCCGATTCGAAACGTGAACCGTGGAGGTATGAACAGGAAATTCCACAGGAGGGCGGAGAGCGTGGCCGAGAGAAAGACCGGGCCCCTGCCGATGAACAGCGACAGCATCACGACGCAAAAGAGGTATATGAGTGCGACGGTCCAGTAACCCGTGACCGGAATCAGCGGAAGGTTGGCAAGCGTCACGGCCGAGACTGCTGTGGCGCCAATGAGATATCCCCTGAGGCTTGGCATAGAAGGCCGGCCGGGACGTATCCGTGACTTTTCGCCAAGTACATCCGGCCGGGTAACAACATGTATCTCAATGTCGCCGCTCGACTTCAGGAGACGTTCGACCAGGCTTCCTCCTTTAAAATAATCCGGCAGGTATCTGCGCAGCGGCTTGCCGACCACGATCTGGGTGATGTTTTTTTCCTGTGCCGTCCTGACGAGTCCTTTGATTATATCCTCGTCCACGGTTGATATGACCTCGGCGCCAAGCTCCCGTGCAAGGTTGAGGTTCCGCGTAAGTATCTCCTGCGAGGATTTCGAAAGGGCCCTCCGTTTTTCGATATACAGCGCAGTCCAGGGGGCCTGCAGGTTGAAGGCGATCCGCCTGGTCCACCGGATCAGGTATTCCGAGTAGGGGCTGGGGCTGACCGCCACCATGAGCCGCTCGCCCGATTTCCAGGGCCCCTTGATGTTTTTCCGCGCGTTGTAATCCCGCAATTCATACCCCACGAGCCGGGCCGTATAATGCAGGGCCATTTCCCTGAGCGCGGTGATGTTGCCTTTCCTGAAAAAGTTTTCAGCGGCAAGGCCGGCCCTGTCGGGGACATAGACCTTCCCCTCGGCAAGGCGCTTCAGCAGCTCTTCGGGAGGGATGTCAACCAGCTCGACCTCGTCCGCGATTTCAAGAATGGAGTCGGGCAGGGTTTCGCGTATCCTGATCCCGGTAATTTTTTCCGCGACGTCGGCCTGGCTTTCGAGGTGCTGGATATTGAGCGTGGTGAACACCCGAATGCCGGCGTCCAGCAGCTCGATGACATCCTGGTACCGCTTTTCGTGGCGTGATCCCACTGCATTTGTGTGGGCCAGTTCATCGACAAGGACGATGGCCGGCTTCCGGGCCAGGATCGCGTCGATGTCCATTTCCTCGATCTGCAGGCCCCGGTAATCAATTTTCCTGCGGGGGATTATCGTGAGGCCCTTCGCCAGCGCGTCGGTTTCGGCCCGGCCGTGCGTCTCCACGTATCCGATCACGACATCGACCCCGTCGCGGGTCAGCTGCTGCGCCGCTTCCAGCATGGCGTAAGTTTTTCCGACACCGGCAGACATGCCGAAGAATATCTTCAGTCTTTCCCTGGAGCCTTTCCTGTTCTTCTCGCGTTCCTCGTCCGTGATCGATCGCAGGAGGGAATCGGGGTCCGGCCGTTGATTACCGTTCCTCATTTCTTCCCATCCATGGCGTCCAGGGCCATGTTAAGCTCGAGCACGTTGACGTATGCATCGCCGATAAAGCCGAAATATCTTTTCCTGCAATGCTGTCCGATCAGCCGGATGATATCCGCCTGTTCCAGCCCCCGGTTTTCCGCTATCCGCTCTGCTTGGAACAGGGCCGCGGTCCTGCTAATATCGGGGTCAAGGCCGCTTCCTGATGCGAGCACCAGGTCCGCGGGGACCTTCTCGCTTTCGGTACGGCCGTTTTCTTTCCGCACCCGGATCGCCAGACGGGACACCGCCTCGATGAAGCCCTTTTTCGTGGGGCCGTCGTTTGAGCCGCCTGAGTACATTCCGTCGTAATCATGGGCGGACGGCCTGCCGTGAAAATATTCCGGTGACACGAAATGCTGGCCGATTAACATGGACCCGACGGCCCTTCCGTTGGCTCCGATTATGCTCCCCCCGGCCTCCCGTGAAAAGCCCGCTTGAGCAATTCCCGTCATTGTAAACGGGTACACAACGCCCAGGAGGACGGTCATTGCCAGCATCATGAGAATCGACGTGAATAACTGTTTCATGATATATTCTCCTATACTATTCCGCAAAATGCAACCAATAAATCGATCAGCTTGATGACGGCAAACGGCAGGAGAATGCCGCCAAGGCCGAATATGAAAAAATTTCTCTGCAATAAATAGGATACGGTTGTGAACCGGTACTTCACGCCGCGCAGGGCCAGCGGGATCAGCGACGGAATGATCAGGGCGTTGAAGATGACTGCGGAAAGCACCGCGGAAGCTGGGCTCGAGAGGTGCATGATGTTGAGCGCGTTCAGTC
>ERZ795056.579-NODE-579-length-45624-cov-10.714916_pt1 | contig 45624 bp, 31 predicted proteins | sample MGYA00375140_ERZ795056 | MGnify/ENA primary metagenome ERZ795056 (study PRJEB30185, sample SAMN05720227) | activated sludge metagenome | isolation source: Anaerobic digester | place: USA | collected 2015-03-09 ...
CGGCGCGGTTCTCATGGTTCGGCATTCGAGCTTTGCATACACCGATCATGAAAGCAGCCCTCGCCACCGCCTACGGAGGCCCCGATGTGATCCGCATTGCCGAAGTGCCAACCCCTATCCCGAAGTCCAATGAACTGCTCATCCGTATCCATGCCTCGGCGGTGAACGCGGCCGATTGGCGGCTGCGGCGCGCCAACCCCTGGTTCGTACGGCTGGTCTTCGGACCGTTCAAACCCCGCAAGTCGATCCTCGGCGTGGTGTTCGCAGGGGAAGTGGTGGAAGCCGGCGCGGAGGTCACCAAATACAGGAAGGGCGACCGCCTCTTCGGCTGGACCAGCATCATGGGACTGGGCGGCCACGCGGAATACATCGCGCTGAAGGAGAACGGCGCCTTCGCCCGCATGCCAGAGGGCAAGTCCTACACCGATGCCGCCGCCATCCCCTTCGGCTTCGGCACTGCGCTGCACTTCCTGCATAAGGCCAGGGTGGGCAAAGGGCAACGCGTGCTCATCTACGGTGCCTCGGGCGCGGTGGGCAGCGCGGCCGTGCAGCTGGCACGGTCCATGGGAGCGGAGGTCACCGGCGTGTGCAGCACCCGCAACGTGGAATTGGTGCGCTCGCTCGGCGCCACCGAAGTGCTGGACTACACCAAGGATGACCTCAATGCCCAGCGCGGTGGCTACGACGTGGTCTTCGAGATCGTGGGCAAGCTGCCGTTCCCTTCGTGCGTTCAGCTCGTACGTTCCGGCGGCACCATCGTCTTGGGCTCCGATCTGCCGACCCACATGCTCAAGCGCGCGTTTTGGGGCAAGGGCGGCAAGCAGGTGAAAGTGATCGCGGGCACCACCGACGCAACAGCAGAAGCCATTCAGCACCTGGCCGCGCTGTGGGAGAACAAGGCCATCCGACCGGTGATAGACAGTACCTTCTCGCTGGAGCGCATCCGCGAAGCGCACGAACGCGCAGAGAGCTGGCGGAAGGTGGGGAGCGTCGCGATATCGCTCCCTTGAAGTTCATCTACAACGCGCTACCTCCAACCTCCGCCGAGCGAACGATACGCATCCACCGTAGCACTCATGCGCTGCTTCTGGGTCTCCACCAGTTCGAAGCGTGATTCCAGGGCATCGCGCTGGGTGAGGAGCACTTCCATGTAATCGGCGCGCGCGCTGCGGAAGAGGTTGTTGGAAATGGTGATCGAACTGACCAGCGCATCCACCTGCTGACTACGCAGCGCATAGCTGTTGCGGAGGTTCTCGATGTTGGACAACTGGTTGATCACCTCCACATAGGCAGCAAGGACGGTGCGTTCGTAATCATACACCGCCTGCATCTGGGCCGCGTTCGCGTTCGCATAGGCCGCCTTGATCGCGTTCCGATTGATGAGCGGTGCGACGAGGTCACCGGCGACATTATACAGCAGCGATGCCGGCATTTCCGTGAGTAGTGCCGCATCGTAGGCGTTCAACCCGACCCCTGCGGTGAGGCGGAGCGCTGGGTAGAAGTTGGCCCGCGCCGCCTTCACATCCAGCTTCGCGGCGCTGAGTTCCAGCTCGGCCCGACGGATGTCCGGTCGGTTCGCCAGCAACTGAGCCGGCACACCTGCGAAGATGCTATCAGGTGCCAGTTCCGCAAAGTCCGCTGAACTCCGGGCCACCAGCTGTGGATAGCGGCCTGCCAGGAAGTTGATGCGGTTCTCCGTTTCGGTGATGCGCTGTTGAAGGTCGAACTGCAGGCTCCTGTTCTTCAATACCTCCGCCTCGAACCGGCGCACCGCCAACTCGGTGACCTTGGCGGCCTGCTTCTCCATCCGCACAATGCCCAACGCATCCTGTTGGATGGCAATGTTGCTCCGGAGGATCTCCAACTGGTTGTCCAAGGCCATCAGTTCGTAGTAGCTGTTGGCGATCTCCGCGACCAGGTTGGTCGTCATGAAGTTCCTTCCTTCCACGGTGCCGAGGTAGCGCATCATAGCGGCCTTCTTCGCGTTGCGGAGCTTCTTCCAGATGTCGAGCTCCCACGAGGCCCGTGCAGCGATCAGGAAGTCGGGCAAGGGCTCCGGAAAGCGTGTCCCCTCAGCGATGTCCAGGTTGTGCTCCACGGCTCCGTTGCGGGTGAACTCGCCCACCTTGTCCACTCCGGCCGCCAGGCCGATGTCCACGAAGGGCAGGTATTCGCCTTTGCGGGCGCGCACCTCGTTCTTCGCGATGTCCACCTCTTGAAGGAGGATGTTCAACTCCTGGTTGTTCGCGAGGGCCGTGTCGATCAAGCTGCGCAGGGCTGGATCGGTGAAGAACTGCTGCCAAGGGACGGCCGAACTGGCCGTGGTGTCGGTGGCGCCATTCGCGTAGGTGGCTGGCGCTTGGGTCCGTGTATCACGCGACTTGAGCACAGGTACACAGGCGCTCAGGCTGAGGAGCGCCAGCACGGCTGCGGCGATAGGCAATTGATCCGGTCGGTTCATTGGTCCTTCTTGCGTTTCAACAGGTCCTTCAACCGCGCATTGAGGCTGCGCACCACTTCCTTGGTCTCCCGCGCTTCCTCGGCGTGACGTACGAACTCCTCGGAGATCGGTTCATCGCGCTCATCACTGATGAGCTTGCGCCCTTTGATCATGGTGGCGAAGACATAGTACAAGCCGGGAATGACCAGCACACCCACCAACGTACCCAGCAGCATGCCACCCAACGCCGATGATCCGATGGTGCGGTTACCGATGGCACCCGCACCGGACGCGACGACCAAGGGGATGAGGCCCGCGATGAAGGCGAAGGAGGTCATGAGGATGGGACGGAATCGCGCCCTTGCCCCTTCGATCGCGGCTTCCAGGACCGTGGCTCCCGTGCGCTGCTTCTGCACAGCGAACTCTACGATGAGCACCGCGTTCTTCCCTAGCAGCCCGATCAACATGATGATGCCGATCTGTGCGTACACGTCATTCGCCAGTCCCATCACCTTGAGCAACAGGAACGAGCCGAGCACACCGACCGGCAAGGAGAGGATGACCACCAAGGGCAGCACGAAGCTCTCATACTGCGCCGCCAGGACCAGGTACACGAAGATCAGGACCACCAGGAAGATCACAATGGCCTCGTTCCCGCGTCGCGCTTCGTCGTAGGAAAGGCCCTCCCATGCGATGTCATAGCCCTTGGGTAAGGTCTCCTTCGCCACTTCCTGGATGGCCTTGATCGCATCACCGCTCGTATAGCCTTCCACCGAAAGCCCACGGATGGTGGCGGAGTTGTACAGGTTGTATCGCGTGATCTCGTTCGGGCCCAAGCGCTTCTCGAAGTGCATGAAGGACGAGTACGGGACCATTTCACCCTCCTCGTTCTTCACGAAGAGACCGGTCAAGTCCGACGGGTAACGCCTGTATTCCGGTGCAGCCTGCGCGAACACCTTGAAGAAGCGCCCGAAGCGGATGAAGCCCTGCTCGTAGGTGCTACCGATGAGGATGTTGAGGTTCTCCACCGCCTTGCCGATGCTGACCCCCTTCTGCATGGCCAAGCCATTGTCGATGATCATCTCGTACTGCGGGAAGTTGGCCGCATAGAAGGTGAACAGTCCGGTGAGCTCCTTGCGCTTGCGCAGCGCGTCCATGAAGGTGTTGTTGATGCGCTCGAACTCGTGGTAGTCCGTTCCGTTGGTCTTGTCGATCATGCGGAGCGAGAATCCTGCCGAGGAGCCGAAGCCCGGGACGGCCGGTGGTTCGAAGTACTCGATCACCGCGCCCAGGTCCTTGGTCCGGTGCTCCAGTTCCTCCATGACCTCGTGCACATCCTTGTCGCGCTCGTGCCAGGGCTTCAGGTCGATCAAGCAGGTACCGGCGTTGGAACCACGGCCCTCGGTCATGATCTCGTAACCGGCCAATGACGAAACAGAGGCCACCTCGGGGATGTCCGCGCAGATGCGTTGCAGCTCATGCGCCACCTGGTTGGTGGTCTCCAGCGTTGAACCCGGCGGTGTCTGAACAATGGCGTAGATGGTGCCTTGGTCCTCGCTGGGAATGAAGCCTGCCGGAAGCACACGATCGGTGAGGTAGATCGCGGCGCAGAAGCCACCCAGCAACCCGAAGGTGAGGATGCGCCGCGCGACGATCCTGTTGAGCACCGCCACATACCGTCCGGTCAAGCGCTCGAACCAGCGGTTGAACCCATCGATCGCGCGGTCCATGATGGAGCGTTTACGTATACCATGATGCGGACGCATGAGCATGGCACAGAGCACCGGTGTGAGTGTGAGGGCCACCAAGGCGGATATGATGATGGATCCCGCCATGGTGATGGAGAATTGCCGATAGAACACGCCCACCGGACCGGTCATGAACGAGATGGGGATGAACACGGACACCATAACCAACGTGATGGCGATGATGGCACCGCCGATCTCGCCCATCACCTGTTGCACCGCAGCATAGGGTGTCAACTTATGGTCCTCCTCCATCTTGGCGTGCACGGCTTCGACCACCACGATGGCGTTGTCCACCACGATGCCGATGGCCAGCACCAAAGCGAACAGGGTGATCAAGTTGATCGAGAGGTCGAACAACTGCATGACGAAGAAGGCGCCGATGAGCGAAACGGGTACCGCGATGATGGGGATCAAGGTGGAACGCCAGTCCCCGAGGAAGAGGAACACCACCAAGGCCACCAGGATGAAGGCATCGCGCAGGGTGTGTAGCACTTGTTCGATGGAAGCATCCAGGAAGGTGGATACATCATAGCTCACCTTGTACTCCACTCCCGGAGGCATGGCACTGGATAGTTCCTGGAGCTTCTCTTTCACTTGGTCGATCACATCGCTCGCGTTGCTGCCCAGCGTCTGCTTCAACACGATGGAAGCGGAAGGCTTGCCATCCAGGCTGGAGTAGATGTCGAAGAAGGCGCTGCCCAATTCCACATCCGCGATGTCGCGCAACTTGATCATCTCGCCTTCCTCGTTCGCGCGGATGATGATGTTCCGGTATTGCTCAGGCTCATTGAACTGACCTTGATAGACGAGCACATACTCCAGCGCTTGCGCATCGATGCCCGAGCTCTGGCCCAAGCGACCTGGACGCGCGATGAGGCTCTGTTCCTCCATGGCCTTCATAACCTCCTCGGCGGAGATGTTGTAGGCGCGCATGCGATCCGGCTTCATCCACACGCGCATGGCATACACCCGGCTTCCCAGGATCTGCGCCTGCGCCACACCCGGTATCCGTTGGATCTCCGGGATCAGTTGGGTATAGGCGTAGTTGTAGAGGAAGAGCTCATCGGCATCCTCCCCATCGCTGAAGAGGTTCACGTACATGAGCATGCTCGGCTGTACGGGCGTGATGATGACCCCTTCACGTTGCACGAGCGTGGGCAGGTTCGGCATCACCTGGTCCACCCGCGTCTTCACGCGTACCACGGCCTCGTTGGGGTCGGTGCCGGGCTCGAAGATGACGCGGATAGTACCCTCACCCGCACTGGTGGCGTCGGATGCGATGTAGCGCATGTCCTGTACCCCGTTGATCGCGGTCTCCAATTGGATGATCGTGGACCGCGTGAGCACGTCGGCACTGGCGCCTGGATAGGACACGAAGATGTTGACCGTGGTGGGCGCTATCTCCGGGAACTGGGCCGTGGGCAGCTGCTTCACGGCAAGTCCACCCACAAAGAGGATCAATACCGAGATGACGATGGCGAATACCGGACGCCGGATGAAGTTCCTGAACATGGTCGTTAGGGTTCTAGCGGATCATTCAGCGTGCAGCTCGAGGTGCTGCATCACGGAATCCGGTACCAGGAGTGTGTAGTCGACCTTCTGTCCATCCTCGACCTTGCGCAAGCCTTCGAGCAGGATGCGATCGTCCTTGGAAAGACCTTTCTCCACAATGAAGATGTGCTTGAGCTCGGCACCCACTTGGATGCGCTGGGTATGCAGCACACTGTCCGCGCCGATCACGTAGACATAACGGTGGTCAAGCACTTCGAAGGTGGCCTTCTGGGGGATGATGAGCACATCGTTGAGGCGCGAGTCCATCAGGATGTTACCGGTCTCGCCGTGGCGCAGCAACCCCTGCGGATTCGGGAAGGTGGCGCGGAAGGCGATGTTGCCGGTGCGGTTGTCGAAGTCGGACTCGATGGCCGTGATCGCGCCCGCTTGGTCGAACACCTCGCCGTTCGCCATGCGCAACGAGACACGTGTGCCATTGCCTGCCAACGCGTTCTTCTGGTAGGCCAGGTACTCCGCCTCGGGCACGTTGAAGTAGACCCACATGGAACTGTTGTCGGAGAGCTCCGTAAGCAGTTCACCTTCGTCCAGCAGGCTTCCCTTCCGCACATGGAAGCGGCCCACGATCCCGTCGAACGGCGCACGGATATCCGTGAACGCGAGGTGTGCCTCCGCCATGCTCAACTCGGCCTTGGCCTTGTTCAAGCGCGCCTTGGCCAGCGCCAGCTCATTGGGCGAAACGATGTTACTATCGGCCAAGGCCTGCGTGTTGCGGTACTCGATCCCTGCGAACTCCACCTCGGCCTGCGCCCGTTGCACCTCCGCTTGGTAGACCACCGGCCGGATCCTGAACATCATCTGTCCTTCACGCACTCGCTGCCCCTCGTCCACAAGGATGTCCTGGAGGTAGCCCTTCTCCAAGGCGCGCACCTCGATGTGCTGCACCGAATGGATCTGACAGACGAGGTCGCGCTGCACGACGGTGTCCGTCATCAACGGGGTGGTGGCCGGGTAGCGGCCTTGGGCGTGACCTTCATGGGCCTCCTCGTGGTGGCCACCACAGGCGGCAACGAGGGTCGTGACCAGAACGACGATCAGTGTCGTGGTCATGTCGAACGGTCCATACGCGCTTTGCGCACGGCGATGCTTCGATCCTTCGAATGGGAACATGCTTGCTGGAAATGATCAGGGATGAGGAACGATGAACGCTCCGGACTACCGCAGGCAGGGCTGCAGACTTCTGGTGACCTCACCATGCGCCATGTGGCGCGGTGGACACCGGTGGCTCAGCGGCCACTGCGCCCGGTCGAAGGACCGGGCCATGCAAGATCAAGGGGCGCTGGGGAAAAGCCCAGCAGTGGGGAGCAGCGGATCGCTCACCCGAACAGACTCAACGAGCAGGTGGCCACATGGGTCCACCACTTGGGAACGACAGAAGAGCGCAGTGAGCGCCATCTCCACCTGGAGCACGTCATCCGCCTCCACCTCGCACTCGGCATCCTTCACACCCAAGCTGATCAGTTCAGCCACTTGGGTATGGTCGCCGGCCCTCAACACCAGCGGACAGCAGAACTGGATGCCCAGCATGATCGCGCATGCGAGCAGGAGGTTCTTCATCCGGAGGCGTTCCATGGCTTCTTAACGGCTGCGAACGTAATTGGTTCCTTGGGGGGTCGCACGTCCATTAACAGAACTTTAGGACAGCCCAAGGTCCTCCGCGTGCTCAGAACCATCGGATATCGGGATCCCAATAGCCCCTTTCACCCGCCCCTATTGACCTTCAGGCCTATAAAGACGAAATTCGCATCCGCTTAACGCCATGATAACCTATCGCGCTTCCACTCTCCTCGGAGCCGTACTGATCTGCCTCGCCACCAGCGCCCAGGTGCGCATCAACGAAGGTAGCAGTCGCAATCTCCGCACGATCGCCGATGAGAATGGCGAATTCCACGATTGGATCGAGCTATATAACCCTGGCTCCGAGTGGGTGAATCTTCAAGGTTATTCGCTTACGGACGACGTGAACGACCCTGATCGTTGGACTTTCCCGGCCATGGGCATCGCGCCACAAGGGCATTTGGTGGTCTTCTGCAGTGGCTATGATCGTCTACCACGCGCGGGCCAGACCACCGTGGCAGCCATTCTCGACTATACACCGTTCATTGGCTGGAACACCCACCCCTTCGCAGCGCCGTTCACCTGGGATGGCGCCTCGAACATCTTGGTAGAGATCTGCGGGCTGAACTCCACGGGAACCAGCTTGAACGCTTCGATGCAGCAGACCAGTACGGCATTCCCTTCATGCACCTTCACCTACACGGATTCCGTGGCTCAAGCCTGCGGCCAACGCGTCGGCAATGTCTCGCAAAAGCGCCCTATGATCCAATTGAACGGGGTCACGATCGGCACGAACGACTGGGTGAACAACAACATCCAGTATCCAGCACCCTATGGCAGTTGGGCCGGTGGGTCCAAACATGCCATGCTTTTCAAGGCGAGCGAACTCTCCGCCGCGGGCCTTACTCCAGGGGACATCACGAGTTTGGCATTCAATGTGACGAACACGAACGGCAGCTCGTTCACCGAACTGGACATCCGCGTGGGGCACGTGCCCGAGGAGCAGGTCAGTGCCGATTTCATTCCATGGTATGGAGCCTACCAGTTCCACACGAATTTTGGTCTAAGCCGAGGTGGAGAGACCGTGTTCTTGTTCTCCCCCGCGCAACTGTTGCTGAGCGAACTCTTCATTGAGCAGGAGATGCCGGACCACAGCAGTGGCGCATGGCCCGATGGTTCCGAAAATGCCTACATCTTCGATACGCCGACACCAGGGTCCAGCAACAACGGTAGCGAGCCTTACGCTGAGTACGCGCTTACCCCGGACCTCCTTACGCCCTCGACCGTCTCGGCCACCGCACTGAGCGTCGACATCACCAATCCGAACGGGGGCTCCAGTACGGTGCGGTACACCTTGGATGGGAGCGAACCCACGACAACATCTCCGCTCTTCGTTCAGCCCATCAACATCACCAGCACCACCGTGCTACGTGCGCGGGCCTTCGTGCTGGGCAAACTGCCGAGCAAGATCGCTACGGCATCTTACCTGATACAACCCGAGCACCATTCGCCGATCATCTCCATCACCACGAATGATGAGGACCTCAATGGACCGGAGGGGATCTTCACCCGGTGGTGGCGCGATGATGAGATAGCCGCCTACGTAGACTTCTTCCAGGAGAACGGTGAACTGGCCTTTTCGCAGCGCACCGGTATGCAACTGGATGGCGGATATGGAGGAAGCCGCACGCAGCCGCAGCGCTCCTTCCGGTTGGAATTGGACAATGGTTCCTTGGGAGCTGGAGCGGTGGATCGCGCACTGATACAGAGCCGACCCGACCGTACGCGCTATAGCCGACTTTACCTGCGCAACGGAAGCAACCAACACTTGTTCCTTCCCCACAAGGATGCAGCACAAGTACGGATGATGGCCGGTGCCACCAACTCCTACTACTCCGCTTGGACACCAGTTACCGTGTACATCAACGGATCGTATTTCGGTCTGTACGAACTGCGGGAAAAGGTGGATGGTGAGTTCTTCGAAACACGCGATGGGGCGGATCCCGACTCGATGGACGTGCTCACGGTGAGCTCCTGGTCCGGACCCGCCTTGAAGGCCAACGTGGGAAGCTCCGATGGGTTCTGGGAGGATGTCACCACCATGCGCTCTCTCAATGTTGCCGACCCCGGATACTGGGAGGCGCTGGACGAACGCTTCGACCTGACCTGGTACACCGACTACATCATCGGGCAACAATGGATGGGCACCACGGATTGGCCGCTTAACAACATCAAAGTCTATCGCTCCAACGCTACCGGACAGCGCTGGCGTTTCGCCAATACGGATCTGGAGACCGCCATGGCGCCGAACGGCCAAACGAGCCCCGAGTTCAACGCCTTGATCTACACATCAAGCCAGGACCCCGAGGTGCCCTATACCAACATCTGGCAGCGCAGCCTGTTGAACCCACGCTACCACGACTACTACATCAACCGGTTCGCCGACGTGATGAATAGCGCTTACCTGGACGACAGGATCCAGAGCATCGCGCAGGAGTGTTATGACCTCACACGCCCCGACATGGGCGACCAACTGCTCCGCTGGCGCGGTACGGACACGACCGCTTTACTCAACGCGTTCGACGCGTACAATGATGCCTTCATGACCGATCTGGCACAGCGCACCCCAGTTGTCCGAGACGACATCCAACAATTCTTCAGTCTTCCGCGGCAGGTGGATGTGACCTTGAACGTGCATCCCGCTGGTGCCGGCAAGATCCGGATCAGCACGTTGAAACCGGACAGCTATCCCTGGGATGGCGTCTACTTCGACGGCGTGCCCGTGGGGATCTCCGCTGAAGCGGAACCCGGCTACGTCTTCCATCACTGGCAGCAGAACGGGCTGTTCACCGATACCCTGATGGCCGCCTTCCTCGATTCCCTCACCACGGATGCCATCGCATTCGATGCGTTCTTCGAACCGGTGGAGATCGGGATCAACGAGAACAAGGCGCATGCTTTTGCCATCTATCCGAACCCGGCCAAGGATGTGCTTCACCTGGTGTCCGACCAGCATTTCAACGAAGTCACCAGCTTCGAGATCCATGATCCTCGCGGCGTATTGGTATCGAGTGGCACGCTCGCAACGAGGTCTCCGAGCGGCGTGATCGATATCGGATCGTTGTCCGAGGGGGCTTATCAGCTGCGCCTGATCAACGGTGACCACCAAGAGGCGCTGCGCTTCGTGAAGCTCTAGTGCGCACGGTCCTTGGGCGATAAAGTCCGATCTTCGCCCTTTCGTTCCGCACGCCCGAATGCTTCAAAAAGCCTACGTAAACCTCCTTCTGACCGTAGCGCTTCTCCCCGCTTCCGTTCACGCCCAGCTCGTCATCAACGAAGCGAGCGGCCGAAATGCGCGCACCCTGCCCGATGCGGCGGGCGAATACCACGACTGGATCGAGATCCACAATGCGGGCAACACAGCTGCGGACCTCACCAGCCATACCCTCAGTGATGATCCGCTGGATCCGCTCAAGTGGACCTTTCCAGCAGTGAGCATTCCGGCCAACGGGCACCTGATCGTCTTCTGCAGCGGCGATGATCGTGGACCACGCGAAGGCATGACGCACGTCGCCGAATTCGACGACTTCGTGCCCGTGGAAGGGTGGAACACACACCAGTTATCGGCACCGTTGGAATGGGACGGCACCGCGAACCTCATCATCCAACTCTGTGCCCTTCGCGGGGACATGGGCGGTTTCCTCAACGCGGTATTCAACCAGACCACCACACCCTTCGCCTCCAGCGCGAACGTGTTCTCGCACGATCCATCGCGCACCTGCGGCATGGCCTTCGGCGACCTTTCGCACCGCCGACCGGTGATGCGGTTGAACGGCGCCACCATCGGAACCCCGGATTGGCTGAACGCCTTCGTGCAATTGCCCGCACCCTATGCCAACTGGCAGGGCGGTGCCAAACAAGCCTACTTCCTTCGCGCCGATGAATTGACCGCAGCTGGCCTGACCGCCGGACCGATCACCAGCATCGCATTCGATGTGTTGGCCACCTACGGTGCCGCATTGGAGGAGTTGGACATCCACATGGCGCTGACGAGCGAGACGGAACTGTCGGCCACCTTCAAGCCAACGACGCCGAGCAACGAACTCCACACCAACTTCAGGCTTGGCCGGAATGGCGAGACCGTTCACCTCTACGCACCGGGAGCGGTCCTGATCGACAGCTTGGCCGTTCTACAGAACTCGCCAGACCACAGCAATGGCCGCTCCACTGACGGCGGCGCGGATGATCGCATCTTCACCACACCCACGCCCGGCACCAGCAACAACGGTTCAACAGCCTACAACGGTTACACGACCGCACCGATCATCGATGCAGCGTCCGCGCTCGCCGCACAGCCGGTCGTGGTCACGATCTACGATACCAACCCGCCTCCCAGCACGGTGCGCTTCACCCTCGACGGAACTGAACCGGATGCCAGTTCGCCCATCTACACAGGACCGCTCACCATCACCAGTGCATCCGTGTTGAAAGCGCGTGCCTTCAGTCCGGGCAAGGCGCCGAGCGTCGTGGCCGCGGCCTCGTACCTCGTCGGCGTGCAACACACCACGGCAGTGATCTCCGTGATCACACCGCCCGATGGCCTCGATGGCCCGCAAGGGATCTTCACCAATTGGCAACGCGATGATGAGGTACAAGCGCATGTAGACTTCTTCCGCCCCAGCGGTCAGCTGGTGGTGTCACAGTCCACCGGAATGCAAGTGGATGGTGGTCTAGGTGGCAGTCGCGGCTTCCCGCAGCATTCCTTCCGGCTCGAATTCGACAACGATGCCCTCGGTGATGGACGCGTGAACGTGCCATTGATCCCGGATAGACCTGCACGCACCCGGTATAGCCGCATCTACCTGCGCAACGGTAGCAATCAGTACCAGATCCTGCCGCACAAGGATGCCGTACAAGTGAAGATGATGGCGGGTGAGACCCACAGCTACTACGCTGCATGGACACCGGCCACCGTCTACATCAACGGCGCATACTTCGGGCTGTATGAACTGCGCGAGAAGTTCGATGATGAGTACTTCCGCACCTTGGAGAACGCCGATGCCGATTCCGTGGACCTGCTCTCCTTGAGCGCATGGAACGGCACGGTGCTTCGGCCGACGGAAGGATCCGTAGACCCCTTCTGGCGAGACATTTCCTCATTCTACCTGCTCGATCCGGAACAAGAGGACTTCTGGGAACTGACCGATGCACGCTTCGACCTCACGTGGTATACGGACCATATCATCGGGCAACAATGGATGGGCACACGCGACTGGCCGGGGAACAACATCAAGATCCAGCGATCCAACGCCACCGACTTCAAATGGCGTTTCTGCACCATCGACCTCGAGCTGGCCTTGGCCCCCAACGGCCAGTCCGATGCGGCCTTCGATGCGGTCACCTACACCGCTCAACAACCTACGGACATCCCGTACTCGCGCATCTGGCAGCGCGCGATCGAGAATCCCCGATTCCACGACCACTTCATCAACCGCTTCGCCGATGTGATGAACAGCGCCTACCTCAATGAGCGCTTGCTGGGTATCGCACAGGATGCTTACGACCTCACACGCCCCGAGATGGGACTACAGTTCCAGCGGTGGAGCTCGGCGGATACCGCCACTTCCCTGGCTCAGTACGAAGCGAACCACGAAGCCTTCCTGAACGATCTGGAACAGCGCACACCTTTCGTACGCACCCATATCCAGGACTTCTTCGCCCTTCCGCGCCAAGTGGACGTGACGTTGGACGTAGTACCTGCCGGCGCAGGAAGCATCCGCATCAGCACGCTGCATCCTGACACCTATCCGTGGGAAGGCGTGTACTTCGACGGTGTGCCCATCCGGATCGAAGCCGTGGCGAACCCTGGTTACTTCTTCACGCACTGGACACCGGAGCCGCTCCTCAACAACATGATGGATCCGGTGTTCCTCGATACCCTCACCGCCAACACCGCGTTCTTCCAAGCGAACTTCATCCCGGACCTACCCACGGCCGTGCAGGCGAATGATGCGGCAAGGCTTTCGGTGGCACCCAATCCCACCACCGGCGAACTCACCATCGATACGGCGCTGCTAACCGATGGCGGTGAACTCACCTACACCGTGTTCGACGCGCGCGGCCAGCAGGTGTTGGAAGGAACGTTGACCGGCGCCGGGAGATCGACGATCCAACTACACGCCTTGGTGACGGGACCTTATCAACTACAGGTGACGAACGTATCGGGCCGCCGCGCCAATGCCCGTTTCGTGAAATGGTGAGCGCGACATGGAACGGATGACCAAGACCGAACGCTACATCGACCTCAGTTTCCTGGCCGGGCCTCGCTCCCGTTGGAAGGAATTCAAGACGGCGGTGAGCATCGCCCGCGAATTCATCTACGGCTTCAGAAGACTCCACTTCGTGGGTCCCTGCGTCACCTTCTTCGGGAGCGCCCGCTTCAAGGAGGACCATCCCTACTACGAAGCGGCGCGTGACCTCGCGCGGCGCGTGGGTCGGGTGGGCTTCACCATCATGACCGGCGGCGGGCCCGGCATCATGGAAGCGGCCAACCGCGGCGCACGTGATGTGGGCGCCAGAAGTGTGGGCTGCAACATCGTACTGCCCCACGAACAGTATGCCAACCCCTACCTGGATGAGAGCCTGCTCTTCGACCGTTTCTTCGTTCGCAAGGTGCTTCTGGTCAAATACAGCATCTGCTTCGTGGTGATGCCTGGCGGTGCTGGCACCGTCGATGAGCTCTTCGAGACCATCACCCTGATCCAGACCGGCAAGGTGAAGGACTTCCCCATCCTGCTCTATGGACGTGATTACTGGGCGCCGACATTGGCCCAGATCGATCGCATGGTGCACGAAGGCACCATCGGCCAGAAGGAGCTCCAGTTCGTGACCGTGGTCGATTCCGTGGATGAGGCCACCTCCTTCCTCCAGGAAAAACTGGTGGACATGTGGCAGCGTTCGCAACGGCGCGAAGACCGGCCATCGTGGTGGTTCCTCGAGCGATCTGTTAAGCCCACGTTACCGATCAAAGCCGGGTCAGTAACTGATCGTTAACACCTAATCAAGGGTCACGTAACAGGCCAAGGGGACTTTTGTGGCGCGAACCGATCCATGGTTCGTCACCGCGATGTACCGCAACCTCTTCGTTCTTCCTTTCGTTCTTCTCGGCCTCTTCGCCCTCAGCACTTCCGCCCAAGCGCAGAAAGGCACGGTGGCCGGCACCATCACGAGCAACGAAGGTGGCTCCGTGCAGCCCTTGCCCTTCGTGAACGTGGTGTTGAAAGGCACCACCACTGGCGCCACGACCGATCTTGACGGCAAATTCAGCTTCCTCGCCGACCCCGGTACGCACACCCTACAGGTGAGCTTCGTGGGATACGAGCCCGCAGAGCACACCATCGCTGTGGTGGCCGACCAGCGCACCATCGCCGATGTGGAGATGAAGACCCAAGGCATCGAGATGAAGGAGTTCGAAGTGGTGAAGATCGCCGACCGTGAGCGCGAAGGAGTGCTGGTGATGGAACGGAAGGAGACCACGGCCCTGGTGCAGAAGATCGGCGCACAGGAATTGAAGAAGAAAGGCGCCGGCGACGTGGCCGAAGGGGTGCAGAAACTCGTGGGCTTGAGCACGGTGGGTGGTCGTTATGTGGTGGTGCGTGGCCTCACGGACCGCTACAACTCAGCCTACCTCAACGGCATGCCCTTGCCTTCTCCCGACCCCGATATGAAGGTGGCTCCGCTGGACATCTTCCCCACCGACATCGTGGAGAGCATTTCCGTCACCAAGGCCTTCACCCCTGAACTCTATGGCGACTTCTCCGGCGGCGCCGTGGACATCGGCACCAAACGCGCCACGGGTGAGAACATCCTGAAGATCTCGGTAGGCGGTGGCATGAACACCCAGAGCACCTTCCGCGATCACCGCTCCTACAACGGTGGTGGCAACGATTTCTGGGGCCGCGATGATGGCACCCGCACCATCCCTGCAGGTGTGCTCTCCCAGGGCGTGAACCTGAACGGCGAACGTCTGCCCTTCGCGGTGAACTTCAATCCGACCAGCAAGAACGCAGCGCCCGATATGAACTTCGGGATCTTCGGTGGAACGAGCTTCAAACTGGGCAACGACATCACCCTCAATGTGGTGGGTACCGGCAACTACCGGAACGAGAACCGCTACCGCACTGGGCAGCTGCGCATCATCAACACGAGCAATACGCCCTTGGTGGATTACACCATGGAGTCATGGCAGTTCAACACCCAGACCTCGGCACTGGGATCAGCATCGCTCGATCTTGGCAAGCGGCACCGGGTCGGCGTTACGAGTCTGTGGGTGAACATGAGCAGCGATGAGCATCGCATCAACTACGGTGAGCACTTCGACTACCAGGACAATGTGTTCGCTCGCCGGTACACCTATCGCCAGAACACCATGCTCACCAACCAGGTCTTCGGACGCCATGCGTTCGGTATGCAGGAGCGCCTGTTGGTGGAGTGGAGCGCGGCGATGAGCACCGCCGATGCCGCCGAACCCGATCGCCGCCAGTTGGTGTACCTCTACACACCGGGGGATGATGAGAGCGAGTACCGCTTCAATGCCATCGACCGGCTGGAGAACCACCGCTGGTTCAGCGCGCTTCAAGAAGAAGAGACCACGGCCCGTGCAGGCGTCAGCTACCGCCTGCTGCAACGCGAGACCGCCGAAGGCTTCCAGCCGATCCTCGTGCTGCGCACCGGTGCACAATCCAAGCAGAAATCACGTGACTTCGGGTACGACATCTTCGCGTACAGCTTGCAGGAGCTCAACGCTCAGAACCCGAACGGCGTGGCCCTGAACAACCCCGACCAATACCTCAACAACGAGGCCTACCAGGACCGCACGCTCTCCATCGCCAACCTCACCGGTCCCGAAGCCAAGCATACCATCGAGCAATCCGTGAACGCCGCTTACCTGACGGCCGAAGTGGACGTGGTGCCCCAGAAGGTGAAATTGATGGCCGGTGCACGCTTGGAAGAAGGTGACCAACGCATCATCTACCGCAAACAGAGCGACTCGTTCTATCAGGCACGTCGCATCGCGCGCATCCAAAGCACCGACCTGCTGCCGTTCGCCTCGCTGAAGTACGACATCAATAAAAAGGATATAGTTCGCGCCAGCTTCAGCAAGACCATCAGCCGGCCTGGCTTCCGGGAGATGGGCCCCTTCGAATACACCGAGTTCTTCGCAGGCACCAAGAACATCGGCAACCCCGACCTGAAGAACGGCGAGAACTACAACGCCGACCTGCGCTTCGAGCGTTTCTTCGGCGCTGGCGAACTGATCGCCGTGGGTGCCTTCGGGAAGATCCTGGACAACACGATCGAGAAAGTGGCCCTCGCCACCGCCAGCGGTCAGTTGCAGTCCTTCCGCAACACTGGTCGTGCGGAGGTCTATGGGGTGGAGTTCGAAGTGGTCAAGAACATCGGAGCCCTCGTCGGCACGGATAGCACCTTCTGGAACGACCTGAGCGTGGGCATGAACGCATCGTTGTTGCATTCGGAGCTCACCATCGTGGACGCTACCGAAGTCAATGCGAACAGTGCCGAGGTGGTGCTCACCAACCGCTCACGGCCCATGCAGGGAGCTTCGCCCTATCTGGTCAACTTCGACCTGAGCTACAGCCGCGACCTGTGCGAGAACGTGAAGGGAACCTTCACCTTGGCCTACAACGTGTTCGGCAAACGCGTATTCGCGGCCGGTGCCAATGGCCTGGGCGATCAATACGAACTACCGGTGAACACCCTCAACGTGGTAGCCCGTGCTGATATCGGAAAGAAGTGGCAGGCTAACATCACCTGCCGCAACGTGCTCGACGCGCGCATCCAGGTTGAACAAGAGACCCCAGCAGGCACCTCGTTGATCAACGACTACCGCATTGGACCGAGCTTCAGTGCTGGCGTCAGCTACCGCATCTTTTGAGGTCGTACTCCGGTCTGAAGAAGGGCTCAGCTTAACACTGGGCCCTTCTTCATTAACGGAAACGTAATCCACGTGGCATGACACCTTAATGGTGCGACAGGACTTTTGCAGCGTTCAACAAACGAAACCAGAACGGAACCCCATGTATCTCAACCTTACGCTCACCCGGCCCATGCTGCTGGGAACGTTGGCCCTTGTAGCCGCCATGTCCATGTCATCGTGCAAGAAGAAGGAAGGCTGCACTGACCCCACGGCCACGAACTATGATCCCGACGCGGAGAAGGATTGCTGCTGCGAATTCCCTACGCCTGACGTGGAGCAGACCACGACCATCAACGGTGAGACCTACTACGTCCTGAGCGGTACCATCAGCTCCGACCGGACCCTTTCGAACGATCGTCGTCACCTGATCTCCGGTGGCCTTTTCGTAGCGAATGGCGCCACCTTGACGATCGAAGAAGGTGCGCGTATCTACGCGGCCGATGATGCCACCACCCCTTTCCTCAGCGTACAACGCGGTGGACGGATCAACGCGGTGGGCACGGCAGCCAGCCCCATCGTCTTCACCTCCATCAGGACCATCACCGGAGGTGCCGATCGCGGAGCTTGGGGAGGCATAATCCTGAACGGTTTCGCACCCATCAACATCTGCGAAACGTCCGACTGTACTGCAGAAGGTGAAGGTGGAAGCGGCGTGTACGGTGGAACGGATACGAACGACAACAGCGGCGTGATGAAGTACGTGCGCGTGGAGTACGCGGGCAAGATCCTCGGCACCGACAATGAATTGAACGGATTCTCCTTCAATGGCGTGGGCAGCAGCACCGTATTGGAACACCTGCAGGCTTACAAAGGCAGCGACGACGGATTCGAGTTCTTCGGTGGTACCGTGAACCTGAAATGGGCCGTGAGCACGGGCAACAGCGACGATAGCTTCGACTGGACGCACGGCTGGCGCGGCAAAGGCCAGTTCTGGGTGGTGCAGCAAGATGCCGTGACCGGCGACAACGGCATGGAGTGCGACAACTGGGAGATCGACAATTCCGCAAGTCCCTTCAGCGATCCAATGGTAAGTAACTTCACCTTGGTGGGTGCTGACGATGGAAGCCCGAACCACGGTATGCGCTTGCGGAATGGCACGAAAGGGAAGCTCTGGAACGGTCTGGTCGCGGGCTTTGCACAAGGCGTACGTGTTGAAACCACCGTATGCGAAGGTCACGTGAACGATGGATCGCTCTTCGTGAAGAACAGCGCCATCTGGAACAACACCACCAACTTCAACAATGCAGGCGCCATCGAGACGAACAGCGCCTATGGCAACACCACGTCAGGCCCTGTCCTGAGCGGCTACATCGGCACGGAAGCGGCTGGTGCCGTGGATCCCTCCGGTGTGGACAGCTGGTTCAGCAGCGTCACCTTCAAAGGGGCTGTGGAAGCTTCCAATGATTGGACGGCTGGTTGGACCGTCAGTCTCTGATAACCGCTGGAACAGCATCGCGAAGGGCTCCTGAGGGAGCCCTTCGTTCGTTCAGCCTGGCCAAATGAGACCGGCCGCCCAAAGGAGCACCGCATACCGGGCCGCTTTACCGATCACCATGAAGAGCGCGGTGAGAGGTAGTGGCGCGCGGCAGACACCCAGGGCGATGGCGATGGGATCACCGATGACCGGAAGCCAGCACAGGAGCGCAGTCCACGTTCCCCGCCGTTGGACCAAGGCCATCCACCGCTGGGCCTTTGAGGCGTCGATACGGGCCCATCTGATGAACCGATCCGAGGGCAACCAACGGCCGATCCCATAATTTGTCAGGCCACCCAGTGAATTCCCCAAAGTGGCCACACCGAACAGCGTTAAGGCATCCGCGCCAGCTACGGCCATGGCCAATAAAACGGCCTCCGAACTGAACGGCAGCACGGTGGCCGCCAGGAAGGAGGCCAGGAACAAACCCGGTAACCCCCATGCCATCCACTCCGTTCCCAGTTCCATGCGGTTCTTCGGTCCCGATACAATGCGTCAGTCAGCGCGGAGAAAGATAGGCCGCTACCTTCGGCATGGACTTTGAAAACCAGCATGTATGCTGCGCACCACCACCCTCTCCGTAGCCTTGGCCTTGCTCCTCCCGGCTGTGGCTCAGGTCAACAACAACGACGGCTTCTGGAACGGCCGCTCTTCCACCCTCAGTGGCGGTCTGGAATTCGGCGTTCCGCTTGGCGAATTCGACCATACGTGGGGTAGCACCATGGTGGGGCTCTCGGCCAACTTGGCTATGCCCATGCGCAACCTTCCCCTCGAGTTCGGCTATGATTTCTCTTGGGCCAGAATGGGCAGCGAATTCGACCTTATCCAGCCATCGGGGGGCCTATTGACCGCCCAACCCAGCCGTTCGGTGAGCGTGAAAAGCAACGTCTATGGCCATCATGGCCTCGCCCGCCTCAACCCCCTTCGCGGCAACGTACGGCCGTATGGCGAAGTGCTGCTCGGCGCCCGCAACTTCGTGACGCGCTCCACCGTGACCACGGATGAGGGTGTGACCGACGATGAACGGGACGGCGCATGGGCCCAGAGCTACGGCTGGGCCGTGGGGCTGATGTACGCCATCGGAGACCAGGTCTTCGTGGAAGGGCGCGTGGAACGGCTCTACAGCGGAAAAGTGGACTACGTGGACCCCCGGACCATCGATATCGACCCCGCCGGCCGGGTCACGTACGACAAGGCCAACAGCCGCACCGAAACCCTCCAGATCCAACTTGGCATCGGCCTAAGATTCTGAGCGATCCGGCACCCCGGGGCCGTTGTTGGTAACCTTTGCGTAACGCGGCCTAGGCTCTTCCACTGTCCGCTCGTTTTGCTCGTAAACTTGCCCCGGAATAGCCGGACCAGAACGTCCGCATCTCCCATTGGACGGGCAAAAACGTATCCATAGCGCTCTCGTATCCGTGTTCCACAAGGATGGGCTCGAACCCATCATCCGTGAACTGGACCGGCTTGGCGTCCACCTCTATTCCACCGGTGGCACCCAGGAATTCATCGAAGGGCTTGGCGTGAAGGTGACCCCGGTCGAGGACCTCACCACCTACCCCAGTATCCTCGGCGGTCGCGTGAAAACGCTGCACCCGAAGGTCTTCGGTGGCATCCTCGGCCGTCGCGACCTGGAAAGTGACGTGGCGCAACTGGAGGAGTATTCCATTCCCCCCATCGACCTGGTGATCGTGGACCTGTACCCCTTTGAGGCCACCGTGGCTTCCGGGGGATCGGAAAGCGCCATCATCGAGAAGATCGACATCGGTGGCATCAGTTTGATCCGGGCGGCCGCCAAGAACCACAAGGACGTGGTGATCGTGCCTGCTCAACACCAGTATGCTGAACTGTTGCGCTTGCTGCGCGACCAAGAGGGCCAGACCACGTTGGCCCAGCGGAAGTCGTTCGCCACAGCGGCCTTCGCGATCAGCTCGCACTACGATAGCGCCATCCACAACTGGTTCGCTGGTGACACGGGAGCCTTGCGCCTCGCCGCAGAGCCCACCACCGTGCTGCGGTATGGCGAGAATCCGCATCAGAAAGGTGCTTTCCACGGTGACCTCACCGGCATGTTCGAGCAGCTCAATGGCAAAGAGCTCAGCTACAACAACCTGCTGGACCTGGATGCGGCTGTTGAATTGATCGACGACCTGTCCACCATCAACGGCGTTCCGTTCGCGATCCTCAAACACAACAACGCCTGTGGTGCGGCCATACGCGCAACGCTGAAAGAAGCGTGGGATGCTGCGCTGGCCGGTGATCCAGTGAGCGCCTTCGGTGGCGTGCTGATCACCACGGCCACCATCGACAAGGGAACCGCTGAAGCGATCGACGGCCTCTTCTTCGAGATCATCGCCGCACCGGACTACGAAGCGGAAGCGTTGGAGATCCTTCGGAAGAAGAAGAACCGAATGATCCTGCGACGCAAACCAATGGCACGCCCGCGTCTGAAGGTGCGCACCGCGCTGAACGGGGTGCTTTCCGAGGATGCCGATACGGTCGTAGCCACCAACTCCGCCATGCGCACAGCCACGACCAAGGCACCAAGCACGCAGGAGCTGAACGACCTCGTTTTCGCTTCCATCCTGGTGAAACACACCAAGAGCAATGCCATCGTTCTGGCCAAGAGCAACCAGCTTCTGGCCAGTGGTACCGGTCAGACCAGCCGCGTGGATGCGCTGGAACAAGCGATCGCCAAAGCGGGGAAATTCAATTTCGACCTGCGCGGCGCCGTGATGGCCAGTGACGCCTTCTTCCCCTTCCCGGATTGTGTGGAGATCGCCCACCAAGCGGGCATCACTGCGGTGGTGCACCCGGGAGGCAGCATCCGCGATCAGGACAGCATCGATTTCTGCAACACGCACGGCATGGCCATGGCCATCACCGGCATTCGCCATTTCAAACACTGAGCACGGCCCATGAGCTGGTTCAACTTCTTCACCCAAGAGATCGCCATCGACCTCGGCACCGCCAACACCTTGATCATCCACAATGACAAGGTGGTGGTGGACGAGCCCAGCATCGTGGCCGTGGACCGCGCCACCGGCAAGGTCATCGCCGTGGGACGCCAAGCGCAGCAGATGCACGGCAAGACCCATGAGAACATCAAGACCATCCGCCCCCTGCGCGATGGCGTGATCGCCGACTTCAAGGCGGCAGAGGATATGATCAAGGGCATGATCCGCATGATCAAGCCCGGCCGTCAGCTCTTCACCCCAAACCTGCGCATGGTCATCTGCATCCCCAGCGGGATCACCGAGGTGGAGAAACGCGCGGTGAAGGACAGCAGCGAGCACGCTGGCGCCAAGGAGGTGTACCTGATCCATGAACCCATGGCCGCGGCCATCGGTATCGGCATCGATGTGGAGGAGCCCATGGGCAACATGATCATCGACATCGGCGGTGGTACCAGTGAGATCGCCGTGATCGCGCTCGGTGGTATCGTGTGCGACAAGAACATCCGCGTGGCCGGTGATGAGTTCACCAGCGACATCGAGGAGTACATGCGTCGCCAGCACAACATCCTGGTGGGTGAACGCACCGCGGAGACGATTAAGATCGAAGTGGGTGCGGCGATGACGGAATTGGACAACCCACCACCCGACTATGCCGTGCGCGGTCGGGATCTGATGACGGGTATCCCCAAGGAGATCACCGTCACCTACAGCGAGATCGCACAGGCCCTGGATAAATCGATCAGCAAGATCGAAGAGGCCATCCTAAGCGCGTTGGAAGCCACACCACCCGAACTGAGCGCCGACATCTACAAGACCGGGATCTACCTGGCCGGCGGTGGCGCCTTGCTGCGTGGTCTGGACAAGCGCATCAGCATCAAGACCAAGCTTCCGGTGCACGTGGCGGAAGATCCGTTGCGTGCCGTGGCGCGTGGTACCGGTATCGCACTGAAGAACATCGATCGCTTCCAGTTCTTGATGCGGGAGTAGGGGCGACGTTCATGTCGCCCCTACCCGCGCATCGCCATCGGTGATGTGATTGGGTCATGAGGGATCTATTCCGTTTCCTGCATCGCATCCGCAGCACGCTCATGTTCCTGGGCTGGCTGATCCTATCCTTGGTGCTGCTCTACAACGGCAATCAGCACCACCGCGCTCAGGCCATCAGCAGCAGCAACGCCGTAGTGGGCACCATCTTCTCTTGGCGCAAGGAGATCACCGATTATGCGAACCTGAAGGAGGTGAACCGCAGGCTCGCGGAGGAGAACGCCGACTACCGCAACCGGCACATCAGTGCTTACACACCCGTGGAAGGCGTCTTCGCTCGGATCCAGGACACCATCCGGCGGCAGGAATACCGGGTGATCACCGCCAAAGTGGTGAACAGCACGTGGCACAAGCCCAAGAACTACCTCACGCTGGACAAGGGCAACAAAGCCGGGCTCCATGGCGCCATGGGTGTGATCGGCCCCAATGGCATCGTGGGCGTGGTGCGCGATGCGAGCCCCAACTTCACCTCGGTGATCAGCGTGCTGAGCCCGGAGATCAAGTACAGTGTGCAGCTCCGCCGCACCGGCCACTACGGACTGCTCTTCTGGGACACGAACGATCCGCTCACCTCCAGCCTCACCGACATCGCCAAACATGCGCGCATCGCCGTGGGCGATACCGTGGAGACGCGCGGAGGTGACGGTGTCTTCCCGGCCGGGATCATGGTGGGCGTGGTGGAGAGCGTGGAGGATCAACCCGGCAGCAACTACCACGACATCATCGTCCGGCTGAGCGAGGACATGACGCGTAGTGGATTCGTCTACGTGGTGGAGGATCCTCACCGCATGGAACGGGACACGCTTGAACAGGCGCACGAACCATGATCGGTACCGTCCTCGCCCATATCATCCGGTTCATCGTGCTCATCCTGCTACAGGTGTTGGTGCTCGATCACTTGGACGTGCTCAACGGCTTCATGGTGCCCTACCTCTACGTCCTTTTCCTGCTGTTGCTGCCCATCGACCTGCCGGCATGGGCCCAGCTGGCCCTTGGCGCCATCACCGGACTGGCCATGGACTTCTTCACCAGCACCCCGGGCATGCACATGAGCGCGTGCGTGGTGATGATGTACGCACGCTTGAACGTGCTTCGACTGCTATCGCCTCGGGAGGGTTACGAATTCGGTACGCGGCCCACCGTGCTCCGCATGGGCTTCGCGTGGTACATCACCTACGCCGGCTTCCTCATCTTGCTCCACCACGTCTGGCTTTTCCTGATCGAACTGCATCGCTTCGACGCCTTCTTCGGAACCTTCCTACGGGCGCTGCTCAGCGCCGTGTTCACCTTCGGGCTCTGCCTGCTCGCCCAGTTCCTCACCTCCGGCAAGGAGCGTGAACGCCGATGAACTACGAGAGCCGCAAATACGTCCTCATCGGTGGGGTGCTCTTCATCAGCATCGTCTTCATCCTTCGCCTCTTCTGGATCCAGGTGGTGGATGGCAAGTGGAAGGCCGAGGCCGCCAACATGGCCGAACGGAAGGTGACCGTGTACCCCTCGCGCGGCCTGATCTACGACCGCAAGGAACGATTGCTCGTGGCCAATACGCCGGTGTACGACCTCATGGTGGTGCCCAAGGAAGTGGAGGCCTTCGACACATCCGGGTTCTGCCGTCTGATCGGTGTGCCCGAAGGGGACTTCCGCACCCGCCTCAGCGAAGCGACACGCTACTCGAAGTACAAGCCGAGCATCATCGAGAAGCAGATCCCGGCCGACCAATTCGCGGCGATCAGTGTGCACTTGCACAAGTACCCCGGCTTCTATGGTCAATCGCGAACGCTGCGCACCTACCCGCCCCATACCGCTGCACACCTGCTGGGTTACCTCAGCGAGGTGAACGCCAAGAAGGTGGAGGAGGATCCGTACTACAAGTCGGGCGACGTGATCGGTGTGGGTGGACTTGAATCGTATTACGAGAAGGAGATGCGGGGCCGCCGGGGCGTGAGCTACGTGCTGGTGGATGTACACAACAACCAGAAGGGCTCCTTCAAGGACGGCCTATACGACACGTTGGCTGTTGCCGGTAAGGACCTCTTCACCGGCATCGACCTGGAGATGCAACAACTGGGTGAGCGGCTGATGGTGAACAAGAAGGGCAGCATCGTGGCCATCGACCCGAAGACCGGCGAGATCCTCTGCCTCGTGTCAAGCCCCACCTATGACCCCGAGCTGCTCGTGGGCCGTGTGCGCAACACGAACTACGGCATCCTTCAACGCGACCCGATCAAACCGCTTTTCGACCGCGCATTGCAAGCGCAATACCCGCCAGGCTCCATCTACAAGATCGTGCAGTCGCTCATCGCCTTGGACGAAGGGGCGATCGATGTGAACACCGGGTTCCCCTGCACGAAATCGCTCGTTGGGTGCCACAACCACCCGATGGCCGGCGACATCATCCACGCGATCCAATACTCCTGCAATCCCTATTTCTACCAAGTCTTCAAACGGATGGTGGAGCAGGACAAGGACCCGAACAACCGCTTCAAGGATGCTGCCCTCGGCCTCACCGAATGGCACAAGTACATGCTGACGTTCGGTTTGGGTCAGCGCCTCCCGATCGACCTGCCGTCCGCAAAAGGTGGCAACATCCCCGATGCGGCGTACTACGATCGGAAATACGGCAAGGAGGCCTGGGCCTTCAGCACCATCTACAGCGTGAGCATCGGGCAGGGTGAGGTGTTGGTGGCGCCGCTCCAAATGGCGAACCTCGCCGCCATCTTCGCCAACAAGGGCTGGTACTACGACCCCCATGTGGTGCGGGCCGTGGGTCACCCGGATAGCCTGCAGCAGAAATACCTGCAAAAACACATGACCGGCGTGGACCCCAAGTGGTACGACTACATCCAGGAAGGCATGCGGCGTGTGGTGGAAGAACCCGGTGGAACGGCTCGCAGTGCCCGTATCGAGGGCATCACGGTGTGCGGAAAAACGGGGACCGCAGAGAACCCGCATGGACAGGACCATGCCGTGTTCGTCTGCTTCGCACCCATGCAGGACCCCAAGATCGCCATGGCGGTGTACGTGGAGAACAGCGGCTTCGGTGGCACCTGGGCCGCACCCATCGCCAGCCTGCTCATCGAACAATACCTCACCGATACCATCAAGCGACCCGAGGTGGTGAAGCGCATGGTCGAAGCCGACCTCATCGCCAAGGAGAAGACCTTCGTGAAGAAGGTGAAGCCTAAACGCCGCCGCCGATGAGCGCTCGCGAGAACGTCGCCGCCAACTTCGACCGGCCGATACTGATCATGTATCTGCTGTTGATGTTCATGGGTTGGGCCAACATCTACAGCGCCGCTTACGATGTGGACCATCCGAGCATCTTCGACCAGAGCAAGGAGTACGGCAAACAGGCCGTGTGGATGGGCATCAGCCTGGTGCTCGGTGGATGCATGCTTTTGATCCGGGGTGATGTCTTCCGCGATTCGGCGTACACCGTCTATGGGGCGGTATTGTTGTTGTTGCTCGCCGTTCTGTTATTCGGCAAGGAGGTGAACGGCGCCAAGGCCTGGTTCGCTATCGGTGGCTTCGGTATCCAACCGGCTGAGTTCGCCAAGTTCGCCACGGCCCTCGCTCTCACGCGCTACCTGAGCGGGCTCAAGGCGCTGGTGGATACGCGCTCACGCGTGATCAGTACGGCCATCATCCTCGCGCCCGTCGCCCTCATCATGCTGCAGCCCGATACGGGCACCTCCCTCGTTTCCGGTGCCTTCATCCTCGTGCTCTACCGCGAAGGCCTTTCCGGTAACGTGCTGTTGCTGGCGATCCTGGCCGCTGTGCTTTCGGTACTGTCGTTGATCCTGAAGGAAAGCTCCTTCGACCTGCCCTTCACCGAGGCGAAGCTCACGGGCCAATACTTCCTGCTCGCTTTGATCGCCGTGTTCAGCGCGCTCGCGTTCTGGGTGGTGCGCAACCTGGTGGTGAAACGCGAACGCAAGCGCTTCATCGCCCTCATCGTGGTGGGGTTCATCAGCTCAGTGGCCTTCATCAGTAGCGTGGACTATGCGTTCAACAAGGTGCTCGCGAAACACCAGCAGGATCGTATCCTCGTGATGCTCGGCCAGATGGAGGATCCGCAAGGGCTCGGGTACAACGTGAAGCAGAGCCAGACGGCCATCGGATCCGGAGGCTTCGCCGGCAAAGGGTACCTCGAGGGCACGCTCACCAAGTTCAAATACGTGCCCATGCAAAGCACCGACTTCATCTTCTGCACCGTGGGTGAAGAGTGGGGCTTCCTGGGTACCGCCTTCGTGGTGATCCTGCTCACGGCACTGATCCTACGCATCATCCAGATCAGCGACCGCCAACGCTCGCGCTTCACGCGGATCTATGCGTACTGCGTGGCCAGCATCTTCTTCCTGCACCTGATGATCAACGTGGGCATGACCATCGGTCTGGCACCCGTGATCGGCATTCCCCTTCCCTTCTTCAGCTATGGTGGTAGCAGCATGATCAGTTTTACCATCCTGCTCGGCATCCTTGTCCGGTTGGATGCGGAGCGGCTGAGCCAGTTACGCTAGTCCACCCACCGCGCTCTGATCCCGAGGATGGTAGGAGTGGATCGCTCTTCGCAGCACCTGTGGCTTTGTCGCTGCTTAGTCGGTCATGATACTGATCGGTGGAGCTTGTGGCTGTTCAAGACCGTGGACGCGCCAACGACCGGCATTCAACACGCTGATAAGGCAAGCAAGGGAGATCAGTTGCTCTAGAACGATCACCGCCGCGTGCGTAGGGTGCGCGAAGCGGAAAGTGGGGCAGCAGCGCAGCTTAGAACGTCTCACAAAAAGAACGCCGGACCTAGGCCCGGCGTTCCGAATATTGGTTCGGTATCGCTCTCAGTAGAACTTGTAACGTTCGTCCTTCACGCCTACAACCTCCTTCAACGCATTGAAGAGCGCACCATCCACGCGTGATTGCGCACGCTGGGCCAAGGTCTTCTTGTCCACGTTCAGGTCCTGTGGCTCGGGTGCGGCGGTCTTGTTCGTCATGCTCACGACGTACACGCCGGTCTCCCCTTTCAAGGGCACGCTCACCTTGCCGTTCTCCAACGCGAACACCTTGCCTACCACCTCGAACTCGCTGAACCCCCCGGGCAAGTTGAAGCTGTTGTAGGTGAGGTCCGTGGCCATTTGCTGTGCACCACTGAGTTCGGTGGTCAATGCGCTCAGGTCGGTCTTGCCTTCCATCTTGGCCATCCATGCAGCGGCCTTCTTCTCCTTCACCACTTCCTTGGTGAAGATCTCGCGCACATCCTCCAGCTGCGGCGCACCCTCTTCGCGGATGCCGGTGAGGATGGCCACCACGTAGTTGTCACCGCTCTGGATGGGCTCGCTCAATTTGCCCACCTCGGCGCGGTTCACCCACTGCACCACGGGCTGTGCATCCTGTAGACCAGGAACGAAACGCTGATCGTTCCGCAGCTCGTCCACCGGGGTCACTTGGACGCCCATTTCCTCGGCCGCCTTCTTGAAGCTGGCCAGGTCGGTGTTGCGCAGGCTGAACTCATTGGCCTTCTTGTAGAATTCCTTGAAGGTGGCCGGCGATGGCTTCATGGTGCGTTCCACGCTCACGACGCGACGCTCCTGGCGGCTGCGCTGACCGAGCACTTCCACGATGTGGTAACCGTAGCTGGTCTTGGCGATGGTGATGGCACCCACTTTCTCATCGAAGCTGGCGGCGGTGAATTCGGGCACCATCTGCTTCTTGTCGAACCAGTCGTACACGCCACCCTTCTCCTTGGTGTTGCTTCCGGGATCCTCGCTGAACTTCACTACGAGGTCCTCGAACTTGCTGCGGTCGCGCTTCACCACGGTGAGCAGGCTATCCGCGAGTTTCTTCTGCTCGTCCTCACCCTTGCCGTTCTGGGTGCTAAGGAGGATGTGGCGCACGCGTGCCTCGGGCACATCGGCCAGTTCGGTCACCTTCACCAGCTTCCATTGATCACCTTCCTGGTACGGTCCCACCACGGTTCCCACCGCGCCGTTCACGATCAACGAATCGTTCAGCTTGTCGGCGGTGCCTTCGGTGTACGGGGTCTTGTTGAACGCGCGTGAATCGCTGTTGGCCACGATAAAGAGGCTGTCGTTGGTGCTGCTCACCAATCCCTCACGCAGCTCGGCGAGTTCCTTCATGGTGGCGGCACGGTCGGCATCCGAGGCGGTCACCGGGAAGAGTGCGTATTCGAATTTGCGCGCAGCCTGCTGGCGGTACTTGCGGTCGTTCTTGTGCTGGTCGTAGTAGCGACGCAGTTCCTTGTCCTCCACCACATACAGGCTGTCGGCTTCACTGTCGTAACGCTTGGCCACGAAGCTGAAGGTAGCCTTGGTGTTCTTGGCCAGGTAATCGTCCTTGGCCTGGGCGCTGTTCACGTAGATGCTCTTCTTCACCAAGGTGGTGTACTTGCTGTACAAGCGGTTCTCGGTGATACGTCGCTTCTGGATCTCGTGGTAAACCGGTGCGTTGATCTGCACGCTCTGGAAGTATTGCTGCAGTTTCTCGGCGCTCGGCTTGCCGTCCTCACCTTGGAAGTTCGGCTGGTTCTTGAACTCGGGCAGGATGTTCTCCCCGAAACGGATGTCGTCGTATTCGGCCTTGGTGAGGGTGAACCCGGCTTCTTCCACCTGGCCCAACATCACGCGGCTCTTCATCATCTCCTGCCACACGCTGTTGCGCACCTGCTCCTGCATCTGCGTGTTCACCTGCTGGCCGAAGTCGTTGCGGTAGCTCTCCACCTCGTCGTCCACGCGGCGCTCGAACTCGATCAGGCTCACTTCTTCACCGCCCACCGTGCCGATGCTCTGGTCTTCGCGACTCGAACCACGACCACTGAACAGATCGGTGAGGATGAAGGCCGCCATGGCCCCGCCCACCAACACCAACAACAAGCCGCTGCGCTCGCGGATCTTACCAATGACTGCCATTGCCTTTGAGGAATAGGGGTGCAAATATAGGCGGCTGCCCCATACGCCGCTGGACAGGGGCAATTCCCTGATCATCAAGCCATAAACCAGCAACGGAGGACTGTTGACGGGGTTGGTCCCGTGGAGAAGGCCGATGCCAACGTGGCATAGCGCCATCGCACCTCCGACCGGCAGCGCCGCCCGAAGGCCCTGACCTATCGATCCACCGAACGAATTCCAGCGGCCGGGTCGGTGACCTCCAACCGCACCAGGTCCACCCGGCCGTGGATCACCTGCGCCACGGTGAGCCGGAACGGCGGTAGCTCGATCACCTGCCCCTGTTCGGGGATGTCGCCGGTGCTGTGCAGGATGAAGCCGGCCAACGTGTCGTACTCCTCGCTCTCGGGCAAGACCAACCCGTAGGTCTCGATCAGGTGCGTGATCTCGCTGCGTGCGCTGAAGAGGAACTCGTGGGGACCCAAGCGCTCCTCCACTTCCTCGGGCGTATCGTGCTCGTCCTCGATGTCGCCCACGATGGTCTCCACCACATCCTCCATGGTGAGCATGCCGGCCGTGCCGCCGAATTCGTCCACCACCACCGCCACGTGCGTGCGTTGTTTGATGAAGAGTTGCAGCACTTCGTCCGCTGGCATGGTGCCGGGCATGAAGTTCACCGGTCGCATCACCGCGCGGATGGTGCGCGGTTGTTTGAACAGTTCGTAGCCGTGAACATAGCCGATCACATCGTCGATGCTCTTGCGGTACACGAGCAATTTGCTCATCCCGCTTTCCACGAACCGTTCGTGCAAGGTGCTGATCGGTTCGTCCACCTCGATGGCTTCGATCTCGGCACGCGGCACCATCAGATCACGCACCTTGGTGTTGCTCAATTCGAGGGTGTTGCGGAAGTACTCCACCTCGGCGTCCATGCCCTCGTCGTTGGCCTGGTTGGCCGTCACATCCTTCAGGAATTCATCCAGGTCCACGCGCCCGAACGCGATGGTACCAGGCCTGCTCTTCACGCCGAAGATCCGCAGGATGAGCTCGCTAAGCCCGGTCATCACCATCATGGGCAGCCACAGCACCACGAAGAGGATCTGCAGGGGCAGCGCGAAGGCGCTCAAAGTGGTATTGGGATCGATCCGGAACACGGCCTTCGGCAGGAACTCACCCACCACAAGGATGAGCAGGGTGCTGAGCACTGTTTGGGCCACGAGCACGAACGCCGCGCCGTAGCCGAAACCGAGGAGCCAGGGCTGCAGCAATTTGGCCATCAACAGACCGTAGAGCACCAAGGCCAGGTTGTTGCCCACGAGCAGGGCTCCGATCACGCGGGCTGGTCGTTTCAGCATCACCGATACGAGCCGTGCCCAGATGGCGCCCCGGTTGCGCTCCAGTTCGATGTAGAGCTTGTTGCTGCTGACGAAGGCGATCTCCAGACCCGAACACAGGGCCGATACGGCCACCGCGATGATCAACAGGATGAGGTCGGTTCCGGTGAAGGACAAGGCGGATGGCGGTCAACGCCGCTGGCACGAAGATAGGCGCACCAACTACCTGCCGGCGTTGTGCCGATCGTCCAACGCCTCCAAGCGCCCCCGCATGAAGCGGCGCAGGAAGAACATGGCCAGTGCGATGCCCGGGAACCAGAACCAGTTCTTCGCGGCCGCGAAACCATCGGTGTACACGACCACCAGTGCGGCCAACGCGGTACCGATGGCCACCGCGAGCCAGAAGTGCTCCATGAACTTATTCAGCTTGCGCATCGGTCGCTAAGGTATCATCGGGCACGTAGAGCTGGCCGGTGATGCGGTGGATCACGTAGCTGCTGAAGTCCTCGGCGGCGTCCAGCCCCATGCCGTGGATCACATCCGGGCCCCGCTGCACCCGCACGGCCTTGTCCGTTCGCACCCGGGCACTATCCTGGTACCAGGTGAGTTGTTCGGTCTCCAAGCGCTCGCCTTTCTCGTTCACGAACACCACCTGCTCGTACACCTCCATGCGTTTCTCCTTGGGCAGGATGAGCCCGCGCCGCGCCGTGAGCTTGCTCTGCTCCTCGCCTTTCCGGTCGAAGAAGACCAACTCCACACCATCGCTCATCTCAGTGCGCTTGCGTTCACCGGTTGACCATTCCGCGATGCGGCCCGCTCGTAGGCGGTTGGTAACACGCCCGCTATCCGAGTACAGGTATTCCGCGGCGCTGGTGATGCGGTCAGGCGCGTTCAGCTCCACTTCGATGGCCGCCACCTTGTCCAAGTCGTTCTGACAGCCGCACAGCACGGTCGCCATCGCGCACGTAAAGCCGAGGATCTTCATCCACAGGGCCATGGCCGATCAATCGATCCGGCGCTTGCGGAACCAGCCCTCGCGCACATCGGGCGTGATGGTGATGCCGAGCAGGAGCGTGAAGTAGCGCTCGCGGATGAGGCCGTTCTCCACCGTGCCGCGCTCGCCGAATGCCCCGCCGATGTTCAACCGGCTTCGCGTGGTGGTGGCCATCATGGGAACGGAAAGTCCAGCGGTGAAGCTGCGGTCCTGCAATTGCGTGCCGCCCACCTTCAGGTAATCGTTCGTGACTTGCAGTCCAGCGCGGTACACGGTGCGCTTCCAGATGGAGCCGAGGACCTCGTTGGTGGGCCTGTACGAAGCGCCCACGCGCATCGATGTACTGTTGGCTAATTGACCCACAGGTTGGAAGCGCGCGTCGCTTACACTGAGGGTGGTCCAATCGCGTTGGCCGTATTCGGCGCCCACGGTCCACCGTTCGTTGAACACGGTGAAACCCGCACGAAGGCCTAATGGAAGATCAATGCTGCCCGTGAGGTCAGCGACGGAATACGAGGTATCCAGCGGCACCTCCAATCCCGAGGAGCTGAAGCCGTAGGTGTTCGCCACTTCGGTCCGTTCGGCACCGATGCTCACCGGCAATTCCGCGGCTACACCGGCCAGGAAGAAGAGCCCTTCATCGTCCTTGGTGCGGCGCTTCCGCAGATCCCCTTGGTACTGCAGACCCAGATCGGCCGTGGGGTCGCGCAGGAGCAAGGTGCTGGTGATGCGGCTGGCATAGAAGCCCTGCCCCGAAGGGAACACCGCCGACCGGCCCGTTTCGATCCGCCCGAAGAGGTAACCCACGTTGGCCCCCACGGATAGTCGGTGACCGTTGGCGAGCGAATCGCGCTGTTGGCTCACCACCAGTCCAACCCCGATGATCCCCTGGTTCAAACCACCGTCGCCGGTGTAGGTGAAGGTGGACACTCCGGTGCTGCCCGGGATGGATTCCGTTTCTGTGAGGCTATAGTTGACGCGGGATACGGGACGCACGCCCAAGGCCACGCCCCAGCGGCCTTTGCCGAAGGGCAAGCCCAGGGTAAGGCCCATGATCTCCGTTCTACGGCCGAGGCGTTCCGTGGTGCCGTTGGTCAATTGGCTGGTGCGCACACCCAGGCCGGTCTCGAAGGTGGTGCGGTGCAGCGCGGCGTACGAGGCGGGGTTGGCGAACACGGTGCTCACCGGACCCACGGCGGCAGCTCCCAACCCACCCATCATGGCCTGCGCGATGGGGGTGGAACCGACGAATTCCCCCAGGCCGTAGCCAGAATAGGGTGAGCCGCTACCCTGTTGCCCCTGGGCCATCGACCGCATGGGGAGCAGCAGGGCCAGTAGCGCCGCCGAGCGAGCGATGATGAACGAGCAATGCATGGTAGCCTTCCAGGGTGAGGATGGGGAGCGCAAAGATGCCACTTTCCAACCCGCGTACGAACCGCAGGGCATCACCGCCGGTGAGCACAACGACCAAGTCCTTGTGTTCATTGCGCATCCGGCGGATGTAACCCTCCAATTCACCGAGCATGCCGAAGTGGATGCCGGCTGCCAGCGAGGTTTCCGTAGTGGTGCCGATCAACGGGGGTCGTTCAGCGGGCTCCACCAAGGGCAAGCGGGCACTGTAGGCGTGCATGGCTTGGGCGCGCATGCGAAGGCCCGGCGAGATACCCCCTCCGCTGTAAGTGCCATCGGCCTGGCAGAGGTCGTAGGTGAGGCAGGTGCCCAGGTCCACCACCAGGACCGGACGACCCGGGAAACGACGCACGGCCCCTACCGCGTTGGCCAGCCGATCGGCCCCCAAGGTGTGGAGGGTACCATAGGCATTGCGCAAGGGCGACGGTGAAGTGCCTGTGAGCACGGTGGTGGGCGCCCATGTTCCCAAGTGCTCCACGAAGGCTGGATCGGGCGTCGCCGTGGATCCTAGACCGATGCCTTGAAGCCGAACACCACCGATGAAAGCCGCCAACCCGGTGCGATCGTGGTTGGCCATCGGTCCGTGTTTCACCAGCCTATCACCTTGGAACAGCGCCAGTTTGGTGCGGGTGTTGCCCACATCGAGCACAAGATCGAGGCCGACTACTGGCATGGTTCGTTCACTTGTCTATCTTTGCCGCCCTGTTCGCCGATACCGTACCAGCGGGGTGGACAAAGTTCGGTGCCTTAGCTCAGCTGGTAGAGCAATGGATTGAAAATCCATGTGTCCCCAGTTCGATTCTGGGAGGCACCACGAAAAAGGGGCTGTCTCATCCGAGGCGGCCCCTTCGTTCTTTTACATCAACGATCCGGTCAAGGATTCCGCTCCAGCCACTCCTTCACCACGACCAGGTGGCCCTGCTTCACGGGTTCGCGCAGTCGTTTGTTGGTAGCAGTGAAATACTTGTGGCGCTCCAGGAACCGCACCTGCAGTTCGTTCCAATCGCGTTCGGTCTTCAACACGCCGTAGTGTTTCATCTCGGCGAAAAGCGTGCTCCCGATCCGCTCGAAATCGCCGCGCCCGAGGTAGTCCAGATCCGCGTCGCAGAGGATGCGCGCAAGCTTGTTCCGCGGCGCCTGCGGTATCCGGGTGGCCATGATCATGTCGCAGATAAGTTCCACTTGGTCGGCCGAGAATCCGAACTCGGGCAGCTTCTCGCGCACGATGGCACAGCTGGCCTTCTCATGCTCGAGGTCCTGCACAGCGAAACCCGAATCGTGATACAGGGCTGCCACCTTCAACAGGGTCAAGCCCTCGCCGGTCACACCCTCCTGCTCGGCGATGTCCACCGCGCTGGCGTACACATCCAACGTATGCTCCAGGCAATGGTAGGTGCGCGCCTCTGGAAGGTCATCGCGCAGCTTGCGGAGGATGTATGCTCGAGCGGCCTGAGGGTCCATGCGAGCGAGCAAGATAAGAACGCTCGCGAAAGCGCCCCCCTACCTTTGTACACCGCCATGAACCGTTCCTCACGCCGCACCTTCCTCCTCTTCGGTGCGCTCACCCTTTACGTGCTGCTGCAATTCCTCTGGTGGGCCGTGCTGCTGGTGCGCAAAGAGACCGAGCTGGCCGAACTGGCCATGCAGGTGAAACTGCTGGGAGGCTCCACCGACCACCCGCTGGATGATTCCCGTGCCATACGCATGGTCGTTGGCGAAGGCACCGTTTTCCTCGCCTTGCTGCTGGGCATGCTCTTCCTCACGTTCCGCGCCATCCGGCGAGATCTGGCTGCAGCACGCACCCAACGCAACTTCCTCATGGCCGTGACCCACGAGCTACGCACGCCCATCGCAGCCATCAAGTTGCAGTTACAGACCCTACGCCGGTCCGGCCTTTCGCAGGAACAACGCGATGGGCTGCACCACCAGGCGCTGACCGAGGCGGACCGCTTGAACGCCTTGGCCGACAAGGTGCTCATCGCTACTAGCGCGGAAGATGGTGTGATCTCCCTCGATCTGAAAGAGGTGGACGTGATGGATCTGATGCGGAACGTGCTGGAGCGCGCACGCATGCAGATCGCGCCGAACCATCAAGTCCAACTGCAAGGTCCTGAACGGTTCGTGGTGCTGAGCGATGCGCAGGCTTTGCGCAGCATCGCCGACAACCTGATCGAGAACGCCGCGAAGTATGCACCCGGTGGAACACGCATCGCCATCGCCGTGGAGAAAGGGCGTGAAGGATGGCGCCTCATCGTAACGGACGAAGGTCCGGGCATACCCACCGAGGAACATGCTCGCATCTTCGAGCGCTTCTACCGGGGCGGCAACGAAGAGACACGTCAAGCGAAAGGAACCGGATTGGGACTCTACATCGTGCAACGGCTCGTACAGCGTCTCGGCGGGGCCATCGAGGTTCGACACGCCGCACCGACGGGGGCTATCTTCGCAGCCTCGTTCCCCGATCGCTGATGAAGCAGCCCCACAAGGTCGTACTCATTATCATGGATGGCTGGGGCATCGGTGCCGGTGACCGCACGGACGCCGTGGCCGCAGCCGATACACCGTTCATCGATTCGCTCTACCGCACCGCACCGCACGCCACGCTGCTCACCGACGGTTCGCATGTGGGGCTTCCGCCCGGCCAGATGGGCAACAGCGAAGTGGGGCACCTCAACATCGGTGCGGGCCGTGTGGTGTTCCAGGACCTCATGCGCGTGAACAACGCGATCGCCGACGGCAGCTTGGAACGCGACCCGGTGTTGCAGCAGGCCTTCGCACAAGCCCGCGAACCGGGCCGTCGCCTGCACCTGATGGGGCTGCTCTCCGACGGCGGTGTGCATGCCATGCGCGTACACGCCGAAGCGCTCTGCCAGATGGCGCATCGCACTGGTGTGCGCAAAGTCTTCGTCCATGCTTTCACCGATGGGCGCGATGCCGACCCGCGTAGTGGACTGGGCTACGCGGAGCAGTTCCTGAACGGGATCGAAGGCACGGGAGCACGTATCGCCAGCGTCACCGGCCGGTACTTCGCCATGGACCGCGATAAGCGCTGGGAACGAGTGGCCAAGGCGTACGAGAACCTGGTGCATGGCCGCGGCATTCCCGTGACCGATCCGTTGGATGCGTTCCGGAGCAGCTATGCGGCCGGCAAGACGGACGAATTCATCGAGCCGCACGTTGTGGTGGATGCGCAGGGTGCTCCATTGGCCACCATCCGCCCGCATGACGTGGTGATCTGCTTCAACTTCCGCACGGATCGTTGCCGCGAGATCACACAGGCCCTCACCCAACAAGCGTTCCCCGAGCAAGGGATGAGCCCACTCCCCTTGCATTATGTGACGATGACCGAATACGACAGCACCTACCGCGATGTGCACGTTCTCTTCCGCAAGGATGATCTGCGGATGACTATCGGTGAGGTGGTGGCACAGGCCGGGAAGCAGCAGATCCGCATCGCCGAGACCGAGAAGTACCCTCACGTGAGCTTCTTCTTCAGCGGAGGGCGTGAAGCGCCATTCACTGGTGAATCACGGATCATGATCCCCTCACCGAAAGTGGCCACCTACGACCTGCAGCCCGAAATGAGCGCGCAAGGGATCGCCGATGCCATTTGCACCGAACTGCAGAAAGGTGCGGTGGACTTCGTGGCCCTCAACTTCGCGAACCCCGACATGGTGGGGCACACGGGCGTTTTCGATGCCATCGTGAAGGCGGTGGAGACCACGGACCGCTGCGTGCGGCAGGTGGTGGAGACGGGTCGGGCGAACGGTTACTCCTTCGTGATCATCGCTGACCACGGCAATGCGGACAAAGCCTTGAACCCAGATGGAACGCCCAACACGGCACATAGTACCAATCCTGTGCCGGTGATCGTGGTGGATGATCGTCCACTGGCGATCCGCAGCGGCATCCTTGCCGATGTGGCACCGACCATCTTGGCCCTGATGGACATGGAAAAGCCCGCCGAGATGACGGGCTCTACCTTGTTGGTCGGATAGGCTCAGTTCCGCAGGATCGTCAGATGGCCGGTGTACGGCTCGTCGTGACGGTCCACGATGACTTCGTAGAAGTACGTCCCCTCGGGAATTCCAACGGCGCCCCAGTTATTACGGTAGTTGTTCATCTCGAACACCAACTGACCCCAACGGTTGAACACCTTCACCGTGTTCGTCGTGCTCAGGATGCCTTCGATCTCGAACCGATCGTTCTGCCCATCGCCATTGGGAGTGAATACGTTCGGAACGATGATGTCGCACTCGATGGTGACGGTGGAACTCGCTGAGGCGGTGCGATCGCAAGCGTCGGTGGCCACCACCACATACGTACCGGAGGTGAGGAGATCCGCGTAGGCCACGTCCCCGGTCGCACCGGTGTTCCATTCCAATTGCAGGCCACCGAAACCACCACTCGCGAAGGCGGTGATGGCGAGGCTATCCTCGGCACACGGTTCCGTGTAGTTCTGAGTGGTGACCGTGATGGGCGGTGCGTCGAGAATGGTGATGTTGACCGACGCGGTGACCGTGCGCCCGCAGGCATCGGTGAAGCTCGCAGTGATGGTAACGTCCTCATCTTCGTCGGCGATGTTGTCCTCCACGGCTTCGAACGGAACGATAAGATTGAGCAGATCGGCCGGAATGATACGTTGCTGTGGCTGGTCGAAGTCGTTGCCGTTGCTTGCCGATCCGCCGTAAGACATGTTCACGGTAAGCGCACCCTGAACACCGAATGGCCGGATGATGTTGATGTTCGTAGAGGTGCAAGCCTCGGTGACCGTATTCGGCCCCTGAATGGACATGTTGATCGGTGGCGGCGGGAGCAGATCCACCAAGAAGGTAGCCTCCGCCGAATTATCGCAATCATCGGTCACTTCGACAACGTAGGTGGCGGCAGCGGTCGGACTCACAACGAGGGAATTGCCGGTCGTACCGCCTGGCCACGAGAAAGTGTAGGGCGCATAGCCACCGGTAGCCACACCGTTCAGTGTGGCACTACCTCCGCAGGGGATGGTGGACGTAGCGCCGACCGTTACCAGTGCTGGTGCCTGTGTGACCAGGAAGGTGGCATCCACGATGCTGAAGCCCCCGTTGCAGATGGAGACGTCACCCAAGCTCAGGATGAGGCTTTCCGCCACATCGTCATCTTGGAAAAAGACCACGTTGTAGCTAACGGCACTTTCGCCCTCGGGGAAGATGACCTGATCAGGCAGCGCGCTGAAGTCCACGCCGATCTCGGCTTGTCCGTTGATGTTCAGATAGAGGGTATCCGCGAACGCCGTTCCTCCAGAGCGTTCGAAGACGATCGTAACCTCGTAGCAGCTCTCTTGCACGTTGCTGCCATTGACCGTGGGGCCTGGTGCGAAGTATGCGCTGAAAGGGTTCGGAGCGGGCACCACGGTCACCGGCACATCCACGGTGGTGGAGAGGCCGCAATTGTCGTTGATGGTCACTGGGTAGCTCGTATCCGAGAGCGGGGCCACGCTGATCACCGGATCGGTACCCAAGGCACCCCAGTCGAAGGTGTAAGCCCCATAACCGCCGATCACCTCCGGTGTGATGTCCACTGCATCGCCGCAATCCACGCTGAACGCTGTGCCGACCGCGCTCAGGACGGGTGCTTCGTCGATATTGAACGTGAACACGTTCTCGATCGTATCACCCGTGCACTGGGAAAAGCTGGAGACGGTGATCACCACGGTCTCGGCCACATCGCTGTCGATGGGCGCGGTGAACGTGAAGGGGAAGGTGCCCTGACCGGCTGTGAAGATGATCTCTTCGGGGAGCCCAGGAGTGATATCGACCCCATTGGTAAAAGAACCTCCGTAGGCCACTTGGAAGGTGTCGGCCTCGCTCAGATCGCCAAGCCTGAGGAAACTGAGTTCCATATCGAAGCAGCTTTCGAACATGGTGGTGCCCACGATACCAGGACCAGGGGTGAGCGAGGGCACGAATGGAGCACTGGTGAAGCTGCCGCCTTCGAGGAACACACCCGAATCGTAGGCCGTATCCGTATCCCCGAACGAGCCGCCCGCATCGGCAACGGCCAATTTGATGTGGTAGGACTGACCACATTGTACTGCGGCTTTTGCGGTCAGCACGACCGTCATTCCGCCGAACGCGATCGTCGCGCCACCGGTGTTGTTCACGTAATACTCGGGGTTCACGGCGGGGCAGCTCGGATCATCGGGGTTGTTGCCCTGGCCATTATTCACATTCGCGATCGTAACAGGTGTGACACCATCCGGCAGCACAGCGATGTTCACGGCGCCGTTGGTGTAGGGTCCTGCGATACCCGGACCGCTCAAGAAGAACCCGAAAGCGTCGTTGAAAGAACAAACGAACGAAGGGTATTCCTCAGAACCGAAAACGTAATTGAACTTGATGGAATCGCCTACGGGCACGAAGTCGAATTCCAAGATGCTGTAGTTGGTCAGGTTACCACCCATTATGGCTTCCAGGTCCGGGTCATTGCCATTGTTCCCGATATCATCTGAAGAGAAATTGTCTTCAGGTCCGATCGTCGATCCCGGTTCACCAGTGGACAGCAATACACCAAGATCGATCCCGAGATTGCCTACCTGAGTGAAGGAAGCGCTTCCCGGCTGGGCTGTGGCTGGCTCCAACACCCCGTTGTAGGTGATGTTACTCACGGTGATGCCGCTTCCGAGCAGTACATCCTGTACCAGTTGCGTGGGGGTAAGCGTACTGTTCACCACAAGCTGAGCTTGTGCCTGAAGGCCAAAAGCACAAACCGCTGTGCAGAGGACCGAGCGTATCATTTCTGTGCGCATGCGTTTCTAATCCTGTGTTCCTTTCAACAATGTTACTTGTCCGAATCCTTCCATGGATGGCAGGTACAACCCGGCTACTTTGTACTTGTACACGTAGACACCTGTGTTCGCCACACTTCCCCCATTGATCGTACCGGGCCAAAGGTCGTCCATCGAATTCGTGGTGAAGACCTCCGCTCCCCAACGGTCGAAGACGGTCATTTCGAACTCATCGATGTAGTGCCCCACCGGACCGAAGGTGTCGTTGTTGCCATCACCGTCCGGTGAGAACGCGTTCGGGAAGTAGACGTGCGCGGGTGGCTTCAGCAATACGGAATCCATGGCCATGCATCCGTTCGGCGTGGTGACCCGAAGGTTCACCCAATGTTCCTCCAGATCAACGTAGCTGTGGTAGACGTGCTCTTCGCGGTAGCGTGTGCCATCGCCCATGTCCCACACATGGGTCAACGCCTGGGGCAGTGTGGCGGCTCGAAGATGCCAATCGTCCTGGCCCAGATTCTCGGTGGTGATCAACAGGTAGACATCTTCGACGGCAACGGTCACCTCTTCGAATAGCTCCTCGCCACATTGGTCCGTAACGGCCACCATATATGTCGTTTCCTCCTCAGGCTGTACCATCATGGTCGGATCGGTCTTCTCCTGATCGATCCAGTTGATGAAGAACTGCCCTGAGCCACCTGCCACGCTCACTTCCACCACGGTGCTGTCGCCCAAGCAGATCAAATGGTCCGGAGTCACGAACAGTTCGAACGGATCATAGATGGGCAAGCGGGTCCACACTTGCGCGGAGCCTTGTATACCGCACTGGTCAGCGGCTGCGATGGTGTACACCATATCGGTCGGCACACCCACTTCGATCTCGTCGTCCAAGCCGATCGTATTCCCCTGCTGGTCGGTCCACTCATAGGTGTACACACCGTTCCCGCCAGTGATTGTCGCGATGCCCACGACGACCGTATCTCCTGGACACTGCACCGTCACGTCGTCCGTGGTGGTGATCACGATGGGATCCAGCGGAGCCATGGATACCAGCACACTGTCCTCCACCACATCACCGCAGCCTTCGGTGACCAAGACTTGGTACCAAAGCGGGGTTCCAGGCGAAGGGACGGTGATGGTCGGCGTAACGCCCGCTACGGAACCGAGGGCCGTCCAGGCATAGGTGTAAGTACCATTCCCGCCCGTGGTGGAGACCACGGCGATCTGTTCGGTCTCCAAACATGGTACCTGGGTGGCTGGCGATACCTCGATCTGCAACGGATCGTAGACCGGCAGGTTCACCATGAGGGTTCCGTAGAAGGGCTCCACATCACAGCCATCCGTTACGGTGAAGTCATAGGCCGTGGTGACCTCCGGCGAAACCGTGATGGTGGGGGTGGTCTCACCGGTGCTCCACAGGAACTGGTAGTCGCCAACACCTCCGCTCATGATCGGAGCCAGCACGTTCACATCACCGCAGAGGGCATCCACATCAGAGCCTTCAGCATTGAGCGGTTCCGGGCTGATGATGTTGAGGATGAACTCGGTCTCCACGTTGGTGTTGGCGCAGGCCACCAGCTGGGTGATGGTGATGACGATCTCTTCTGCGCCATCATCATCCAATGGCACATTCAACATGAAGGTGACCGTGCTGTCCTCCGCAGCGAAATCGACTTGGGTAGGCAACGCAGGCGAGTAATCGACATCCGGTGTGGCCGTGCCGCTGATCACCATCTGAACGCTCTCGGCCAGTGATAGATCACCCAGACGGGTGAAGGTCAATTCGACCGGCGCACAACCCTCGTTGATGGTGTTTCCAACGATACCTGGACCAGGCGTGAGCGTTGGGATCACTTGACCGGTGCTGGTGAAGCTGCCGGCTTCGAGGAACACGCCGGAGTCAAGGCTACCATCCCCTCCATCCCCGATAGCCAATTTGATGTGATAGAGCTCCCCACATTGGACCAAGGCGAAAGCGGTCAGCACCACAGTGAACCCATCATAGGTCACGATCGTGCCGGATTGTGCCGCATTGTCCACGAAATAGATGCTGTTGGCTTGCCAATTGGGATCTGCGGCTGCACATGTTTCCGCCACTCCGATACCCGTAGGCTCACCACCGTTCAAGGTACTGATCGACACAGGCACAGTCGTGCCCGGCACCAAAGCGATGTTCACCGCTCCATTGGAAAAGGGGCCCGCAATACCAGGACCGCTCAGGAAGAAGCCGAAAGCATCATTGAAATCAGCACAGGTATATGATGTATACTCCTCCGAACCGAAAACATACCTGAATTGAAGCGAATCACCAGTAGGAACGAAATCAAACTCCAGCACAGCAGCATCGTTGATCTCCATACCTGAGAGAACCTCGAGGTCAGCATCGCCTGGATTGAATAGATCGTTACTTGCCATATCGCCTACATCCCCATTCGCGCCGAATTCAAAGTTGTCCGGGTCACTGGCGACTTGTCCGGTGCTCATGATGAGGCCTTCGAGCAATTCAAGATTGGAACCAGCAGGAGCCGTGAAACTGCCGATCTGTTCATTCACCGCCGCCAGCGGAACACCGTTAAAGGTGATGTTGCTGATGGACACCCCACCACCCAACAACACGTTCTGGACGAGTTGTTCGGGGGTCAATGTGCCATCTACCACCAACTGGCCGCGACCAGTAGTAGCAATAAGCGCAAGGACCGTTAGGAGTAGACCTCGAAAAAGCATGCCGAGTGGAGATAAGGCCATGAAAGTAAAGGGTTCGTCTATTCCATAGACCCGTTCACCAACAAAATGGTTGCCCGTCCTTGGCTATTCGGGTTCAGCCTAGGCTGGGCGGCTATCTTTGGCCACCTGACCAAACCCACCCGAACGCGTGCAAGCCCTAGACTCCTACATCAAGGCCAACGAAGAGCGTTTCCTGAACGAACTGCTTGACCTTCTGCGCATTCCGAGCGTCAGTGCCGACCCGAAATACAAGGCCGACGTGGCCCGCTGCGCCGATGCCGTGAAGCAACGCATGCTCGAGGCGGGCTTGGAAAAGGTGGAGGTCTGCCCCACCGCTGGGCACCCCATCGTGTATGGTGAAAAGATCGTGGATCCTTCGAAACCTACCGTGCTGGTCTACGGCCACTACGACGTTCAACCACCTGATCCTCTGGACCTTTGGCATAGCGGCCCGTTCGATCCGGTGATCAAGGAAGGCATGATCTACGCCCGCGGCAGTGCCGACGATAAAGGCCAGTTCTACATGCACATCAAAGCCGTGGAGGTGATGATGAAGAACGGCGGCCTGCCCTGCAACGTGAAGGTGATGATCGAAGGCGAGGAGGAGGTTGGAAGTGACAACCTCGGCGTATTCGTAAAGTCGAACAAAGAGCGCCTGAAAGCCGATGTGGTGCTGATCAGCGATACGGCGATGATCGCCAACGATGTACCGAGCATCAATACCGGCCTACGCGGACTGAGCTACGTGGAGGTGGAAGTGACCGGCCCCAACCGCGACCTGCACAGCGGCGTCTACGGCGGCGCCGTGGCCAACCCGATCAACGCGCTCTGCGAAATGATCGCCAGCCTGCACGATGCCGATCGCCGCATCACCATCCCGGGCTTCTACGAGGCCGTGAAGGAACTCAGCAAAGCCGAGCGCGATGCGCTGGCTGAAGCACCTTTCGACCTGGACGCTTATAAGAAGGACCTCCAAGTGAAAGATGTGCGCGGTGAGAAGGGCTACACTAGCGAGGAGCGAAGCAGCATCCGACCCACCTTGGACGTGAACGGCATCTGGGGCGGCTACATCGGCGAAGGGGCCAAGACCGTGCTGCCCAGCAAGGCCTACGCCAAGTTGAGCATGCGTCTGGTACCGAACCAGAAGAGCGATGCCATCACCAAACTCTTCAAGGATCACTTCGAACGCATCGCGCCTCCGGGCATCACCGTGGTGGTGAAACCGCACCATGGTGGAGAAGCGGCCGTTACCCCGATCGACTCGCCGGCGTACATCGCAGCCAGCAAGGCCATGGAAGAGACCTTCGGTAAGAAGCCCATCCCCACGCGCGGCGGCGGAAGCATTCCGATCGTGGCGCTCTTCGAAGCGGAACTGGGGTTGAAGACGGTGCTCTTCGGCTTCGGATTGGATAGCGACAACATCCACAGCCCGAACGAGAAATACGGCGTGTTCAACTACTTCCAAGGCATCAAGACGATACCGCGCTTCTTCCACCACTATGCGGCCACTGGCAAGTAGGCATTCCTGGTCCGGCCTGGATCGTTGCCGGCCGCACGTGATCCTCTTCCTGTCCTTCTCCCTTTGCCTTGCGGCCTGCACCAGCTATGAGCAGGTGGAGCTCAAGGACATCACCAACATCCAAGTGGAACGCATGGATGCGAAAGGCATCGCGGTGCGCGTGGATGCGTTGGTGAACAATCCGAACAACTATCGAATCCAGGTGCTGGATCCGGATGTGGACCTGTACGTGAACGACAAGTTCATCGGCAAGGGCATCCTGGATTCGACGCTCGTACTGGAGAAGAAAAGCACCCAGGTGTACACCATTCCCCTGCATGCCGAACTCCAAGGCGGTGCGTTGCTGATGGTGCTGGTCTCCGGCGTGTTCAGCGGCAACGAGGTGAAGCTGGCGGCGAAAGGCACCGTGGTGGGCAAGGTGGGCCTCTTGCGCAAACGTTTCCCGTTCGAGTTCGAGGAACGCGTTTCCTACTGAACCTTACGGGAGTGGTGGCAGTACACGCTCGTAGGTGGTGATCACCTCGTAGCCGAGAATGCCCTTCGCCGTGCCCATGTAATGGCCACCGATGGTTCCCATCGGCGGCTGATCCAAGACCTGGTCAAGGGTAGCTGTCACTGCATCATGTGGTGGTAGCTCGTCGTTTGCCATCCAGTGGCTGCGCAATTCCATGATATCACCACCATACGCGGTGATGGCGGTGCGCTCTTCGCCGTGAACCAACAGGTTCAACCACAACAAGAAGCTCAGTACGAAGGGCCCCACAGCGAGGAGGTTGAACAGGAACCACTCCAAGCGTTCCATGCCCAGGGCCAGCCCGACCCGTTCGTACGGTAGCAAGTTGCCTACGAAGGCGAACAAGGCGAACCACCGTGCCAGCTCCATGTAGCTGGTCAACGTGCGGCTACCAGCCCACCAGAAGCTGGCCAGGAGAACGAAGATGCCCAGGACCATGAGCGTGCCCGGCCATGACTGGTCGCGCGGGCGTGGTTCCACGGTGCGTTGTTGATGCCCCCGGCCCGCGACGTGTGATGTGCGATGCGGTGCGCTGTTCCTTTGAAGGGTCATGGAATGGTTCCGTGCGGACGTCGTTGAGGCGGCGGCACGGATCATGCCCGTGTCGCCGTGCCGAAACTAGCTCCCATGTCCGAACACACCAACCGCCTCGTGCATGAAAGCAGCCCGTACCTGCTGCAG
>ERZ795056.590-NODE-590-length-45228-cov-16.424833_pt1 | contig 45228 bp, 23 predicted proteins | sample MGYA00375140_ERZ795056 | MGnify/ENA primary metagenome ERZ795056 (study PRJEB30185, sample SAMN05720227) | activated sludge metagenome | isolation source: Anaerobic digester | place: USA | collected 2015-03-09 ...
CACCAATTCAAGTTGCGGGACCTATCGGTAGCACGGTCCGAAAACAGTGCTTCCGATAGGTCACCACATGTGTTACACCAGCGTACGGCCCCTGTTTTAGTGATCGTTTTTGCGCCAGTTACGGAAGGTAAGTAGCGGCATATCGACGCTCAGGAACAAGTTGAACCGCCATTTGGGGTTATTAAGCACTGTGCCGCCGTCGGTTTTCAGCTGTGTCAAACCCGGTCCGTACTGGCTGCCCAGACCAAAGGCCAATGGCAGTTTGAAAGGAAAACCATACACCAGGTATGCGCCGGGTGAAAAAATTTGGCCGAGTTGAATTTTGTAGTCCCTCACGGTGGCAGTCGTCATGCTGCCATCATCCTTCACTACCTGCTCGGAACGGAGCCGGTAATCCACTACGGCTCCGATATCGAGCAGCGAACCGAAAAGGCTGACCGAGCCTGCGCGGCCAAAACCCGTACTAAAGGAGATGCCGATGGGCGCGTGTACACCGAACGGATCATTCCAGGCGGTGGCGAGGTCGCCGGAAGCCGGATTGGGCAAATAATAGGCACCCAGGTAGGACTGCAGCGACACGTTGAAGCGGGCATTTTTCTTGATGGAAGAACTGCCAACCGGTAAGGTCACATTTTCGAGTATTTCTTCCACTTCTTCCGGCGATTTGGCCCCTGCCATGTTGGCCATAAAAAGGCCGTAGCGGTTGATTTTACCCAATACCGATTCGATTTTTTCATATCTGCGCACGGAAAGCAGCAGCGACAACTGTTGCTTTTGCTGCGGGGTGAGCACACTTTCCGGGTTTTTGACAAGTTCCCTTTCGAGCAGTTTTACACAGGCTGGAGAGAGTTTTTTTCGCTCGGTATCACCCTTCTGTATGCGCTCCAGCACCCGACGCGCCTTATCGGAAGTGATATTTGTGGCGACGATAGCAGGTGCGCCGGCCAGCATCTCGGTATCTTTACGTCTTTTCTCTTTAATTAAAACGGCGATTTTTTCCAACAGCGTATTCAATTGGGTAATGGCTGCCGGGAAATCTTCCGTGTAAATGTTTTTAAACAGGCCATTGGCGCTGCGTGCAATATCCGTGAACCGGCCTACCTGAACAGAGACTCCAAGGTACGCGCTCAGATCGAATCCCAGTTCTATCACATCGATTGAACTGTTGATGAACTCGTAGTAATCATCTTTGGAAGGCGGAACGTCTGCCATACGTTTTTCCTGAAGGCTCGCTCGAACACTGCCAATCTTGTCGGTGAGCATCATCAGTTTGCTCAGAAAATCATGGGCATCGATTTGTCCGGCCTCGAGCAAGGCCTGAACACTGATACTGTCGACCGGCGACCGGTAGAAAAAGGTTTTATGGATTTTCAATGCTTCTGTCTGGTAAAGCAAGCCCAGGAAGATCTCGAATGCTGCCCGGTCAGATAACATTCTTTGCACTTCGGCCTGCGAGACCCAGATAGCGCTTCCGTCGTTTTTGCGGAGGTGGCGCGAGAACAGGTGGGCTGTTTTCAGTGAGGCGCCCACATTTTTTACCTCGAATTTTTCATTTGGCAAATCCCAGCCCGACAGTACGGCGAAAGCCTCCAGCATATCGGCGGGGTTGGAATTTTCCGCAATGCTGATATGTATCAGGCGAAGCACCTGAACGATCAGTCGCAGTTCGGGAAATTCTTTCAACAGCGGGCGGTATTTTTCCAGTTCCAGCAGGTCTTCCAGATGAAGCGGCAGTGCCGTCAGATCGTCGTAGAAATGGATGCGCAGTGCCGGCAGCATTTCCGTGTAATGGTATGAAAGCAGGTTGGTCAGTGCTTCCGTCGTGCGGGGAAACAGCGCCTTGAATTCCGGTTTTTCTTCGCTGAATTTTTTGAATTTTTCAAAAAAAGCCACGGAGAGTTCTTCTTTGGCCCGTTTGATCATAAATCGGGCCATGCCGTCGGTGATGGTCGTGACGTCGAGGCCGGCCAGACCTCCTGCAAGAGGCAATCCTTTTCCGGTATCGAGCCCGCGGCCCTGCCCTGCTGCGGCCACCGTGTTATCGTCGAAATAATCTTTCAGGAACGGATTTGAGCCTGTATTGATCACCTCATTCGGGAAATAGGGTCCGAGCATAGCTGCTACTGAGGGATCCTGCGTGGAGATTTTGCCGCTTTTATGGAAAATCCGGGCAAAATCCATAGCGTCATAATATGCAATGCGATCCTGAGCAGACAGTGTACCACAGAACAGCAGGGCGGCCAACAGGCAGCGGAAAGAGGTATTGTTGTTTTTCATCGTTTTATAAAGTTTTTAAAGCGTGGAAGAGGGAAACCGGGTTGACGAGGGCAGCATGAAAATTTTCGAGCGGATCGGCACTGCTTTGCAGCAGTTGCCTGAACGTTTCCTGGTTGAAAGAGCGGTTTCTTTTTTTGAGAAACGATACCGCAAGGGCGCAAATACCCGCCATAATGGCCGTTGCCTGGCTGGTACCTTTCAGCGGCCGGGGTATACTGCTTTTCTGATAGGAACCGATGTGGGTGCCGAAACAATGGATGGTGGCTTTCTGCGGCGAACAGGTGTATCCGGAAATCAGGCGGTCGTATTCGCAGGCTCCGACGGAAATACAACTATCAAAATAGCCGGGGTACTTTTTATAGGGCAGGTTTCGGGACAACGGATCGTTGCCGATGGCTGCCAGCACGATCCGGTTTTTTTGAATATGCTCGTCGATCAGCCGCCGCAATTCCGCATCTTCCTGCATCATGGTGGCGCTGATGGAAATAATGTCGAATTCATATTGAGGCGCCAGAAATGCTTCGAGTGCCCTGCGCATAGTAGCGCCGTCGCCGAGCATGCCGTCTTCAGATATTTTTCCAATCAGTAGTTGGCATTCCGGTGCGACACCCACGGAATATTGGCCCGGACGAGCGGCAATGAGTCCGGCACAATGCGTGCCGTGGCAATCCTGGTCATTGCTGAAAAGATCACGTGACCCATTTACAAAATTGATTTTATGCCCTTCCGCGACGGCTCCTTCGAATACCGGGAGAAAATCGTTGATTCCGGTGTCGAGCACCAGCACACGGGCACGGGAACCTTTTTCGCCAAATGTCTGCCAGATCGTATCGATACCAAGCTGGCTAAACCAGTAATCGGAGCGTCCCGCTTCGTTTTTCGACGCCCCGATCACTCCGCCACTCCAGTAGTAATTACCGGCTTCATCTTTCAGCCAGTCGTCGACACCTTCGAACGGGTCGCCTTTGTAGATCCGTCCGTCCGTTTGCAGTACGCTACCCGGAGCGAGGAACTGATAACATGGAGCGGAAAGCGACGGCCGTCCGACGCGTACGTTCAGATATTTGTGTACGGTATATTCGTTCATCCTTTTCGGTCTATTTTAGGTTGAATGTTCTCGCCGGAAGGCTGGCCCGACGCGGAACCCGGGCCGGCAGGATTGGCACTGCGCAGTTTCATGAGTTTGTTGAGCAGGTCGAACCAGAATGGTGCACCGAGCGAGAGGGCCAGCGCCGTTAGCAACCAGCCGGCCAACATGCGCAGGGTACATCGGCACCAGAATTTCGGGCATGCTTTTTCGGATCTTCTGATGCTTAGCACGTCGTTGATCCGGGCGATATCGTTCGACACAATCTGGTCTGCCCTGGCGATCAGGGTATCCCTTCGCTGCCGGAGAAATTCGTATCTGTTTTTCAGGGAGTCGGGTATAGGCGTCTGTATGCCGGCAATATCCTGATCCAGATTCGGGTGCGCGCGAATGAAATTTTCTGCCTGTGTTACTACCTGCTCTCTGAGGTCTGGATCTTTTTCCAGTTTGCCTACAATTGCGATGGTGTCCACGTTGAAAATCCCGGCAATCAGCAAACCCAGGCCGAGCAGGAAAAATTGAGTATACTTCTTGTACCATTCGGAAGCGCGGTCCATAATTTCGTCGAACCAGGCTTCCATCAGTTGTTTAAACCTGTCGACGTCGGCCTGTGCATCGATCCAGATGGAACGCAGGAACAGCAGTGTGCCGCTGTTTTCCGGAATCGGAAGGTCGGCCCATTCAAGCCGCCCCCCGTCGAGCGTACGCTGAATATGCGGGGCTGCGTCATCGCCCGGTTTTATGGTGCGCCCTTTCAACAAATCGAGCATAACCTTGGAAAAAGTTTCCCGGTTCAGGTAGGAGGGGTGCGACTGCCGGTTTTCACTCAGCGACCTTATCAGAGGGTGCCTGTAAAAGGCTTCCGTCATGGTATCAGGATGACCGACCTGTTTGGAGCGCCACAGCAGCAGACGGTCGAGCAGGGGCCGGGGGCGCGGCGCCTCCCGGTCGTCCAGCATACGCCTCAGCGCCTTGAGCAGCATTTTTGCCCTGAAATGAAGCAGCGTAGCCAATATCTCCTGGAGTATTGTGGCGAGCAGGCTGTACAACAGGTAGATAAATGTGAGCCCGATGACAATGGAAAGTACTTCCGATGAAAACATTTTGGATCATTTTAAGTGATGAAAAAGTGCAATTGTGTCTTGGCGGAACGCAGGTTCAGACGGAAGCGAGCAGGTCTCCCTTTTCCATATCCTGCAGGACCGATTGGCAGACACCCCTGTTTTTCAGGTCTTCTTTCAGTTGCAGGTGGAGCTGCGCAGCTTCGTCGTTTGCCCCGACCTTTTGCAGCAATGCAACCTGTTCCTCTGCCGATCGGCGGTAGGCGAAATTTTGACGTTTACTGCGTGTGTCTTTGCGGAAATAGCGTACACAGTGACCCATCCGACGGACGGCTTCCACCTTCTTGCGTTCGGAAAGTGGATGAGCCAGGATGTTGAACTGAGGGGATTCAGAACTTTGAACGAGACTTTTATTTCCTTTTTTAAGCGTCCAGCGTGTGGAAGCGGCCGATGTGGCCAGTAGGCGTTCCAATTTAGCGCGCAGTAGCAACAACCTTTTTTTACTAGCCGGAGCAACACCGGTGCGAAGCATGTCATCGATCCGGCCAATGATCCTCGCAACAAAATAGCGCACCCTGGAAAAACGCTTTTCAGCCGACCCTTCGAGGTAGAAAAACTCGAGAAACAACTTTCGGAAGTGCGGAGACGAATTCTCTAACTCGGTTGTCCATTCAAACGCTTCGTCCACGATGTCGATCTTATGAATATTGGACGAAATAACCCTGCCCGATTTGTCCTGGTAAATAGCCTTGATTTTGTATTTACCCGGCGCCATCATGGAAAGACCCTGTGTACTATGGAAAATCGGAACGTATCCGGAAATTCGGTCGGGGCCTTCTTCTCCGGCATGCCATAACCGGTGCGAATGCGGCACGCCATGCCACCTTGCCCATGGCACGACGGTTTCCCAAACCCTGCTTTTGGGTCGGCAAATCTGGTAGCGAATCACTCCCGCTTCGGGTAAAAAGGCAGGATATATCTCGACACTTCCTGCCCCGGTGTATAGCAGACGTACCTCTATTTCAACGGGTTCGGCACATAAAAAGGTTTTTTGGGAACGGATTAGCAGTTCTACTTCCTGTTTTTTCTTTGTGGCTGAAAGTGGGGTGGTTGCAGGCCCGGGCGAACCCGGTGCGGCATAATACCAGGAAGCATGGCGCAGCAAACGGCTTTCTTCCGCGGAAAATGTCCACGCAAACCCTTCCCAGTCGTCGTCTGCCCCATCTGCATGGTCCATTTCGATGTTCATGATGTCGGGGATCACAAGGTGTGGAGGCGGTTTCGGTATCTGGTAATATTCTGCATGCTCCAGTCCGAGTGCATGAGCAATTTCGTGTGCCAGGGTGAACAAATAGGCATTGCTGGCCCGATTGTAATCTGATGGAACGGGCGGTATCCGGAAGCCTCTGAAACGGTCGTGCGCTGTGAAAATAGCTATTCCCTGCCGGTGTTTCTCTCCCAGATCGTCGAAGGAATATCCTGCAATAGATAAGCCTTTCAGCTCGGAAGGATCGAGCCGGTCGGTAACGAACGACCATATTTTCCAGACTGGCGCGGCCGGATCGGGGTCGAAACCGCTTTCGATCATCAACTGGTGCAGATCGCGTTTGCGCCAACCGTTCGGAGAAGACCGGTAACCCGAGCTGTCGAGTACTACGGGCAACTTGCGCGCATAGGAGAGCCGGATTTTTTGCTGTAGATACACAGCCTTGAGCGCATCTACCCCTGCCGCCAAATGGGCGGGCATTTCTGCAGGCGGCATCAGTCGTATGGGAAACGGCACCGGATAGTTCAGGACAGCATCGCGAAACAGGTGTAACTTCACCTGCCGGAAGAAATCCGACTTTTTATAGCATTTGAAGGACTGCGCAGGAAAGTTGCAGGGAATATTCTGATCGAATACAAAATCCAGTTCCGCATACGGCGGCTCATTCAGTTGAGCATTCAGCAAAACGCCCACGGTTTTGGGGCAGCATATGTTGCCATTGATTCCAGTCTTGAAAACATGGTTCTGTAACTGGAGCTGAATACTGCTGCCCTGAAGTTGGAAGGGAACAGGCGGATTGAATACCGAAAAGGAAGAAACGTAGGTTTGCCTGCTGTTTTCTTTTCTAAAAATATCACCGCTAATGTCTATCACCAGGTTGGTGCCGTCGAGTTCTACCCGCAGGTCAATACGCCATTCACTGGATTCATGGCGATAAAGTCCGTTAAACATATAAAATTATAATATTATGTATTTAAAAAAAGGCGCCTGTTTTGCAACGAGCGCCCGATTGAGTCACGCCTCAAATGGAGTTTTGGTGCCTGGTATGGGGTTATGAAAAATAGGGGTCATTAGTTTCTATACAGGGAAATGGTGCCTGTCACCTGATCGATGCTGATATAAACCAAGTCAGTTTCTTCCGTCAGTTTGTACCCCACGTATGGGAACTGTTTGTTGTTTTTGATCTTCGGAAGGCCTAAGTAAGTCACATAAAAAATCTCGTCGTCCGACACGCCGATTTGTGCATTTGCCCAGGTGTTGAAACTGTCCAGCAGAGTAACACCAGCCGGTAATTGCTTGATGAGCCGGACGTTCTGTTTTTTGGCTATTTCCAGGTAGACTTTTGCATCGTCTTCCAACGCGAGCGCTGCAGTTGCGTCTTCCTTGATGTCAGTATCCATATGCGTTACGGGCCGGATCGTTTTAGCCAACAGATCACTCAGATCGATCATATTGCTGGTACCTCCATCGCCGGAAATACCTCCTACGACTGTATCGATAATGATGAACTCTGCGATACGGGTCAGTTTAAGAGTGTCACCGGCTGGATCGGCGGTGGTAGGCTTACCATAGTAGGTTTCCTTTTGAATAGCCATCTTCAAGATTTTTTTAATATTGGATAGAATGTTGATGTATTTTTCGGTGGTAAAAATACCGGCCACCTCCTGTCCTGCCAAAGTGAAAGTAATCCGAAATGATATTGCAACCGATCTGTTTTTTATTATAATCCATTGATTTTAAACATTATAAATCCGCGTACATTTACATTTGTAATGCCGAGTTACCCTTCCCTAGAGCGCTTAAAAAAGTTGATTTCCGCCTTGTCTTCTTCTCAGAAAAGGGATTTCAGGCGCTACATTCAGGCAATGGGCGGCGATAGCACCCGCTACGTCCGGCTGTTCGACGCTATCGGCAACTGGCTGAAACTCAGAAAATTTCCCGATTTGTTTCTGGATGAACTGGTGGCGCGGAAGGCCATCCGTAAACCGGATGAATTCAGCGCAGTGGCAGGTATTCTTTACGAAAAAATACTGGAATCCATGCGCGACACACCGCGCAGCCGCTCGGCCAAGAACCAACTCCGCGGCATCATGTGCGATGTACAGTTTCTGGCCGACATGGAACTGTACCCCGAAAGTCTCGCCCTGCTGGAAAAAGCGCGCGAAATGGCTAAAAAATACGAATACATTTATTATTTGCTCGATTTGTATTCGGTAGAACGGGAGATTCTGTTTTTGTCGAGGCGGCCCGATTTTTTCCAGCGCCTGGAAGATATCCGTTTGGAAGAAGACCGGCTGATCGAAGGCCTGCATACCGACCAGTCGATCTACGGCCTCAACATCGCCGTGCTGAAAAGGCTCGTACAAAACGAGGCGTTGCCAGGTGAAAGCAAAAAAAGCCTCCGGCACTGGCACGAAAACCTTCAGCAGAACGAAGATGCTGTTGCAGGACTGTCGTTTCGTACGCAGCGGCGCCTGAACATCGCTCTGATGAACGATGTCGACTACATATCGGACCGGGAAAGCCTTCCTAATGTATCCAGGCTGTATTATGCGCGGCGGATAGTTGACCTGTACGACCACGCCCTGCACTACAAGATGGAAGAACCAGATCTGTACATACAGCACCTGGGCCTGTTCCTGAGCCTGGCACTCGAGCGAAAAGACGACGACATATTTGAAAAAACCAGGCAGGAGTTATCTGTCTTTGAAGGCAGTGCTGCCTTTTACCGTTCTGTCGTACCCGTTTTCCTGCACTGGTACTATCTATCCGGCAAATATGAAGCCGGATGCACTTACATTTCCGAACTCGACCTGACCCGGAAAATGGGCGTTTTCCAGGAAAAAATGACGCCCAGCCGTTACCTCACAATCTGCTTTACGGCTTTCGAACTGCACTGGCTACACCGGATGCATGCCGCTTCCCTACAGTGGCTGGAGAGGATCATCAGTTACAAACCCGCTACTTTTCATATAGACCTGCAATGTTATGCGCGTTTTCTGCAAATTCCCGTCATGTACGATTGCCGGATATTTCACACACATTTGAACCCGTCGGCCGTAACGGAAGCTTTACAAAGATGGTTGCGGACCCGCGGCCTTACGGATGCTTTCTATCAGAACCTGCTTTGCCTGGCGCAGGAAATTGTCGAATCGCCCGATCATTTCCACACCACTCCAACATATCGAAAGGCGCTGCTTCGATTTGAAAACGACCTGCCGGGCCATCCTTCTCACAGCAGCCCTCTACGGCTCATGCTGGCATGGTGCAAAGGCCGGGCGGAGGACAAATTGCTTCATGAAATGCTGGATGCCTGAGGTAACGTTCGCGGGGACTCGTATTATACGGTTGACAATTGGATATGTGAAGCCAAAGAAACTCATCCGGGATGACGCGTTGAATGATTTCACCATCCCGACGCCGGCTACCTGACGAGGCAAAAAAGTATACTTTTTATTCAGTACGATCACTCCGATGCCACAAACGGCTCCTCCCAGCGGTTCAATCCCGGCTTTAAAGGATGTTCATCAGGGCAGGTATCGGTAGATCGTTTCGCTTTTACGACAATCACGCAGCCGCATTTGCCGCAAACGGATTTATTATTAACGGCGCCGGCGATACTGTACAATATATTCTGGTCGGAGGAAGGTATGCGCAGGTTGGGGCAGGTCTTGCAGGCATCCGTTCTGCGTTGATACGTTTCTTTGGATACGGTGGAAAATCCGGTAGCCGCCCATTTTAGCAGCGATTTAGCAGCGCGTTTTACCAGTGTTTTGGCAGGAATATCCTTCACCTGGGTTTCTACGTTCTTTGGCGGGTTGGCCAGCAGGTATTTCAAATACTCTTGTTCATTGCGTACGACCAGCAAATTGTGCGCGTAGTTTGAATCATTCAGTGCGGCGCGAAGCACCTGTTCCGGTACAGGTTCGTCGAGCCCCAGAATAGCGGCCATTTCCATGCACTGCTCCTGTAGTCTGTCCTCGATGGCGTTCGGTTTTACATTCATAATGGTCTTTTTGTAAAGAAGGTGATTTGAAAAGAGCATGTCGAGGCGTTCGGGGCTGCTCAACATGCTCTCTGAAAGTATCCACGAATTTAATAAACTTTTGCGCTGTACATGCCGACTACCTGAACATTTAAAAGTTTTTTACCGTCAATAGACCCGTCTTTCAACAAGGGTGCGATACCGGGGTCATTCAGGTTAAACTCCAGTTTCCAGGAAACAGGCATTGTTTTGGCGTTCCAGTCGATGTCTGCAATGATTCCCTGTCCTTTTACCAGCGGTGGTGTGGCGGTATGCAGTGGGTCTATGTCAAGTTTCAGGAACGTAGCACCATCCGCTACGCTTACCTCGGGGCTGTATTCCAGCTGGAGAATAATCGTATTGTAATTAAATGTACTGAAATAGCCCATCTGGCCCGGATCAATTTTCAGCGTCAGAACCTGCGTATCGCCGCCTGTATTCAGGAGAAAAGACGTCCAGGCATTGCCTTGCATATTTCCGTCGACGAAGATGCCGCCGTTCAGGGGGTATCGGGCCAGTTCGGCTTTCACCCCGGTTTCCAGCGCACTGCTGTAAAGCGCCGTGTATTTCAGGGTGATAACAACGTCTGACAACTGTTCGAAATCGAAACGATTGTTTTCCTTGGGCATACTCAACTCCCAGTCGGACACCGCGCCGGTGTTTTCGAAAGGCAGGTATCTGGGGTCCTGAAAGTCCATTACGAACAAACCCGAATCATCCACGCCTTTGGAAAGCGCGATACTTTGGTTCACGCCCCAGTCTTCCCGCAGCCCCTTGTCGGGTTTGGGGTTTTGGTTGTTCAACAGGTATTTTACCGCTGCTATGTCGTTACTGCCCATTACCACATAGTTTTTGGTCTGTTTCAGGATAGCTTTCACGTCCTGGTACGGGCCGAGTACAGCAGGAATGGAAACGGAAATAGTTTTGATTTTCCGGGCATACTGTCCGGGATAATCGTAGTCGAACAGCGATTCGGTCAGTTGGAAGGAACATTTGCCGGTGTTGATCAAATCGAGCAAGGCATTCGGCGCGAGTACAGACAGCGGGATGGTTTTTACTATATCCAGTCGTCGTGCGTCACCCTCCCGGAAGGCGCTGTCCATACGGTTAAGGGCAAGTCTAAGGCCTTCTCCGGCGGTCAGGCCTTTGTGCAGGCTATCCCAGAAATCGAAAGAGAGGAATGTCTGGGTGCTGTTCAGTTCGTACTGTAAAGATGCCTCTGCCTGTCGTGCTGTTTGCAGAGCCAGTCCGTAGGTTTGGAAGTAGGTGTTGCTGAGGCTGCCTACCATCCACTGGTACAGTTCCTGGTTAGTGAATTTGTTTTTGAGGTAGGATTCCACCACCTTGTTCTGCTCGATGGTTTTGAGGTGTACGGCGAGATCCTGTTGTGCCGACTCCAGCTGATAATTGGCGGCGTTGATCTGTTGCCGGATATTGAGTGAATCATACTGGCTTTGGCTTTTCTGGAGTTGCCATTCCTGAGCGCGCCGTTCGAAGCCGCCCATGGTGGAAGTTTGCTGGGCGATGAACGAACTAACGGTGGCGCCGATTTCAAAAGCGCCCGAAGCGGCATTCACCATGGAACCAACCTGCACGCCCCCGTACGTCATGGCGAATGGCGAACCTACCTGCGGTATGGCATAGCCGATGGAAGCAGCTGTTTTGGTAATGCCTGCGAGAATATTGAATGCGAGGCCGGCTGCCGCCGCGTCGAGACTGGATTTTTCATAGCCGCTCAATCCGGCATCCAGCAATTCGGTGTAGTAGGTCAGCCTGTTATCGGCCGAAGCCAGTGACTCGTTCAGGGCAGCGATGTTGGCCTTGAGTTCCAGTATTCGATCTTCCTTGATTTGGGTGGTCATATCGAGGAGTTGCGCCTGTTGGTGGGCCTGCAAGGCAGCCAGTCCTTCGGCATCGTTTTTTTCCAGTGCGGCCAGCAGGGAATTGCCCAGTTCGAGCAGCGTACTGCACAGCATGGCAGCCACGGTACTGACAGAGGTGTAGCGGTAAGGCGACAACTGGGGTCTGGAATTCAGCACCGCCTGCACATTGTTGTTCGCCCTGGCGGCTTTCACCAGTTCCAGCGGGTTGATCGGCGGCTCGAAAAGCGGTAATTGTCTGAATATGCCGTCTATATTGAGAGAATGATTGATTTTATACATCCGGTCATCTACCACATCCCAGGTTTTAATGAGATCCGCATTTTCAGGTACGCAGAAGTAAACGTTGAGGTCATTGAAAGCATGGCTCAGCATATGCGTATCCGAGCCGGTGCCCGTGCCTGTATAGTGTTCCAGTTCGATCAGGAATTGGGGGATACCATCAGGATACATAGCCTTGATCTGGTTGAAATTCAGCACTACGTTTTCACCCGGACAGAGGCCTACTTCCTGCGGGCGCGGCCCCAAAAGGTCGTACGCATACACATAGATCATGTAGGCCGCTGTGATGGATTCCCAGGTATCCATTGTGAAAAGATGGTCGCCCCAGGCGATCAGATTGTCGATGTACTGTATGAGGGTGGCTTTTTCGAAGGCCCCGAACCTCAACCGTGCGATGGCGAAAGGATCGAACGGATCGTCGTTGTAAATGCGGATGGCAGGATTGTCGTCGGACAGCATTTGCTGAAGGCTTTCCAGGTTGCGGTTGCGGAAGGGCCTGAACTGCCAGAAATGTCCCGCAGGCGAATTGATCTGGTAATTCAGCAGGATATTACGCACCATCATAACCTGTTCGTCGGTGAGGCTGGGGTCGGATACCTTAAGAAACGCCAGGCTGGTAGTGGCTTTGAATTGAGGGTTAACCATGCCAATATTGGAAAGAATGGGAGCAGGCGGATCGCCAATATTGTGGTTTTTCAGATTGGAAACGATGCCTGTTGCCTGCTGGATAGAAATTTTGCCTTCCGAATTCTTAAAGATAGCGTCGGGTGTGACGTACTCTTCCCTCACCGTCGGGTTGAATATATACTGGTGCCAAACGACTGCATCGGGGAATTTCTGGTTAACTTTAAGCATGTAGGCCACCAGCATGGGAATGTGGTAAAACATTTCCCAGTAATACTGTCCGTAAAGGCCGTCGAAATCCACCTGCGTCGCATCCAGGGCAGAGGGCCAGTTCAGGTTGGAGACAGAGGGAGCGAATCGGTCGAAAGGCGCCACCGGTACCACCGGTATTTGCTGGGTTTTCAGGCTCAGCAGTTCATCCACCCCGTTTACAAACAGCGCCCGACTGATTTTATTTATAGCGCCTGTGGAAAGCCGTATGACATCGAACACGAAACTGGCTGTCGAGGTGTTGTCTTTGGCATCGCCCTTGTTTTCATAGGTCAGCTGAACGGCTTTGGGGCAGTTGCTCAGAATTTTATAAACCGATGCGATTTGCGACTGCGTGACCTTGCCGGCGAGCAATAGGTTGCCCAGAGCCGTCGTCAGGTTCTGGCCGGTGAGTCGCGCTTCGTCGATCCTGCCGGTCGGATCGATGACGCTGAATTTGATCAGTGCCTTGAAGATGTCTTCCGAAACGATGTCGGTTACGCCGACGGGCACGAAATCGTATTTGAAAATGATCGGAGTATTGTAAAGAGCGTGATATACGTAGAGTATCTGCGGTTCGGTCATTTCTTCGAGTTCTACAAAATACTGCATCGTATCATCGAAATTCTGCCAGGTAGCCTGAGCCGTAGGGCGCCCGTTGGAAATCAGGCTGAATTTGGCAAGTCTGTCGTAAATCCTTTTCGACAACTCGACGCTAATGCTTTCATTCTTTTCCACCGGCTCATACAACTTGTAATTCATGACCGCAAATGTGGGCGTAATCAATGGATCTCCGACGATCAGACTCTGAGCGAAAGTGGTGAAGGCTGTCTGGCCAATCACTTTAGGTGTAGGGCTGAGGAGGAAAATTTCGTCGCTCACCGTAGCCATAAACCAGCCGGGCTGGGTGGCCACCGGAATGATGCGGACGGAATTGCTTCCTACCTTGCTGAACAGCGGAGTGGCTTCCATATGATTAAACAAAACCTGCAAGATCGTAGAGAACTGTATCGGCCCGAGCACATCGTATGCCAGGATGCTCTCCAGCGCTTTGTACAGATCGAGTACTACCATCGCCGACGGGATTACCATACCGGTATCGCCGATCACCTGCGCATTTTTCAGGGCATTAAATATACTGATACTCAGGTCGGGGCTGATTCCCGTATTGATAAAGGAGTCGCCATCGAGCGGCGTTGCCAGGTGGGTAGAATCGAGGCTGCTGCTCACTTCCGCCCGCCGGTTGTAGCCGATCGCTTCCGCACTGTGCGCTATTTGTACTACTTCGCCGGAGCTTTGGAGTTCAGCCTGAATGATCGAGAGCGGGTTTCGGGCGAGGTACGGGTCGTTGATCATGAATTCATCGTGCTGTACGAGTACGTCATGATCGAGGCTCGCATTGATAACGCGAGCGGGCATCAGCGGCAAATAGCCGGTAAACTGACCGATGATCATGCGGTTGTGATCTTCCGCACTGTTATGAAGGTTGGCCCAGAAGGCGGCCGCGTTCGGATCGGTGGTGGGCGATACAATTCCAGTGTCTGCCAGTAGTGATGCAGTGTTCGCAATATTGGGTCCGTACATCACAATCACGCGTTCCGAACCGGCTTTGTAAGCCGGCTGCCTGACGTAGTTTTCCGCATCTACGGTAAAGGCGAACACCTTGTTCCAATCGGAGTCGTCCAGGTTGAAATCATCTTCGAAAAGCGGATTGTTCATCAGATCGATCTTTCGGGAATCGTCGGATTTGAAATAAATGGTCTCCTGATTGACCAGGGTTTGCGGCTGCACCCACGTACCGTCTTCATTGAGGAACGAGTATTTCAACGTAGCGGTATAGATGCTGCTGTTGTGGGTGGTAACCGATCCGTTGCTTCCTGAAACGGAGGAGGTATTGTTTTTGGTAATTTCAGTCCAGAAAATAAACGGCCGGTTGAATGCATACACGATAGTGCATTCGGGCGAGTTGATCGTGAGATCAATTTTTTCCCAGGGCGTCCAGGGCATAAACTCGGGTTGCCGGCAATAATAGTAGGTATAAGGGTCGGTTTTGCTACGAGACAGGAGGTAAATGGTATCCCTGTTGTTGATGCGGCTGCGATAGGCGTCAACCGGCTTCAGTTCGGCTACTGCCGCGAACCCGTTGATGTAATTGTTGAATGCCGAACCTACGTACGCTTTGGAAATATCTCCTTGTTGCAGGGTTTTGGATAAATCGGCGAATTGGGGCGTTACGTTTTTGCGAAGGGTAGGGAAGAGGTAGTTTTCCGGGTAAACGAATATCTGGCGATTGGCTTCCCATATGCGGTAGTTCATCATCCATTCCCACCAGGCTTCCTGAATATTACTCATATCCAGTACTCCGGGCTCCAGTCTCAAGCGGCAACGCTGCAAGTACGTCTGGCATGCGTTCAACGCTTCCTTGACATAGGAAATGCTTGTTTCGGGGCCCATTTCTACATCCGTAAGCAGGAATTCGTACACGTTGCGGTTGGACGTAATATCGTCGTAATCCGAATTCAACTCGGCCAGCACGAGCGGCAGCAGGGCATCGCGCAGATGCAGCGCCAGGTCGCCCGACAGTGTAGCCCAAATGGTGGGCCATCCCTGCCCGTAAATCCCTGCAATCTTGTCTATGAGTTCGGAACAGGTTTTATTGTAAAGGGCCCAGTTGCCTGCGGCCGGCAGGGCGGCCAGGTCAATCAGGTTTTGCATGAAAGCAGGGTTGCTTCCCAGTTTTTTCATCAGGGAAATGCAAATCTGGAGGTCGCGGAGTTTTTCGCAAATGATGATATCGCCACTTAAAGGGCCCGTTAGTAGTGCCCCTACTTCTTCAGGCTGCCAGCCGGTGGCATTTTCAAGGGTTCGCAGCTGATCGGTCAGCGGTTGGTTTTCAGAGGCCTGAGCGATGTACACCAGCAGGTTCTGCTGCAAATCGCCGTATGCCTTCATCATTTCCTGCACCATACCGATCCACTGAATGGATTGCAGACTGACGCTGTCGAAACTGGAAGGCAGGCCGTATGCCGCAGGATAGGCTGCCATACTTGCTACATTCGTAGCAGGGAGCGCCAGTCCGTCGGACAGGGTGATCCAGCGGGAAATCCATTTCAGCACATCCTGTACGTAGGCGCCGTACTTGGGTGTGGTGCCATCGGCATCGGGTGTGAGGAAGGCTTCTTCCCAGGTAGTCGTGCCGGGAGGCAGGGGTACGGCTGATACGGCCATTTCCCGAAGGGTGGTCATTCGTGGCAGGTCTGCTCCGAAAAGGATCGCGATTTGCGCCGTGATGTCGTTGCCGGTTTCGGGCGTGTCGGGTTTCACATTCACCCACAGCCCCCGCAGCCACTCGTCCACGCGTTCGGGTTGATAGCGCGGGTTCACGTATACACTGAGGGCGCCCTGAATGATATAATCCAGATGATAGACATTCAGGCCGGTGTTTTCCATCCAGCGAGCCGTTTTGATCAGACGAATGATTTCTTCCGCGCCCGGGGAGCGGGGATCTGTTGGACCGATAATTTTCCAGTAAAGGATATAAGCGTCCATGCCCAGCCGCAGGCTTCGGCTCAGCAGCGCATGGCGGTAGAGTTCTGACAATACCTGCACAGTGAGACTGACTGTGGAGGAACCGTAGAGATAACTGCCCAGCAGTTTAGCATCCGACAAGGACATACCCAGCCCCGGCAGCACCCGGTTGATGGAAGCCGTATTGTTTTCACCGGGATCATCGGGCGTCCAGTCGAGCGGTGTGCTTTGATAGAGCGTGTTGAGCGGATTGCCTGACGGCCGATAGGGGGTGCGGGAGAAAACGACGCCGGAGGGATTGAACAGGGTATCGAAAGCGGATGCGCTTCCGCCGGCTATCTTGCCATATGTTTTGATAGGCCCCAGCAGTACCGAGGCTGTGGAAAGATCGGTATCCAGCAGGTGAGCGATTTGCAGCAAGTCGTGAAGGCCTGTAAGTGTCGTATCATCCAGGGTTGGGGATTCACCTTTGAGAATGCAACGCAGGGCCCAGTCAGTATCCGCAACGGTGTGCGAAATGGTATCGGCGAGTCGTTTGATCCTGTTGATCTGATCGAGCGGCGCCACGTCGAGATTGGTGAGTATATACGGACCGTTTTCCACCGGTTGTTCCACTTTCACCCACTGCCCGTTCAGTCCTGTATTGATAAAGAAATGTTTTTGCAGTCCCGCCGCCTTTTCCGCTTCGCTAAGGTCCTGATCGAACAATTGCATCATACCGGCGAAGTCGGTCCAGGTTTTCAGCATGAACGTATTTGCATTTTTCAGGGTGTCAATGTCTGTTACATTGTAATAAGGTGCGATACCGGCAGCGGTGTTCACCTGCGTAATGACGATGTTCTGCTGTTCGGGCGAAAGTTGAAGGGCGCGGGCAGCCGTCAGGGCCTGCGGTTGTTTCCATGCGGCAAGAATGTTGCCATAGGGCGCTTCTTCTTTGTCGAGCAGTACGTTTATCTGATCGAGGGGATAGTTGAACGGCAGTTGCATCGGATAAATCAAGGTGGTTGCCATTGCTTCGATCACTTCCGCCGGGGTATCTTTACCGATGTATCGCTGTGCATAATCGGTGAGCCGTTCGTTTACGATTTTGAGATACGGCACCAGATTGTTGGTATTGGCACAGGTGAGTTCTATTTTACCAATATCGGGTCTGCGCGATGTAAACCTGAATTCCGGCAGGATCGTATTGTAATTGGGCTCCGTAATGTATTCATCGATAATGCGTTGCAAATCGACCAGATAGGCGGCCGCTCCAAAAATGGAGCGGCACTCCTTGCAGCCGCAGTAGTCGAGCGTACCGAAAAGGTCCTGATAACTGGGCATATTGGAGAACGTGGCTTCCACATCAGAGCTCACGTTATTGAGCACCGAATTGCGGAACAGCGGAGAAGCAACCGTGCCGCGGATGCCGGCCCACAAGTGCATGGATTTATTGCGGATACCGGTAGCGCGCTGGTGCAGGGTTTCGGCTTCCTGTTCCGACAGGCCCAGGTCTGCGGCATAGTCGTTCACAAATTTTTTTCTGGGAACAACGGCCAGTTGGTTGGCGGAGACGATACCCTTTTCCATTAGCCCGGCCACCACTTTTTGCTCCGGATAGATTTTATGCAAGCGTTGAGCGGCCTGCAAGGCGGTCACGGTGTCTTTTTTGGAGGGTTTATCCAGTTTGAATTTTTTCAGCGCGGACGTGTTGAACAGGTCTGCGGCGTGCAGGTCGAAGCCGGGATGGGATTTCAGAAACGCTGCAGCCAGCCGGTGTTCTGCGGATATCTTTTTTTTATTTTTCGAGTCCATGATGACTTTGTTTAAGATGGTTGTGATGCGTTTTATTTGGTTCGACTGATGCCCAGGGCTTTCCAGGTTTTTGTTAATTGCGAGTAGTCCTTAGGGAAAAGCGTTTTGATAACCTGTTGCCCGAACGGATCGGAACCTGTAATGGGCTTGCCCAGCATTCTAGCCGCTGAAGATTTAGTCTGTAACCGTACATAGACGCCGTTGCTGGCAAGCAGATTCAGCGCGTCCCAGAAATTAGTGGCTTTGGACGACGTATCCGAAGTAAGCGAATGCGGGAGGTCGTAGGGCCTCAGGAACTTGGTGCGCAGAATAAAGTTGCCCGCGCCCAGTTCGCTTTCCAGAAATTCCTTAAAGGAGATGATCGTACCCACGCAACCCAGGCAGGGAGAAAAGTTGATTCGCAGACTAAACACGGGTTTGCCCGCCACGTCTCCTGTGTTCAAAGAAGATTTTGGCACTCCTACAGATGACAGGAATACCGGGAATGTTTTTTTGCTGGCCGCATAACTCATTCTGAAAGAAGAAATATTCCAGTCTTCCGCATGCGGATTTATTTTCAGGCCCTTTTGATTTTCCGTTCCTATTTCCGGGAATGTGAGCGTTTTGAATGCAGGACCGTTTTTACCTGTTTGAATGGCTTTGCCGTTGACTTTCAGGATTGCAATAACGCCTGTTTTGGAAGTAACGTAACTCTTGTTGATGGTTGGTGTTACGCCTTTCACTCCTGTGGTGTACCAGCTTTTCCGTCCTCTCGTACTTTTTCCTTTAAGGTAAGGCTGTTTTACCTTCTTTTTAACTACGGAGTCTGTGAGCTCCCATTCCCTTGTCCGTTTCATCAGCCCATTCGGGTCGCTGTATCGGAGCGGATTGTTATCAACGTAGGTATAAAGGTTAAGGCCGTCCTCGTCGCCCACGGGATCTGCGTTCAGCCACCTGCCCAGCCAGGAAATGTAATACCGGGAGCCGAAATAGTAGAGGCCGGTACTGTCGTCGCATTCTTTGCCGGAGTAGCGGTAATCTTTCTGTGCCACTTCCGTCTGGTTATATCCTGTAATGATGGCTGTGCCGCCGAAAGGGAAGTATTCCTCGTAGCTGATGAGCAGGCCCTGCGCGTCCATTTCCATCGATAGGGAGCCATTTCCGTTGCTCATCTGGAAGCGTATGCTTCGGTCGCCCGTTTCTTTTACAGCGCGTTTCCGATCGTCTTTTACCAGATATTGAAGAATGGCTACGCAGGTTTCATCGTCCATTACCCTCAAGGTTTCTTTTTCCATTGTCAGGGTAGACACGCCGTTCACCACTTTGAAATACTGTAGCACTTCAAAATTACCGATGTACACTTTGCGCGTGATTTCTACCACGGTTCCGCCGTGTGCCATTCTTTCGCTCACTTTTATGGCGCGGTCTTCGGCACTATCGTACACGTAATAGTCGAAGTCGTCGGGTTCGTCGGGCCGTTCGATAATACCGGCGCGCACCAGGTTTTCGCAGCAATTGAAAGACAGCGACACCGTGTTATTGATAGAAAGCTGGCGCTGATTTCCGCTTGCATCGTACTGCACACTACTCAGGTGGTTGTTGTTCACCTCTACGGGTGCATCAACCCGGTAGGAATGGCTCAGTGCGGCGTGTTGCTTAGCGATGAGGTTGCCGGAATCGTCATACGTATACGTTTCCAGGTAATTTTCAAGCACCTGCTCTTCATTCAGCGAGGGCAGCTGGCTGAAGATGGATTGTTTGAAACTGCCCTGCGAAAGGTTGTTTTTATACGTATTGGCATTGATACCCGGATGTTGCCTGCCGGTAGCCTCGACGAGCCTGTACAGCGCGTCGTAGGTATAATCGGACATGGGATCCACCTGCTGGTTTTTGTAGAAAATGGTGTCAAAACTATAGTCCCAGCTACGGGTAAGGTTGCCTGTGGGGTCGTACGTGTAATTGATATCCTGTACGACGGGGTCGGTGGCATTCTGCCGCGTACTGTATTGGTGGATAAGCCTTTGCGTAGTCCATTCGTAGGAGTAGGAGGTTTGAATTCCATTGCCGTACACGATCTTTTTACGTTGCCGGTTGGCATCGTATTCGATCTGCCTGACGATTTCCTGTTGGAAATCATGTATTCCGGCAACGTCCACCTTGTCCAGAAGTCCGGCAATATTGTAATGGAAAGTAGTGACCGACCCGTCGGGTGTGCTCTCCGTCAGCAGATATCCCAATGCGTCGAAGGTGAAGGCCAGATGGTATATTTTCGGATCGAGCGGAACGGTGTTGTTCCAGTTGGCCGGCGTTTTATAATCCGCCACGAGTTGTTTGCTGCTTTGCAGAACGTTGCCCAGCATGCTGTACTGCGAGCTGAGGGTTATTCCCGACAGGTCTTGCACCTGATGCAGCTGTCCGCGTAAATTATCCTGTTCGGCATCGTTGAGCGATTCTCCGTAGGTGAATATTTCTACGAGATTGAATTCGTTATAATTTTCAACCGGGCCATCGTATTCAATCAGTTGAACGTTCAGTTTGCTTTTGCGGTCGAGCCGGTCGTATTGCAGCAGCTGGCAATAATTCCGGGCGCTGATAGACCAGCAGAGGTTGGAAAAAATATTGTTGAAATACCTTTCCAGACCGGCATCCGCGCTGTCGCTGGAAGCATACTCTTCCATGCCCATGGGATACAGATATTTGAAGTTGTAATACAGTGTTCCTGTATCGAGGTTGGACTGGAAAAGCCGGGGGTCGATCTGCAGCACTTTTCTGCCTTGCGCATCCTCTTCCATGAAGGTAACGAGTTCTCTCCCGCCTTCTTCGGTTTGTATTTCACGAATCAGGCTATTCGAATTGTCGAACACCCGGATCGTCGGCGTATTGAAAAAGTGAGCCGCCTTGTCCAGGGCATTTTTTTCGTCCTTCTGTTGCTGTGTAGGATCGGGCGGGTAATGCGCCATGAAATATTGATAATACTCGGAATCCAGTACCGTATCGTCTTCGTCGTATTGCCATTCGTCCCAGGCGCCGTATAGCGTTTTGGTGAAAAACTTTTTGGGCGTAACGGTGCGAACGAGCCGCTCCAGGGGATCGTAATAATAAAGCGTAGGCGGCGGCACCAGTTGTGCATTCGTGACGTCCTCCTGTGATTCGTAATACGGATTGTCACTGAAGTAAGCCAGGTATTCTGCGGCAACCAGATTCTTGTTGTTGTAAACCACCCGCCCCGATACGAGCCAGCGTTCGTCGGTTTGCACTTGTGCAGGCACTCCGTTATGTTTCACCAGGGCGCCTTTTTTATCTCTTTGGAAAGCCGCACCCGGTTCTACCCGCATTTTCTTTTCAATGATCTTGCCCAGCCCGTCGCTGAACTCGATTTCGGTCTGGCACCGAAAGGGCGTGGTTTCTCCGCCGAAATGGTAATAATCGAATCGTTGCAATTGTACGGAACACAAGGGTTGCGGTAAATTCTTCTCAGCCGACGCCCTGAAACGTTCGTAGGTATGCAGATCGTAATAAAAAAACGATCCTGCGCCCTGAAGATAATACTCCGGGTTGCGTATCACGTCGTCGAAGGTGATGGGGCCGCCATCCGTACCCGTTTCGCGGCGAACATATTCCGCAGGCATACCGGCGTATTCGTAGAGCCGCATCGCGCCGCATGGATTTCCCTGTTCCTTACCGAAAAGAGCGGTGACTATCACTTTGCCGAAAGCATCGTACAGCGCCTGGCTTACATTGTGGTTGATGTCCACGATTTGCCTGGGCTGCATAACCTGATAGTCGATCTCGGCCCGAACCACGTTTTCCGTTTCTTCCTTCAAATATTGCCGGGATTCGATGGCGGCGAGGTAATAGGCATCGTATTCCACCGTCGATTTTCTGTAGAGTTCGGATTCCGGGCTTACGAACGAGTTCTCCGCTTTCCAGGACATGAAAAAGGTGTTCGGTTCTTTCAGGTAATGCTGTACCAGCCCCCTGTTTTCGTAGTAACCGCACTCTTCGTTATAAAAGTAGCCGCCGTGATGAAGAATCACCTCTTCGGAAAGTCTGTCTCCATAAATTTCCCGGATATTCTCTTTCGTGTATACCTGTTGGGAAAGGTGGTGGAGCAAGGCGCGGGACGATACCTGTCCTGCCGGAAGAACGGCACTTTGATCCTCGTTCCAGAAAAACGAGGTACTCCAGTTCGTCTGGGTGGCGTAGGGCGCGTCCGGGATGCCGGACGGCGTACCCATATAAGGCACTACGTTTTCAAACGCTTCCGTAGCCTGCCGGCTGATCTCCGCATAACTGAAATATTGTCCGGAACCTATGGAAAGGTTTATTAACTGGAATTCCTGTTGATCGTATGAAAGACCTCTGTACCGGTAATCCGACTGTTGGTCCGTATTGATGTATTGGTTGGAAATAGCTGTGGCCTTGAGTTGCAGTTGCTCCGGATAAATGCGGCTGGATGGCGTCGGCACATCTCTGCGGGACAGGAAAACCGTACAGGCTTTTTTTACCTCTCCACACAGGGGGTCCACTTCCAGCGTAAATTGCTGAGTAGCGGCCGGGTCCTGGTAGTTGCGCTCGTAGTTGTATACAATGCTTTCACGGCTGTCTATCCGATACACGCCATGGTCCTCTTCATTCGCAGCCTGAATTAATACCACGGTGTAGTTGGATTCTTCCACGGTGTAAGGAATGTCGGACAGCGTGGAAAGGTCGGCGGCATACACTTCCCGGCGCAGGAGTTTGTCTCTCAATGCATTATAAGCCTGCCTGATGGTGGAATCATTGTGGCTGTAAATATCGGGATCGAAAAAGCTGCGGGGAAAGTCGAGCGCTTCCGTATCCTTGTTGAAATACTCCTGTCGGTACTGATTCAGCAGGGTATTGTATTCGGCGTAAGCCCCGGTAAGAAACCAGGAACGGGTGTAAACGGGTGAGATGGAGCCCGTTTTTCCTGCCCCGCTCTCTTCCGATTCTGTGTCCCAGGATTCTACATAACCGAAGCCGCGAAAAGCCCTGTCCTGCGAATCATAATATCCATCGTGCCACGAATAGCGTTGCGTTGTGTGCAAGCCCGAAATGCTGTCGTGGATAGAGATTTCTTCCACTACCTGCACCGGAAATGGAAGTGTGGTAGGCCAGGGGCGCCCCTTTTGTTTATCTTCCAGTGCGTAGCGCGTGGAACTACCGTAGCGAATGGTAGTAAGGGAGCCTAAATGATTGTCTATTTGACACAGCAGATATGGTTTGATGCAGGCAGTTACATTTCCGCTTTCCGTTGGCGTTTCCCCGGCAAAATTGTACCAGTACTGAACGGGGGTGGGCGTAATTTTGGTAAAAACCAGGCACGAAGTTCCGTTGCCCAGTATATCGGCAAAATTGATCTGGTCAAGTGCGCTGAAAGGCGCCGGAAGGTAAATGGTGACAGGCGCTGAAAAGGAATTTCCCGACTGGTTCAGGTAAACCTCTACCCTGTCCGGATGTACGTAGATCAAATCGGCGGTGCCAGAACCGTCTATATCGGCAAAGTAAAGCCGTGCCGCATCGAATTGCTCACCGAAATCGGGCGGATTGCCCATCGTTACCTGTTCGCCGAAATTCCCGTATCCGAGCGATGGCCAGCATTCTACCGAGTTTCCGGTGACGCGTACGCGGTGCGCCATCCCGTCGCCGAAGATATTGGCAAAACTTACCAGTTCTGCCGGATTACGACTGCCGGCTATTGGAATTCCGTTCTCGTTTAATACGGTACGGAGCCGTTCGTAGCCCGTAGTTCCTTCCGAATTATAAATGCTTATCTCATTCCGGCTAATTAGTAGCAGGTCTGACTTGCCGTTTCCGCCCAGATCGGCATTTTCCATCTGCGGATGGGCATAATCAGTTGGATATCGCAGGAAGGGCCGGAAGTGTTGCCAGGCTTTTCCATCTACCCATTCGTAGAATCCTGCTTTGTTTTCATCGGCAACCACGAGTTCCAGATGACCGTTTCCATCCACATCCTGAATGGAAACCTTGCCTTCGCCTATGTTCCGATTGATTGGAAAATCCGGCAGAACGGCAGGCCGCTTGTATTTCCCATCCCCTTCCGGTTCGAGATACAGTACCGATTGCCCGTCGGTGTACAGCAATCCCGGAATACCTTCGCCATTCAGATCGATGGGAAAGAACTGGCCCGGCTCCAGATAACCCGGTATCGGAAACCCGTCGGTGGTGGTCAGCGTGCGGAATTCCGGGCGTTCCGGGGCAATCATTTCGGACCATGCGAATTCGAGGGGCGGGAGTTGTTGCTTCCGGAAAGCGCTTTCCGACGTTTTCCGGAAGGCCAGGAGACCCGCTTTTTTCATCTTCGACATTCCGTAAAAACGGATCGGTTCGTAAGCCTCCGCGTGGCTATATTCCAGTGTCGTGGCTTTGACGAGGAAAGGCGCCCCCAGCTCTCTTTCGAAATGGTGGAAAAGAAGGACTGTCTGGCAAAGTCTGAATGTTCTGATCTCGAATCCGCTTCTGTAACTAGAGAAAGGATCGGGCCTGCAAGCCCATTCCCGAACGGGCGTCCAGGCTGTAATCGGATTGCTGATGTCGTATTCCCCGTAATCGAATACAACGGTGAATGCGAACCGCTCGCCGTTGCCGTCGGGGTTCACATAATTTCCGTACTGGATACTGTGGAGATAACGCTGTGCCGTACAGGATCTGTTTACCTCGTATACCTCCTTCGGTACGTTGGCCTCGTTTTCTTCCCGATAGTTGTACAGGACGCGATTCTCTCTTGGGTCGATAGATTCGTCGAGCAGCCATTCGAACACCTGCAAGGGATCGTCCGGGTTGAAAATACGGGAGGCAGCGTTGCGTCCGAAGTAGGAAACCACATTTTCCCGGGACGTTACTTTCCAGTAGGTTTCTGCATTATTTTCCTTTTTCCAGCGCTCTATTCGGGAATAAGCAGATTCGATGCGAGGCAGGTACGTAAACACGTCGTATTGTCCGGTTTCCGTAGTCACTTTACGTGGGTTGGGCGCCTGCGCGGTGCTTTCCCGAAGCACCAGTTCGCCCTGATCGGCCGAAATAAATACATCATGCCCGTCGTAACGAGGGATTCTCTTTTCGGTATTGATCGAAATGCCCGGAATGGCAAGCGAAAAGCCCAGGCCGAATGCACTGTTGCCTGCTCCCGAATTGTAGTCGAGGCTCCATTGGGGTTCGAACCCTCTTGCCGGCGTTACCGGTAGTGGAATGGAATAAGCCCCTGTGCCTTTCAAGAGATCCGCTTTGTAAGTATCGCCCAGGCCTCGCATGGCCCCGCCACCCTTCGGCATGGTAATCTCCTGAAAAGAAGGTCTTCTCATATCCATGTCGCCATTGACAGGATTGTTATTCATATACTGGAAGTGAAATTTGAAAAAACGGGCCGTATATGCGGTATACGCCATACGATGGGCAAAGGGAGGCGGTGGTTTCAGGCCACCGCCTCTTCTACAGATGATGTGTTGTACGTCGAATTATGGGGCAGTAAATTCCGCGCTGGCGTGCAGCGGGTCCATACCCGTACCCAAAGCCGATTGAAGGTTTTTGGCGGTAACCCGGTAAGATTCGCCGGCCGTCAGTTCTGTTTCGAGTTCTAGTTCTACTACGAAATCTTTTTCCACGCTTCGTCTGGCCTGGAGCACCTTTACTTCCGGTGAAAACTCGTAGTTGGCTACGTTGTTTGCTGTTTCCGGATTAATAGCGAGGTTGAATACGAGTTCCACCTGCGTAAGGGAAACGGCCTGCGCAACCTGCAACTGGATCAGTCTGGGAGGTGTGCCGCCTGCGCATGGAGGTAGCCCGCCGCCAAACGGCGCCGATTGTATGACCATTTCCCGGCATTCGATAGACGGGTTGGAAATGGGATCGGTACCGCCTCTGTGGTCCGGGTTGATGAGATCGAACATATACATCCATTGACGAATACCTGCATCGATGTACCCGAATGCCGGATCGCCCAGCCACAAACTGCGGGTAACAGACCCGAAGGCGAAGCGATCGGCCTGCCCAACGGCGGTATATCCGTCGAAAGTTTTAGGCGCGCCTCCATAGAAGCATCCGGCGCCGTGCGCCATCGCCATGATAAGGCCTTCGAAATTAAATTCTGCCAGCCGTGCCAGCCCCCCCGAAACCTGAACGATCTTCTTTCCGTACGCGTCGAAAGCATACACATTGGGGAGCATATCGAATGCATCGTAGTAGAAGACGATGTCAGGGAAATAGGCATTAAGCTGGATCTGCGCAGTTTCAAAGAAATATTTCGGTGTAGGGTCCGAGAACGTCACCTGCGTGCCGTTTTTCAGTACATCGCGGGCCTGCTGAGCGGTGAGCAATGACTGGGCGCCCACCGGCACGGGTGAAGTGATCCGGCTATAGGTTTTGAATACGCCGCTTCCGAGTTGTTTCGACGTTTCATTTCCGCCCGCCGTATTTTTGTATCTGAACTGAAAGTGGGCATCGGAAGGCATGGAAACATTGCCAAGTTTGCTCACTGCCTCGTCGTACGCCTGGGTTCCGATCACCGGCTGTGTATTATCCACGTCATCTTTCAGGTGGTCAGGAAGTTCTCCGAATTTGATTTGCATTTCGAAGTCGCCTGCTACAACGCCGCCTGCAAGGATCAGGTGCCCGGCCGGAGAACCCGTCCAGGGCGCGGCAGTAGCGATGTGGTGCACTGCGCCATCGTAATAACCGAGGCTCACGAACTGTATGTCTACCGGTTCCCCTTCTTTATCCACCAGTTGCATGCCGGGGGTAAGTTTGCCGGCGGTGGTATATTTCCCGTTGGAGAGCAGGAAAGGCTGTTCTTGCGTACAGATCAGGTCTTTCGTACCTTCTTTTTCGAAGCCGATGTACACCATAAACGGTTGTGGGCCTTCGCCTGTGCCCATACTGAATTTTACGGTTGACTCGGACCACGTCAGTCCGCCCTTTTCATAGGCAGAAGCAGTGAGCACTTTGGCGCCCTGCGGGATGGTGTATATTTCCGCATATCCGCCCGGTACCGCCACGAGGGTATCTTTGGCAAAACAGGCACAGCAGCAGTAGCACCAGCGTTGCTGCCAGGCCGGGTCCTGACTGTGCAGCGCGTCGCAGTCGCGGAAAAAGGTAGAAGGCGGAAAGTACCTCGACTGATTGGTTGTCGAATTCCAGCAGGTAGCCACCCTTACCTGGAAATAAATAATTCCTGCGTCGACACATTCATCGTGGTAGTCACCGCCCACGCCGGTAATCGTATCGCAATGATAAGGCAGGCTCAACCCGTCGCAAGGTATGCGGCCTTTCGCCACAATTTTCCTGGTACATTCATTTGGATCGTATCCCATAATTTTAATTTAAATGGTGTTAGATATGTAGTTAACGTGGTCGGTACTCAGACGCCTTGCCGGAAGGCACGACATCTTACCCCCGGCCGGTGCAAGTGCAAGGTGAGTGGCGGTTGTACGCCGGTTGGAAACCAATACCAAATTTTAGTAAAGAAGGGCCTTTGCCGGAATAGCAAGGAGTGTTTGTGGCGCCCAGTTCCTTTTCACTGAACTATCGACCTGAACATTATCCAATCAATAATTCTTTATGCAAAGATGTACTCCGACAAAGTCAGATACATAGAGCAGAAATACTCGAATTTAAAAACAGGTATTTTTACGGATGCAGAAACGCGGCGGATTCTTCATCAGGCGCAGATAGCGGTGTCTTTATCGGAGTAAATTCCGATTGGATTTCCGATTGGCGATTTACGCTTCGAGTCAGGCATGACTTTTTCATTGAAACGGTTTTGTTACTCGCTACAAATATGGCAATCTACTCGTTACTTTCATTTATAAAGAAGTGATTGCCATTCAAAAAAATCTCCATTCATAAATCCAATCGCAAATCGCAACTCAAGTGATCGGTTATCGTATTGGTATAACGAAAATAGAAATCGGTTCATTATTTTTCCCAAACCAGTGGCGGAACCCGTTTCGTTTTGCAATTAATTTTAGGCCAATAGCGGGCTCGCCAGGCCTTTAATATTCCTTCATTTTGCATTGTTTTTTGCCGTCTGAATGCTTTTGACAAAAATCGAAATCAACTCACTGTTTTCCTTTAGCAGAGCGGCCAGTTTGGTTTCTTTGAAATATCCTTTTAGTAAAATGATTTTCAGACACACCAGGGTTTCCCTCAATTCTTTCAGGCAAATTTTCATCTTATGCACAAAATCATTTTTTGATTCAGCGGATTGAGCCTCTGCATAGTTCAAAGCGGGTGACGTTCCGGAACGCACGATTTGGCTACCCAGGTTTTTGCTTGCTACAGTCCCGGGCAAGGCTTCTGCCAGATCAATGATGCGCACCGCAAATTCAATCAGCCTATCCTCAAGATCGTATTTGGAATTAGATTTCTGGTTCATAAACTTATTATATTCAATCATTTATACTTTACTTCGTTGTTCGATATTCGGTGTTCGGTGTTCGAAATTTAAAAAATATCGAACACCGAACACCGAATATCGAACAACGAAGTATTAGCCAGCCCACCCCTCCCGATCCAAGCTCCGATAATGTATCGCCTCCGCCAAATCCTCAATCCGAATATCCTTACTCCCCGCCAAATCCGCCGCCGTCCGCGCCACCTTCAAAATCCGGTCATACGCCCGGGCGCTGAGTTGCAGCCGTTCCATGGCCGTTTTTAACAAAGTCAGACCGGTGGAATCAAGTTTACATACGTCGTGCACCATTCGGCTGGGCATTTGCGCGTTGGAATACACGTCGCGAAGATCCTTGAACCGTTCGGCCTGCACTTCGCGGGCGAGCAACACACGTTCGCGAATGTCCGTGCTCGTGAGTTTGGGGCGTTCGGTGGTGGTGAGTTCGTCGTAACTCACCGGCGTCACTTCCACGTGCAGGTCGATGCGGTCGAGCAGCGGACCGGAGATTTTGGAGACGTAGCGTTTGACGACGCCCGGGCCGCACACGCAGTCTTTATCGGGGTGATTGTAGTAGCCGCAGGGGCAGGGATTCATGGAAGCCACCAGCATAAAACTCGCGGGATAATCGACGCTCACCTTGGCACGGCTGATGGTCACCCGGCGCTCCTCCATGGGCTGCCGCATCACTTCGAGCGCGGTGCGTTTGAACTCCGGCAATTCGTCGAGAAACAAAACGCCGTTGTGCGCCAGACTGATCTCGCCCGGCATGGGATCCGAGCCGCCGCCCACGAGGGCTACATCGCTGATGGTGTGGTGCGGCGCGCGGAATGGGCGCGTGGTGACCAGCGCGGCGTTGTCGGGCAGGATGCCGGAAACGGAATGGATTTTCGTAGTATCCAGCGCCTCATAGAGTGTGAGTGGCGGCAGGATGGTGGGCAGGCGCCGCGCCAGCATGGTTTTGCCTGCGCCCGGCGGACCGATCAGGATGACGTTGTGGCCGCCAGCAGCCGCCAGTTCGAGGGCGCGTTTGATGTTTTCCTGGCCTTTGACGTCGGCGAAATCGACATCGTAGACACCGGCAGCATGGGCGAATTCTTCGCGGGTATTCACCTGCAAGGGTTTGATGTCCGATTCGCCACTCAGAATTTCGATGGCTTCGCACAGGTTTTCCACGCCGTAAATAGCCACGTCGCTCACGATGGCGGCTTCGCGCGCATTGGCTTTGGGCAAAATAAATCCCTTGAATTTTTCCTTTCTTGCCTGAATGGAAATCGGCAGGGCCCCTTTGATGGGCCGCAGCGAGCCGTCAAGCGAGAGTTCGCCCATGATAAAATACTCGTCGAGCCCATCGGGGGGGATCACGCCCGAGCCGGCCAGCATACCCAGCGCGATGGGCAGGTCGAATGCGGAACCTTCCTTGCGAATGTCGGCAGGGGCGAGGTTAATGATCGTTTTGAGTCGTGGAAGCCGGAAGCCGGAGTTCTTCACAGCGGCTTCGATGCGCGGGAGGCTTTCACGCACGGCGCTGTCGGGTAGACCGACGATAAAAATGCCGAGTTTGTCGGTGTTGCCGACTGCGCCACCGGTGTTGGTTTCGATGGTGATCGTTTGCGCATCGACCCCATGGACGGAGCCCGCATAGGTTTTTACTAACATAAAAGAAGCGAATAAAACGTGTGGATAAATGGATTATGCGGGTTAAAGATAAACAGTAAACTTGCATAGAAAAAAGCGGCGCAGCATGGAATTTGTGTCCGGGCCATGTAGTTTTACTGATCTTTTAGGCAAGCGGCATATCACCGCACTGTAATTTCCCGAATCCTGATCATAAATTATTCATTAAAGATGTACAGATTACTCCTCCTTGCATGCTTTGGAATCTTTTTCACCATCCCTGCTACCGCGCAGGATTTCGGCTGGGCACTGGGTTTGGGAGGCACCAGCCTCGAAACCCCTGAATCGGTCGCCCTCGATGAATTCGGGAATATTTACATCACAGGAACGTTCAACCTCACGGCTGATCTGGATCCCGGCCCCGGTGTACTGAATGTTACTTCCGCCGGCATGTCCGATCTTTTTGTAGTCAAATTAAACCCGGAAGGCCGGCTGCTTTGGGCGCGGCATATCAGCGGCCCGGATGCCGAAGTAGCCAACGTAATCCGGGTCGATGCCCGGGGATATGTGGTATTGGCAGGCCTTTTTTCCGGAATTGTGGACTTCGATCCCGGTCAGGAAGAACACATACTGACAGCAACCGGCAGTTACGATGCCTTTATTCTGAAACTCGATCCGGAAGGGCGATTCGACTGGGTAAACCAGATGGGCGGAGCCAATTCGGAAAGTATCCGCGGCCTCGCCATCGATCCGCGGGGTAACATCTACACCTGCGGCGCTTACACCGGAACGGGCGACTTCGACCCTGGATCCAATGTGCTGGAACTCACTTCTGCGGGCGAATCCGATGTTTTTATCACCAAAATGGACTGGAAAGGCACCCTGGAATGGGCGCGCAGCATTGGCGGTGCTAATGCGGAAAGTGTCGACGATGTGACCGTCGATGCGCAAGGTTCCGTTTATACAATGGGCGTATTCCGGCATATTGCCGATATGGATCCCGGCCCCGGCACAGCCAACCTCAACGTGATGGGCGGGGTTTATGCCAATATGTTCGTTCAAAAAATGGATGCGTCCGGCCAGTATGTATGGGCAAAACAGGTAACCGGCTCGTACTTTCAATTTGGCAGCGAAATAAAAACCGATGGCACAGACAACCTGTATATCAGCGGTACTTTTTCCGAAACGGCCGATTTCGACCCGGGGCCCGGCACGGCAAGCCTTACCGCCAATGGGTATGATCCGTTTATCCTGAACCTCGACCTGGACGGCAAGCTCGTCTGGGCGCGGCATATTACCGGAAACGGAAATATAACCGAAGAAGCCCAATCCGTTTGTTTTGACAACGAGGGCGCCGTGTACGTCTGCGGCACGTTTTCACAAACAGCCGATTTCAACCCGGGCCCGGGCGTGTTCAACATGACGGCCGCTTCGGGTTCGGAAGACGCATTTTTAATGAAATTGGACAGTGCCGGCAACATGGTGTGGGCCAGGCGCACGGGCAGTACCGGCACAGACGGCGCCGTATCGCTGCAAATCGACCCTTACGGAAATTTGTTTATGCTGGGCAGTTTCGTTGGCACGGTGGATTTTAATCCGCTGGCGCCGGTAAACAACCTCGCCGCCGCAGGTTTTGTCGATATTTTCCTGCTGAACATGACCCAGAACTGGAATTTTTCCGGTACGGTTTTTCATGATGCCAATGAGAACGGCACCCGTGACACCGACGAGCCCGGACTGCCAAACGTGCTCATCAGCGTGCCCGAAGCGGGTTTGTACGCCACAACCGACGATGCCGGCCAATACCGGATTTATTCCGATATCATAGACGATACCGTAAAGGCTGCCGTCAACAAGCCCCTCTGGATGGTCTCGCCTGCTTTCGCTATTCCCGATTCGATGGAAACGCCGATGGATTTTGGGGCGGTGTATCCGCTTTTTCACGATCTGTGCCTTGTGGCAGTCAATTCGACACGCTTCCGGCCCGGATTTGCAACCGACGTGCAGGTATTCGTAACCAATGTGGGTACGTTGCCGGTCGATTCGGCAAAAGTCGATTTGCTGCTTGTGACACAAACCACGCCTTTGCCCCTCGAATTCGTGTCGGGCGATCCGACGCCGACCGTGGAAGCCGACAATCATTTTTCCTGGATCATCGATTCGCTGGCGCCCGGTCAAAGCACGTGGTTCAGGCTAACGTTTCGAACCCCGGTTAATACGCCCATTAACACCCCCGTCGTATTTTCGGCCAGTATCGGGCCGGAAGACGATGCCAATTTTGAAAACAATTTTTCGCGGTACACCGACCAGGTTGTCAATTCCTTCGACCCCAACGACAAACAGGTGGCGCCCGACATGCTGATGCAGGAACAACTGGATACCAGCGCCTTGCAGTATGTCATCCGCTTTCAAAATACCGGCAACTACCCGGCATCGTTTGTGGTGATTCGCGACACCCTTCCTGCCCAACTCGACTTGAGTACCTTGCAGATACAGGGCGCAAGCCACCCGTTCACATGGCGGATTTACAACGGGCGGATCCTGGAATTCCGTTTCGATCCGATTGATTTGCCCGATAGCATCAGCAATGAACCGAAGAGCCACGGATTTGCGGTATTTCAGGCAAAACCGCACACTGGCCTGGCACCCGGCGATTCGATTATGAATTCGGCCGGTATTTATTTCGACTACAATGCGCCGGTGATTACGCAGCCGGCGGTATTTCGTGTGGCCAGTTTACCAGTAGGTTTACATCATCCGGTTGTGGCATCGCTTGATTTTTCCCTGATGCCCAACCCGGGTATGCAAGGCAGGGCTGTGATGCTGAATTTGCCCGAAAGGCTCAAAAACGACGCACGGTTAGAGATTTATGATGCCAATGGCCGAATTCAGCAGGCCGTACATTGCCCGGCAGGTCAGCAGCGATGTTTCCTACCCGAACTGTCGGCCGGCGTGTATATGGTACAGGTAATCAGCGGTACATCACGTGGCGCGAAAGTGCTCGTAATTCATTGACAGGAATTTTTCAATGAATACATTTCATATTGTGATAACCTGTTATTTTTGAGCGGGTTGGGTTAACGTATTCCTCGCACCGCCAGGTAATGTTGGTACCCGCAAAAAATCAAGTCATTTCAAGCGCCATGGATAATTATCAGGAGTCTGTAAAAAACTTAATTGTCGACGATAATGTCCTGGAGGCCATCGATTTGTTTTACCATGAGGAAGAGCACAGCGAAATCGTAAACGAGTTGATCATTCTGAAATCCAACCTGATTTCCCTGAATAAAAAAGTGCGGGCGGGCGTGCTGTCGTTCGATGAAGAGAGCAGGGCACTAAACAAGATCAAATACGACCTCTTGAGCCTGGTTTCGAAGGCAACGGCAAGGGAGCGGGCGCCGGTGGAACACGCCGAAAAAAACGTCTTTTCATTTGACAATGCCATCCTGGATTCGGCCATCGAGAAACTGACGAACGAGCAGTTCAAGGTGCTCAACTTTATCAACAAGATGAAAAAAGTCCGGATTTCGGGCTGCGCCGGTTCGGGGAAAACGCTAGTGGCTGCCGAGAAAGCAATCCGCTTGTCGAAAACGGGGATGAGTGTACTCGTTTTGTGCCACAACCCCAATCTTTCGAACAAGATCAAAAACCTGGTTTCAGGCTCCAGCGTGTTCGTTACCACGTTCGGCCAGTTGATTCAGAACCTGAACGAGTACGAAAGTATGCAGCAGATGGGCTGGAACAAATATTACGAACCGCTACAGGAAGAACTCGAGCATGCGCTTCGGATTATTGAAAATAAAAACATGCACTTCGATGCGGTAATCGTCGACGAAGCGCAGGATTTCAGGGAAGACTGGTGGCTGGTGGTGGAAGCGTTGCTCGCCAAAGGGAAAGAACAAATCCTGTATATTTTTCACGACGACAATCAGGCGCTTCTGCCTTACCGCTCAGTATATCCGATAGAAGAACCTATTGTGGATCTATCCAAAAACTGTCGGAACAGCGGTAAAATTTACGAGTTCATCAAATCCAATTTTCATTACCAGTCGCCCGAAACGTCGATGGAAATGAAAGATCTTGGCAAGGTTAAACTGTTCGTTTATTCCGATCCGAACACATTAAAAAGCAAGGTATTCAGTGCTATTCACTGGATGAAAAGCAAGGAAAATATTCGAAATCCGGTCGTTTTAATTGCGGGTGACCTCGATATCAATACCTGGGAATTCGGCATGGTGAGTCATTCTATTCCGATCGGCATGGGCTGGAAAAGGGAACTCTCAGAAAAATTCAGGTTGCTGGGGTTCAACAACGACGTTTTGGATAAAATAAAATCGGCCAGTGATGATGTACTGCCCAATAGCAGAGATATTGAATTAATACAAACACTGGCATCGGAAGAGTACAAAAAAATCCATATGAACCACGTGATTTCCAAAATCGGGGTTCAAATTGCCAACACCAACCGTGTTAAATGGATCGAATCGGAAGGCAAAGCAGCGCTCGATCTGAATATGGTAGATGCCACGATCACGAAGTACTTTTTGTTGAAATTTCTGGCTCAGGCCGACTGGAGCAGCGGACTCGAAAAGCACATTACTTACCAGTTCAGCGAAAAAATCAGCAATGACCCCGACGAGATCCCGGTGCTGGAAACGTCTTCTTTTAAGGGCCTGGAAGCGGACGGGATTCTCATTATTTCAAAAGGGCAGTCGTTTTCTCACCTGAATGAATTGTACGTGGCTAGTTCCCGAGCCAAAAAGGTGCTGGCGATTGTGATCGACCGGGTCAATGAGAATTTTAACATCCCGTAACCAAATATAATATTTAATAAAAATAAATATTTCATTATTACAAGACGCGGATTTCCCATTGCATTCTTGCCCCACTTTTGTGCCGCATCTCTTGCACCAACACATCCTTCGGCATGAATCATTGGTTAGCCACTTTTTTCAATTCCATTTTTACCGCCTTTTCCTACGGCGAACTGCTGCTATTTACCACCCTCTATTTCGCTTTTTTGTACTTCGGTCTCGGATGGCTGTTCTGGAAAACCTGCCGCCTCCTACAGCAACGGGGCTGGGCGGAAAAGATCAATGAACGGCCTTACACACGCGAACAATTGCGTTTCGAACTGCGCCAATCCCTGTACTCGATCCTTATTTTCGGGTTTTCCGCCTGGCCGTTGAAATTTCTTATCAATTTGAATATCATTCAGTTGCGCGAAATAACCTTGCTCAACACGTTATGGGGACTGCTGGTGCTGACGCTTTGGAATGAAATCCATTTTTACCTGATCCACCGCCTCCTGCACCTGCCCTATTTTATGAAACACGTGCACCGCGTACACCACCAGTCCGTCGTGCCGTCGGTGTTTTCCGTATATAGTTTTCATCCGGTGGAGGCGGCGTTGTTGAGCAGCGTGTTGCTGGTGATCGCGCCGTTTTACAATTTTTCGGCGGCGGCACTAATGCTGTTCCCGACGGTGAGCATTCTGATCAATTTCAGCGGGCATTCCAATTACCGTTTGATCCTCAAAACCCGGCCGCGGTGGCTGCTTTTTGCCACCAAGCACAACGACCACCACGGCAAAGCCGGTCATAAATTCGGCTTTCTGACCAATTTTATGGACGATCTTTTCACTAAAACCAAAAAATGAGCGACGTATTTATCACTTCTACCGGCGTTTTTTTGCCGGGCGAGCCCATTTCCAACGATGAAATGGAGGATTACCTCGGACGTATCAACGGAAGTCCCAGCGCCGCCAAAAGCCGGGTACTGAAACAAAACGGCATTCAATCGCGCCACTACGCCATCGATAAAAACCAGAAAACCCTGTATCAAAATGCAGATCTGGCAGCCCATGCCATTGAAAACACCCTGGAGGCCGTCACGTTCGATCCGAAAAAAGTGCAGTTGCTGGCCACCGGCACCACGCAAGGCGACTTGCCCGTGCCCGGTTTTGCCAGCACGGTTCATGCGCGTTCTGGTTTTGGGCGCTGCGAACTGGCGAGTTTTCAGAGCGTGTGTTCGAGCGGGGTGATGGCTATTCAAACGGCGTTTCAGCAACTGAAAAACGGGGAAAAAACCAGCGCCGTGTGCGTGGGAAGCGACTTGTCGAGCCGGCTGTTCAAAGCCTCGCGTTTCGATACACAAAACCTGAAATCGGTGCCGTTCGATACCGATTTTTTGCGCTGGATGCTATCCGACGGAGCCGGCGCGTTTTTGCTGGAAAACAAAAAACCGGCCAACAGGCCAGCCCTGAAAATCGACTGGGTGGCACTGAAATCTTTCGCCAACGACTTCCCGCTGTGTATGTATGTGGGCAAAACCACGCCGACGGACGGGCAGTCGTGGCTCGACTACGAAAACTACGAAGCGGCCGTGCAGGCAGGCGCCCTGAACCTGAAACAGGACATCCGCAAACTCGATCAGGTGATCCAGAATGGCGTGACGCACTTTTTCGAACTCATCGACGAGGGCAAAATCGACCCCAAAAAGATCGACTGGCTGTGCTGCCATTACTCCTCGGAAATATTCGTGCAGCCCATCCGCGATCTGCTGGCCAAAGGCGGCGTGGTGATCGAGGAAAGCAAGTGGTTCAGCAATCTGACCACGAAAGGCAATACGGGTTCGGCATCCATTTTTATCATGGTCGACGAACTGTTTAAAAGCGGACGGCTCCGCGACGGCGACACAATCCTGTGCATGGTGCCGGAAAGCGGACAGTCGATTACCTCGTTTATGCAGTTTAAGGTAAGTATACCGCAGGAAAAAAGCCAGAAGGCATTCCCGATCCGTGAAATCGAAGCGCCCAAACTCGAATTACAACAAAGCGAAACGGCCGAGTGGTTGGTGCGCCAACTGACGCACGTGTGGGTGGATTTTGAAACGGAATTGCTGACCGTGCCCATCGTGCGGAAAATCCACGAAGGGCATATGAGCATCGAAGATTACAAACTGTTGCTGAAGGATTTGCGACAGCAGGTGATCGACGGTTCGCAGTGGATTTCGCGGGCCGCTTCCAACATCAGCATCGACCTGTTCGAACTGCGCTCGGCATTTATCGTTCACACGGCTGCCGAACACAAGGACTACCAGATGCTGGAACGCAACTACGCCGCGCTCGGCGAAAATGTGGAAGACCTGACCGAAGGCGCCGAGAAAAACATTGGCAGTCAGGCACTTACGGCGTTTATGTTTCACCAGGCCGGCCAGCCCAATCCGATCGATCTGCTGGGCGCCATGTTTATCATCGAAGGTATCGGCAACCGGCTGGCGGCGTTCTGGGGCGTGATGATTCAGGAGCAATTGGGTCTGCGCGACGACCAGGTGTCGTTTTTCACCTACCATGGTGTGGCCGACGAAGGGCATTTTAAAAACCTGGAAAAAGCGCTGAACCACCCGCGGATGACCATGGACGTAGCGAAACGTGTAGTGAAAACGGCGCGGATCGTGGCGCGTTTGTACAAGATGCAGTTGATGGAACTGGGAAATTATTAATCTCAAAAAAATGGCCCTGCTGGCGTATTGTTTCGTGCTTTATTGTTTGGGTGGCCTGAGTGCATCCGTTATGTACCACCGGATACTCACGCACCGGGTCGCCTCCCTGCAACCGCTGTTCAAAAAAGTGTTGCTCGTGCTGGCGCTACCGTCTGGCACGCCGGTACAATGGGTAGGCACGCACCGGCAGCACCATCGCTTTGCCGACAAGCCGGGTGATCCGCATTCGCCGGTACTCGACGGATTCCGGTACGCGCATTGCGGCTGGTATATTCCTTCTAAAAATGCTTTAATTTGCCTGGCTTACGCGTTGGCAGGTGTTTTCAGAATGTATTTCGACGGGTACTGGCGACCCCGAACCAACCAGCAATACAACGACAATGCTATGGACATTCAGCAGGATCCCTTTTGCTGTTGGCTGAGCCGGAAGTTTGTTTATCAAGGCATTATGTGGTTGTACGCGACGGTTTTGCTTGTTTTTGCATACGCGTGTTTCGGAACAAGCGGTATTGTGGCCACCTGGCTTACTTTCGTCGTCATTTATAATCTGGGTGATTCGATCAATTCGATTGGACATTTATCGGGGAAGCCGGGCGCGCTTTTTCACCGTGCCAGAAACAACAGGTTTTTGGCTTATATCACTTTTGGTGAAGGCTGGCATGCGCATCACCACGACCGCGCCGACCGCGCCAATCTGGGAAACACGTATCTGCAAATCGATGCCGGCTATCAAATAATGCAATTTTTCGCCCATCTGGGCCTGTTGAAATTCCGGAAATAACCGGGTCAAAATTCATCGTTCATCATTCATCGTTCATCATTCATCGTTCATCATTCAAAAAGATGGCTCCACAAGATGTTTTCACCAATGTCGCCACACACGATCCGCGCGACCCGAATCCCTGGCTGGCATTGTACCTGGATCACAGTATTCCGATCAATGCGCGGACGAAACTGGCTTTGATGCGCGACAACAATTCGTGGTCGGCCCGCTACCTGCAACCCCTGATTGTGGTGTGGTCGAAAATCACGATGATCTTCATTTATATCTTCAAATACTTCATTCCGCGGTTCCCGAATTCGTCCAAAATCCTCCACCGAATCCTGGCCTGGGGTTTAAAAACCTTCGTAAGTCCTGATGCTAATTTATTGATATTCAGACACTTTTGGGTAGGCAGCGAAATCCTGGAATTTATTTCCAAAAACATCGACCACGTGCAGGTGGAAACCAATCCGCTGAAACCGGTGAATTTCGAAGACGTCAAAAAAGACCTGTTCCTGCTGCACGACCTCAACCTGTACAACTTCGTTATCCGCCTCAACAGCCAGTTGAACGAAAAGAGAATCTCGGTGATGCCGAAGGAAAAACTGGACCTGACGTTTATCACCGACGACCAGTTTCCGCACATCGATTTTCCGAATAAATGGACCAATGTGCTGGATTTACGATCGGCCATCGAGGTATTTACGCCGTTTTACCAGTTGTTCCTGACGTACAACGACTTTATCCGGGCCAGCAATTCGCTGCAACTGGATGAAACCATCGCGATCTATTCCTCCCAGATTTTGAGCAGCCCGGCGCATATCGGCCTCATCAATAACAAACACCCCATGGTACCGGCCACGACCTACAATGCAGCGTACCGGCTGGTGTTGCACGGACTGGCGGCGGAGACGCTGCACCAGATATTGGTGAATATCAAGAAGAATTATGCGGAGGACGGGGTGATTGTGACGCGTTGAGGTGTATGCCCGCCAGATTTATCAAACGGATGCTGAAAATGCTTTTATCCAATGCAAAGGCTACTGATTTTTACATTGATCTTTTTTGCACTTCAATCCGAGGCGCAGAACCCGCGCAAAATGAAAAAAGAAATTGTCCGGGCGTTTATTGAAAGCAAAAAGAACAATGGGTTGGCAGGCCGATGGTACATCTGCAATGACGACAGTTCTTATTTCAAAAAGGCTGCATTCAAGGTTTACAATCATGCAGATTACTTGTATGACCCACAAAAATGTTGTCATTTTATGGAGTGGAAATTTTATAACAGGTCGCATTTCAGGTTGGCTATCAACCATATATGTCAAGAGCCAGGTATCAAGCACGTCAGCGGCGATAATTATTACAAGGTAAAATTCAGAATAAAAGATGATGTGCTCTTCTTAATCACTAAAGACTATTACGGCAGGAAAAAAAGATTTCTGGTAGCCCAATTCGAAGAAGAAATGCTGTGGAATAAAATTCATACATCAAAGGTGATGACGTTGAAAAGAACTTTTTAAAAGTTGTAGTCGCCCGAAAAAATGTGGCGCATTTTTTCCAGAGCGATTTGGGACACAAGAGAATGATGCTTGCTCATGTACTGTTAACACGTTATCCAATACATCCCTCCTTTAATCGTCATTTCGATCCATTTAAACGATAATAAATATCCCCTGAATTTAAACGCACGACATTGATCGAACTAATTCATTTTCCATGGAAAGTTTGATCAACAAAACCGCCAGAATCGGTGGAATACTCTACCTCCTTATCATTATTGCGGGCGTTTTAGGCGGGATGGTCAGAAGCCAACTGGTTCTGCCGGACGATCTGACCGCCACGGCGAAAAACCTGCTCGCATCGGAATCGTTGTGGCGCGCGAGTATCGCCGGCGACCTGATCATGCACATCTGCGATATCCCGTTGATCCTGATCTTGTACATTCTGCTCAGGCCGGTGAACAGGAACCTGGCCTTGCTTGCCGTACTTTTTAACGTGGTGCAGACCATCGTGCTCGTTGTCAATAAATTAAATCTGGTAACAGCCTTGTTTCCGCTGGGAGGCGCCCTCTACCTGAATGCTTTCCAACCGCAGCAACTGCACGTGATGGCTTATCTGGCGATTAAAGCGCATGGATACGGTTTGGGCGTCGGGCTGATATTTTTCGGTATCGAATGCCTGATAGTGGGATATTTGATTGTGCGGTCCGGTTATCTGCCCAAAATCCTGGGCGTTCTGATGCAAATCGCCGGGTTGTGCTACCTGACCAATAGTTTTGTCTTGTTGCTTGCTCCCGCGGTCTCAGACATGATTTTCCCGGCCATTCTGATTCCCGCCTTTATTGCGGAATTATCACTGGCCTTGTGGTTGCTTTTAAAAGGTGTAAATACCCTGAAATGGGAAGAGCGGAACGGGCTAAGAGCGTATTCGGGATTTTTTGCCGGCGCTTGAAAAGATGGATTTTTTGTCTGTTTTGCGCGTTTTTTTCATGCGCATAGCGGTGACTATGTAAATGAAAAAAGGTGAAAAAGCAGGCGAAAAAGCCACTTTTCAGGCCGGCAAAAAAATCCCGAACACGCTCTAAAATAGAGCAGGCGGCGCTATCTACGCGCGCCGCCTGACATTTAAATTAGCTTCATAGGTAAGAAACGTCCCGTATAATAATCCTTTATTCACAGAAGAGGAATATCAAAGAATTTGCTGCCTGCCCGGAACTTCTACGCTGACAATGGGATTTATTAGCCGTGTGGTGGAGCAGGCAGCGGTATTTTGGGGGTCAGGGTTTTAAACCTTCGACAAAGGTATAATACGTTAAGTCAAAGCCAACTTAATACACTCATCTTAACATTATTTTAACCAAAAAATTAGATATCTCGATTAAATGCATCAAAATTCGTCGAAAAAAAAGACAGCCATCTTGACAACGTCAATTTAAATGCCTTACTTTGGCCCTTGTAGAACCTGTATCCGGAAATAGTTCGGGTGCAGTCACGCTACTCCCTCATTTAATGGATCAGGCAAGCCTAACCTTGCCTCGAGGTTTTAACAATCCGCATTCATACCACACGACCGTGTACCATGAGCCTTGGAAATACATTGAAAAAGAATTTTGCAAAGAACCTGCAAAATCTTCGCACGAAGAGAGACCTGACACAAGCAAAACTTGCAGACGCGCTGAACGATAAATACAAGGATTACGATATTCAACTGAAACGCACTTCCATCGTGAATTATGAAACGGAAGAAGCAATGCCGCGAATAGACGCTTTGTTCTGCATTGCCGATTATTTTGGAAGAACGATTGACCAGATTATTAGTCCATCCATGGACAAGCCCCAGTTAATCAACTTTTTAAGCCCCGGGCCCATTGCCGACGCAGCCCGATCGGAACGGTATCAGACAACCGGAATAAGCCGCGTCGCAGAAAAAAGTGGTTTACCGGCAAGCGGATTGGATATGGACGGTATCCTGGCAACCTGCGTGGACGGCATATTGTACAGGAAGTTTTATGTAGAACTCCTTAGAAATCTATATGAAAAACTATATCAGGATGCCCCTACACCCGAGGATAAGAAGAATTTTGAAAAAACTTTTTTCAAAACTTTCCTGGGTTGTCAGATCAGCAGAAGTCAATACTTGCAGGATATGGCCGGAAATTTATTGGATGAGCAGGAATTTGAGATTTTTATGGCCTTCCAGGATAATAATACAACGATTGAAACTGTAGCAATGGCCAATGGCCTGACCGAACCGCAGGTAGTGGAAATATTTAATAAAGCCCAACATAAATTATCTTCAGTCATTGAAGAAAAACCTACTTCCAGATCATGAGTAAACAGCGACACGATGCCAACTCAAATGACCCTTTAAAAAACCTGGATACATTTTTGGATGAAGAAGGATTGAATATTTCTCCTGCATACAAAGATGAAATTGTCAATGTTTTAACTGAAACAGACAATGCAGGATTACTGCCTGATAACGTTGGCGTTTTCAAGGGGAGTATGAATATTTACGAGCAGATAACAGGTAATCGTTGGAAAGACATGATTCCAATGATTACGCTATTAATTCTAGGTTTATCCTGCATATTTTACTGGAACTTACCCAAAACCGATTCCGTGATCGTTTGGCAGGATTTGGAGTATACGACAACAGCAGAACAAGGGGAGGCATTAGCGGGTAATGAAAATTCAAATGATAAAAACGCCGCATTACCAATCCGAACGCAACCTGAAAGAGATCCTGGTTATCATAGGAAAGTAGTTCCAATAACCGATTCCGTTTTACATTCAGAGGAACAATTGGCAAATAATGACATTCTGAATTATTATAAAAAGGATCCTGTCATGCTTTTAGATAAAATAACATTGCCGGAAAAACTGAGCAGTTCAATGAATACCCAGTTGTTCATACATGGAGATATGAAACCGGATAATTTCCTGACGAATTCTAATAATAATTCAGACCCGTTATTTAAATACGGGTTACATAAAACAGATGAATTACTTGATAAATTAATTAGTTCTAATCATTTAGTTACCAATGGTTCAAGGGATTGTAATACAGGTAATTATCAAGTGCAATTAGATGAGTACTATGAAAAACTGAAATTTGCTTTAGATACATCTGAATTAATTAATATAAAAGATAAAAAACTTTTAGAAAAGAGAATTCTTTTAATAAACACGTACGTTCAGGAATATACTAAAACAAAGGTTCATGTTGAAAAAGACAAGATTTTGTTTTTATCCTGCCACGGCACTATTTCATCACCCGACTGCAACCTTACATTTGGTCCTGAAGGATTGAATATTATACCTGAAAGTTCTGATTGCGGGCAATTAATAAAGAATTATCCGCTGGGAGCCCTTCTTTTCAGGCTGAATGATCAGGAAGACTGGAAAATATATTCCAATTCTCAAATGAGGATTATTGCCGAGAAAGATGGGATTCTTGAATTCACTATTAATTACAAAGTTCAAAAGAAGAATACTTTGTCAGGAAAGTTTGCTGTCAGTGTATTCACAAATCAATAGCGATAGAATTAATTAATTAAGATAGTCAAAATAAAAGTGGCACATCCTTGAATGCGATGTGCCACTTTTTTATTGAAATAAAAAGCGGGTCACTTATCTTCGCAAGTAATATGTAGCCGGCACAGAGCCTTTTTCAATATTAATACCTTCAAGCCATGCGAAATTTATTACTTCTTCTATTACTAGGTATACCAGCCCTTGCCTTTTCCCAGCACAGGAAAAAAGTGTATCTGGACGAAAATAACCAGCCCAGTACCGCCCGGAAATACCGGGAAGATGAATACGCTTTTAATAAATTACACCTGCAGTTCGAAACGGATACGGCTACCTTGTTTGTCAAGGCAAACCGCGAAAACCGGGGCCGGCTTTCGCTCGATTCCGTACACCTGATTCGCCGGAGCCTGGAAGAAGCCGCCGGCGTAAACATCGATCCTTCCCATATCCTTGTGATCAATTATTACCCCGGAGAAGATGAAAACAATTCAAGCGGAACAACCGACAGGGCATTGATCCTGCGCCTGCACAGGCAGTACCTTAAAAGACTATACAGTCTAGCGGCACTCGATCAGTTCAGTGTGTACAAAGACTCGACAGGACTCAGCAGGTACCGCGATCTGATCCAGTGGTACCCGGACGTGCGCAATACCATTGAAAAAACATTTTTTAAATGGCATTACCCCGGCGCAAGCGTAGTGGTGATCCATCCGAACGGAAATTATTATTCCTATTTCGGCGAATACAGCCAACAACAGGTTTTTTATTTCGTCAGGGCACTCGACGGTTTCGGCCAGGGCGTGCTGCACCCCGACTCCTTACAATTGTTGCGCAACGATCTGGAAGCGGCTACGGATGTCAAAATCGATCCGAACCGCATTCTGGTGATTGATTATCACCCGGGCCCCGACTGCAATCAGTCCTGCTGCTGTGAAGAAAAATCGCTGAAGACACTGTACCGCGATTACTACAAAAAACTGTATTCGATTGCGCCCGTCCTGCAATTCAATATTTACAGCCGCCCCGAAGGACTCGAAAAATACAAGAACATTGTCATCTGGCGTCCCGACGTCAACAACCGGGTTCGGGATACGTTTTTTGCCAAACACCCGCTTTGCGGGAGCACGGTGATTATACGTCCTGACGGCACCTATCAGACTATTTTTGGAGAGCATTCCAGAGAAACCAACTTGAAATACGTGGCGGAACTCACAAATAAATAATCAAAAAAGAACCGGCAAATGGACCAAACCATAGATGAACAAAATTCAACAGTTCCAACAAAGCCCAGGAATACCTGGATCGCTTTTTTTCTTTCATTTTTTCTGCCGGGCCTCGGCCAGGTATACAATGGACAAATCAGAAAAGCAGCCGTCTTTTTCACCTGCATCGTTTTATTTCCGGTTTTTATCGCCCTCTCCGGAGCACTGAATACTTTTTTCGGAGCAATTTTATTGATGGTCGGAGAGCTGGCATTCAAAGGTTTTGTCATTCTCGACGCGGTCGTTAATGCCTTGAGACAAAAAGAGTATGTGCTAAAACCTTACAATAAATGGTATTACTATCTATTGATCGGGATTGTCATTTTCCCTGCGCTCTGGGTGTATGATCCGAGACCTATGATGGGTTTCCAGTCTTTTCGTATTCCAACCACTTCCAACTCTCCTACGCTGCAAGTGGGTGATTATGTGATGGTTAATATGAAAGCCTATCGGAAAAGTGAGCCCGACTATGGCGATATCGTTGTTTTTAAAAAGGACGATGGCCTGCAGTATCTTTTCCGGGTAGTAGGTCGCCCCAATGACAGGCTCGAATTAAAAGATAACATCATCAC